>JAAUYL010031961.1_pt1 | contig 10919 bp, 3 predicted proteins | sample 7278011 | NCBI WGS metagenome assembly JAAUYL01 (sample SAMN14350225, study PRJNA611818) | marine sediment metagenome | isolation source: surface marine sediment (1.8m) | place: French Polynesia: Moorea | collected 2018-08 | reverse complement strand
GATCATAATAATGATTCTTAATTATCTCTAAATTAAAAATAATTGTATCTTCCCCTCCATACCTATTCCCTCCATACCTATTCCCTATTCCCTGTTCCCTGTTCAATGATAATTGCTTAACTTCTCGAATCAACACAAACTCGGTCGCGACCTTGAAATTTAGCCTCATAAAGTGCTAAATCTGCTTTCCTAATCAAATCGCTAGGTTGAGATTCAGATTTTTCTTTCCCTAAGCATAATTTTCTACTAGCAACTCCACAACTAATTGTGACACAATCAGTAACTTTTGAACCCTGATGAGGAATAGCAGCATCTTTGATACTGTGACGAATTTTTTCGGCAATATGAACCGCTCCTTCTCTATCTGTTTCTGATAAAACAATTACAAATTCTTCACCACCATAACGAGCTACTAAATCAGCAGGACGACCAACATTACGAATAATAATGTCAGCAACTTTCTTTAAGCAACTGTCTCCTGCTGGATGGCCATAAGTATCATTATAAGCTTTAAAAAAATCTACATCGCATATTATAATTGATAATGGTAAATCATTTCTCTGAGCACGTTTCCACTCAGTTTCTATAAACCGATCAAACTGGCGACGGTTAGCAATCATTGTTAAACTATCTACAGAAGCTAAACGTTCCAATTCTTGATTGACTTTTTCCAATTTTTCAGTCAACATCTGCTGTTTTTCTACTTGTCGTCGCAGTTCACTCATTGCCCATTGAATTTCCAATAAGCGTCGCACCCGTTGACGTAAAACTGCCCAGTGAATTGGTTTCGTCACATAATCCGTTGCTCCTACTTGGAATGCTAAATCAACAGATGCTTGGTCGTCAAGCACTGTAATCATTAATACTGGTGGACTATTTTCTCCCAATAGCTTATGTAATTTACCACAACAGGTAAAACCATCCATTCCTGGCATCATTGCATCCATTAATATCATATTTGCTAATTGTTTTTGACAAATTTCTAAGCATTCCTCTCCATTATTTGCTTCAATAACTTGATAACCATCTTTCTCCAATATACGACGTAATATTAGTCGAATAGTCTTTTCATCATCAACTATCAATATTCGTGGTGGTACAGTCCAAAAATCAGGCTTAATCATTTTCTCAATTTATTTCAAATTTTTGATTTCAACGCTGTTTTAACTGTATGATATTCTTGGTCAATTAATTTCATTAGTTCCTCTGCATTTTCTGTTGTACTCATACGACCTATTGCTTCTAATTTCCCACATAGTTCGGCTAAATTATTAGCTCCCATAGTTAAACTAAGAGATTTTAGAGCATGGGAAGAATTTCTCAATTCAACTGGATTTTTAGCTACTATTGCTGCTAAAATTGCTTCTCTTTTTTGAGGAGCTTCTTCTAAGTAACTGTTAATTATTTCTTTTAAAATAATTTCATCTCCTCCTGCTGCTTGTTCTTTTAGATATTCAAACACTAATTTATCAATAGGTGGAATTGTCAAATTTGATGTCTGTTCGTTGAAAGAATCTACTGAAGATGAACTTTCACTTTTTTCCTCTTCCTGTGATGCCAAATTATTTGGAACATTAATATTTGATTCTGGTTGATTTTGATTTTCCAGCAGATTCACATTTGCTTCTGGAATTAACTCTTGATTAACTCGATCTGATGTGAAATCAACCTCTGTTTCTGCTGCAACTCCTACTTTCTGAGTTCTGAGTTCTGAGTTCTGACTACTTATTGATAACTCATCAATTCCAACTCCTACTTCCAGACTCCTACCTCCAGACTCCTGACTAGTTATTGATAAATCATCAATTCCAACTCCTACTTCCAGACTCCTAACTCCTGACTCCTGACTAGTTATTGGTAAATCATCAATTCCAGCTTCTAGCTCCTGACTCCTAACTCCTGACTCCTGAATTCTGAGTTCTGAATTCTGACTACTTATTGGTAAATCATCAATTCCAGCTTCTAGCTCCTGACTCCTAACTTCTAGCTCCTGACTCCTAACTCCTAACTCCTGACTCCTAACTCCTGACTCCTCATTCCTAGTGATATAATTTTTTAATGCCTTAATTAATGCTTCTACTCGAACTGGTTTACTTATATAGTCATTCATTCCTGCTTCTAAGCATTCTTCGCGATCGCCACGCATCGCATGAGCAGTCATAGCTATGATCCAAGGTCGTTTAGCTTCAGGGAAAATTTGGCAAATTCGTCTTGTTGCCTCTAAACCATCCATTTCTGGCATTTGTACATCCATAAAAACTATATCGTAGTTTTGACGACGTAATGCTTCTAGAGCTTCTAATCCATTATTTGCCACATCAGCACGATAACCCAGTCTCTCTAAGACGAGTATAGCTACTTTCTGATTCACAACTACATCCTCCGCTACCAGGATGCGTAATGGTAACAACCTAAATTCTGCTTCATTACTCAATATTAATTTTGCTTCATAAGTTTTCGGTTTAAATGATATTGCTTGTTTTCCAAGTACAGAAACTAACATCTCATATAAATTAGACTGTTTAATTGGCTTACTTACAAAAGCTGCAAATGAAGCTCTACCTGCAATTTCTTCTGATGTCAGTTTACCTACCGAACTGAGCATGACCAAAGGTAATCCTTGATAATCTGGTATAGATTGAATTTGCTCTGCTAGGGTTAAACCGTCCATTTCTGGCATTTGCAAATCTAGTATCGCAAGATCAAATTTTTTCCCAGAGTTAATTAACTTTAAAGCTGCTGCTCCTGACTCCACTGCTTCCACTTTCATTCCCCAAGATTTTACCTGGAGGCTAAGAATTTTACGATTAGTTGCATTATCATCTACAACAAGTAGTTTTTTCCCAGTGAGTTCAGGTTGTAGTTGTTTCAGGTCAGATTCTGTAGTGGTTTCAGTTGCCATTGCCGTCATAGTAAAATGAAATGTGGAACCTTTACCTACTTCCGTTTCCACCCACATATTGCCACCCATAGCTTCACTTAAACGTTTGCTAATGGCTAAACCTAATCCTGTACCGCCATATTGTCGAGTCATAGAAGCATCAATTTGACTAAAAGGCTTAAATAATCTTTCTAATCGCTTTTCAGGAATCCCTATACCTGTATCTTTGACAGCAAATTCTATCTCATATAGGTTGTCAAAGGGTGTGTTAATTTTCTTACTCACAGAATTTGTGTTGGTTTGGTTATTATCACTATTTTTGAGCTGAGATAATTCCTTATGAGCTGATAACCATTTTTTCCCATTCACTGAAACAATGACTTCTCCTCTAGGCGTAAATTTAACTGCATTAGAAAGTAAGTTAGCAAGTATTTGCCGTAGTCTTGTCACATCTCCTACTATCGCTTCAGGAGTATCTTGATTTATAACGTACACTAATTCTAAACCTTTAGCACCTGCTTGGGAGGCTACTAAATCTAAGGCTGATTCTACACAATTTCGGAGATTAAATGGTTGATCTTCTAATTCTAGTTTTCCAGATTCAATTTTAGAAAAATCAAGAATGTCATTAATAATTGTCAGTAATGAATCACTACTATTACGGATAGTATCTACGAAATCTTGTTGTTGAGAGTCTAATTCTGTATCTAGTAATAGCCCAGTCATGCCAATTATTGCATTCATAGGAGTCCTAATTTCGTGACTCATCATTGCTAAAAATTCACTTTTGGCTCGATTAGCAGATTCAGCTTCTTGTTTAGCTTTTTCTAATTCTACATTTTCAGTTTGTAGTTGCATCTGTCTTTGTTTTTCCTGCTCTAAGTTATCTGCTTGTGCTAGAGCAATTCCTACTTGTGCTGCCACTGACTCTAATAGATCGATTTCTTCATCTTCCCAATGACGGTAGCGATCGCATTGATGTAAAACAATTACTCCATTGGGTTTTCCTTTGTAGGAGGTACGAACTGCTAATATTGACTTGACTCCTAATAAGCAACAAACCTCAGTATCTTTCATTAATAATGGCTCTAAATAGGTATTTTTGCTGCTCATGGCTCGATCTTGGGCTAATACTTTTTCCAGATTATCGTTTTCTTTCAATGCCAATGATAAACCTTGCGTTGGTTCATAGCCAAGCTCAAGATATTCTGCTACTAAAGGAATCTGTTGTGATGGTTCAGCAATATAGTAATATATTAGACAGCGATTTACTTTAAACGTCTGACCAATTAGTTTGACTGCTGTTTGAAAAATTTTCTCACTGTCTAGGGTAGAACGGATTTCTGTGGTTAACTGTTTGTGAAGTAGAATTTGTTTGATTTGGTTTTCTAAGGCAGCTTTTGAGGAATGACGTTCTATTTGATTGCCTATCCATTGGGCCATTAATTTTAATAGGTGGCGATCGCTTTCTTTGAAGGGTTCTTCTTTGGGATATGGACTGGCAAAGCTGAGAGTACCATAAATTTTTCCTTCTACAATAATACGAAACCCTATATAAGTTTCTAACTTAAAAAATGTCTGAGCATAAGCGGGATGATTCTGCCATTCTGAATTTCTGGCAGTTTCAAAACTAATTGGTTCATTTTTTTGAATAGTTTCGCTACAATAAGTCTGTTTTACATTAGTTATATCTCCCGCTTTGATTGGAAAAGGAAATCCTAAGGGTAATTGGGAGGCGACTACTTCATAACGTTCTTCTGTTATCTTTGCTAAAATGCCTATTTCTGTTCTATATCGTATTCGCCCCATACTCAAAATTCTTTGTAAAATAGCATCCAAGTCTAAGTCAGTTTCTGAAGCTACTGTGTAGAGTTCTCTAATTACTGCTTCTGCTTCTTTTAGTTCTGTTTCTGCCTGTTTTTGTTGCGTAATATCAGTAACAATACCAATAAATCCAATAATTTTCCCTTCACTATCCCGTTCACTCGCGATCGTTAAGCTTACTAAAATATCAGAACCATCTTTTTTAAGGTAATGCCATTCTTGAGATTCATAAATTCCTTGTTTTGCTGATTCTACTAAAATATCAAAATCTTTAATTGGCTTATTTAATTGCTGAGTTAGTTTTTTACTGTGTTCTATTAACTGGGATTTTTGATGAAAAAATGTGAGGTTTTGTTTACCTACTACTTCTTCTCTAGAATAACCCAATAGTTTTTCAGCACCAGAATTAAAAGTAGTAATCTGACCATTAATCTCTGTAGTAATAATCGCAACTTCTGTGGCAGCATCAAGCACTTGTTGTAGATTTGCATTAATATCCGCAGGTTCTTTCTGTGCTAATTTATAATTTGTGATTACTTCGGTAAACATAATTATGCCACCTATTTCACCTTTGCTATTCTGCCAAGGGCGAATTTCCCATCGTATCCACTCCAGGGAATCATATGCTTCAAGAAACTGCTCTTCTTCTCCTTTTTGCACTTCTCCTGCTAGACAAGCTGTATAAATTTCCTGCCAGCGATCGTCTATATTTGGAAAAATTTCATAGTGAGTACGCCCAATAATATCTTTTTCTGTTAAATTTTTATTAGTTAACCAACGTTTAGATGCCCATAAGTAACGCATATCTCGGTCAAAAATAACTGCTGCTACAGGTGTATGTTCCAGTAGCAGGTCTTTCAACATCTCTTTTTCTTGTTTATTTTCGTCTATCTCCTGGTTTTCAGTAATTTCACAAATAGTAATTAATCCACCAATAAATTGATTATTTTCATCATTGACAGGAGAATAATGACATTCCAATAATACTTCTTTTTCAGTCTTTACTGGAGTGCGGTTTATGGTTTCACTAAAAGCTTTATTACTATTAATTATTTGGGATTTACAAGAATTATTTTCTTTTAATTTTTTGTCATTGATAGTGAAGGGCAATATTTCAAATATTGATTTTTCTATAGCATCTTTTCTACTAATTCCCGATATCTGTTCAATCCTAGGATTCCAATCTATACAATTATAGTCAACATCAAATTTTACGATTCCATACCTACTATTTTTGATTATTTCTTTTGCAAAAAAAAAATCCTGCCCCAGTAATAATTTTTCCTGCTTTGATTCTGAAAGATCGCGACTATAAACTATTATTTGTTCAACTTCTGATGTTCGGAGAAAATCTTTAATCCTCATTTCATAAAAATGCCAAGAATCATCATTATGATACAATCTTGCTTCGATTTTTACTGTTAATTTTGGATTATGAATAATTTCCGTTAATTTATCTATAACCAATACAAAGTCATCTGGATGAACAAAATTCAGAAAATTTTTTCCAATTAATTCTTGTGGTTGATAACCTAATACTTCTTCTACGACCGGATTATTATATAAAATATTCCCACCAATATCTATAATTGTTACTGCATCACAATTACTTTCAACCATTAAGCGAAAGTAATCTTGATTATCTAGCAGTCTAGTTGGAGTAGATATATTTGAAATTAATGTTCCTAAGTTGCTAAAAGTAGATATTAACTCTACTATCTTTTGATCGTATTCGCGTATTTCTCTGATATGAAAAATAATAACTGCAACAACAGTATTATTAGCTATAATTGGAAATCCTAAAGCTGTTTTCAGACCTACTTCCGTAGCTTTTCTACTCCGCAGATAAACTGTTTCTGGTAAACTACTAATATCTTTTTTCCACTCTGGCTGTTGAGAAACCCAAATCCGACCAGGCATATCAATGCTTGGAGGCAATGTTATTTCCTGACTGTAGCTATGAAACTTTGTTAGTAATTTTTTAATCTCAGGCCGTCCATACCAAATTGGACTACATTCTATCCTACTACCACTATTATTTGGTATCCATACCTCTGCATAATCTCCGTCAATACTTAAACAAGCTTGATGGATTAATGCTTCTAGAGCTTTATCAAATTTTTCGGATTGAAGCTGGCCATAAGTCATAGTAGATGAGGTTCCTGGTTGACAGAAATTCTGGGATTCTTGGATTAATCAGCTATATATCTGAATACTAAAATATCCAAATTTGTAATTTTTCCATACTTTAAAGTTGTAATAATTATTCTATAATGTCTAGATAATGAATGAATATTTACAGCAGATTCCAAGTATGTGAAATACAAATACTAATGATAAAATTTTTGTAGCGCCCGCATCTTGCCTGGGACAGCTATACCTCACTCTTGATCAAATCCACTGTAATTTGTAATTCACTAATTTTTGATGAGCTATCCCAAACTTAGTGTTATTCGCTCAAATTTTATCGATTTTGGTTTGACATACACAAAGTAATTAGTTGTATTCATTATAGTGAATTTATCAGTTAATCAATTAGCTAATTAAGAATACCAAAAAATTATGCTTCTATTTTCCAAAAATAGAGCATTGAGTCATAACCTATTATTTTATTTGTTCAATTTTTTTTCTTTGTTTGTATTTGGCTTTTCCAATCTGCCAGTGCTTTTTGAGCAGAATCATAAGCTGGTGTTCCATAAGGAACTAACTCACCAGCTAAAATAGCCTCACTCAAGTTTTTATTCTTGGCTCGTACTTGAGCAATACTAAAAATTGTATTACTCCACTGAGCAATTAGTTTTTGAGCTTCTTCATATTTAGACTCACCAGAGCGAATTTTACGAGCTTCATTAATTGCTTTAAAATAAGAAGATGCTTGTCCAGGTTTAATCTGTTCCTTCGCAGATTTGAGTAATGCTTCATTAAACCCTTCAGCTTCTTTTTTTTGTTTAGCTATTTGTGGTTCCCATGCTGCGATGGCCAACTGTGCTTCTTGATAAATTGGTCTGACATTTTTAGGTACTAATTTAGCTGCATTAATTGCACCATCATAATCTCCTTTTAATGCTCGTCCACTGGCTATATCAAGAATAGTCAAACTCCAGCGTTCTATTTGATTTTGTGCCTCAGGGTAGAGTGGATCGCTTTGAGGAATTTGAGAAGCTTTAATAATTGCCTGACTAAAACTAGAGGCTGAAACTGAATTAAGTGCGTTGACAGCTTCAGATAATATTAATTGATTAGGTGAGAGTTGATTTTCTTCTTGTTTTTCCCGAGCCTCTTTTGTACTAGAAGTGTTTGCCGTAGATTGACCTTCTGAAGCAGATACTACAGGTGATGGTGGTAAAGTTGCTTCTGATAAGTTATCTTCCTTAGTTTTCATAGTAGGTAAATTACCTTCACCCACTACCTGTTTACTGAAAAATATAGACTTATTTGTTAAAAATACACCCAATAGTAGCACTAAAGAAGTGAGACTACTTCCTACAATTAACTTTTGTAAAAAGGATTTATCAGGCTGGATATTTTGAGCAATATTTTCAGACATTTCTACTTGTTTTATATGGTTTTTACTATTTATTTGAGATGGAACTTTATTATTATTTTTCTTCGTATTCCCATTTACCATCTCTGTTTGGGTAGTTTTTGTTGTTATAGAAGTTTTTACAGAATTTAAAACTTGTTTTTTTGTTCTAGAACCTACTAAGGATTCAACAATTACACCCACTTTTTCCGGAGCAGAGTTAGAATCAACCTGAATTTTTTGAGGTAAAATTATTTGATTCATTTTATCAGTATGATTTACCATAATCACGGGATTTTGCTTTGGTTGCAGATGTTCAGTACATAATTCTGGTAAGCGATTACTTAAGAAATTATCAAGATTTTTTAGTGTTGTACATTTTCCAGAATGCAATCCTTCTAAAAGAGCTGCTGTAAAAAATCCTAGGCGCAGTGCAGAAGTTTCAGAGGAAACTTGGTTAGGATGAGATGATAGTAACAGAGGTATTTCTAATTCTTTAGCTAGTTCTAGTGCTTGAACACCGACTTGATTGTCCATTTCTGTCAAATGGCTATGCTTGATATCTAGCATAACCAAAACCTGTTCTACAGGAGACTTATTCAAATTTTCTAGTAGCTTTCTTATTGATATTCCTGTAGCTTCAGGGTCTGTCGGATTACCATCAATAGGCATCAGGTAGTCTTGATTTTGATAGCTAACACCATAACCACTGAAAAAATACCAGAGACATTTCTCTGCTTGCAATTGGTTTTGACAAAAGCCTTCGATAATATCTAGTATATTTTCTCTACTAGGATAGGTTGGCTGTTCCCATATTGGTATTGAACTATTGTCGCTTAATAATAAACATTGTTCTGCTGAAAAATTTCTTTCGTTCAGTACAAAATTATGCAGTGCTTCTGCATCCTGTTGAGCATAACTGAGAGGTTCAAGAAACTCGTATTGATTTATACCAATGGCAATGCAAGCGTAATTTTTCATTAACCAAAAATCCTATCAATGAGAAGAATGTAGTGGACCGTTTCAACTAAATTAGATTTGTCATTGCGAATGACAGTAAAGCAATCTCCAGACACTTTTCTATTGCAACATTTAAGATGAAACACTCTAGTAGTTAGTCTTAGACATTGTGGTGTCTATTCTTTTTTATTAAAGTGTTCCTTGATGATGTTGGTCTTGGTTTGTTAATGCTCTAGACACTATCAGTTACAAACCCACTGTCTGATTGTCGCTATTTTAAGGATCTCCTTAATCTAAGTCTACCTAGATATGTTGGAGTTGGCATAATTCGGTTATGGCCAGCTAACATAGTTAGTTTGGACTCGATCTGCAGCCTATAAGAGACAAACACAGAATTTTCTAGGATTGTCAAGGTTTTTCATAGGTGATACTTAATAAATCGCCTGTACCTAAGATAACATTCCTCGGCCATTTTAGCTCAGTCCCGTGATCGCGATAACCTTAGTAATACTAATCATTGAGGTTAAATTCCTGCTCTCTAGGATAGATAGTGACTCTAATGTTCAGGTTTTTAATGTCCAATCCTGGACTCTCGGTATATGGACTTAAAGCTACAAAACTAATCGGTTATTACAGCCAAGCAAACTGCATAGGGCTAAGGAATAGTGAATCTCAACATATTCAATAGTAAGAGGCCAATAGTTAAATTATCAAGTTGTACACCATACCAATTAGCAAAAAGGGTTTGGGAATTGTGAACATTTCCCTTTGAGATTGTAAATAGGGTCTGTGAAGCAAGAATCCCCGCATCTAATCTATATGTATATATGTGTCAAAATCTCGGATGACTTTCTGAAAGGATTTCTTGTTTGAGAATTAGGCCATACAATCTGATAAGTAATACCAAATGTTTTAAGTACTTATCATAATTATATTAGCAAAAGCTATTAAGATAAATAATTATAATTTTTCTTCTGTCGTCTTCTTAATAGTAATAGGTAGTAATAGTTGTCTATAAAATTAGTGTGGGGTTTTGATACAGACAAAAAATGGAGATTTCCCCCTGGATTTACAAGTCAATATTAATATTTTTTTGTGAAATCTAAAAAACCTACAAAGCTTTCCCAGAAATAAACACAGCTAATTATATACAAGTAAAATAATGATTTTCCGGAAAAAAATGTAGAAAAGGGGTTGACACATCAAGGTAGAGTTGCTAGATTAGTAAATGCGCGGGTGAGAGAGATAAAAACCTCAAGCCAACGCCTGAACCTAGACAAATCAATAGTTTGAAAGTTTAACAGCACTCTAATTCAATTCCTTGTTATTAGTATTTAGGACTGTGAACATAGTTCTTCAGTCTTAGTATATATCAAAAACTATCTCTAAGTCTTTTGACTCGGAGAGCAAACAGCATCAAACATATCATGGAGAGTTTGATCCTGGCTCAGGATGAACGCTGGCGGTCTGCTTAACACATGCAAGTCGAACGGGCTCTTCGGAGCTAGTGGCGGACGGGTGAGTAACGCGTGAGAATCTGCCTTCAGGTCTGGGACAACAGAAGGAAACTTCTGCTAATCCCGGATGAGCCCTTGGGTAAAAGATTAATTGCCTGGAGATGAGCTCGCGTCTGATTAGCTAGTTGGTGGGGTAAAAGCTTACCAAGGCAACGATCAGTAGCTGGTCTGAGAGGATGAGCAGCCACACTGGGACTGAGACACGGCCCAGACT
>JAAUYL010055792.1_pt1 | contig 10923 bp, 20 predicted proteins | sample 7278011 | NCBI WGS metagenome assembly JAAUYL01 (sample SAMN14350225, study PRJNA611818) | marine sediment metagenome | isolation source: surface marine sediment (1.8m) | place: French Polynesia: Moorea | collected 2018-08 | reverse complement strand
GTGACAGTTAAGTCAGCAATTGCTAATTAAAGAACGTAATTGATCAAACTCATATTAAAATTATACTATGAAAACGTTACCAATGTCAACCTTCTTATCTTGTAACATCCTGATCATTCCACTCCAGCTACCATCTGCTTTCAAAGCTCCATACTCTCCATCAATGTTTTCAACAAAGTCATACGTGAAATTGAGTGTTTTCTAAATCAAACAAAGCTGCTTAGAAGCACATCTAGCACATAGTTTATTTTACCATGAGAAAATGGAAAATATCTGGAAACATCCCTTCCAGTCTGTAGCCTCCATGATTGGTAAGCGACGGAGCTTTTTCAATCGCCATTGTGTAGGGCTGACTAACAGTTGATGTTATCTTCAGTCGAGCTCCCTAAAGCATATAACAAAATATTAAAAATCAACCATGATAGATATTTATAAATGTTTACCTTCATATTTTTTCTCCTGATATATTTAGACAATGTCAACGACCTTGACGCGAATCCTCTTTCCCATGACAAGTATTCACCAAATTCTAGCGGCATAGAAGGATGAATCCTGTAAGCTTCATAAACTTCAATGACATCTTCCTTGGAAAAGTATACGAAAACATTGTCATCAATGTCAATTGAAGCAATGTCTTGCAGGAAGTCTGTTCCTATGTGATTTACGTTGATTAACCAGTATTCCCTGTGACTCCAATGCTTTGACTTCATTGCATTTTCAATTGAAATAGTGTCTGTTGGACATGGAAACACTTGGATGTCACTGCCAATCATTGTCAAGTTATCCTGGTTCTGAACTACTTGAATCCTGATCAAATGGATATATTTAGGACAGGTATTGAACCACTAATTAAACTTACAATAAGGCTGGATAACGACCAAAGGCCATGGTCAAGTCAAAACATGGAGATTTTGGTTTGTATAGGATCACCGCTTGACGGTCGTGCATACTGGCAAAGTTTCTGATAAAATCAATGTCACTTCTGGACATCACTGTTGCAATCGTTGCATACAGTATCAAATAGTTCACAAGAAACTCCATCTTCAATTCTCTTTTTTTCGTGGCTAAATAATCACTCCAATACAATTTGGAAGCCCAATACGATCCATACTTTGCCAGAAGCTTTCCAATAACTTGTAATTATTTTGAAAGTGCCTGAGCAAATAAAACCGTTGCATTGGTTATTTCTGAAAGCTTTTTTGTGCGCACACAAATTTGAATTTACTAGAGCTTGACAATTTTGCACTCACATGGTACTTGACTTGACTGGTAAATACAATGTTACTATTGTACTTATTTAATGAATAGAAATGCCTACTTTTCTGTGGTTTCTTTTCTTGCCAAAGAAGGAAAATTGAATACTGGCTTACCGCCTTTCTTTTGGAATATTCTGTGGTTTTCTTATGTTTTATTTTCGAGGCTACACCACTTCAACGATTTTTGTCCATAACTACGCCAATGAGACAATTGAATGGTTTGGTCGGAAATTGGGGCAATTTTATGACTATTTCAGCGAACACGTGTCAAATTGCCTTCAAGCCGGTAAAATCTTGAATCTTGAATATATATTTTTAAAAATAACTTTGAAACGTTCAAGAGTTCAAAGTTTCATCTAGCATTTTTTTGTGGCAACCTGAGCCTAAGTATTATGACATTTATTGTAGAGGGCCTCAAAAAGGCCTAGGAGACAGTAATTAAACATCGACAAAAACTAAGAAAAAATGCTCGTATAAATAGCTTTTATATTGACTTTCCATCAGTTGCATTTCTACCATGTTGGACAGTGATTCGTTACAGTGTAAGATAACTTCCGGAATCTTCGTTGTCATACTCTTGATTGTAGGCTTAATATTATCAGCCACCTTCCCTCCAAATTGGTCTAGCAACGGTGGTGTTTCCCTTATCCGAATTTAATTGCATTTTTAGGTTTCCTTTTGTTTAGGCACGACTGAAGCAAGCACAAGTCCCATCGCCGTCAGCGTTACAACAAGTAATAATGTTGTGCCATCATAAGAGCAAAATAACGTCTGTAAACTCATATATTTAGGTGACCAGACCTCTACATTAAGTGAAGATAACACATGTCCAGAGAGCTGCATCGACTTTATTGGTGACGGTATCTGTGACGATAACATAAACATAGCAGTGTGCTTCTATGATGGAGGTGATTGCTGTATGCCTCATATTCCGACAATATTTCGACTCTGTTCCAATTGTACATGCTTAAATCCCGAACACCTTACTACTACAAACACAGCAATATCAGCATTACCATCATCAACAACTTCAGAATCTCGTAGGTCTAGCCATTTTACTGTCGCTCCGCTCAAAAAAATCATTAAATTAAATAATGTATGAAATGGGCTCTCTCAACCCACGAAACACGCTGCACAAAAATTTGTCATTATAAAAGAATTACTTTTAGACTTGACTGCAGTGCAAGATGCTTTCACAATAGTATTGATAACGCCTTTAGAGACATGTGGTGTCATCGAAATATGTGTGTGAGAGGCATGAGTTTTTGTTTGCAGACTTTTGCACTTGTATCAAAGTGGAAGCGGAGATCTGTATCCAAAGCCCACTGACAATAGTCTTTTCAAGCCAAACAAGGCCTGTAAGCTTAGGTTACACTTAAACACCTGTAGCAATCTCAATATCTTGTTGACGTAAGATTTTCAAGTCTCCAATAAATAAACCTTGACTAAATAAGTAACAGCTGTTAAAAAAATAACCGCTTATTTGCATGGTCACTTTGGATTGTCATACAAAAAATGTCAATGTTCTAAAAGTACCCCGTTACCTCCCACTTCCCTTCGCAAGGTCGCCAGGAAACTGATCCTATTATGACTTTGGCAATGACACCTTTTCCCGAGAATCTTGTGGCCTTTTTTCTTGAGCAGGATATAAATGTGAAGCTCTATTTCGTCTCTACCTCTCATTCTTGACTGAGCTTTCTCTGAGTTAAGAACATGAAGTTCCTAGCAATTTTTAGCTTGACTCTTGTTGCAGTTCACGCTGAGCTTGCCACCATCACGACCGGCAGTTTTCAGGTAAAGGCTTCCTATTATAACCGGTTAAACTTAACTTTGACTGAAAAGCCATTACAGGACTCAAAACGGTACATGCATATGGGAGCATAACGTACAATGCTATGTGCATGTTGAGAACGCTCGCTGCATGCATTGTATGTTATTAGAAACAGAGCGTCTCAGCCAATGTATTGCATTAAGGATTGAGTCTTGTAATGGCTTTTCGGTCAAAGTTAAGTTTACAAGGCTATAGTGAAGCGCATTGGTAGTTAATGAATGTATTTGACTTGCAACCTTAGTACATCAAAGGTGATGTCAACCTTTTGATTTCTGCTCCTCATGGAGGCCGGAACTCAATCACGGGAAAGGTTCTGAGAAAACACGGCTGTGTTGGCTCTAATGGCAAATGCTTCTACAGCCAGACTGATTGCACAGCCCCAGATGAAGACAAGTGTGAGATCAACCCAAGAGCTGACTTCAACACTGACATCATGGCTGAGATGATTCATGCTCAGGTGGAGGCAAAGATTGGTGCCAAACCCCACTTGCTGATCATGAGAAAGCATAGGTACATATAAAAGCAATCTTTTGATCAGGGAAATTGTTCCATAACCATAATTGCAGGAAGTACATTGACGTCAACCGAGACATTGAGGAGGCCTGCATGGGCGATGCCAATTGCGAAGATGTCTATCATGACTATCATAACCAGTTTGCTGCCATCATGGCTTCATTCAGTCCGCGAGGGTTCTTCGTTGATTTCCATGGACAAGCTCATGGAAAGAACAGTACAGAGTTTGGATACAGGATTGACAAGGATGTCATTGATGCTGCTAGAGCTAATGGTGATAATCTAGACACTACCTCTACTGTGGACGCTCTCCTTGACGAGGGTGCAAGTAAGAAAGCATGCTAATCTTAAGCTTACATTGTCCTTACTCCTATTTATATCTACATATTTCTCTCATTTGCAGATGGATGCACAATGGGCCAATTGATCATGAATACATGCAGCATGGGTAATCTTTTGCAAGCTGAAGGATTCAAGGGACTTCCCTCTTCCACTGACCCTGTTGCTGGCCAGACTAACTACCAATATTTCAGGGTAACACCATCAAAATTAGAAATGTTAGCTATACTTAAGTTTTATAACTTTCAGGGAGGATACTGTGTTTTGAACTACCACAGCGAGACAATTGATGCCATTCAGGTATTATGATTACATCTGAAGCATGAGACATTTCAATTGGCAATGTAAGTATTTTATAGGCTGAGGCTCCAGGAGAAGTTAGGACAAAGGGATCGGCAATGAGGGAAGCTTATTCCAAGGCCCTGGGAAATGCGATCGGAAACTTCTGGAACACCCACTATGCCTAATAAGAAATGATTTTTTTCTTCTTCGCACTTTACTTTTTTGAGCATGGTCATATCAATTGGAAAATAAATATTTTTGCAGCCCAATCTTTAAAAATTGATTTTTAAAGTTCAAAGAGCAATGACAAAATGCTCTTTCACGCAGATAAATAGCAGGCATAGGCAGGTAGGCTCTTGCAGCTGTCTAAATATTTTGTTGACAAACAATTTTGTCTCCACAATCCACGCACAAAATTCTTTAACGGCAAAACTGTCTTAAAGGCTGTGTTTTGAAAGTACTCAGTTGGATAAAATTACGGGGAAACTGTTTCCAATTTGTGCTTTGGGACTCGACTTTTTTCCAGCAATTTCTGTCACGTCCTTTGAATGGATTAAAAAGGGTTGCTCAATTGAGCGTCTGCATTCCATTCCACTCTTGGCACCAGTAGTAACTAGACCGTTTTAGAAAATGAAGTTCCTCCCGGTTTTGAGCTTGACTCTTGCTGTGGTACACAGCGAGCTTACCTCAATTACTACTGGCAGTTTTAAGGTAAAAGTCTTTACTTTATTACCCGTCCTTCTAACTTATGGATTAATAGTCCATATTGTAGTACATCAAAGGTGATGTAAACCTTTTGATTTCTGCTCCCCATGGAGGCCGAAATTCAATCAGTGGATCACCTTTGAGGAAGAACGGCTGCCTTGGATCTGACGGCAATTGCTTCTACAGCCAGACTGACTGTCTTTCCCCAGATGCAGTCAACTGCGAGGTCAACATTAAGGCTGACTTCAACACGGACATGATGGCTGACATGATTCATGCTCAAGTTGAAGAAACAATCGGTGCAAAGCCCCATTTGCTGGTCATGAGAAAGCACAGGTGGTATCATTATGTTTTCACCCTCAGTCAAATTGAATACTATACTTAATGGCAGGAAGTACATTGACGCCAACCGAGACATTGAGGAGGCATGCATGGGTGATGCCAATTGTGAAGAGGTCTATCATGATTACCATGACCAGTATGCTGCCATCATTGAATCATTTAGTCCGCGTGGCCTGTTGATTGATTTCCATGGACAGGCTCATGGGAAGAACAGTACAGAGTTTGGGTACAGGATTGACAAGGATGTCATTGATGCTGCCAGAGCTAACAATGACAACCTAGATACTTCCTGCACACTGGACGCTCTCCTGGCTGAGGGTGCCCGTAAGCTAGCAAATTATCCTAAAACCTGACCAAAACATTTTCCCTCTCACCTTGCAGATGGATGCACCCAGGGTCAGTTGATCATGAACACTTGCAGCATGGGAGATCTTTTGGAAGCTGAGGGTTTTAAGGGACTTCCTTCTTCGACTAATCCTGCTGCTGGCCAAACAAACTACCAATACTTCCGAGTACATTAAGCAATGTATCTAGAGACTATTGTTAGCTAACTTCCCAACCTTGATACTAGGGTGGATTTACTGTCTTGACTTATCACAGCGATACTGTGGACGCCATTCAAGCCGAAGCTCCAGGAGAAGTCAGAATTGGAACTACAGCAGCGGCTGCAGCTATGAGAGAAGCTTATTCGGAAGGTTTGGGAAACGCCATTGGACACTTCTGGAACAGCCACTACGTTTGTTTAGACAGACAAGGTCTCTCGCATCCCTGTTAATGATGTTCAAATCATTTGGTTTATTGACCACGTAGATCACATTTGTCCATAAATGAAGCTGTTGAACATGTCAAATGAAAACTCTGGCTGACTTCGAGGAACCATGTGACCGGCGTTTCGCATGACAAACAATCGCAAGTTCTTGACGGACTTCAAGTAGCCTGCCGTTTTTCCATTGGTGGACCAAACGTCTCGCTTTGTCCTGTAGTATTGATCTTTTCCTGACCAGTTCTCCATAGCGTCGATCATCTTGAGCACGCCAGAGTGGTTGCAGATGATGTCAAAGTTGCCATCATAAATCAGGACCTGAAAGCAATTGCTTGAGGATATTGTCGTGCTATTACAAAAAAGGTAATATACCTTGTAGTTCTCTAACAAGAACTCGACTGTCTCTCGTTCTGACCTCATGAAGTCGTCGATCATTGAGTAATAGACATCGCTGGATTGTGATCCAAATGGCCTGTTTCCAACATGAATGGCTTCCCTGGAAATGATTACAGACACTTCAAAACTTCCATCAACGGGCTTTCATTTAAAGATGTTTACCTGGTATTGGCTGACTGGATAAACTTTTCGTAGTTGTCTTCTTCCGGTGGTGTTGTACATAAATCCACGCCATAGTAATAATTGCAGCCCATCGCTCCCAGAAAATAGCCAAACTCGTTGTTCCATTGCTGCCAAGCAGAGTACCAATTGTTTTGGGAAACATAGTACTTCATGTCTTTTTCCATGTCCAACATGGTGTCCCTCTCAACTTCTCCAACCAATCCGAGCTCAAAGAGATAACCGGCATAAACAGAACTGTCAGGAGGAGACATGAATCCATCGCCTGGAGCAGAAATATTTTGTGAATTACTGCGTTCTCTTAACTAAAGTAATCTTTACCAATGCCCAATCCTTGAAGGTTGATCTTGATATTAGCGTTGGGGTTCTCGTCATGAATCTTCTTGGCGATTGTTGGGACAAACTTTCCAGCATAAGATTCTCCAAATGGGAAGAAGGGATTCGACTGCAAGCGCAATTAATATTTTGTTTGCTAATGCTGCATGTTACAAGAATGACAGCTTTTGGAATACCTGGTATTCAGGAAAGAGTGTGAACCATTGGATAAGGAACTCGTAAAGTTCCCTGGCAACATCATCCTGGGAGTCAGGCAGTCGATTGGAATAGCTGAATCCAGCGCCTACAGGGTTGTCAATGTAGAGCATGTTGGCTCTCTTGGACCATCCATAGGGATTGGACTCTGCCTTCACGTTTCCGTTTTCATCAAACACAGATTGGAACGGTCCATGGATTTCCAAGAGTCCGAACATTGATGATCCACCAGGTCCACCCTGAAGCCAGATGACCACGGGAGCATCGGCAGGATCCACATCCTGAAAGCAATATTTGTACTTGCATTTCTTTCCAAGTTCCGTTCTAGTTCTGCGGTGGGTGTTAAGGTTCACAAACAGGGTCATATCGGAAATTAATGTCAGTGTCTTATGAAAGTGTACTTTTATTGAGGTACGAGCGTGACGATGGTGAACACGGATATCATGAAAATTATTGGTTTCTGGCTACTTTGTGCCTGGGGTGTAACCTGTTCCCGGATTATAAAATCCTACCACGAATCAAAACCTTTAGGTTTCCAGACTCTGTTCGGCAAGGTCATTGTTATCTTCATGGACAGCTTTGCATTGTGGAGCATTCATTACGCAAGTCTTTTTTCGTATTCCATTTCCCGTTTTGGCAAAGACAATTGGATACCAACTGTCATACTGACAGTGTTGGCACTTATCAACTTCGTGGCTCTTCAATTGTCAATGCTGTTAGTCTTGTTAACGAAATATTTATCCATCTACCAAAGCAGCTACATATTTTCCCTAAATGAGCAGAGAATTTTGCGGGGTTTAAAGTTGTTTATTTTGCTTGCTGCAATGCTACTGACAATGATTGACTTTGGCTATTGGACCGAGATGAAAAAGACGGCCATATTTCAAATCCTGTATGACTATCAAAACTTTACAAGTCAGCAAGTGGAAACGACAAAGAGCTTCTTGGCAGCAACGATTGTGGTATCAATCTTTGCCTTGCAATTGCGCTTGGAATATGACAACTACAGACACGGCGAAAACCAATCTTGCTGTCTGCATCTACTTTTCAAATTGCTATGTTGGAAAAGAATTGCCTCAACTGGGGGAAATAATAACACCACTCATACAGAGTACAAGGTGGGCTTTTTGAGAATTGTCGCTCTGGTCATGATATTTTTCGGAGCTCGAATGCTCTACCACAGATTTGATGGCAATGCTGATGTGACCGGAAGCTTGACACTGGCTTACTCAGCGTTCAACGTCCTAATTCCATCAGCATTTATCTTCTACCACCAAGGACTGAACAGACACTGTCAATCCAAGATGTTACTCATTGTCAATGCCTGTATGTTTCGTTGATATGTTTGAATAAAACTTACTGTTGCAGGAAAGAACCAGAAAAACATGTTGCTGTTAGCAGACTTGTCCACTGTAAGGAACCCTGAATAGCTATCAGGCTGTTCATTTCCGGTCAAGCCATCGAGCAGCTTGTTGACCTTCGCGGCTGCTTGTCCCTCCTGAATTTGACCATCTTCAATGAACGGTGTCAGATACAATGGATTGCCGACATCTCTGAAAAGTAGTTTTCATCCACTGTTTGCAATCTTCGACATTGATGTTTGCTTACCTTGTGATTGGAAATTGCCTGCTTCGGTGAGGTTGGAGAGGTCGGTATCCAAAAGAGATTGATGCCAGAGTGGCCAAAACGAAGACAACCTTCCTCATGACCATGATGAAGTCTGAGCTAACACTGAAATTGTACCTTGTTTGTCAGCCAGTGACAGTGTCAAGGCTATCTCTGCTTTTTAATGCTCTTTCCAGAACTGTTTCTGTTAATGCACAACTCAATCACATTCATGTTCATGTATAAGCCCTAATCAGCTCTTCAAAATTCAAGGCCCTCGTCTTTTTATGTGTGTCAAGCATTATCAGTTATTTTGCTCATCAAAATTAATTGTATTGAGGTGAAGTGGGGATTTTCCAGGAATACATTGAATATTTGCGTCACGCTGGCTATATCTCTGTATCTTTGTATTTGTCACTTATTGCCGTCAGCGAAATAATTGCAAAAGCAAACACACCCTAGCCATAAAATCTAATTGCCTAAATCAACAACCGTATGGACGTCAATGTCAATCGTTGTTTGTCATTTATCTAATATTTGTACGAACTGTTTATTTAGCTTCACGCATCATCACATTTGACCACTAACAAAACTGTTCATCATGTCGACGCCGAACTCAGGCTGACTTCTGGGTACAGTGTGACCTGCGTTACGCATGGCAAACAATCGCATGTTTTTGACAGACTTCAGATAACCGGCGGTCTTTCCATTAGTCGACCACACGCTCCTCTTTGTTCTGAAATACTGATCCTTGCCTGACCAGTTCTCCATTGCTTCGATTGTCTTGAGCCAGCCAGAGTGATTGCAGATGATGTCAAAGTTGCCATTATAAATGAGGACCTTAAATGAATAACTTGATAGAGGAACATTCTTGTTATTTTAATTTGCATATGTACCTTGTAGTTTTCCAAAAGAAATTCCAGAGTTTCCCTTTCTGATCTCATAAAGTCGTTGGGAATCATTGATTGGTACACTGCACCAGATTGTTGGCCAAATGGCCTGTTTCCAACATGAATTGCCTCCCTGATTTTTAAAGCGTACATTTGTAGTCAGTGACAAAAGAGTTGTGACATAGAGTTTTTACCTGGTACTGTCCAACTGAATGAATTCTTCATAATTGTCTTCTTCGGCTGGGTACTCGCAAATATCTGCACCATAAACGTAGTTACACCCTGTCAAACTCATTCCATAGCCCAAGTTGCTATTCCACGACTAATTTTGGTATTCAATAAAAACAATCCAAATTGCAACAGAAATGTTTTAATTTGGAGCTACCTGCCAAGCACTATACCAGTTTCCATTGGCACAGGATCGCTTCATGTCAGCTTCCATGTCAAGCATTTCGTCTCTCTCAACTTCTCCGACCAGACCAAGCTCAAACATGTAACCAGCATAGACAGCACTATCTTGAGGAGAAGTGAATCCATCACCTACAGAAAAGGACATTTTAGACTTTATCATCGCACCAAAGATTGCCGATCACCAATAGCCAGTCCTTGAAGATTAATTTTGAGATCGGCAGTGGGATTTTCATCATGGATCTTCTTGCTAATGGTTGGAATGAATTTGCCAGCGTAGGACTCTCCAAAAGGAAAGAATGGATTGGACTAAAAAGGCGCTAGCAATCAAAGAAGATATGTGATGATGAATATTTGGCAAGGTATACCTGGTATTCTGGAAACAGTGTAAACCATTGTATCAGGAATTCGTAGAGGTTCCTGCCCACATCTTCCTGGGTTTCAGGAAGTTGGTTGGAATAGCTGTACCCAGCCCCAACTGGATTGTCAATGTAAATCACATTGGCAGTCTTGGGCCATCCATAGCGATTTGGAACAGCATGAACATTCTTATTTTCATCATAGACTGATTGGAATGGTCCATGGATTTCCAGCAGTCCAAACATGGACGATGCTCCAGGACCACCCTGGAGCCAGATAAGCACTGGAGCGTCAGCAGGATCCACTTCCTTAAAATGATATTTGACAAATCTGGCTACCATACAAAATATCTGCTCACAGTTGCAGGGAAAAACCAGAAGAACATGTTGCCATCGTTGGCCTTGTCAACTGTCAGGAATCCAGCATAACTATCAGGTTGTTCCTCTGGTTTCAAGCCATCAAGCAATTTGGTGACTTTCGCAGCTTCTTGACCTTCCTTGATTTGACCGGCCTCAATGTAGG
>JAAUYL010049721.1_pt1 | contig 10925 bp, 7 predicted proteins | sample 7278011 | NCBI WGS metagenome assembly JAAUYL01 (sample SAMN14350225, study PRJNA611818) | marine sediment metagenome | isolation source: surface marine sediment (1.8m) | place: French Polynesia: Moorea | collected 2018-08 | reverse complement strand
TGAATGGAATGCGGCCGTTGCGTAATTGCCGCATAATGGCGAGGCTGGTTTTATCTATTTTCATAATAATGTCGAATTGTTATGTAATAGATGCAAAATCAGATTAAATTAAACTGATAATACTGTCAATAATATTTTTAAATTTTTATGAAAACATAAAAAAATATATAGAATTTTTCGTATTTACAATTTTTCTATGATTGATGCGAAAAATCAATTTTATAACATTACAAGACATTAATATCATTGAATTTATAATATCAATAAAATATTTCCTTTTTTTTAGTTAATTATAAATAAAATAAAAAATATTGACAAATACATCAATTTTAATCATAGAAAAAGAAACACGAAATTCTCCTTATTACAAATCACGCCCGGAATCGTGTTTGCGATCGAATCACCGCAGCCATTTAAAGGGCTACCAAAGCTATGGTCGCAACAAAAACTCACTTCTACAATCTATCAAGGATAAAGCAATGAAGATTGCCGAACGCATCAACCGATTGGGAACGGAAACGGCGTTTGCCGTGTCAGCCGAGGCCAATGCTTTTGCGGCTGAAGGAAATACAGTCTATCCTTTTCATCTGGGCGATATGAATATTCCGACGCCGGCCAATGTCATGGAGGCTGCCATCAAAGCCATGAAGGATGGCAAAACCGGCTACTGCCCTAATTACGGCGTTGCCGAATTGCGCGATGTATTGGCCAAGGATGTCAATGCATCCCATGGCACAGCTTATTCGATGGATAATGTGGCCATTCAACCAGGGGGTAAACCCACCATCGCTAAATTCATTTTAGCATTGATGAACCCCGGTGATGAGGTTTTGTATCCGAATCCGGGCTATCCGATTTACGAATCTCAAATAGAATTTCATGGCGGCAAGGCCGTTCCCTATGGTTATCTTGAGGGAGAGCATAATTACAAGCTTGACATCGATGCCATTGGAAAACAGATAACCCCTCGCACCCGGATTCTGGTGCTAAACGATCTTCAAAATCCCACCGGGGCGGAATGTGGTGCCGAGGAATTTGATCAGTTAGCGGAGTTGGTGCTTGCAAATGATTTATACGTGCTGTGTGATGAGGCTTACTTTGATATTCGCTATGAGGGCCAGAGTCAATCTTTTGCGGCGTTGCCCGATATGGCCTCACGATGCGTGATTCTGTATACGTTTTCTAAAAAATTTGCCATGACCGGCTGGCGCTTGGGAGCAAGCATCGGGCCTAAAGGGGTTATTGATGTTATCGCCAAATTAAACGTCAATGATGAATCCTGTGCCAATCATTTCATTCAATACGGCGCCATTGAAGGCCTGACCGGAGATCAGACGGAGGCCCAGCAGATTCTGAATACCTTGCAAGAAAGACGGAATACGGCGGTGGATATTCTCAATTCAATTGATGGAATTTCCTGTTTTCGGCCCAATGCCACTTTTTACCTATTTCCCAATGTTACCCGTGTCATGCAGCGCAAAGGGCTAACCGATTATAATGTCATGCGCCAAACTATTCTGCAAGAAACCGGCGTGTCGTTTTGTACGCGGCTTCACTTTGGACGTGAGCTAAAAGGTGAGGATCAATTATATGTCCGTTTGGCCTATTCAGGTATTGATACATCCGAAATTAAGAATGGTCTGAACAAACTAAAGCAATTTCTCGAAACATGATGGCAAGGTTTGCGTTTATCGGGCAACGTCATTCCGTGCTAGAAAGATTAACAACCCTTTTAATCAATCCGTATGTAAGCTAGCCGACGGAAAGGAGCAATTCCCATGAGTGAGCTTCACGAAACCGTTTTTCATGACCAACATGTGGCCCTGGGGGCCAAAATGGTTGAATTTGGCGGATGGCACATGCCGGTTTTTTATCCTGCCGGCATTGTGGAGGAGCATCTGGCAACCCGTAAAGGGGCGGGATTATTTGACGTCTCTCACATGGGGCGATTTGTGATCAAAGGCAAGGATGGCTTGGCCTTTCTGCAGCATGTGCTGACCAACAATGCTGAAGCCATCGATCCGCGTGAGGTCGGTGCCCAGTATACGTTTATTCCCAATAAAACCGGCGGGGCCGTTGATGATGCATATTTATACCGCTTTGTATCCGACGAGTATCTTTTGGTGGTCAATGCCTCCAACCGCGAAAAAGATTGGGCGCATCTACAGTCGCTCATCGCTGATTTTAAAGATGTTGAAATGACGGATCGGACGTTTGAGATTGCCATGCTGGCCCTGCAAGGACCAGAATCGCGCCAGATTCTTGAAAACTGCCTTGAATCTGGGACCATGCCCGAGCCGATGCGCAATGCCGTCAGCACTGTTGTTATCGCCGGTATCGAGGTGAAAGCAGCACGTACGGGCTATACGGGGGAACCGTTGTGTTTTGAGCTATTCTGCCCGCGGGCCGACGGACCCCGTTTGTGGGATTTGCTGATTGGAAAGGGGGCATCGCCTGTGGGATTAGGCGCGCGCGATACCCTGCGGTTGGAAGCCGGTTTGCCCTTATATGGCCATGAACTGGGTTTGGATCCCGAGAAAAATGAAATTCCGCTCATGGCCTGTTCCCTGGCCAAATTCGCGGTTAGCTTTTCACCCCTTAAAGGCGGTTATTATGGCCGATCGGCCTTGCACAAACAGTTTAAAGCATTCAAAAAAATATTGGCGCACGATTATACTCTCCGCTCCGATTTGCCGCGACTTATTCAGCCTGTGGCGTTATTGGGTCGTGGAATTGCCCGCGAGGGCGCTAAAATTGTTAAAGACGGCACGCACGTCGGTTATGTTACCAGCGGAACCATGGTTCCTTATTGGATTTTTGAGGGCGAGGGACTCGAATCGGTTCGCACCGATAACCATAAGCTGCGCTCTATCTGCCTGACCTATTTAGACTGCGATATTATCGAAGAGGATACGGTGTCGATCGAGATCCGCGGCAAACACGTCGAAGCCGTGGTGGTGCCGTATCATTTGCGCAGTGAAGCCCCGCCCTTTGCGCGTCCGATTTTACTGGAACATGAGCTGCCGGAAGCAGCGTCGCCGGCCAATGAAACGACCCTAAAGGTCCACCAATTGTTGCAAAATACGATCGATAATACCACCTGGCGGCAACATGAATGCATTAACCTGATTCCTTCGGAGATGACGATTTCACCCATGCCGCGGCTACTGTCCATTATGGATCCCGCTTTTCGCTATGCGGAGCACCGCAAATCCAAGGCCTTCTATGAATCGGAAGTGTTTTACTACCAGGGGACTAGTTTCATCGAAGAAGTCGAGCAGCTATTGGCCCAAGAGTTGATCAAATTTTTGGGGTGTGCGGAGGTGGAAACGCGATTGACCAGCGGCCAGATGGCCAATATGGCGGTTTTTAGCGCCATGGTTGACTATATCAATCGGGCGGACCGGAAAAGCGAACAGCGGCGCATTCGTCTGGTGATGAATAATTTTATCGGAAAAGGTGGTCATCTCAGTGCCCAACCGATGGGGGCCTTGCGAGATTTTGTGGCCCGGGATCCCCATACCGAGCGCCCGGCGGTGGTCAGTTTCCCGGTATTGCCTGAAAACCGATATAAAATTGATGTGCCGGCCACTTTGGAATTGATTGATGAGTATCGACCCGAGCTGATTATTTTCGGCAAAAGTATGGTGCTGCACAAGGAACCGGTTGCCGAGATTCGAAAATTTTTGGATGCCCAGCAAATCGATGCCGTCATAATGTATGACATGGCCCATGTGTTGGGACTCATCGGACCATACTTCCAGGAGCCTTTCAGTGAGGGCGCCGACCTGGTGACCGGATCGACGCATAAGACCTATTTTGGTACCCAGCGCGGTATTGTCGGCAGTCGTTTTTTGGAAACTGAAGAAAGATATGACTTGTGGGATGCCCTTTATCGGCGGGCCTTTCCGGGCTCGGTTTCCAACCATCACTTGGGAACCATGACAGGATTGCTTTTGGCGGCCTATGAAATGAACCATTTCAAAGATGCGTATCAGTCCAAGGTGATCGCCAATGCCAAGGCGTTTGCCCGGGCGTTGCATGCGTGTGGGCTAGATGTTGCCGGCGACCCCGCCATTGATTTCACAGAGACCCATCAGGTGATATTAAACGTAGGCTACAGCCAAGGGCCCGAATTTGCCAAACGTCTGGAAGCAAATAATATCATCTGTAATTATCAGGCTTCGCCGGATGAAGAGAGCTTTACGGCTTCCGGTGCCCTGCGAATGGGTGTGTCTGAAATGACCCGCTTTGGCATGGAAGCCGAAGATTTTGGTAAATTGAGCCAGTTAATGAAGGATATCATCGTTAACGATGCTAAAGCCGTGGATGACGTCAAGGCCTTGCGTGAGCAATTCCAAGAAATGCAATTTTGTTTCAAAACGGCCGACTTCGGCGATTATGTTCAACAGCTGCACCAACTGATTTAATCGATTTAGAGGGATCGCAACGCAAATGCACCTGAAAGCCACGCCAGATTTGACGTGGCTTTTCTGCTTAATAAAACTGTTGGTGGGATGAGAACCAAAGCGTCAAATCCAAACTTGCCGATCAAACCGTGCTTGCTCGGCGCACATTTTTCCATCGCCAAAGGGCTGCACCAGGCCCTGTATGATGCAAATCATTACGGCTGCAATGCCGCCCAGATCTTTACTAAAAATGCCAACACCTGGAAAGAACGCACTTTAACCTCAAAAGAGATCGAGCTTTTTAAAGCCGCTCAACAAGACACCGGTATTTTAGATATCGCTTCGCATACATCCTATCTTATCAACCTGGCCACCCAGGATCCACGCAAACTGGCCTTATCGCGTGAGGCCCTAAAACAGGAACTGAAGCGTTGTACACAGCTAGGCATTCCATGGGTCGTACTGCACCCAGGTGCTCATATGGGAGCGGGTGCAAAAGAGGGGATCAAACAGATTGCTGCGGAAATTAATATACTTTTTGAAGCGGTGCCGGATAGGAATACGGGCTTGGCCCTGGAAGCCACGGCTGGGCAGGGCTCCAGCATCGGTCATTGCTTTGAACATCTGAGCGCTATCATGGATGCGATCAAAGAAAAGGTATGGTTGGGTATCTGCTTGGATACCTGCCATATATTTGCCGCCGGTTATGATCTTCGCACGGTTGAGGTTTATGAAGCGACGATGGCCGAATTTGACCGAGTTATCGGTCTGCAACATCTTAAGGTCATTCATTTGAATGATTCCAAAAAAGAGTTGGGTACCAGGGTCGACCGACACGCAAACATCGGTGAAGGGCATATCGGCATCGATACCTTTCGTTATTTGATGAACGATCAGCGGCTAGTTGCCGTGCCAAAGATATTGGAAACGCCCAAAAAAGGGGGTCAGGGCCAAGATTTGGATGCAATCAACCTCAAGCGTTTAAGGAAGCTTATCAAGCTATCATAGTTGATGGTATTTTCAGGCTTAGAAAAGCATATTACGCGCTACATCCTTTAGAGCGATGGTTTACAAAAATTACATCCCATGCTACGTGAACGGGCAATCTATTTGAGGTCTTGACGGCATGGGCAAATACTATTCTGGTTAAGGGATTGTCAGTATGCGGCAAAATAAAGGTCGTTAAATATTTCAGGGGTCGTTTCGTTCGTCATGCCGGCCCAGGCCGGTATCCAGAAATGGCCCCTTAAAAAGAATTAGATTCCGGATCAAGTCCGGAATGATAAGCCTTGATGCTCGTAACTCCCCGACGGCTCAAATATTTAAGAAGCATTAAAAACAGCCGGATATCTTAAGGAGACGCAATATGACAATTGAGCGTGAAAAATATGAATTTGATGTTGTTTTTGTCGGCGGCGGTCCCGCCAGTTTAGCCGGTGCGATCAGACTGATGCAAATTGCCCAAGAAAATGATGTGGCTTTGGAAGTCGCGTTAATCGAAAAAGGCGCCGAAATCGGAGCACATGCTGTCAGCGGTGCGGTGTTAAACCCCAGAGCACTTGCTGAATTGATTCCGGATTACAAGGAAAAAGGGTGTCCGCTTGAAACCGATGTGCGCGCAGATGAGTTTTATTTTTTAACCCGTAAAAACGCCCATCGCCTACCCATAGCGCCCCGTTATATGCACAATAAGGGATTTCACATCATCAGCGTCTCCAAATTCTCCCGCTGGCTGGGCGGTATTGCTGAAGAAATGGGTATCATGCTCTTTCCCGGTTTTGCCGGCAAAGAAGTGCTGTATGGTGAAGATGGCCAAACCATCGTGGGGATTCGAACCGGTGATAAAGGTATCGGCCCCGATGGTCAGCCCAAAGGGACCTTTGAACCCGGCTATGATCTGATGGGCAAGGTTACCGTTTTGGGAGAAGGGGCCCGGGGCAGTTTGATCAAAGAAATCGACGCAAAGCTAAACATCACATCCGGGAAAATGCCGCAGGTGTATGAAACCGGCATCAAAGAAGTCATCCAACTGCCGGAAGACAATTTTTTTAAATCCAGCAAAGGTAACGACATCCACACCCTTGGTTATCCGCTGGGCCTAATAAACATCCCGGGTGGAGGATTTATCTATGAAATGGCGGATAATAAGATCAGCATCGGTTTTCTGGTGGCGCTCAGCTACGCGGGTCCGATGATAGACCCTTATGAAACCTTTATTCAATTCAAGCAGCATCCATTTGTTGCTGACCTTATTAAAAACGGTAAGGTTTTGGAACAGGGAGCCCGCACGGTTACCACCGGCGGCTATTTTACGATTCCTGAGTTGGCGGTGGATGGCGCGGTTTTTATCGGGGGCGCGGCCGGCATGCAAAACAGCCCTGCCCTTAAGGGGATTCATGTGTCCATGAAGTCGGGGATGTTGGCGGCCGAAGCGATTGCGGTCGCTATCGATCAAGGCGATTTTTCAAAAAAATCGCTAAGCTACTATGCGGATGCGTTTGAAAACAGCTGGGCTCAAAATGAGATATACGAGGGGCGCAATTTTGCCCAAGCCCTAACACGCAAAGGTTTCATGAAATTTGTACACCTGGGTGCCCAATATTTTACCAAGGGACGCGGCATCGTTGACCGCATGTCGATTGAAGCGGATCATCAAACGCTTGTACCCCTGAGCGGTGACGGGGAGCCAGCTGATGGCGGGGTGGATCGTAAAGTTTATGACGGAGAGCTCTATGTTGATAAATTGACCGGTGTGTACCTGTCAAAAACCATGCATCGAGAAGACCAACCCAGCCACATTATTGTGCATGATTTGCAAACTTGTATCAATGAATGCTATCCACAATTTCGCAGTCCCTGCACGCGGTTTTGCCCCGGCAATGTCTATGAAATTGAAATTGATGCGGCCACCAAGCAACCGAAACTCAAGCTAAATCCGTCAAATTGCTTCCACTGTAAGACCTGCGACATCAAAGATCCCTTCGAAAATATCACCTGGACCTGCCCGGAAGGGGGCGAAGGGCCGGGCTATACCACGGTATAGTCGGGTATAGTCGATACAGTTTTCGTCAATGCAGAAAAATAGGGAAGCGAACTTGGGCCGGTTGATTTACAATCGGCCTTTTTTTAGAATGGCGATCAGCAACCAGATGCCCATGATGGCGGCGGCTAGAAAACCGATGATACCGATCAGGGATATGCCAAATATATAAGGGGGAATTTTTGACAAAATGATGATGGCCGAGCCGATAATGAGGGCGGCAATGATGATGGCAAAAGATAACCGATTACTAATCTGGTCATGTGTTGCCAGCAAATCATAAAGGCCCTGATGCTCAAATTTGACTGACAATTTCTTCTGTCGAATCAGGCGCGTGATTTCCAGCAGATCTTTGGGAAACTGCTGCACAAAGGCGATGGAATCGGAGGCCAGGACGGCGATATCGTCGGCGATGCGTTTGGGCGAAAACCGATTCATTTTAACTTTTTCGATAAACGGCGCCGCCTGAGCAATCATATCAAACTCCGGGTAGAGCAAGCGGCCAACGCCTTCCACGGTTGCCAAGGCCTTCATCATCAAAAACAGATCCGCCGGGATGCGCAACTTGTGGCGCGATGCCAGCTCAATCAGTTGTTGCAGCAGCTTACCGACTTCGATGTCTTTCAGGGGTTTGTATAGGTGCTTGCCCATGAAGTCGGCCATTTCGCCCTCCAGCAGACGCATCTCCGGCCTTTCCTCCCATAGAGTCAGGCGCAGCAGCACTTGGGTAGCCATGGCCGCATCGCGACGGACCACCGCATCGATCAAATCGACAAATCTTTCTCGGGTGTGGCGCTCCGTTGATCCCACCATACCGAAATCAAACAAACAGATGACATTGTGGGGAAGTACATAAATATTACCGGGGTGGGGATCGGCGTGAAAAAAACCATGATAAAAAACTTGTTTGAGAATAATATCTGTGCCGCGTGCGGTGATCAATTCGCGGTCAAGGCCTTCTTGGTCCAGCTGTTCGGTTTTGGAAACCTTGATGCCATCCACAAATTCCATCGTCAGAATGCGAGAGGTTGACAACCCTTGAAAGACTTTGGGAACGTAAATGGTAGCGTCATTTAAAAAATTGTGAGCAAACCGTTGCATATTGGCCGCTTCAATCGTGTAGTCGATTTCTTTTTCAAGCGTGCGGGCAAATTCTTCTACAATTCTTACCGGCTGATGAACCGCCAGCTCTTCGATATGCCGCTCGGCAAGGGTCGCCAGGTGCAGCATGATCTCCAAATCGATCTCGATGGTTTTACGAATGCCGGGGCGTTGAATTTTAATCGCAACCTGTTCATTGTCCATCAAGACGGCTTTGTGAACTTGCCCGATGGATGCAGATGCCAGAGGTTCGTTGCTTAATTCTGAATAGACTTCCTCCGCCGGTCGGCCGAGCTCATTTTCGATGATCTGCTTCACATCGCTAAATGAAAATGGGGGCACGTTGTCTTGAAGTTTGGCGAGCTCTTCGATAAATGCTGCGGGAATGAGGTCGGGCCGGATGGATAAAATTTGGCCCAGTTTAATATAGGTCGGTCCCAATTCTTCGAAGGCCAGGCGCAGACGTTGGGCTTTGGAAAGTTTATCTACCGGCTCCCGTTTTTTTTGAGAAATCATCTGCAGACCGACCTCGATGTATTGGTCGATCTTCAATAGCTCCAACAAATCGCCGAAGCCATATTTAAACAGAATCGACAGAATTTTGCGGTAGCGATTGAGGTGACGATAGGTACGGCCTAAAACCCCTATTTTTCTGATACTCACCATCAGGACATGTTTGGTTTACGGAGCTTTATCCTTATTCTCATTAAGTGCTTTTTTAATTTCAATAATCTCTTTCTTCAGTGCCTTCATTTCATCTTTGGTCACCAAGTCGGCTTTTTTGAGAACCAATTGAACTGTCTGCTCCACCGTCGATTCTAATTTGTCACGGGTATCCTTATACTTTTCTACAAGATCATTGACAAAAGCCTTGCCCTCATCTTCGGACATCTTACCTTTTTTAATGAGATCTTTGGCAAATTCTTCGACCTCGTCTTTTGTCTTCAAAGCAAGACCGATGCCCGTTAAAAAGGTTTTTTGAACGAGATCAAACATACAGATTCTCCTTTCATATCATAGCTGATGCCCGCCGGTGGCAATCGTTGGTGAAGTGTTTGGTCATTTTGCAACAATTTTTTCAAATTCGGTCAATCACATGTAGGCCTTAAGACGCACTTTGCAGCAAACACATCGGCAATTTATTTCAGTTTTCCCAGCAGCGCGCTGGCAATCGTGTTCTTTTGAATTTCTTTGGTGCCCTCATAGATCTCCGTAATTTTGGCATCACGGTAAAACCGTTCAACTTCATACTCAGTAATATAGCCGTAACCGCCCAGCAGCTGAATGGCTTCATCGGCGACCTCAACGGCCGTGCGGGCCGCATACATTTTGGCCATGGAAGTTAATTTAGGATCAATGCGCCCCTGGTCATAATTCCAGGCGGCTTTATAGGTAATCAGACGGGCCAGCTCGATTTTAGTGGCCATATCAGCCAATTTATGCTGGGTAACCTGAAATTGGGCGATTTTTTTGCCGAATTGTTCGCGCTGTTTGACATAGCTCAGTGCTCGATCATAAGCTCCCTGGGCTGTACCTAATGCTTGGGCGGCAATCAAGATGCGACTTTCATCAAAAAATTCCAGTACCTGGTAAAAACCCCGACCCTCTTTGCCGATGAGGTTGGTGATGGGAACACGAACATCTTTGAAATTGACCTCGGCGGTCGCCATACCATGGATTCCCATTTTCTCACCCACATCTGCAGCCGAAACCCCAGAGCGATCGGCTTCCACGAGAATCATGCTGATACCTCTATAAGACGGTTTGCTTTCAGGATCGGTTTGACACAGGACGGTATAAAAACCGGTCAAGGGATGCCCACCATTGGTGATAAAGGTTTTCGTGCCATTCACGACCCATTCATCGCCATCTCTAGCGGCGGTGGTATTCATAAAGGTAATATCAGAACCGTGGTCCGGTTCCGTAAAAGCGCCCCCGGAAAGCATTTTGCCTTCTGCAATCGGCGGTAGAAACGTTGCATTTAATTCTTCACTGGCAAAGCGCAAAATACATTCGGATGCGAAGCTGCAGAGAATAACGGCGCTGCCGATAGTAGAGTCGCGACGACAAAACTCTTCCGCTACTAAAATGTTTTCCATGACACCCAATCCCTGACCGGAATACTTTTCAGGGAAATGAATCCCAATAAATCCCAAATCGGCTGCTTTTTTCCATATTTTTTTGGGAAATTCGTGTGTCCGATCAATCTCATGGGCCAATTCTTTATCAAATTCTCCTTTGGCAAACTCTTGAGCTGCTTTCTGTATTTCAGACTGTTCTTTGGATAATGCAAACTCCATATTTATTTCCCCCTGTTGCGAACGGCAATGCGGTTTGATCCCTTAGTTGTTTTTTGTTGTTTTCGGTCAATCATG
>JAAUYL010014258.1_pt1 | contig 10940 bp, 10 predicted proteins | sample 7278011 | NCBI WGS metagenome assembly JAAUYL01 (sample SAMN14350225, study PRJNA611818) | marine sediment metagenome | isolation source: surface marine sediment (1.8m) | place: French Polynesia: Moorea | collected 2018-08 | reverse complement strand
TTTCATTCACTTCACATGGACACATCACATCGCAAAGAAAATGCCATGAGCGGTAACTTTGACAGCTCCAAGGAAATTGTGACAGGTCCTCCTTCCTTTAGATTTAACTTTTCCACTTGTATAGGCGAACATGTCAAAGTCAAAGTCAAGTGTACATAGGCACCTTTATATTTTCTATTCACTTACTTCCATATATTTGGAAATATTTTTGATGTCGTAAGTAATTGAGCATTTTCAAAATATCAGTTCGATTCCATATTATTTCAATATGATCGCAGGTAGATGGGCACACTTGAATTTATTTCCTAATTCATGATCCAATTGCGCATGATGTTGCCAGCCATCCCACGAGAATTAAGCCATAGGACGAGGTTGGCACGAGGTCGAGACACCAATCCTTTTCGGATTCTTCGACCAATTGTGTGAGCTCGCAAATGTTTCTCGCATGAGATTTGCAATTCTTCTCCGCTTAGGACAGCGTTGTGTCCTGGTAACGCGAGGTCAACCTGCAAACTCATGTTGAGAATCGTGTAACATTGAGCTGGCTATAGGTATGTAGCTCACGTTAGCTTCACGTGTGAAATTCAATATTTTCTCGACACTGTTTGCCATCTTGTGACTGGAGCTTCCAGGATACCAATCAATCAGTTCGTGGTCTGTAGCGTAAACTGTGTCTCCGGTTGCGAGAGCCCCTTCCTCTTTGACATAGATACCAACACTCCCCACCGAGTGACCAGGAAGGTGGAAGATCTAAAGAAAGTTAATCTAGTTCATTTTCAACATTATGAAATGTCAATACTCAATAGTAAACTAACCTGACAAGACTTATCGCCGAGATCCAAAATATCGCCTTCGTCATAGTGGTGCAAATTCTTTACAGGGAGCACATTGTATTCGGAAGCATTGAAGTGATCGGGCTTGGGCAAGACCTCGTTTGGCGTCACCCAGGCAGCCGACCAAAATTTTGAACCAGATTCCAAAACTTGTGCTTCGCTTTTGTGAACGTACACATCGGTTTCAGGGTTCTCCTGCGGAAAAAAGATTTAACGACAAGCTTAAATGATGGGTGGCCACTTGGCATTATAACAAATGGTGGTATTTCGAGTAACGTACGTACGTGCACTAAACGATGAACGCCTCCGGAATGGTCGAAGTGGGTGTGCGTTAAGGCGATTTTTAATGGCTTTTCTCGGCTTTCACGAATCTTGGCCCATTTTAGGAAGGCTGTTAAATCGTGAACCCCAATGCCTGCAACCAAAGTAATAAAATCTTCTGTACCTAGATAGTATGTACATATGTAGGTACGTATAATGCAGAAAACTAACCCGCGTCAATCAGAAGATCGGCATTGCTCCCCTTGACGAAATAAATGTTGGCCAAATTCCAGGAGTCAAAAAACTTCTCCGTGATCCACCATATCGACTTTGACACTTGAGCGTGAGAATAAAGAGGATGAGTACTGTTCGAAGCGATTGAAAGGCATCGTTTATTTCTGATGATGGCTTTGGCGGGCACAAAAAATATTCTCTTGGCAGATAGCATGATGTTCTCTTATACAACAGAAGAGAAGTTGTATGGGGTCTATTGCCCTCAACGCGAAATAACACATAACATTAGGAGGTGTTGAGACAAAAAATGATAAGTGAAGAATGATAAGGAAAAGTAAGATAAATAGACATTTAGATAAGAATCAAGTATCGATACCACCAAAATTTTCTTTTTTTTACATAGGGCATAATTGTTATCTTCTAATCACGGTACAAGGTCGGAAATTTTCTGGACGATTTCAATCGGTATCACTGCCGGCGCTGCTAGGAATAATAACCTCTTCATTGTCGAAAGCCAAGGCGAAGATCATCGGTTCTACAGCATGGGGGAGAGTATTGTTGATTGATCATTCACGGTATCGAAACAAAGTAACATTACCTTCCACTTTCGGAATTTCCTCGATATCGACGGCTGGGTTCGGGAGATCGTGAGATGTGCTCGAAACTTGGTCGCTGTTATCGTCATCGCCGGCCTCCGGTTCGTTTTCATTTTCTTCTTGGTCCTCGTCCTCCTCTTCGTCAGATGGCCATAGCTGCTCATCTTGCTCCAGCGGATGACGGCCAGGTTTGTAATTCCCTCTGTCGAAAACGTACCTGCTGCTGACCTCGATCTCGTTCTCATCGACACCGTTAGCGAAGGCCATCCTGCGAATCCAATTGCGGAAGAGGGGAGGAAGCTCTTCGTCGCGCCTGGGCTGAGACGCTTGATTGGGCTTGACGTTGGTCGTCTTTGCAAACGCTGCCTTCCTGTCGACCGAGTCGTTGGTCTGCTGGATGTTTTCATCGTCTTTGTCCGGCTTTGGCTTTGTCATGCGCTTGCCCAAGTGAGCGGTCGTTTCAGTTTGGTTCTTGGGGACTGTCGAATTTTTCGACCCCTTTGGTCTTCCAGGTCGACGTCGAACCGGAGGCTGAGACGGCGGTGGCATTTTCTCTTGTGAGTCATCAGCGCTGGAGTCCGGTGTTGGCGGAGATGTTCCCGATGAACCAGTTTCATTGGACGACTTCGAGGCCGAGGTTTCTTCGGCGACCGTGTCCGATTCATTCTTATTCTCATTTTTCTTATTGTCGCTCCGAAGTCGACGCTTTTTCTTGAGGGGAAGAGAAAAATCTTCTCCGCTGTCGCGTTCGGCCGCAATGATTTCGTCGTAGTTGCTGTTCACCCTCAATCTTGGCGTGCGTTCCATTTTGGAGCGATTTCGTAAGATCGTAAGAGTAGAATTAAAGTGGCGAATCCCGGATTTGCGATTTTGATTTTGGTGGATTCGAGGGATGTTGACTTTTGGTTTTCACTTTTTTTGATTTTTGACTTATTCGCTTTTAGTTTTTGTTGCTTTTTGTTTTGAAAAAATCAAGACGGGAATCATTCTACATTATTTCGTCAAAGAAAACTTAACGTGGGAATTGACAACAACAGCAAGAAAAAAATCCAGACGCCGAAGGTTGTCGACTTGTCAGTGCTCGTAAGCATTAAATATTACTTCGTTGTTCTTCGAACTAAGTAAAAGGCACATTGCGAGCGGGCATTTAATGGTCTTGTTGTGCAACAAACAAGTCCGGAAGCGGAAACACTGACCTCTGCTCAAATAAAAAAATCAAATAGAAAGCTAGAAAGCCCTTCAATTCAAAAGAAGTCGAGTTTACTTGATTTTATTGAGCAAATCGTTTCACACAAAAGTCTAGGAAAATGTCATTACGCGTTATTCTTTCTTTCCTGAAGAGTTTCTTCAACTTCTTTGCCGCAGGACGATCTTAGTTCCTCAATGATGGCGTCTGGAACTGGTCTCGCCTCTTTTGAGTAAAGCTCCTCGATAAATTCGTGACAATATAGTGTGCTCGGCGTCATGATGAGCCCCTTAAAAGCCATGACTAGGTCGACAAACTCCTTTGCCGTGAGTATTCGGTCCTCGTGAGATTTGATCAAGCTCAGCGCCGCCTTCATGATGAGTGTGGACCCGTCGTAGAGAATGCAATCCCATAGCCGGAATACAGTTTCCACGGGAAGAATATCACAGAAAATGCAGATGAACCATTTGGAGCAAATGAGCTCCCAAGGCACCTCGAACTTGTCCATTTGCTTTTGGACTTGTGGGCAGTGATCACTGAAATTCAAACTCGTATTTGCTCCAAATCAAGCTTGGTGGTCTAAGTTCTTGCTCACCTGACAAGTTGTGAAAGGACTTTCATATCAGTCAGAAGTCCGGGGAGATCAGGTGAATAATAGTCGGGCAAGATGTCCTCGACGAGAGTCTTGAGAATCCAGAATGATTTTTCCTCGTCTTTGGTTACCAGTAGTAGAAGTCCTGCAACGTAGTTTAGGCCCTGGCAATAGCCGATCCGTGAGTTAGAGTTGGCGAAGGCCAAGAGGATGTTGAATAACGGCTGCTCCAGACTCTGCTTTTGGCCACTTTTGGTCCGGAAATAAATGTTCGTCGGGAAAGTCCTCGGAATGTCAGTATTTATCTGAAGAGGAAAAATGTTTATCAATATTTTATTTTGTTGAGATCATATCCAGTATGAAGAGTCCAGACAAACCTGCTCAATTATCACAGATGTAGGTGCCACACGTTTGGTGCACAACTCCGAATATAGATTTGGATTTTCGTCCCGCTTCTTGCTTGCCCCACTGATGATCATCCACACGTCTGCCCGATACTTCATTGGGATGCCTTTCCGGACGAATCGCTGCAGCTTGGTCGACCTCTTGAGACTTTTGTGCGTCAGAGGCTTGGTCCCGATCAAGGACTCCCATCGCTTAGCTCTTCTCACCAGCACCGCTAAATATGCCGTCATGAATTTGTCATAGGAGACATAGTCGAACCCCTTTGGTCGTTCAAAGCCATACTCATCTATTTTGCTATCACAAGAAAATAAGCCAATAAATAAACAACAATGCAAGTGCGGTAATTTCTTTTGCGATACCTGATGAGCGTCGTATACACTGATGCTGCCATATTTAAATTATTTATATTTTCGAATACACATGTCAATTTATTTCATTTTTGTGCGTGTAAAAATCAATTTACTCAAAAGCTGTGAAATGTGTCCTCACTTTTGCGAACTGTCATAACAAACCTAGCCTTCTTTGCTTTCTTGCACGACCTCGCCGGTGAGTATCGGATCAGACTAAAGTCAGGCACCCCGTCAAACCAGGAAGTGGTTTCTGTTTTATTACTTTGAGGGACTAAAATTTTCTTGCTTGCAGTCATTTGTCGAAGTGGGGCAGGTTTTATTTTTTTAATGTTTAGTAATTATTCTATCATCATATTGTTGTTGTGCTGATTTGGCATTATTTCGCCTTTGCCCGAACAAACCGAAATGCTTCAATAATGGCTCAGAAATACTTACTGCAGTACACACTGCGAAAGACAAAGAAAGCAGTGCAGTACTTCTACGTAGATATATTGATACCTTAGCCGCAGTAATGCAGTCCTCCTGTAGTAATTCTAGGATTTCGAATAAAAGCGATTTTGCTTTGGGATTTTCCTGTTCAACATATGAATGAATCATTTAAAAATTTTAATTATATGCTTTTATTTTTCCCAATTGGAAGTTACAGCAGTATTGTATAACAACAGTATTTCATAAAGTCAAAATGGCGATCAATATTAATTAATTGGCCACTTTTAAAGGTACTTCATCAGCGTCCAGCCATGAACGGCCTCCACGACGGGGTTAAATCCCTTGGCTTCTTCAACTTTGAGGCCCGCCACGCCACCGACAAACGCAGCCTTCTCATCCTGTGTATGAATAGAAAATTACACAAACTGTTCAGAGATAATTTGGTATGATTTATGAGTGTCGGCTATGTTACAGTGTCTGAATTGTAGCCACTCCGAATTGTCAGAGGGACAGTGGCAAAGCCTTTTGGCATCTCTCCCAGTGTGACCATGTCGTCGAATCCAAGAAAGTCTTTTATAAACCAGCCATCGTATTTGTCGGAAGATGAGCCAAAAGACACCCGCCGGATCACGCGGCTCCACCATTCTTTGTCAGGGTTGCCCTTCTTGGTGTCCACCAGCTTGGCGAAAACACCCTGCACTTTTGACCACCATCCTGTCAGTCCAATGTCATTGTTGATTGGTTGAAGGGTACTTTCGAGTTGTGACAATCTGAGGAATCAAAAGACAGTAGCAAGGTAGTCTGCAAAAGTACCTCTCTGTGACTCACTTCACCCCCAAGGTTTCCCAGTCCTTGATGTCTCCATCCATGATCACCGATGGAATACCACAAAACAGGGCCATGGTGTACTCAAAAAACTCTTGAAGGGAAGACATGAGAGACAGCTGATAGTTGATTCTGTTTGTGGAAGTGGTTGTCGAAAAGCCAGAAGTCATGACTTCAACATACTTCTCGTTCTTTACATTTTCCTTGATTTTTTCTTGAATTCTGTAAATTAGAAGACACATGACATGATGTTATGTTATATGTGCCACTGAATAGAGATAGCGCATATATCATATCAACAGACAAAATGGAATTAATGCTTCCCTGTCGAGAAAGCTGTTGTAGTCAACACTTTGGAGGGTTGGCCCAACTTCCACAACAAGATTCTTTTTTCCTTCGTGGGAAACGAAAAAGTTGCGGACGCTCGTCTTGTTTGCATTTTTGTCAACTGCCTGAGCCACAATTTGTACCACCATAAGCCACCTACACAAGAACAGAGCATAAAAATATCACCATTCTGCTGCAGAAAATCTAATAAACCTACCAGTCATCTGGTGAAGTCTTCAGAGTCCAGTGGTAGTTGTAAGCGGCAAGAAGGAGGGACCCAATACCCCGGCTGTGTTCGTAATTTGGCGCATGGACAGTCAAATTTCGAGTTCCCAAACCAGGAACAGGCAGCATTCCGGCTGTTATAGCTCTGAAATTCGTTTTAGTATTTTTTTGTTTGTGGATTAAAAATTAAAGACTCACTGGTCCTCCCGCGCATAAGCGGTGAACTGCATTAAAGCCTTATCTGCAGTATTGTTTCGCTTGTAGAGAAATGGATCTGTCACTGGCTCAAGGTCCTCGTTGAGCTTGATGCCCTTTAGTACCATTTTCTTGGGGGTCTTCTCTGTGGTCTCTTTCTTGTCGTCCTCAGGGGGTGCATTTGGTTTTGGTGGCCTCTTCGAGGTCGTGCTGATCAACTCGCTGTCAGGCTCAGTTGTCAGTGGTGTAGGGTCTCGAGCCGGAAGCGTCGGTCGGATAGGTTGGGTCACCTCTTGATTTTTAGTAGCTTTTTCTATCGTATCCTGCCTTCTTGTAACAAAACCATTGGCATTTCCTGTTGTGCGCCTACTGCTAGACAGAAACGTTTGAGCCTCTTGAGTCAGTCCACTTATATCTCCGTCTCTAGGATATTGCTTGTTTGCGTTCGTTGAGCTCTCTGTAGTAGTGGAGTATGGTCGTCGCGAAGGTTGTTGACTTTGTTGCCATTTTTTATAGAAATATTCTCGAATTCTGTCCTCAAACTGGTCCTCAATTTCTGCCACAGATGGACAAAATTCTTCTCTTCGCGTGAAAAAGTTTCCAGAAGTGCAGGATCTCCACCGATTTACTGATGTGTCCAAGTAGAGAAGTTGTCGACCTTCTTTATAGCAGAGATAAACGGTGCCATCATATCTCGTTTCATACTGTAAGGGGACAACACACCGAGGCCAGCGTACTCTACCTGATAAAGGTAAAATGAATAGACATGGGACACAATTATACGCAACGATTAAGGAATAGAATGCTTGCCTCCTTGCCCGGAAATCAATGGCGACGAAATTGCGACAAGGAAAATCACCAGCCTCCAAGATGGAGCCATGTTTCTTTATAAATGTTGTCTCAACTACGTATTACCTGAACAGCTATATCACTCAGTATATGCCAAGGGCCTCATGTCTCCAGCTCCCCAAGCAAACTGAAAATCTCAAATGAAGTAGCAGGTATTTCTGAAAATATCCTATTTCAACAGCAAATAGATGACCACAGACCAAACCAAACTTAAAATACCAGTTCTGTTTGGGAATCCCAATAGAAGATATTTCATCGCTGTGTAGGAGCATAAAAGTGTACAATACCCACGTACAGCATACGTTGCTATTTACCATGAACTAGGAAAAAATCGGCATCCACATGCAAATGTCTGTGTGTTGGTAGATGTATGGATAATATGGAAAAAACTTACTTTTATTCTAAATTAAGTACATGTTAAATTCATTAAAGTCAGGACAATCAGTCGTGATGAAAAACTGCTCAGAGGAGCGACCGAATCTCTCAGCTTGAGGGGGGTGGGGCCCAAACCTTTACTGTTGACCCCGATGCGGTTTGAGTATCATCAATTGTTCCCTTTGTGCAAAGATCGTTTGTTCGTGTAAATGCCTCGCAGGGGGTGGTGCAAACACTGGCGCAAATAGTCACTGATCCCTACGAATAAAACAGTATACCGATTATCAGATTCTTAGCCGAATTGCAAAAAAAACTAAGTTACTTTCACCGGTTTGACATCGGGAAGAGGAACGAAAAAGGCCGAATCGATATCTTGCTTCGTAAACTTTTTGTTGGTAAATCCAGCATCAACGCTTATGGGCCTCGACAGCTCCATAAGCAGCACCAGGAAAATGACAGCCACGAAATTCCGTGTGTTTGCCGATGCCATCGTTGCTCAACTGAACCAAGATTGTATAGTATTTACACTACATTCATATTGCCATTTTAATGAACCATGAATGATTTTATTTAAGGGCCCTTTTTTCATTTCACATTTTATCAATAACAAACGATCATTCAATCCTGTTTATTCATGCGAACCAGGCAGGTAGATGAAGCATCATAATCCGGCTCGGTCTCCTCAAAAACCAGTCCGCAATTCTAAAAAAAATAAAAATACATTTAACATGATCCATAAATTATATTGGTAGTTGAAGTGGCATATGCGATGGAAATACCTGGGAAATTCTACCTATATACTCCTTGAATCTCTCTTGGACTTCATGGGCCATGTGGAGGAGGTAGAGGGGCGTCTCAACCCAGATCGACCCGTCGGTTTTGAGAGCCTTTATTAGCCGGAAAGTGAGCAGATGCGTGGTGGCGCAGGAAATGAAGATGCCGTCTATTATTCCCGCCAATTTCGAAGAGAGTGAGCTGCCTTCGTCTTTAGATAAGTTGGCCCCGGAGGACAACGTCATGAAGACCACCCTGATCTGGGGTCCGGCCCCACTTTTTTCACGGACGCGTTGAACCAAATTCTTAACTCGTTCCATTGCAATGTCCTGAGAAGATCTCACAAGCTTGGTTTCATCCACCTTTACCTATGTACATAGTCAAGCTAAGATTAGATTTCATATCCATGAATATTTAATATATAACGTAAATGTGCCTACCTCCTTCGAGAAGACGAGGCCGAAAGAAATGAACGGACCAGTCACAATATCGCCCCAGTACCCTTTCCTAGACGACCGTTCGTTATTGTTTCTGGTCACCAAACTGGACGCGAGGGTCACGTTGTCCTCGACGAGGCCGCCGCTGTCCTCGCCATCGCTCCAGTTGTAGCCGATGCCCGTTGACCTCCATTCCCTATATTCCTTGAGACTGATTTTTGCCCCTCCCCTATCGACAAGACGCAGCTGATAGTCTAGATCGAAGACGCCCTCCTGGAAAGGTGTACGTACTCGTATAAAATATGTCAAATCAACGCATCCTCATAAATATGCAGTACTTTGTTTTCCACTCGGTTATTGAGAAGTTGGGAGACCCGCGATTCGAAAGAGCCTTCCATGTTCGGCGACATTTCGCTCTGGGTTGACCACAACTTGAAAATGGCTTCAAGAGTGTCAAACTCTTTGTGCTTCAAGTGAGATAGGTCCACCTGGACGAGAGTGGAATCCAGTCCAAGGTCCTTCTTCTCGTCCATACTGGATTGGTAGGCAGCCACCAGCTCTCTGAGATGTTGTGATATTTTCCGTACGAGTTGAGCGCCCCTGGCAGTGATCCTGGTGTTGCCAAGAATTTCTAGAATTACTTTTGCCACATCCTCCGGATTCATATCACCAACATCCTTGTCTGCGAGGAGTGCAAGAAAGAGCATCTGCCGCGCGTATAGCATCAGGTTTTGCTCCAGGACCCTGCTCCAATAGCATTTGTTAATACCTGACGAACCATTTTTTATGCAATAACCTAACTCACCAAAAAGTGCATGATTTGGTGGCAGTGGCAGCTTCGATTGCCTCACCGCCGCAAGCCTCGAAAACATGCCTGCCATCTCCCGCACCAATTAATAGGAAATTTTTCTCGTCATCTACGTAAATGAGAGCGTAACCAAATTACATTTACCAAAAATGTACCACAAGTGCAAATACTCGTATTATACGTAGACCTTTTGTTGCTGATTTCTGGATCTTCGGGATGGGGTTGAAGGAGGGACTGTAGCCCCACCAAGTGACATTGCCCAGACCTGCTTCCAAGAGTTTGGCGTCTTCGTTGTTCATAACTTTTCTCTAAGGTAGATATTTATTAGATGTCCATGTACGAAAGCTATGGCTGCCAGTGAATTGATTAAACAATGAAATAATTTAGAAGTACAATTATGCGCATAATCATGCTCGCGGTATGTCCTTTTGATGTTAGCTTAGAAGTTGGCATTTTATTTGCGATGAAACGTAACATCCTATTAATTGATCCATCGATTTTAATAGTCTCATTAGGTGCTGGATTTTAATTTACGTAGTTCCCAACCCTGTTCTTTACTGTCCTTGGGAAACGCAATGACGCTTCTCACGACGCACACATGTCAAGACGCAACGTTACCAGATTGGTTCTTTCAGTCCAAGCCGCCGGGAAAATACAATGTATTGTTTAGGCGAAAACACTACGCAATTTGGATTTTTCGCTATCAAAACACCGAGTAGCGCTGGCGATTTGTCGTGCATCTGGCTACAGTGGCTATGCGTGCTTTGTGCGTGCACGCACCATTCTGGCCTGTCTCCAGGTTGGGCGACTGCGACTGTGTTTTCATGAACGACCGCTCTCCTTGGCTGTGATCCTTCACAGAAAAGGATTGTCGCAGACATGCACCACGGAAAAGAATTGAAATAATTGAAAGACAGCGACGAAGGCACGAAGAAAACCTCAGAAAAAAAATCGGATTAAAGGAGGTCTAACCCAAACTCACCTACATAGATATCTCAAAATTCGCCGGGTTTGACGACATCAACTTGTGCACAAAGAAAAAGCTTTGTAGCAGGCCACCAGTGTGTGTGACAATGTTTTACGGTCAAGTCAAACCGTGTCAAACTTTCAATGAAAAACGGGAAATTTTGTGCACAAAACCGTGAAATCGCAAGAAAACATTGTTTGAAAGACTGGTTGAAAGAGTTGAAGCCCATCAACAGTTTTAAGCGCAGTGTTCACAGCCTGACGAAAGCAGAA
>JAAUYL010053778.1_pt1 | contig 10941 bp, 9 predicted proteins | sample 7278011 | NCBI WGS metagenome assembly JAAUYL01 (sample SAMN14350225, study PRJNA611818) | marine sediment metagenome | isolation source: surface marine sediment (1.8m) | place: French Polynesia: Moorea | collected 2018-08 | reverse complement strand
TTTAGATACCTTTAGCTCTTGGTTTATTTCAATTTTCCAAAAAGGTAGAGATATTCATTCTGTATACAAGAAATTCGATTGACATAAAAAGATATTTCGAGCTTGCAGCAATTCTGATAAAGTGACATATTTACGATATTTGTTGCCAACCAATCAAAGTCTTATGGCTTCAGGAGGTTTACTTTTTATGCACTTTTGTCCGACTTGAATTCACAGACTTTTCCAAGACTTGATCATCATATAGTAGAAGCATTTTCCACACTTGCAATGTAGACATGGCATTAGTAGCGAAAAAATGTATAAAAGGAGTTTTGGAGTTTTGGCCCTTTTTAGAAGATTATGTTATGTGTAGCATCTCATTATCATAGGTATTTATGTCGCTATATTGTTGTCTTTCTTCTTGCAGAAAATAAAACAATGTTCACCAAAGTTGTCATCAATAAGCTGCTCAAGCTCTCAAGGATGTCTTAGGGAGAGCAAAGCTTGGTCTGGATCACTTTTAGGAGCTACTCGTTGCTCTCATTGTCAATAAATTCGACATGGGTGAATGGAAAATGGCCAACTTTGCCATGGAGCTCGCCCTCCCATTGGCCATTGATGGACATCTGTGTTACCTTCACGATATCGCCAACCTCGAGCCGAAGCGCCGTCTTATCATAGGCATTGGGCACCCGCGCCTGTTTCACCCTTGCGAAGGCAGGAAGTTGACGCTGAAATTGGCAAACATTTTCACATAGGTTCTTATCTTCGTATTGCAAAGTCATTGTCAAGGACAGTACTAGAAACCTTAGAACATCTGTTTTGACAGTTTTGAAATGAAGAAGCCTTTTATTTTTTACCTGGGCGACTTTAGTTGATGGCGCTCTAACACCGTTGTTGTCTACGGCTTGAGAATTTGTCGTTGGAGCACTGGGACCGTTTGGAAAGCTTGCAGATTTGTCATCAACCTGAAAATGGCACAGTTTCAGTTTGCAATTCCAAGTAACAATCATTGTCAATGCTTACCTTTGTGATATAAGGAACAGGGATGGATCCAGTCTGTCCCAGTGAATTTCTAGCAGTCCACCATTGCTCCTCGTCCTTTGAGATAATCGTCAGGAGTTCGCCTTTTTTGAATGGAAGATCGTCGGGGTCCTGGATCAGAAACAATCATATTAGCCATCAATGAACGATCATAATTGCAATCACAATAAACAACTCACATTGCCATCAAAGTCAAACCGGGCGAGAACCTTCTCGGTTCGTTTTAGAGCAGGCCGGATTAGAGGTGTAGTGTCCAGGTAGTGAACCTTGTAAAAGTTCAACAACGCCGGCAGGTCTGTGAACATTTGATCGCCTATTCTGAAGCGTATCTGATCCCCTTGTTGGATTTTGTTGATGATGTAATGTGAGACTTTGGCGTCTTCTCTGTGGGAACAAACGTCAAAAACTGGCTATTTTCATTGGATTTGATCCGAAAACTTACCTGACGCACAGGACAAAGTCGCCCTGGATTGTTGCACTATCCCGAACCAGAAAGACACCGCCCTCTTTTTCTGACATGAGGAGATCTGATGCGTCTTGCCGAGACATGGCACCAAAGTACCAGCTTAAAGTAAAATTGGTTGTGATCATGACTGGCGATTGTTCAAGACTGACTTTGCCTTAACCTACCTCTCTTTATCGTGCTGATCAAACGAAACAGCCATGGTCACTCTGTCTGGATTTATGTCACGCATATGTAAAGACGCTTGCTTGCAACTTGCACTCCTGTACTGTCCAAATCAAACTGACGCACATCGACCGGAGACACTCTTTATGACATTATTGCTTTCCTTCTTAGTTCTGAGATTGCACTTGACCGCGAAAAAGCTCGTGGACGGCCGATTTGAACCTCCAAAAGATGGATTTCAGGGTTGGAGAATTAATTTGACAGTCGACATTTAAAGATGTTGTGAGAAAATTGTGCAGATGCTGACGGGACTTTGTGACAGTGAGGGAGCGTAGTGTAAGTCGCAATCAAAATACGAGACAAAACTACAACATAAACAAACAAACTTTTAAAAATATTGAGTCCACAAATGTTTGAAATAACTTGCTAAAGACTAATTTTTGTGATTTATGAAGTTGGTAGCTGAAAAATGTCAAAATAGTAGTGAAAATTCTACTTGAGTTTGCCCGAGAAAACATGGAGCGCTACATTCGTAGCGTCAACTGTAAACAACACTGCGATAGCTACCAGACGCTCACCCCCAAAAATGCCATGCATAAAAGAACCGTAAACGACTCTTGAAATGTATTAAGCTACAACATCTCCTCCAACTTGGCATATGCCGTTGTCATTATATTGCACATAATGTGAGGGAGAAGCTAGGGGAAGCCAGATTCCATTCTAAATGATGGCCATATGTGTATTCTACATTCTACATGGTCAGTTTTTCTCCCGGTGGCAATAACTTCATCTTCTGTTCTGTCAGTTTATGGATCAAAATGAAAGTGTGTCGATAAGATGCCCCACCCTTAATAGTGATGTTACACTTTCACAATTTTTTATTGCAAGAAAGAATTCACTTTTCCTTCTATCGTGCATATCTGAGGAGCTATAGAGGTGGTAAAAATAGAACCGCGCTCTTAATAAAATATTTATGGATAGCGAGCTCTCCTACCGGAAAACTAGCCCTTGAATACCTTCCTCCTAGAAAATCGCAAAGACGAACTACGTACTTACCTTCCTTCATATTTATGCACATATACTATCTACATGGAAATAGTCGACCTACAGGGGAGGAGAACTTATCTGACATGCAGCTCATGCAAAAGCTTTCCAAAAGCGTCCAATTTTCTTGCTCCCAACTCGAAGGAGATCCCCCATGGTGAGCTATGCTGTTCTGTGCATATTCAGGAGCTAGGGCTGATAGAATTAAATGTCGAACATATATTGTAGGGAACGCATCACATTCCATGATGTAGGGCATCACATCAAGAGAAAGATGTCAGAAAGAAAATAATAATACCTATACACTAGTCTTACTTGTGAATTCAGGTCTGGCTGCCATTGCCATGCTCTTTCCGTAGAATACTGAGTGAGAGAGTGAGTGAATAGAGGCCTGCACTCGTTGCATTGCTTTACTTGTGTAGCTGCCAAGAAAAGAAGGTGACTTTAAGTTAAAGAAATCTATAGTAGAAATAGAATAAACCACAGAATGTCCTCTAATATCTTTACGTGTAGGTGTAAGAGGAGGTAGATGAGATTGATAATGTTGCTGTTGTTGTGTCTCGGAAACAGTGGTGTGGCATTATTCAGGAGAAAGAAAGAAGAGTGTTCTTGTTGGTTGTGGTCAGTATGTTCTTGGCACTTGTAATCTACACTAACTAATGCTACATAATGGCATGAGCGCGACGTCGCTACTTCACAAACTACTCACCACATATGCCTCCTCTCTCTTACTCTCATCCAACTCCAAGTAAAGCAAATAACGAATAGGCTCGTCGTGTAATGAGGTAAATAGTTATCCACTGTACTTTGCTCGAAATTACTTGCTTTGTGCTACGATGCACACCCACATACAATAGACCTAAATATGATTTCACAGAACAAGGGTTTAGATTGGAAACCATGATCTGCAATGAATGTCAATGGCTGCAGCACCCTCACGAGAAAAATATAATTGCATTCCATTCCTTCTAGCATTTTCATTGCCGTCATACCACAAAAACTCTGCATTTACTTCGTAAGCTAAGTATATCTGTGGTTAAAGTGCAAGTAGGGAAGTTATGTACAGTAAATGTTAAGTTGGCAGGGAGGGAGAGAAAAGACAAATAACATTCAGCAATCAAGGTGAACATCTGCAAACAACTTCTCCAAAAGTATTGACAACGTAGACGGTATATTCACAGGTCTCCCATGTGGCTCCCTACAAAAATGGACACTTCATGTTTATGCCCATTGCCCACCCTTCTTCTCTTTTCCGTGAGCGTCCATTTATTTCCTGTACATTTTTATTTGCCGGTTCCATTTAGGCAGTATGGACAAATGGATACCAGACTGCAAGTCTCTTAGTCTTCTTCCTATACATATTTTTGTACAATTTTGTTCGTGTCTGGTGATGGCATAGTGGCATTATTTGTATATCTACATATCCACTATTATTTCAGAGAATAGTGTATCTTTATTCTTTTTTTAGTTAGTTTGGCATTTTATCTCTACATGCCTTTGTACTAAATGAAGAAGAGTATTGAGTACTAATGGCATTTAGGGACAGGAACATGGACAGTACCTGAGCAAATACAGTAAAAAAAGAGCCGCCATGGAGGAGTGTATTTACTATTTACTTTGACAAGGAAGCTAGCTATAGTGTTCTGATAAGCAAAGGCACTCCACTCTTTGAATATAAAGCCAGTGTCGAGCCGAAAGAGTGTGCGCACCGCCATGCTGCAAGGTGGCTATGGCTTGCATTGTAAGGTATTCGAGGTTGCGCGAGACGTGAAAAATCAATAACCAAAGCAAAGCAACACTTAGCTCAGTTATTAAGCAGCGCTCAGCTCAGTCAGTTCGACTTAGGACTGAGAGCAGCTCTCAGCAAAACGAGTTCGTTGACATTTTCCTCAGCAGCGACAACAGCGAGAAGAGAAACAGGTGTCAAAACAAAAATTGTTTGATTTTTTCTGATCGAAAATCTCGACCTTTTTCTTCGCCATTTGCTTTACGAGAGGCGCTGGGAAGCGATCACCTTGGAGCGGAACAGTACGACGACGAGTCGAGTGCATGCCAGCAGAAGGCAAGCAAGGATTCCCGCTCCTCTGTGTAATATAATGGTTGGAAGCAAAATAGCCTTCTACCATCTCGGCGTTTCGTACAAATCTACATGAAAGTGAAAGGGAAGGAAGGGCCCTCGCGCTCTTTTCGACGTAAGTATCTACATACAGAACGGAAAACCGCCGAGTTCCAAGTCCAAGTGTGTCTGAGCTGATTCTGCTCTTCTACCAACAGCAGCCTCAGTAACAGCGGAGGCCGCAAACAAGTCCAACAGCAAGGAGGAGGGGAGAGGCCTCACGAGCGAGAAGCAAGGACGTCGTCGTCTCGATCGCAGCCTCTCTCTTTAAGGATTTCGTTAACTAAACTCCCACGACGAAGCGAGGGAGGCGAAGGAGGAAGAGGAGAAGAGGAGTGTCAGTCAGCCATCCAGATCCAGTTCAGCTGCATACACTAGTCGCTCGAAGTGACTTTAGCTTTTTCAGTGGTGGTGTAAGGCTCACACAAGAGAGCCTATATTCGAGTGCTTGAGGAAGGAATATACCCTACCTATCTAGAGGCGCGGAGGGGGGAAAAAGGAAAGCCAAGACCGTCGACGTATTTGCCACCATTCTCTCGGTCGACCTCTCGCACTTTTAAAAGCACTCGCCGCTCTGTACCTCTCAGTCACTGGATGGTCTCGACAATATCCTAAGTCGTCATTTATAAGCCGAACCTGAAGAACCAAGTGCAACCTTGATACAGACAGAAGAAGAAGAAGAGTCCGGAACGTCGAGGCAGTGTAGCTTTTATTGCATTTACGACAAGTACAACCAGGTCCTGAGAGACTTTGTGTACAGTTTTATTGGTGCCACCGTCGAGTTTACAGGATTGGTTCCTTTAAAGTCCAAGCCATTATCGCAAATTGCAACGCAACGAACAGCGAACGGCGATCTTGAAGAAGAGAAAAGAGTGTGGCCTTAAGAAAATACACAAGTGTCAGTGCTCCCATATAGACTTAGATTTAACCAGTTCATGTGAATGCCCAGCTTGATTGATTCGAAACAGCAACAACCGAGAAATGCCTTTGTTTGGAAAAAAGAGTCCTGGTGGCGGGAGCAAGGAGGGTTCGAAAAGTCCCGGCAAAGAGGCTGACTCCAAGAAGACTCCTTCCGTCGAAGACAAGTATACGTTGAAGGATGTCTTGGGAACGTAAGTTTTTTTTTATTAGAAATGCTAATGTAGTCAGTAAGGTATAAGGTCAGCGGGGTGGCAAAAAGTTACGTAGGATGATATGGTATCTACATGTTGTTTCAAATTGAATGCCACTACTGTGTTACTGTGTGCCAGAGCAAATTACAAAATAATAGACCTGCCGGGTAGGTTCCTACTCCTAGTAATAGCTAAGTAAGATATGGCCGACCTTGTCTCGATTTTATTTTTGTGGCGCTATCCGAAGCTTGAAACGCTATTGGCATTTCACGTCAAGTCCAAAAGTGTGTACAGGTTACGGTTGGTTTGCCATGATAGCATGAAATCAAATGGCTAAGTTCGTGTCCATTTCAAGTTTTTCCTAGTCCTGTCGTGCATCGCGACGCTACTGCCACTACTACTAATGGCTTGATAAATAGCACACGACTCCTAATGTGAGGTAATGCACATTTGATTATTTCCCCCTATGATACTCGTATTTTATTTTTGGTTAGGTGGCCCTGAAATGCATGAAATCTAGGCAAAAAGTAGGGTTAAGCTATATTGTACCATAGCTCTGTAAATAAGCTACTCTGCGTCGACGACATGTCATTTTCCACGTAAGGTGTAAAAATGATTGGCCATAAAAAGTTGACACACATATAAATGACTTCATGCCAGCTACATTTTCTCTACTATATTTAGTTGCTGTTGTTGTTGCGACATGACGTAATTTAACATTTAATGTGCTCGTGGAAGCCACGCGTTCCTCTCTTGAAAATAACTTTAGCTTAGGACTATTCTAATCCCTGGCTATAGGGCCCCTCGAGCAAATAGGAGGCATGTCTAGATATTTACAAATACAGGTTTAATTTTTCTTAAAATATGTGTACCTGCTCTATCTAGTTATGCTGAGCTCGTGCCTTAAGCAAATCCAGACAGAGTCGAGAGCCAAGACTTAAAATTTCCCTCTTTTCTTGGCGGCAGTCATAACGAAAGAAAAACCATAGTAATGATAACGAGCAGACAAATATTTAAGGACGTCTGCTCTGTTTTCTCGCGCCTTTTCGGCGGAGATCACAGCAAATTTGCTCTTTGTCAGATTGAATTTACACGAGGAAAAATAATATCTAGGTCTAGGTCTATAGAGGAACTGCTCAATCATAAGCTTACATGTACAAACTTTGGGAATATGTAGCGCCTATATCCAAGTGTCCAGGGACACCAAGTCCTCCCATCTATTTATATCTATCCGTATCAGCATACTCGACATTGACAGTAAAAGAATGAGGAGGCATGGCTATCTATACGAATACGTGTATGATTGGTCTTATTTGTTCGCCTCATCCTAAAGATTCATCATTGTTATAGGAAAGAAAAGAAATACGTGGCAGCCATTGTTCATACTTCATAGTATGTAGATATCTAGAGAGCAGGAGGCAGCCCCCTTGACTTGATATATCACAAAGTCATCATATGGTTTCTGTTTGCTCACTTGCTCATGTTTGCTTATTCTCTTCTCTTCCCACACATCTACATTTAGCGGTGCATTTTCCCAAGTACGCTTGGCCGAAAGCAAGGAGAACCCTGGGAGCTTGTACGCTATCAAAGTCATCGACAAGAAGGCCTTAAAGGGGAAGGAGGATTCGCTGGAGAACGAAATCAGAGTCTTGCGACGGTAACATTCAACATCTACATTTTTAAACAATCAATCCTAGTCCTACCCACCACGAGAACTTTCTACTAAAATGTTTGCAACGCAGGCAAAGTTTGCGCTCAGTGCCATTGGCAATCAAAGTACTTTTCCATGTTTGATCCAGAACGAACTTCCGGTTCTACCATCAATGTGCAATCACTTGTATATCTTATAGGCTGAATCATCCAAATGTTGTTAAGCTGCTAGAGGCATACGAAAGCAAGGCCTCCGTTTACCTTGTCATGGAGTTGTAAGTGCTTTAAACTCATTAACGATGTTTCCATTTTGAATTGTGTTACAGGTTACACCATCCTAATATAGTAGAGCTCCTTGAGGTTCACGAAGAGAAAAACAAAGTTTATTTAGTAATGGAATTGTGAGTAACAAACAAATCAAATCAAACAAAAATCAACACGGATAATTCTCGTGGATGAAACTTTTTTTACTTACTTCCGAGTCCCCCTAAACCTAAAACTTTTATTTCTGTTTATATTTAGTTTTTATTCCATGCTTGTATCATGCTTTTTGTACATTTTATTTTTTTTTCGTTCATCCTAAACCAAGCTGCTTTCTTATAAAATATTTTTCTTTTCGAAAGCGATTGACCAAAAATGCTAGATTTTGCATCAAAGAGCACGATCTCACGTTGGCAATATTTACAATCACTCAGTTCACAATTCATGCCCAATTTTTTTATTTACATTTTGTGTTTTGCATTATTCGTGCATCTAATACCATTTTTATCCTTTTTTTAAAGTTTTTGTTTGTTTGTTTGTTTTGTCACACATATTCTTAAACCCTAAACCTTGCTTTACGACTTCGCATATTGTCTCAAATTTCCAAAAATCTTATCATTATTTTTGCCCACTTTTCGGTTGCAAGACTTGAGTTAAGCATGTTTGCAAGACACTATTTCAGTTGATTCTATTTATTTTTTACTAAAATCTTTCTATAAAATCACTTAGCAAAACATAAATATGTAAGAAAAATCTTATATTAATTGCCGAAAACTCACCTCTTGCGACTGGAATTTCATGCACCTCAAGAAGACTGCTTTATTTGCTTGAGAACAATTATTATCCATATGCCTCTTGTATCGATAATGTTGTTAAAAAGCATTTCACCTGTATCTACTAAAAAAGTCAATTAAAAAGAAAACCAAAACCAGTATTAAAATCTGAGTAAAAATCATGGCGCCAATTTTGACATTCCTAGGTGATTTTAATCAACCTTACTTAAATCTTAGCTCACCAAACCACCACGATTCTGTTCTCGTTCCTCGTCACTTACGTAAACCAATTTTTAAGTACCACTTGCATTATTTTTGCTCAGGTTTTAGTCTAGTTTTCGTTTTTTTCTCTCTTAACATGTACCAAACATGTAATTTGATTGACTTAACCAAATCCAATCTATGTATTTGCTTTTAGGGTCACGGGCGGCGAGCTCTTCGACCGCATTGTCGAGAAAGGCTCGTATACGGAGAAGGATGCTGCCGATCTGATCAAGCAAGTCTTGTCTGCCGTGGCCTACATGCACACTGAGGGTGTCGTCCACCGTGACCTCAAGCCCGAGAACCTCCTCTACCACTCCACCGACGAGGACAGCAAAATCATGATCAGCGACTTTGGCCTCTCCAAAATGGAGGATTCCGGAATCATGGCTACTGCATGCGGGACTCCAGGTAAATCCACAGTTCTCATAAATAAGATGCCGAGTCAGAAGTGCATTTGTTTATGTTTATAGGATACGTTGCACCGGAAGTGTTAGCACAGAAACCATACGGCAAGGAGGTGGACGTTTGGAGCATAGGAGTCATCTCGTACATTTTGCTTTGTGGTTACCCACCGTTCTACGATGAAAATGATGCTAACCTCTTCGCGCAGATACTGAAAGGTAATCCATTGGATCCGGACCTTGATGGGCAATCACAAGTTGTGCATCTTTCAGGGGACTTTGAATTCGATTCTCCGTACTGGGACGACATCAGCAACGAGGCAAAAGAGTTCATCCGGCATCTCATGTGCGTTGATGTCGAGAAGCGATTGTCATGCGAGGCTGCACTACAACATGCATGGTAAGCTTAGTGTTGACATATTATTTATTTCTCTGTCCTCGACGACCTCGTTTTTAATTAATTGTGTGCGTGGTACCGGAGACATGCAACGGTCTCCCCTCCTCTGTGAATTTAATGACTTTTTATTTTCAGGATCACTGGTGCTAAAGGGGATCGCAATATTCATGCTTCGGTTTCAGAACAACTTAAGAAGAACTTTGCCAAGTCACGCTGGAGGGTAAGCAGCATTGTCATAGCCATAATGATGGTCTGAATTCAATTTGGTTTCCATTTTTAGCAAGCCTATCATGCTATTGCGGTGAGTCGACAAATGAAGCTACTGGCCTTAAATAGCTCAAAATCTTCTCGGGAGGGAAGCAACGATCGGACAACGACAGAAGAGCAGAAAAAGGAGGTGAGATAACCACCAGTAAGCAATCCAAATTGACTGTGACAACCACATTTGTGACTTGAACTTGAGATAAATTCTTACCTTTCCCATCCAATTTTCCAGGTCAACGGTGACAGATGACCAACTAAAACTGCTACTGAAGAGCAAAAGGAGAAGGAGAAAAAGAGCGTTTAAGTTTGTTATATTTCATGTTTCTCTCAATGGCGACGTGAGACATGCATCTTTAAACAACTCCCCCAACTACGACAACATACATCCACTCTTATCTATAAATGTTCCGGATTTTATGAAAAAAAGATTTAAAAAACTATACATAACAGACTACAATTACTATTATTATTGCTATTATATTGATCATCCGCAAGAAAATAAAAGGTCGGCATTTGCGAGCTTTTTATCCCAAAACAGTCTACCTACTCTGTAACTATATATTTTTTCTCGGTTTCACAAGAATTTCCTTTGATTTTTGATCTCGAGCGTTTTCTGGCCAACCGCCAGTCGGCTAATCTATCGGCAATATTTGGTAGTGGTGGTGCGTACCTTAGTTATTTAAGGCAAATTATTTGGGAAAGTATCAATTGTTCTTTTAATCAAAGCTTCAAATTGGAACTTTTTTGCAAAAATGCCTTTTTTACTTTGTGATATCCATTTAAACCTTTTTTCTAAAATAAATGAACTTGACAAAAGTATCACTTTGAGCCAATCCTGTTACGTAAGAGAGTTGAAAAAATGTAAACAAACTTTCCGAAACCAAAGACGGGTGTGTTTGTGAACTTTTGTGAAAAATGGCTCGCAAAGTCTGTGTCATCGGTGCCTCTGGTATGGTGGGTTCCCACGTCGTCCAGGGAGCCCTGAACAAGGGATTCAAGGTATTGCCA
>JAAUYL010046408.1_pt1 | contig 10941 bp, 7 predicted proteins | sample 7278011 | NCBI WGS metagenome assembly JAAUYL01 (sample SAMN14350225, study PRJNA611818) | marine sediment metagenome | isolation source: surface marine sediment (1.8m) | place: French Polynesia: Moorea | collected 2018-08 | reverse complement strand
TGACCTCAATTTGCCCCCTAATATTAGTGATGTGGTGCTTTCAATTTAGGCCAAATCCTTTCACAAAACACAATTGTTGCAAATCTGAATACAATGCAGCTCCATCTGTCAGTCGACATGATTTAGCGTCCCACATAAAATAAGGTGTAGTCCCGAAATGCTTAGTAGTGGGGTCTTTTTGTTTACCTCATTCGATGTAAATTAATGCTTCAATTTCGGTTTTGGTAACAATTCTGGCTAGGGTAACGTGAGTAATCTAAATCATGTCGACTGACAGATTGAGATGGAATGGAGCTGCATTGTATTCAGATTTGCAACAATTGTGTTTTGTGAAAGGATTTGGCCTAAATTGAAAGCACCACATCACTAATATTAGGGGGCAAATTGAGGTCACAGTTGCAGTTTTCGAATAAGGCCAACTAAAAAAACTTGTGAAAATCATCAAAATGAATACTACGAGTACTTAGATAAATAGAAATGTTCTATAGATTGTTGTTTTATGGTATGCAAAACCTTTATTTCTCCCTACACATAGTCACCGATAAATTTGACAATATTTGCTTTATTATTGTTTAGATCCAATATGTTTATTCCAGGGTATGCCACATCGAAAATACTTTTCTAGGGGTGGTCATCACAGATAGCCAAAGAGCTCTCTCCTTATCGCCTCTGACGTTCCGGCCGAGCGACACTTTTCCAACGCAATGATCCTTTTTCATTCTCGCAACCTCACGACTCGACGAGGACCCCTGTTCACCTTTCTCCGATTCGGAGGCATCCTACAATTAAAAGTCAACACTCAATGCTATAATTAATTTCGTCGTCTCTTTGTTACTTCTGTGGGGCTATCGATTTTGGTCGACAACATCACGACGAAATTCATCGACTCGAGTTGATTCGGCGCCAGGTCGAAATTGAGCGTCTCGTTAAAAATTGGCTCTTTGCCTCCCTCCTTGGTATTTGTTTTCTTTTTCCTCAACACTTTTCCAGAGGGATTGACTTGAATAATTCTGACATACGGATCTGCAGAAAAATGGTCACTTTTAGATTCTATGCACAATGTTTTTATTGGATTGGTTCTTACTAAATTCTGAAATATCATCCACAGTGCCCTCCAGCTTGAGGTTAGATGCTTTGATAATACTGAAAGACAGGCGCTGGGCAGTCGGCAGATAACTTAGTCCGAACAAAAGGTCACCAAATTCCTACGGGAGAAAATATATTTTTCAGAAGTGAAAAAATAATGACTCAAATACAATTCAATTGCACCTCTTTTTTGAGCACCAGGTTGTTTGCGACCTCAATTGGACTGACAGAAGTGGGGAGACTTTTAAGGTCGCGCATCGCCATCATCGTCGACCCAATTTCGGTTGTTTTCGTGTGTCGATCATAATCGAAGACTCCAACTTTGACCCTTAAATTCTGTAAGTGGATAAGGACAAAAACTTTTATTTTGAAATTCTTACAAGAGTTTGAACTTCAAAAGATGTGAAAAAGGAATTAAATTATTGTTTTTCCATAGGCACTTTTTCTTTATGCCAATTCATGCGAAAGCTCAAAAAATGTACTTCAAAAAGGAAAACCAGTTTTTTATCTAGCCAGTTCTAATGCTGAGCTGTAGTTGACAGCCTTTCAAACTCAACTCCAACAAATTCCATTTTCCGTCATGTAAGCCTATATCTTCCGTGTTTCTTTTAAGTACCTTCAAAATAAGGCTATTGAGCTTGTTTTAAATAGTATAGCTACGAGTACTGAAGTAAGTAAGTTGTTCAGCTTCAACTTTATATCAATTAGCCAAACTTTTTCCCAACCATGTAGGTATAGTGAAAAAGTTTGCAAACTAATTCAATCAAACAGAAGTTTTCGTTGGAATATCTAGTACTGTTTGGTTTGGCCGTTGACTTGTTGATGTACCTTTAATTCATTAAGGTCGACTTCGGAGAAGAAGCTCTGGTTGAAGGTCGGACTTAGCTCGTGTCGGACCACGTTCGAAGTAAATTCGGCGACCACGATTTTCGACCTTTTTCTTAGAGACCTCCGTCGATCTTGGAACACGGTGATTTTCACAAACGGATCACGAATGGGCGAGTAGTCCCGCCTAGGCAAATCTTTGGCGCTCTAAAAATAGACATTTTATACTGGCACTGGCCTTATCAGAAAGCAATAACTTCGGATATTTCCATTAAAATTCCTTCAATAGAAAGGCAATAATCTATGATTGATAAAGCTAATGTTAATGCAATAACACACATTTTTTATCGAAATAATATTGATGTCAATGTCACCGAAAGTTTGTTGAAAAAAGGAGAAAAAGAAATATATTACAATGATGTCGATAGATAGCATATATTCGAGGAGAAGATGGTATTTTTTAGTATCTAGACTGACCTCAATTTTGACCTCCAAAACTCCATTATTATTGTTGGACTCACTGGCCTCGGCAGCCTCTTCTGGCCTCCATAAAAAGGACAGTGTCACGCTGCAGGGAGTGGCGGACTTTTTACCGTTGCTAGAACCGCCAGCGGTTGGAGAATCCGTTGAGAGTCCGGCCTGATGGCTGAAACAGTAAAAATACCGAAGGTGAAAGCAATTTCGACTTTGTCAAGGACGACGGCCGACCGACCTTCTTTACCTAATTAAGGGAAGGTCAGAAAAGAAATAAGCTGGAGCGGAGCTGAGCGGATGCAGTATCAGTAGAAACTTTGAACGTCTATCTGTTTCCTTGCGCAACAAGTGGAAAAATTGCAATGTCTCAGAGGAAATCTTGTGATTGGATTTACCTAGATGAAGATTTTGTGCTGAATGAAAAGGAGAGATTGGAAAATGCTGATGTAATGGACATGCTGCTGGGTGAGTTTCGTCCGCTAGATGGCGCTGCAGTCGACGACGAACTCGTTGTGCCGTAACTCGAATCGGAAGCCTTCTTGTTCAGCAGTTCCTTTTCCGGTACAGGCCCTCCTTAGAATAGAATTTGGAATTTTGATTGATAATCTCCAATTGTTTAATGGGAAAAGAAAATAGTGCGACCGTGTCTAAGATTGAAGACTGTAAATATGTTTATGTAGATAGATGGATGTTAGTTGCTTAGCAACCTGAGAATGTTCCTCTCTCTTTGTGTTGTTTTTGATTACGTTTCGATGCCACAAAAATACTTAAGCCCCTGAAAAAATCCCATTTTCCACAGAGAAAGAGCAGACATTTTAAAAGCTTTTGCGAGTCGAGCTCTCTGTCAATTATGTGTTAAGATGCGTTGCTTCCTTTGAGCACGCGTTTCCGTTTGTCAAAATATAAAAGAGAAGATGTTTTCTCTTTTTTCATTATTCCCTGGGAATCAGATTTTCTTTCAAAAGCTCAAGGTAAAAAGGGTTTTTGGTTGGTTTGGGATTAGGCTGAAAGCTTTCTGCGAGATTCACCTTGTTTTTGACTGAACTAAACGTGTTTTAATGCCACGACGTGTCCTTAAATGTTGGCACTGCTCACTTCCACTTCTACGTAGAAAATAATCTGCTCCTACTTAGATAAGATATTCTATCATCCTACACAGCTGTTCTTAGTAAGGATTATACCTATCTACCTCTTTTAATACCTTTTTACCATGACTCATCCAAAGACTAACAATCTCATGTAAAATAGTCTTAACCGAGTGAGCAAGGCATTGATTAATAATAAATTGGGTAGTTCAAGCCAATTTTTGGCATACCTAATTTTGTAAAAAAGAAGTAAAATATTTCAAGCCTGCCCCTCCTAATACGACCAATTTTTGAATAAAACATGTTTGCCGTGGTCCAACATGTGAAAAAAACTTTTCAAACTTGAATTGTGTCAATATACGAGTAGCTAGATACTTAAGCTATATATTTGGGCCCATACGGAACCGATTATGATTGTTTGATTTTGAAAGCACCTTTGCCCACATAGGTATATGCTCCTTTGTCATCTACGTATTAATGAAATAACTATCTACTAGATCTTTAGGATAATTTAATTATCTATTACCTTGGTGACCGTTTTGGTGGGTTTCCCTAAACTTGACGCCACCACCTCCACTTTCTGCACTTTTGGTCCTCGCCTGAGTCGACTTCAAAGCGCTCCTTTTTGAAGTTTGCCTATTTTTTGCAAGGCTACCGCCGACCTCCGAGGCCGTCGAGGTCGCAACTGAGAGCGGGTGAAGCAATTTTTCGTTTCTCTCGTGCTCACCATTACCACCATCGCGCCGTTTTCCCTTCGAGCGCTTCTCTTGTTCGAGTTCATCTATAAAAACAAAGGTTGCTTGCATTAACCCTCGAAGCCTGACATGTCTGAGCGTGTTTGCTTTTAATTTGCAAATTCATACGATCAAAAGAGCCGTTTACACTATCTTAGACATTGTTGCTTTGCTTCCAATTGTAAAACTGCTTTCTTTTCCAAGTCTCATGGGAATTTTCTTGTATCTTTCATGACAGTACGTTAATTAGGAAAAACAACTAAATATTTCTTTGTGGGAAAATATTTCTTTACCGACACGTGTTGCGGAGTACTATAATTACCCTAATTGAATATTTCTTGTTTCCTCAACAAATCAAAAGCACGAAAAATGACAATCAGATAAAACGACATGTTTATTTGGCGTATGACGTAGGTATTTTTGGATTCATTGAAAGACTCAAAAGCTGACAAGAAAATTGCACTTAAGTATTTAGATATAATCAAAAGATTCTGACTTGTGTACTTTTCTTACCTTTATGCCATAGTTTGTAGAGGGTGCAGGTTGGACAAATCGCGCAGGACACCAGCAAAATTGTGACGCAGACAAAAACACCCCCGATATATATTATTAGAATCTTCTCCCATGGGGTGAGGGGATGATACTGGTACCCCTGAAGCATATTGCTTTCTTTTTCCACACACACACCATGAATTAAGTAATTTTGTGTCTAATTAATTAAGTGATTTGCACTGCATCATATTCTTAAAACAGGGCCTCCAAGAGCTATGGCATCAGTCGGTGAACTGAGCTCTGGATAAGGCACATTTTTCGCAATTGTTTTTTTTCTCTCTGTTTATCCACAAGTTGTTTGCTTCATGGTAAAAGTGTATAGAATTTTGTAGCAATGTTGGCCACTTATTGAATGCCAGCATCTTTAGAAAATGTTGCCGCATGTATGCTTTGATGCTTGTAGATAGTTTTACCTAGACCTAGTAAAATCATCCCGACCAGAAAGCAAGGCGCAGAACAAGAGGAAAGGTGACACAGGCAGCCTCCAAACTTGTTTGTCCGGGCGCATATTTTCTGAGGTCGGCCTCGCAGTCTCAACAGGTGTTTTTGACTTTTCCACAGTCTTCTTGTTATTTTTGTGTTTTTAATCTAGTCGAGCACAAACTGACACATCAAACACATAGAATCAATATCGACGAATTGAAGCTAGAAACTTCATTTTGTTTACACTTTTCTATACAAAATACTTTGAAAAAGCTTGAACTCCTATACTAAATATATTTGTGGAATCAAAAGATACAGAGAAAAGGCCTTTGTCACCAATTATTTTCTTTTTCTACACCTGTTGAAATGGCTTTCTTTCTTACTCTGTAGCATCAACTAAAAAATGCACATTTTGCATTGGAGGAGACTCAACTAACTTGTTAGAAATATTTAATGAAATTTAATGTCATTACACAACACTTAATTATCACTCAAATAACGTTTTTATTTCATTTTTTTCACATGCTAATTTCAAAATGTCTTTTTTTCTTCTTGTCGCAGATGTTGCTCTTTTAAGTATCTTCTTTTTTTACTTCAGTGTGATGGCTGATTCTTTAACTTTTTGCTTGATGTCATGTGGTATTCATTACCGGCAATTTGGGATATTTTTTTGCATGTTTTATTTTTCACAATTTTTCGCGTATGCATGAGGCTGATGTCAGTGTGTTTGAACTACATAAGAGAGCTAGAATATTTTCTTAGACTATTTTGTTTTCTTTTTTTATGTAAAGTGAAGGAAGAATTGGAAAAGTTTAAAATTCTTTAGCAGAGGATTTGAAATTGACTTTTATTTTATCCGGCTATTGTAAAGTATTTTTACTGTAAGTTTGGGGTAAATGCAGTGCCAAAATTTTTCAAAATGAGACCTTTCTTTTTGGGAGGAGGAAAATTATAACTTAAATCTGGGCAGCTGAGTTTTGTCTTTTTGGGATGTTTCAAATTTTTAAATGATTTTTAACTTGCATAAAACAATGGCAGTATTATAATTTTTCATAAAAATGTTTTTTTTCTCCAGACATATTTTGGTAACTCTGCAAAAAAATCAAACTTGCTTCAGAATGGTATGTGTTAAAGTGTGTTTTTATAAAATAGCAGTGATTTACTTCGTTTAAAGATGAAAAGTTTCAAGACTAGGTAATATTTTTATGTAAGTTTATGCTTCCTTTAGGTATTCTTCATTGTTCTTTCTCCTTTTGTAGTTTCAGCTTTCTTTTTAAGTAATTTATAAGTCAATAATGCTTCAAAGAAGTGTGTGAGGGTTGGGTTTCTTAAAATGTTTTCATTTTTCACAACTTTTTCTCGCCAATTCTATAATTTTTCAGTGTAAAAAATTTGGTGGCTTTCATTCAGTCCTTGATTTTTCGTTCTTCAGATATCATTGCAACTCAGTAGTAGTATTTTAATGGTTTCTTTAAGAATTCTTGTTAATTTTTAATGCCAGATCTATTTACTTACGTTTGTTTTGCGCATTATAATTTTGCAAAAATACAATTTATCCGACTGACTCGTTTTGACTTTTCTTCGAAGAATTGTAGAAAATAATTTTGCAATGAGAGCTTTTTCTGAAAACCTTGTTCCAGAATAAAATTCGTAAATATTTTTTTGTTTTTAATAAAGGATGAATCTAAGAAAGTAAAACTCAATATTGTTATAACCATTTTTTGCGCTTTCATTCAAATATTTCAGAACTCGTGTTGTGAGAAAACAACTTTAAAAAACTTATAGCATAGCATTTTCACATGTTTTTCTGAGGTCATGTAAGGTGTTCTGGATTAAAAATATGGTGTCCATATCATTTTTATAACTCTTTTCTCTCTTTCTTTCCGTATGTACAATGTTGAATGTAGTATGTATTTTTAATTTTTTTGCGTTGTATATTTGTATTTAGTTTCATTTTTCTTAAAAACTTTAGACTTCTCTCTTTCTTTCCTTTAAGTAAGTGTAGTGGTGTACTATCATGTTCGAGATTTTGGCTTTTTTACTGTTATAATTGTCGTTGTTTAGAAATAAATCCATAGTTCTGGATCATTTCTGTATATCTCTCCAGTGTGAAAGATGGCGGGGGCGATTGTTGGATTGCGATGCGCGGTGATATTTCCTTTCTTCAAACGAAATTGTTTAAAATTCATTTTCTAGCAAGATTGTTTGTTGGACTTCGATGCTGGATTGTGTTAAGTTTTCACGGAAAATCGTTTCTGATTCTTAATCCGGAGCAGGACTCTTTTCGTTCTCTTCACGCTCCGGAGCAATCGACTTCAACAATTTCACCGATCTTGGGCACATCCACAAACTGGTAGACCAGTCGCTGTCCGTCCACCTTAGCCAAAATGCCCCTCTGATAGTAATACCTGCACAATAGTGAAACAATTTTCCATTAGCAATTGAGCTTTCTATCGAATGATATCATTATTTTACTCACCTCAATGCACGGCCCATGGTTTCGTAGTTCATGTCAGGCTTGTTCTTGTGGAGTCCCCAGAGTCTGGAGACCGCCTTGGAGTCGACAAGCTTGAAGATGCCCTTCTCGCGGTTTGTCCACTTGATGTACCTTGGACAGGACTCCTTGTCCTGGAGGAGCTTGAGCAAGAACTCCCACAGGTATGTCGTCGTTCCTTCTCTCGACTTCCTCTTCAATGGAATGCCATCCGGGCCGATCTTGGGCTTCCTGGCCTTCTTTTTCATCTTTAACGATGTCTAGTCAAGAGCAATCATACAGGTTAATCCGGATTCACAATAAAAAGCAGTGCTAAGATCATTACCTGATGGTATGACGAGGCAAAAGAGGGGTGGAATGATCCGGAAGCTCCGGCGTACATTTCGTGATCGCCACCGGCGGCCGGACTCTGGAGCCGGCCGGCGGGATTTGACAGTTGGGCGGCGGCCAGAAGGGCAGGAGAGGCCGACGCGAAGAGGCTGTGGAGGTTGGGCGGACTTCCGGTTGAGCTTCCACCACTTCCGGTCACGTGGTCAGGCGGACTCGGGGTGGTGAAACTGCTCCCGCTAGAGGGAGGCGTCTGGCCCCAAAGCGAGCCGACAATGTGATCTGAAACTGAAATGACATGTGACATAAGTAACAGAAATTCTATTGTGGAAAAATTGAATACATTAGAGATTCATATTTTCAAATTGCGACTGTTTTGCTGCGAAAATAAATGGCCTTGAACACCAAACAAAATACAGTTTCACAGTTTTTTTGCTCTTCTAGAGCTACAAAACTTTGTTTTGATAATTTTAACAAGGGGATATTTTTGGTAAAAACATACATCCAGATTTAAAATGCATTTTTTTTTCATTCCAATTGTGTGACGACACGACGAACATCAGCATAAAAATATGGCAGAATTGTTTTCAAATCATCTTCAGTAAAGAAAGAAATAGTTTTGAGAATGCATTTTTGGAAAGTATGCCGGATGTTGAAAGATGACTCCAGACTGAGTTTCGCTAAAAGGGAAAAAATCTGTGAAATTCCGCATTCAATTTTCTCGAGTTTTATCCGGCCCCAGCCCAAAAAACAAAACGCATACACTAATTCCCGACTAATCTGTAACAAAAACAGGCAGGGATATAATAAAGTCTAAAAATAGTCTTGGATTTTGTGTTTATTTTACGCAGATTTTTTTCCGGACAACAGGATTTCTTCTCATTGTAAAAAAACATGTGATTGTACGAAGTTGTAGTATGTAAAAGTTGCTTATTTTTACAGGCAAACACTTAACTTCACTTTTCCGCTCAGTTAGGGTTCAAGGTCGAGAACTGAGCTGCTGATTTTTTGAGTCTTACTTTGAGGGATACCCTCGGGTACCCCCCGAAAAAAATCATCATAATCACCAAAAATAGACTCTTTCTGGTTCCAAACAAACATTCAGACATCGCGCGTAGATTATTATATAACAGCAGAAGATGCTTAGCCGTCAGTGACCACTTTTACAAGTTTTTTACTACTATAGGAGAGCTCTCCTGACTCCTCTTGTTCGGACAAGGAAGAATTGAAAATCGCCGTTTAGTGCGTTAACAACAAGACTGAAAACAAATCACTCTGCCTCTGAAATATCACGAAGAGCCGCCTGTTTCAAAGAAATTTTAGACTTTAATGCTGACTGTCTTTCTTTAGGAAAAACGGTTAAAATCGTTTGCAGGTCACTAACTCTTACAGCTCTAGCTACACTTCCCCCTTTTTTCGAGAGCTCCGTAAGATTGAAAAATCCGTAAAATAAGTTTTTTACGCGGAAAGTCAGAATCCCACTTGACAAAGAACAAAGACTTTTTAACATTTTTAATAGCCTGCGGGACCTTTCAATTGCTAAATACACATAGGCCTTAGCGTCTGGAGCATCCTTTTTTTTATTTTTCTTTGTTCTCTTTTGGTTGTTGCTGATGGGATGAGTTTCCGTCTTGGTGCCATTTTTCCCATAAAAAATTAGCGCACCAATCCCAAATTCTTTCAAAAAATTGGCTCGCATTTCCTTTGTCATTTTTTTCTCAGTCAAAATCGGGTTTTTTAACTTTGTTTATTTAATGGCAGCAGCGGTACACGCCTGTGCCTCCAAAGCAACAGCCGTAACAAAGGATTTTCGGAGAACTCACATACCATCTACATAAAATACAAGTCCGAAATAGACCGAGTATTTAGCAAGTTTTGTCAGGCAAGGCTACATGCAGTTTGAGACAAGTCTCAGACAAAAGTTGTAATTTTAACGCCGCGCGCCCGTTTTTAAACCATTCAAATCAGAATCTCTGTGAAGCAACATCTACGCAGTTTTGACTTTGTAAGCAGTCTTGTGCTGTTCTCATCTATCCTGGGATAAATATCTAAGTATGAAGAAGGTTCTATGGCACCAATTTTATATAGGTGATAACGGTGTTTATTATAAGTATCTTGCTTAAGAGGGACTCGCCTTCCTGTGAAGGAATACAGCGCATGAATTCTATAAATGTACGCGGGTAGTAACAATCTCCTCTACTACCTACATGCAATAATAAGAGCTACGTCACACTACTAGCACAAAGTCAGATTCTAGTTACAACAGGCAACACCAGATGGCCTTGAACTCAGCTATGGAGCCGGCCGCCTGCTTGCGCTACATGTACACCAAAATCTTTACATGCAGCTTGGAGATTCTTTAAGGCAAGACTGAAACTTGCGCCTCAGACTCGAGTCTGCCACTGGCTTAAGATATTAGTCCAACCCTAATGGTTCTTCCTACACATTTTTGCCTTTTGCTTTGACTTGGAGAGCGCGCAACAGGTACTAGAGTCCTAAATTCAAACTCCATTGGGACTAGGCATTTGCGTGAACAACTGGCCCTTGCAAGTCAATTCTGGACGATAACTGAATAAAATATGATGTCATCTAGAAAATAGGCAGCTTTAATGCAAATGTGTGCAGGGAACAAACCACTGGAACACTCCCTAATTCCTTTTTTAATGCCAGCCCACTAAAGTAAAAAAGGCTCTCAGCCACATTCAAAAATACTACATGCTATCTACAACGGAGAATTCTTCCTACTCTGCTCCACTACAACATTCCCATCTTTGTTTTTAACCCCTCCTATTTACCTCCTCCTGTTGCTGTTAAAGAATAGAGAGGGTTTAAATTTCCCGCCAATTCTCAACAAAAGAGGGCTCTCTATCTTTTTTACTATTTTCAGGAAACACACCGTGATATCTAACGGACAAAGACTCCCCAATCAAAGTACTACAGA
>JAAUYL010032981.1_pt1 | contig 10947 bp, 10 predicted proteins | sample 7278011 | NCBI WGS metagenome assembly JAAUYL01 (sample SAMN14350225, study PRJNA611818) | marine sediment metagenome | isolation source: surface marine sediment (1.8m) | place: French Polynesia: Moorea | collected 2018-08 | reverse complement strand
CTGCATGGCGTCTTTTTTCTGACATCCGAAACCTGAAACCTGAACCGCCTCCGGCGGAACTTTTGAACGCTGACACCTGACACCTGACACCTTAAAATTATTGAGTGGTCGCATCAGGCATGTTGGATAAGGGAACTTATTATGTCCCCAAAAGATTTACCCATCATTCCACCAGAGCGTGCGGATGACCTGCATCATTTGGAGATTGCTTCACAGGCTGACTTGGTGCTTTATATGGCGGGCAACCAATTCATGGTCATGCCGGACATCATCACAGCATTCAAGGAACAACATCCGGAAATAAAGAATATATTTTACGAAACCCTGCCACCGGGTCTGGAACTTAAGCAGATATTGGCCAGGGGCGCTCTTTGGCAGGGCAAGCCGTTTAACATCTACCCGGACGTCTACAGCTCTGTAAATCAAAAGGCCATGCAAATTCTGGCTGAACAGGGGCATATCCGGCCAGGGGACGAACTTCTGTATTTGCACAACCGCCTGACATTGATGGTGCCATGCGGGAATCCGGCAAATATTGTATCAGTGGAGGATCTGGCGAGAGATGATGTCCGCATCTCACAGCCGGACCCTGAGAATGAAGATATCGCTTACTATATCATCGACATGTACCGTCAGGCGGGCGGAAACGCCCTTGTCGAACGCATTATGGAAGAAAAGCGGGACGAAGGCACAACAATTTTGACCCGTGTCCACCATCGCGAAACACCGCTGCGAATTCGAAAAAGGACGGTGGATGTCGGACCGGTCTGGGTGACGGAAGCCAAGCAGGCCCGGGACACCGATCTGCCATTTGATGAAATTGAACCCGGTGCCCGTCTGGACCAAAGAGATAACATAAATTATTATATTTGCCGATTACAGAATACTCCCCATTCGCAAAATGCCCAAAAATTTATTGAATTTATTCTTTCGAAGACCGGGCAGAACATTTATAAAAAATTTGGATTCCTACTTCCTCCGCCTTAAATCAGCTAGTGGAAAAATCGCTGAGACCCGCTGCCGATTATCTGCGGCCCTCAAAATAAATTGGGATAAAAGCCGTTTCTGATGGATTCGCTCAAACTGCACATGTACAGATGGCCGGGGAATACAAAAGCCCAGTGCTGCAAGGTGTTGCGGGTTGACAGGTGCAGCTTTCTTTATTAGTCTTCAGCAGTTTAGGCGCAACAGGTGTTGAGAGACGCTGTAAATTCTAAAATCCCATTTGGTACCGCCAAACGATATGAATAAAACCGTGTCCAAAATGCTGGTCTGCGAAACGATCTTGCTGCTGATGGTGATGACGGGCTTTATCGATATGGCACTGGCCGAGCAACGTTTCATAGATCATGGCAACGGAACCATCACCGATCGCAAACTCGGGCTCATGTGGGCCAGAACCGATAATCAAAACGATATCTTCTGGGACCAGATAAAAAATTGGCTGACAGAAGAATTTCCAGATACAATCCCGCAGTTATACGACAACTGGCGTCTTCCAACCACCACCGAATTGCAGAGTCTTTTTGTCGAGGACCCTAAATATAAGGGATATCAAACGCTATGCGGTCATCCGGTTAAAATCGTTCCGCAAATCCAGCTCAGTTGTATCCTTGTCTGGACATCAGATATGGCCCTGGGCCTGCCGTTGGTGTTCGATTTCAACCTGGGAAGCGCATTTTCGGTCGGTCTGCATGAACAGAAAGGTTGCCGGGTGCTGCCGGTGCGCTCTTTGCGGCAGTGACTTATAGGATACGAAAAGCAGTCGTCTGAGACGAAATGGACCTATCCAGCGATAAGATAAAACCAGGGGTGGTTGCGGTGATCGGCATCCCATTTGATGCCCATTCGTCATTTAGGCATGGTGCTGCCCAAGCACCTGGCCAAATCCGTGCTGTTTTGACATCTGGTGCCAGTAATATGTGCTCGGAATCAGGCATCGATCTGGCGGACCGGTCTGATTTTATCGATCTTGGTAATATGCGCGTCAACAGCGATCCGGATGCCATCGAGAGCATTGCAGCCAATATCAGCGAGCTCTTGAAACGACATATCCGTCTCATTTCCCTGGGAGGCGATCATTCAATTACCTATCCGATCATAAAATCCTATCATAAAAAGTTTGGCCGGCTTGAAATTGTTCAGCTGGATGCCCATCCCGACTTGTATGACAGTTATGACGGCAACCGCTTTTCCCATGCCTGTCCATTTGCGCGGATCATGGAAGAAAATCTCGCATCGCGCCTGGTCCAAATCGGTATCCGTTCGCTGAATCCGCATCAAAAACAACAGGCTGAACGTTTCGGAGTGGAAATGATCACGATACCACAATTGGAGACAGTCGCCCGGATTGAGTTGCAGGGTCCGTTGTATCTCTCAATTGATCTAGACGTTCTTGATCCGGCATTCGCCCCCGGCGTCGCCCATCATGAACCGGGCGGAATGACGACCCGCCAGTTGATTGAGTTGATTCAACAATTGCCAGCGCCAATCGTGGGTGCTGACATCGTCGAATTTAACCCCCAAAGAGACCTGTCAGAAATGACTGCCGCGGTGACAGTTAAAATCCTTAAAGAAGTTGCCGCCCGAATGCTCACATGACCCCAAACCATCGTTCAAGGTGATTTTGGAATGGATCCGACCCAAATTCAAAAACGGATATTCGGAAAAACTCAACAAACGGTGACCCGAACCGGTCTGGGCGGCGAGGGTGTTCTGCGGACCCGCCAACGGCATACCGAGGCGCATGCTGTCATACAGGCCGCCGTTGATCAGGGCATCACCTATTTTGATTCAGCACGTGTTTACGCGGACAGCGAAATATATTACGGCAGCTTATGGGGCAAACGCCCCGATATCCGGGCTGCTATTTTTCAGGCCAGCAAATCTGCCAGCCGTGATAAAAAAGGGGCTGAGGCCGATCTGAACCAATCATTGGAGCGCCTGCAGACAGACTATCTGGATTTGTGGCAAATTCATGATGTCCGCACAGAAGCGGATTTGGCAACGATCTCAGGAGCCGGTGGTGCGCTGGAAGCCTTTGTTGCAGCCAAGGCTGCCGGTAAGATCCGCGCGATTGGTGTCACCGGACATCACAATCCGCACATTCTGACACAGGCGGTTCGACAATGGCCGGTTGACGCCGTCATGTTACCGGTCAATCCGGTCGAGGACATTCTGGGTGGTTTTCTAACAGAAACCTTGCCGGCAGCCAGAGAAAGAGGTATCGCCGCTATCGGCATGAAAGTCTTGGGCGCCTCCCATTTTCTGTTACCCCCAGCTCAGATCACAGCCGAAACGCTGATTCGTTACGCGCTTTCGTGCGATATCGATGTCGCCATTGTGGGCTGCGCAACCCCTGCTGAAGTCAAAACATTGACCGATATGGGCCGCACAGCAGAGCCCTTTATAGAGGCAGAAAAAGAATCTGTTTTAAATGTGTTTAAACCAATTGCCAGGCAGATCGCTTACTATCGAGGCGTATTATGATGATTGATATAAGCAAAATAGATTATCCGCTGTTGGACCAACCGGCGGTGTCGAATAGGTTGTTTCACCCGCGCCCCGAATTCGGGCAGCCCGATTCAGCAAATGACGATACCCTCATGATGATACCGGTGGAAGCTGACATTTCTATAGGCGCTCGATTTCACCTGACCGAAAAATCCGGTGCAACCCTTTTGTTTTTTCACGGCAACGGAGAAATTGCGGCCGATTACGATGATTTTGGTCGGATCGTAAATCAGCTGGGATTCAACCTTCTAGCTGTTGACTACCGTGGCTACGGCCGCTCGAGCGGACGACCCACCGTAACCGCCATGATGCGTGATTGTCATGTGATTTTCGATTTTGTCTGCCAATGGCGCGCCCAAGAGCAATACAGTGGTCCTATCGTTTTGATGGGCCGATCGCTGGGCAGTGCTTCCGTACTCGAACTGGCATCTCATTACCCAGCCCGCGTTGATGGGTTAATTGTCGAAAGCGGCTTTGCCCATTCTGCCCCTCTGCTACAGCTTTTAGGCATCAATACGACCGACATCGGCTTCGAGGAGACGCTCGGATTTCAAAATACTGAAAAAATAGCTGATTTTCATAAACCCACTTTAATTATTCATGCTGAAAAAGATCACATCATCCCCTTTTCCGACGGGTTTTTGCTTTTTGAAACCTGTTCGGCTGCTGATAAGACCCTGCTTAAAATTCCCCACGCCAACCATAACGACATCTTCATACATGGAATTCAGGATTACCTTGAGGCGATGGTAAAATTGCGCCAACGTCTAACCACCTCTGCAGCTTGATTGATTTGCCGATAGTATCAGGCCCAACCTGTTGATAATTTTATTAAATTTTGAAAATAGACCCGTTAGGCCTTCGTGTTTGGGCCACAATCCGCATTGTTCCCGCGTCGTTAGGTCAAAAAATACCGAACAGTCCGAATTTTCTTATTTTTCCTTAAGTTTATGCCCCAGTAAGACGATAATCATAAATAGCACCACATGGACAATTCCGAAGCAGGCATAAGCCAAAATTAAAACATTATAAATAATTTTAAGTCACTAAAAGGCTTTTGGTTGTTCATGGGAAGTTGGGGAACATCAAATGGGACTTACGCACATCAATGATCTAAAACCGGGTATGATTCTGGATGAGGAAGTCCGCGACATCAATGGGCGACTGCTGCTCAAAAAGGACAAAAAAATCCAGTCATCCCATTTTCGAATTTTTAAGATATGGGGCGTTACCGAGGTCAACATTCAGGGCAACAATGGCGACAAGAATCCTTTCGCTGACCCGGCAAGCCCGGAGCGAATTGAAAAAATTGAAGAAACTACAAAAAATCTATTTCGCCATGTCGATTTAGATCATCCGGCCATCAAAGAAATTTATCGAATTTCGCTTGAGTTCCGCAGTAAACACAATCTTTGTGGAGATGAAAATACGATCGATCTGACGGAAGTCGACAGCCAGCAAGGAAATAATGGAAGTAATTTTCTGCAAAAACTGAAAAACAAAAACATTACCTTGCCGGAAGTACCGTCAATTGTTTTCGAGTTAAACGAAGTGATTGCCAATCCCTTGTCATCGGCAGAAGATATCGCGCAAGTGGTTCAGCGCAGTCCCAGTTTAACTGCCCTGCTATTGAAAATTGTCAATTCGCCATTTTACGGGTTCCCATCCAAAATCGATAAAATTTCATTGGCGGTGACATTGATCGGTACACGGGAAATTTCCGGGTTGGCACTGGGCATCAGCCTGATTTCTTTGTTTAATAAAATTCCAAAAGAAATACTGAGCATGTACTCTTTTCTGAGGCATAGTTTGGCGTGCGGTATCATCTCACGAATTTTAGCAACCCACAAAAACATGCCTCAGACAGAACAATTGTTTGTCTCAGGGCTGCTGCATGATCTGGGGCGGTTGATTCTCTACAGCTTTTTTCCCACTGAATCTCGTAATGTACTCAGCCGAGCGCGATCTTCGGAAATGCTGCTGTATAAACAGGAATCAGATTATCTGGGCTGCAACCATACCCATCTGGTCAAGCATCTCCTGCAGCAATGGAAACTGCCCATGGTTCTGGAAAACAATGTTTATTTTCATCATAATCCCAGAGAAGCCCAACAACCACAGCCTGCCACCCTGGTCCATTTGGCGGATATTATAACCAACGGATTGGGCATTGGCACCAGCGGAGAGCGTTTTGTACCGCCCCTGGACCATGCCGCCTGGGAAAGCCTAAAGTTGTCACCGAGTTGCTTCGAGGTGGTTACCACACAGGCCACCCATCAATATTTTGCTTTAGAATCTATGCTGGACATGTAACGCCAATATGAATCAAGATACCACCATACCAATGGATGCGGATAAACTTCTGGCCCGCATTGATTACCTTGAAGAAAACCGAAGGTTTATCCAAAATGCCCTTGAAATGGCCCTTTCACTGGGTGATTTCCAGGAAAATATTAACAAGGGCTATGGCCCTGATCATATCTTGAAGGAAGCCGACAAGCGAATCAGCCACCTGATCCCTTTTGAAGCCAATGCGCTTTATTTGGTGGATCAGGAAAGTTCAAATTTTAATTTGGCTGTATGCAATGACAACCAGCTGAAACCCTATATCCAAACAGAAGTTAATCATATGATCGAGCAGGGCTATTTTGCCTGGGCCATGCGGGAAAAACGGGGTGTATTGATATCCTCCAAAGATCATAGCCGAAAATTTGTGTTGCATGTTATCGCCACATATTCACGCATACGGGGGATGTATGTCGGGCTATTACCGGAAAAAAACAACAAAATTCCGGACACTTCTCTGACCTTGTTATCGATCATTTTGCTCAATACCGCCAATGCCCTCGAAAGCCTTGAATTTTATTCTTTGCTGCGCAATCAAAATGAAGTCCTTGAACAAATGGTTGAAGAGCGCACCCAGACGCTTGCCAAATACGAACGCCAGCTGCAGCAGGTGCTCAAGATTCAGGCCATCGGCACCCTAGCAGGCGGTATTGCACATGATTTTAACAACATCTTATTTCCCATTGTCGGATACACCGAGCTGACCATGGACGAAGTGACTGAGGACAGTGTGGCTCACAGCAACCTTGAAGAGATTCTTAAGGCTGCCAACCGCGCTAAAGAACTGGTCAAACAAATTTTAACCTTCAGCCGGCAAAGCGGACAGGAACGCAAACCCGTCGAAGTTCATCATGTTGTAAATGAAGCGCTCAAACTCTTGCGCGCATCGATTCCGGCATCTATAGAAATTGTGCATGATATCGATGAAAACTGCGCCCCGGTGATGGGGGATGCCACCCAGATCCATCAGGTAATCATGAATTTATGCACCAATGCCTATCAAGCGATGCAAGACAAAGGCGGTAAGCTGGAAATTAGCCTCAAAGAGATGTATGTCGGATACGAGCAAACGGTTCAAAAGATCGGTATGCAGCCCGGCAAACATGTGCAGCTGTTGGTAAAAGATGAAGGTTGCGGTATGGATGCTTCAGTACTCGATCGAATTTTTGAACCCTACTATACCACCAAAGAACAGGGCAAAGGCACTGGACTGGGTCTATCGGTGATTCATGGTATTGTTAAAAACCACCGCGGTGATATCACCGCCAGCAGCACGCCGGGAAAAGGGGCCGTTTTTACGGTTTTGCTGCCTGTGATCGAAGACGAGGATGTTCAAACCGAATATGAACCTGTCAATGGTGTGGAAAAAGGAACCGAACGCATCCTGTTGGTCGATGATGAAGAGCAAATTGTTTCCATGCAACGACAGATGCTTGAAAATATGGGCTACAAGGTCACCACTCGAACCAGCAGTGTTGAAGCGCTCAAGGAATTTAAGAAACAGCCTCAAATTTATGACCTGGTGATCACGGACATGACCATGCCGCACATGACCGGTGATGAGCTGGCCCAAAAATTATTGGACGTCAAACCCGGCATTCCGGTGATTTTGTGTACCGGTTTTAACGAAGACATCACCGAAGAAAAAGCACTGGAGATGGGTATTCAAAAATTTATCATGAAACCGGTCATCAAAAATGATTTGGCCACCACCATTCGCAGTGTCCTTGATCAACCCCCTCCCAACTGAAACGTCCGTCCTTCAAAGCAATAAAATGACGAAATGAAACGCATTTCTGCTCTAACCGAATGACGGTTGACACATGCTGCCCTCAGCCTCACCATAGAAGTTAGATTGACCTCGCATTTTTTTTCCTTTATGAATTGAGAAGAAATTATGTTGGTTATGCAGAAAGCTCAAGCGAGGCATATATAACCACGAAGGGCACGAAAGGATAAAAGTAAATTTATGTGATTTCCCTTTGTGATCTTCGTGTTCTTCGTGGTGAAAAAATACCAGACGTATCCAACTGGCGTTTTTCGGATAACTGCATAGATTATTTTTCAGTTTGTCATTCAGAAAGAGCAGGTTGCCTATGACGCGTCATTCGCATGAATTTGTGGAAACCTATGAAGGATTGGTGGGTTTTGGAGCTGATCGGGAAACAGACGAAAACACCGTCGTCTATTATCTTCAGAAATTTTCCGACGATCGGCTAATGAAGACCCTTGTGAAGCGGCTGTCTGAGGATGAATTGTCCGAAATTTTTAATCTCATGGCCCGCCTGCTTAAAACACATCTTTCTGAGGCCGAATATCACGGCCTTTTTTTAAAAGAGGCATCATAGCTTCAGACCACTGCCGGCAGCCGGCATCTGGCTTCTACTCAATGATTCCTGGCTTCCTGCCAGCAGCCAGAAGCGAGAAGCCAGGCGCTATTGACCGTTAACCCGTGGAAGTCATTCAAATACCGGGTACCTGAAAATGGACACAAAGGACAAAAACAAAAGGGGGAGAACGTGCTGACCGAAAAACAGCTCGAGCGCTATGCCGATGTCTTATTGTGGGGCCTGCAAACCGCCAAATCCCGCCACATCACCCGCAACGACCTTGTGCTCATTCGTTTTGACCTGGCAGCCGTACGCTTGGCCGAAATTTTATTTGCCAAGTTGCTCGCGGCCGGGGCGCATCCGCTGCTGCGCCTAAATCCCACTGCCTCAATGGAGCGCGACTTTTACATGCTATCCAACAACAAGCAACTGGTGTTTATTCCGCCGGGTGAAGAAAAACTGTTTTCCCGCTTAGATGGCAGCATTTCAATCTATGCCCCTCAATCAATGACACACCTGGCCAAAATTGATTCCAAAAAAATAGCAACAGCACTGCTTTCCAAAAAAAAATTGCGTGATGTGCTTGATACCAAAGAGGCCCGGGGAAAATTTAGCTGGACGTTATGTATTTTCCCTACAGCTGAATTGGCGAAACATGCACGCATCAGTCAAAAAGCGTATAGCAGCCAGGTTGCCAGAGCCTGTTTTTTAAATGCGGCTTCTCCAGAAAAAGAATGGCAGCGCATATACAAGCAAGCGCAAGCCATCAAGCGTTGGCTCAACCAATTACCGGTAAGCGCTTTGCAGGTGACTTCTGATAATGTGGACTTGCATATTTCACTGGGAGATAAACGACGCTGGGTTGGCATATCGGGACGCAATATTCCCAGCTTTGAAATATTTGTCTCGCCAGATTGGCGTGGCACCCATGGCACCTATTATGCGGACCAGCCCTCTTATCGCAGCGGCAATTACGTGCGTGGGGTGCGTCTGAAGTTTGATAACGGCTGCCTGACCAAAATTAGAACTCAAAAGGGCCAGGACTTCATGCAGCAGCAACTGCAAATGGATAAGGGCGCCAGCCGCCTGGGTGAGTTTTCATTAACCGATAAACGTTTTTCACGAATCAACCGCTTTATGGCCAATACGCTTTATGATGAAAACTACGGTGGCACATTCGGTAACTGTCACATTGCACTGGGGTCTTCGTACTCAAATACGTATTCCGGCAATACCATCGAACTGACAAAGCCGCTAAAACGCAAATTGGGCTTTAACGAATCCGCCCTGCACTGGGATTTTGTCAATACCGAAAAAAAACAGGTAATCGCAATTTTAAAATCCGGCAAAGAAGTCTTGATTTACGAAAATGGAAAATTTACTCATTAAAAGCTATTTGGATATTCATCCGAATAGCTTTGGTTGAGCCCGTCGCCGGCTTGTCCACCTCAGGCGGGTTAGCCCGTTTGCCGGTTAAAGGGCCAGAAATCATTGCCTTTAAACGGGTCTAATCCGGTTTTCAGGGAACCTTTGGCAAGGCTTAACAGGCTCCAACCGGCTCAACGGGCTAAACGGAACAACGCGCGAACCTGATTGTATGAGAACCTATTTTTGTGATGGCAAAAACAAACATAATTGCATCAATGATTCGGATGGTGCCATAAAAAGGCCGCTGATCGCTAACGATCAAGCGGCTGTTTAATTTTTAACGGTTTGCTTGGGGTATCAGGCGCTGATGGCCCTTTTCAGTGGAATGGAGATCAGCTTTTGGACTGATTCCACCAGGTCCAGTAGCGGAAACGGCTTGGCAAGGACTGCATCAAAGCCCGAGTCTTGAATCTGCCACGGTGTACCGGAAATACCGATAATGGGTATGCTGTTATTACAGGAGGCACGAATATGCTCAACCACACCTTTACCATCCAGACCCGGCATGCGCAAATCGGTAATCACCATATCGTAACGGCCATCATCAAATTTCTGAATGCCTTCCATTCCGTCCAGCGCCGTTTCAACATCATGACCAAATCGTGTTAATGCCTCCCGAATCACGCTTAATATGCCCTTTTCATCATCAATTACTAAAATGGTGCACATAATAGCTTCCTTAAAAGCGGTGTGGTGGTTTAAATTTTAGCTGATGTTATGGCAACTATAGCTCAAAACAAATCACGAGTCAACAATATATTGTGGCAACCATTACTTATACCACAATATATAGTTGTTTAGACCATTTCTTAAGTGCTGGGCTCTATATGTTGCGTCCGGATTCCAGCAATGGTAACGAGCTCAAAGTGTTTGTTAAAAACTGGTTTGGATGCGAATTTAAGGCCGCCCCTCATCCAATTGCATCCCAAGGAAGGAAAAAAAGTTTTGCACAACCATAATGCTATATTTGGCCAAGTTAGCGCTGGTGTCAAATCGGATTAGGGCTGTTTTTCAAAATGGAACCCAGGGAGTTATCAACAACATATATCTATCTGAAATTTAATTAAAATATTTCCAGTCAAATGTGATGCCATTTAATTGCAGAGGGTTACCAAAACTAAGAATTTTTATAAAAATTTTAGGTAGATTCGAAGTTATCAACACGTTATGAACAATTTTGTTTTTGGCAGAAAATGGACAAAATCGTTTGTTTTTTTGAATTTTCTAATGGATTGAAAATGGTGGGTAAAACGAGAAAAAAACGAGGCGCTGCAGCAAAACTGCAGCGCATGGCGGTTGCTTTTGCGATGTGGCGAGGTGTTGAATCTGT
>JAAUYL010079537.1_pt1 | contig 10953 bp, 6 predicted proteins | sample 7278011 | NCBI WGS metagenome assembly JAAUYL01 (sample SAMN14350225, study PRJNA611818) | marine sediment metagenome | isolation source: surface marine sediment (1.8m) | place: French Polynesia: Moorea | collected 2018-08 | reverse complement strand
TATAGTATAAAAGCCAAATACATATTTATGAAATTATGAGACTTATTAGAGACTTTCTACCATAAAATAGAAAACTTGTAGAAATAATGACACCGAACAGCTTACTTCAATATCTCAAAAAAGTGCTTGATAATTTAGGAGACAAAATATATAATTAATTTTGGTTATGAACTTAATATTGATTATACAGTTTCTTAGCCTTGCTTAGGCAGAGTTATCTTGCTTTTTCCTATTCCCTATTCTTAGAGGGTATCTATAAATAAAAAATTAAGCCTTGATGTAGGGTGGATTTTGCGTTCCGCAAAGCTTCGCTTTTTATGTTGCGTTTAATGTCGCTCCGCGTTTAATGTCGGCTCTTAGCCGAAAAGCAAAACGGCTATCGCCGACATGAAAAGGCGGCAATAATCTCACAAAATCAATCTCGAGATTTCTCTAACCCCTACCACCATGTATAGATACTTGAGGCGTTTCTTTAGATTTATTTTACAGATACCTTCTCAAATGAGCTGTTATAGAACATTTTTTGTTCAAAGAATAATTTACCTTGTGAATACTTAGCTTTTTTTCTCTTTTTCCTACTACTGCCGTGTCAAGCCTTAAATGTTACTTTGGGAAAATCTTAAGATGGCTATTTTTCAACGCTTTTAGTCAAAAATCTATTCCACTATTTTAAGCTTGACGCGCCACTACTCACCCTCAGTACAGAACTTAAATTATTAAGTCAAAAGAATGAAAATGAAGATCGCAAAACAGCTTTTAATTTTATTCACCCTACTGCTTGGAATGCCCGGTGTTTTACTAAGCAGTTGTCAAACTCAGACGACTCAAACTAATACAAATTCAACTCAGATAAATGACAAAACTCCAGGTACTCTTAAACTCCGTGCCAATGGAGAAGACTTTGTAAGAAAAGGCTTTGTTAGTAAAGATGGATGGAAAGTAACATTCGATCAAGTCTATGTCAACTTAGCAGAAGTCACTGCCTACCAAACAGACCCACCCTACAAAGCTGAAACAGGAGGGAAACCAGAAGCAACAGAAAAAGTGATTTTTGCTCAAACTAAAACAGTAGATTTGGCAGAAGGAGATGAAACGGCAGAAACTATTTTGTTCAGTGAAATATCCGCACCTCCTGGTCAGTACAATGCTCTCTCATGGAAAATGCCCAAAGCAACTGATGGTCCAGCAAAAGGTTACTCTTTATTAATGACTGGCACAGGTACTAAAGATGGTCAGAGTATACCATTTACTATCAAAATTGACCAGGAACTAGAATTTACCTGTGGAGATTTTGTTGGGGATGAGCGTAAAGGTATTCTGCAAGCTGGAGAAACTGCGGATTTGGAAGCCACATTCCACTTTGACCATATCTTTGGTGATAATAGCGCTGCCCCAGATGAGGAAATTAATACAGGAGCATTAGGTTTTTCTCCTCTGGCAGCGATCGCCACAGCAGGAAAGGTTGAGGCGGATATGGCTACATTAAAAGATCGACTTTCCCCTACTGACTACCAGAAATTTATGGCAATTTTACCCAGTTTGGGTCATGTGGGCGAAGGTCATTGCCATAGTTTGAAGTCAAAAGTCAAAAATTAAAAGTTAAAAGGTAGTTAATAATTAATAATTAACAATTAATAATTAATAATTACCTCTTCTTATAACGGATAGGATTGGCGCTCAAGGAATTTTTTTTCTTCTCAAGAGGAGATTGGATATGGCGCACTTCGGAGGGGCTCTGCACGTGAGGGAAACCTCGCCATCCCATCTCCGAAGATCGACCGCTTTTTCTCCATGAATGGAGAGGCTTTATACCTGAATTTTTCGGTAAATTAATAATTTTTGTCTTCTAATTTATCTGAACTTTCATATTCTATTTTGGTTGGTAATTAATTTAACTGTTGCGTAATAGTTTTTAGATTTTAGATAAAGTCACCTGGTGGCGATAGTGCTACCCACCGCTACGGGTTTCATGTCGCGCAGGGAAACGCCCTATTACAACTTGATAATTAATTTAACTGTTGCGTAATAGTTTTTAGATTTTAGATAAAGTCCCCTGGTGGCGATAGTGCTACGCACCGATAAGGGTTTCATGTCGCGCAGCGAAACGCTCTATTGCAACTTGATAATTAATTCAACTATTGCACAATAGTTTTTAGATTTTAGATAAAGTCCCCTGGTGGCGATAGTGCTACGCACCGCTACGGGTTTCATGTCGCGTAGCGAAACGCCCTATTGCAACTTGATAATTAATTTAACTATTGCGTAATAGTTTTTAGATTTTAGATAAAGTCGCCTGGTGGCGATAGTGCTAGGCACCGCTAAGGGTTTCATGTCGCGTAGCGAAACGCTCTATTGGAACTTAATAATTAATTTAACTATTGCGTAATAGTTTTTAGATTTTAGATAAAGTCCCCTGGTGGCGATCGCCTAATACCAAACTGACTCCTGAGTTCTGAAAAGTCATACATTTATTCACCTATTCAGTAACGCCAATATAGAACCCAAATGGGTTCTATTGAAAAATAGATGGTGTGATGGGGTGATAGGGTGATGGCGAGATGGGGGTATTGGAATATTTTTCCATCTTTTGAGTGTATTTCCTATATCCACAGACGACTCAGTACCTCAAAAATTTAGTCCCTGGTAAAGATACCAAATGGCTTCTATAAAAATAAAGCAGTCGCCATTACTGGTACGAATATTCTCAAATATAGTCCATGCTACGAATTTAACTTTTGTACCTCACCAATCCAACAGCTCCCCTCTCTGGCTTCTGACTTCTGACTTCCTTCAAAAGGAATTGAGCAAGAGAATGATATGTTTAAAAATAACAAATCAAAAATTTAATTTTAAAAAGCTGATTTTAGCAATTCAGGATTTTCTATAAAATAAATCCCATTGCACAAAAAATCATTTCACAATAAAGAGTGGCAAAATTGCTGAAGTTAGTATCGGAGTGAATTAGAGTAATTCTGTTCGCTAACCACGCGCTTATTAAGTGTCCAAGTCTACTAAGCTTTTAAAGTCACAACCGCCGTGTGCGAGATTAGCTAGTCTCCAGCCTTCAGGAGAGGAACATTAACTTTTTTGTCAAGTAGAAAACCTATTCCAGTGCCAATCTTTTTAAGCATTATTGAAGCTAACATTAGCAATGGATAATTGATAATTAATAATTAGGGTTTGCGCTCAAAAGTCTTTTTTAAAGAGTAAGGGAGTAACTTTTGGGCTACTATCTTGCCCAAAATGCTAAATTTTTGAGCGTAAAGAGCTAAAAACTAGGTACTTTTTCAAGATATAAAAAGGCGCTTACCTTTATCTGTAAATCCTTTTATATTTAATCAGAAAGCCCTAATTAGAGAGAGTTTTTATTATCCATTGTTCATTATCAATTGTTAAATAGGTAATTATCAATTAATGAACCAAAGGGAGGATGTCAAAAACACATTAATAGAAATTGCATTCAGCAAATTTCCGTTTAATCTTTAAATATTACGTTTGACTCCAAATTAACATTATCTAATAATTAGACCATTATTATAGAGGTAAGGTATGAAATGGCAATTCGTTATTCCTTTAATATTTTTATCTGCACTGAGTTTACAGGGAAAAACGATCGCTCATGGAGTTAAAATTAAACATCAAATTACTCCAGCAATCAAGATTAATGCTGTTTATGATACGGGTCTTCCTTTAGCTAATGCGCCAGTCACAGTTTATGCTCCTAATACTCCTAGTAAACCTTGGTTAAAAGGTACAACTGATGAGGAGGGAAATTTTATTTTTTCCCCTGATTCTTCTCAGTCTGGATATTGGGAAATTAAGGTCCGTCAAGCTGGTCATGGTCAGCTAGTTAGTATTCCTTTTCAAGTAGACAAGTCTTACAATTCCGACAATGAAAAAATCAGCAACAGTAACTATTATTTAGCAAGTACCTCTAATGATTATAACCCACTGCAAAAAGGATTAATGATAGGTTGTATTGTGTGGGGTTTTCTTGGAACTGGTTTATTCTTCTGGCGGTTGAAAACTCAAAACCAACCACAAGAGGAGCACTAAATTAACTAAAGAAAGAAGTTCAGAATTCAGAAGTAAGAATTTAACTTCTTTCTTTAGTTACGCGTGATAAAACTAGAAAAAATATTTAACTGATAACTGATTAAAAGGCAGGGTTGCATGACCCAATCCTGTTTGATTATTTGGTAATCCTAAATAAACAATAGACGTCTCCAAAAATAAAAAATCAAATCAATCCCATACCCAGAAACAATCAATTCTTTTCGCCTACTCCTGTAAGAGGGATTCGTGAATCGCCCCTACTCCCTCTTTTCTGGAGATGTCTAAAAGATTTTAGTTGCTAAATCTCTTTGATTGTTAGGAGGTAATCTCCAAAAATCATTGCTTGTTTCCCACTACCAATAATTCGGTAATTTTTCTCTGAATATTTAACCTTGATCAATCTAATTTTAAATTTTCATAATGCATATTTCAGAAGGCATTCTGCCAGCTCAACTTTGTATTAGTGGCTATGGGCTTACTTCTTTAATCACCTGGTATTCTCTGCGCAAAATTAATCGTCTACCAAATCCTCAAGCTAGTATTCCTAAAGCTTCTTTATTAACGGCAGCTTTTTTTGTTGCTTCTAGTATTCATATTCCTATTCCACCAGCTAGCAGCGTTCATTTAATCTTAAATGGACTGTTAGGAACTGTGTTAGGTTATTATGCTTTTCCAGCGATATTGATTGGTTTATTTTTCCAGGGAATAATGTTTGGACATGGTGGTTTAACTACTTTAGGAATTAATGCTTTAATTATGGGGATACCAGCAATTTTCGCTTATCAGATATTTCAATTACGTCATATTTTGGGAAAAGGAATTAGGGAAAATTTATCGATGAGAATTTTTGGCTTTATTGCTGGAGCTACTGCTATAGGGGTTTCTAGTTTAATATTTTTTAGTTTAATTATTACAAATCTTCCCTCTGGATTTGATAATTCATTAGAACAAACAGCAATTTATGGATTAATGATTGCTCATATTCCTTTGATGGGAATAGAAGGAATTTTAACTGCAATGGTCATCAGTTTTTTGCATCGAGTTATGCCAGAACTTTTACCTTCTTGAATAGGGTTTGCTGAAAACTATTTTTGTAGAGGGTAGGAGTTATTTCAGTTCTGAATTATCAGTTAACAGTACCCCCCTCTAAAGCCCTATCCGTTATAAGAAACTCCTAAAGCCAAGAAAGAATTGGCTCTTGACAATTACTGATGATGAATCTTAGAGTTGGAAAAACATTTCCAACTGTTCCCAGTTAAGTTTTCCTTGTTCCCTGCTATAAAAGCCTTTTGTGAATAGGGGGATGGGGAGATGGGGAGATGGAGAGATGGAGAGATGTTCAGCAATTAAGAATGAACAATTAATAATTAATAATTACCCCTTATTAAAACGGATAGGATTGAGTCAAAGGAAAATTTTTGATTTATCCCCTATCCAAGGGGAGGCTTCAAGGCGTGAATTGTTGAATGAATAATTAATTTACTATCAACTCTTAATGATTAATTATTAACTATTAATTATTAATTATTCGGTAAATATGAGGTAATGTTTCTACCTTATTTCCCCTATTCTATTTCTCCGTCTCCTAACTTCTGTACGTTGCCCTACCGATGGCTCCCCTAACTGACTCCTGACTCCTTTGCCAAAAACCCGCACCTTTACCAAAGATACCAAATAGCTTCTATAAAGCACAGGTCTAAAGCCGAATGCTTGAAATATGGAATTTTCTTTTTTATCCCCTTGAAAAGGGAGGTTTGAAAACTTATTTATTTGTTAGGAGTTAGGAGGAATAATTGAGGAATAATTGTCGCTCAATTTTTCAGCCCTTGTCTGCTGAAAATGCTCACTTTTTGAGCTTTAAGGAGCGAAAAACTTGCTCTTTCTTTGCATAAAAAAGGCGAAAATCTTTATCTGTAAATACTTTTAGACTTACTGATTAAGTCTTAATACCGTTTCACGGAAGTCAAAAATCAACCCCACTCTTACCCCCCTAAGAAGCCTATGCTTTACCCACATAAGGGACTTCCAAATCAAAAATTATCCCATTAGCTATGAAAATAAGGGAGTAGGGAGTAGGGAGTAGGGAAGAATTGGAAACTATTTCTAACATCTTTAAAGTGAATTAGTATAAATAAGTCTACAAGAAGATTGAAGTAGGTTATAATCAATAATTTAGTATTTTTAGCCAACATTAATCGACCTCATATTTGTTAAAACCATCCACTTCTAAACCCATATAGCAATCAGGAATGATTTTGATAGATATTTAAGAACAATTAAGAGCAATCAAAATTATTTTATATTCTGACTCGGTCTGACTGACTTCTCCTCCTGGGAGGAGTTAGGGGTGGGTTGACTCCTAATTACCACTAAAATCTTACAACTGAAATATGATTGCTATACTACCTATCACCTAAAACCTAATCATTACTCGAAGGACTGGTATAGTCATGAAGTTTGCTCTAGATGAGTATGCTAATTTAAACTCTCCAATACATCAATGGGATGTGAAATATAAACTTATTGGTTTAATCACATTGATGTTTGCCTTTGCGACAGTTAATAGTTGGTATTTAATTCCATTGATGCTCTTAGTAACTGTGATGCTTTATGGAATTTCCAAACTTCCTTTATCATTTTTAGCAAGTCGGTTACGTTATCCAGGATTTTTTTTGTTTGGGGTAATTATTTTTTTACCTTTTCTATCTGGTCAAACAATTATTTGGCAATTTGGATTTTTGACAATTCGTCAAGAAGGTTGTCTGGCAGTTATATTAATTGTTAGTCGTTTTTTTGCTATTATGACTACTGGTTTAATTTTATTCGGTACAAGTTCATTTTTAACAACTGTAAAAGGAATGAGAAGGCTAGGAATTTCTCCGATTATTACGGATATGTTGATGTTATCTTATCGTTATATTTTTGAACTATCTCACAAACTTAACATGATGCTGAAAGCTACTAAATTACGAGGTTTTCAAACGAGTAAAATTAGTTGGATAAATTTATCAGTTTATGCTGCTCTTACTGGTAGTCTTTTAGTACGAAGCTATCAACAAGCAGAGCGAGTTTATCAAGCAATGTTATTGCGTGGTTATGGCAATATATTGAATAACGAAAATCATCTCATATCTTCTGCTTCTAGAAATGGTATTCAATTTAGCTCGGATTTAATATATCTATTTCTATCTCTGATAATTTCTGTTAGTTTGATTATTGCAGAATTATTTTTTTTAGTTAGATTTTGAAATTTATTCAATGCTTTAAGATAGGCAAATATTGAATACTCAATATGTAATACCAATTTTATAAATGTTTGCTACAAACGAAAATCATCTCATATCTTCTACTTCTAGAAATGGTATTCAATTTAGCTCGGATTTAATATATTTATTTCTATCTCTGATAATTTCTGTTAGTTTGATTATTGCAGAATTATTTTTTTTAGTTAGATTTTGAAATTTATTAAATGCTTAAGATAGGCAAATATTGAATACTCAATATGTAATACCAATTTTATAAATGTTTGCTACAAATCACTAGACTGTTTATTAGGAGTTAGAAGTTAGGAGTTAGGAGTTAGGAGTTAGGAGTTAGGAGGTAGGAGTCAGAATTAATGGCTTCAATACCATTTTTTAGGTCGGAAATTATCTTTTCTGTTAAAGGGATATCTTCTGTAAAGTCTTTTAGGAGTCGTGTAAGAATAACCATTACAGTTTTTTTAATGGAAGCTAGATTTCACAATCTATTTCAGATAAAATTTGTAGAACTTATTTTTACATGACGCCTTAATCATATTATTCGTAACATTGTGTTTTCACGGTTGGTATAAGCATTTTCTGTGGAATGCAGACCTAACAACGGTCAGCTTTTATAGCAGTACGTTTTTTGGTATTTGACAAAAATCTGGGTTTAAAGGCAACAGGGAAATTTCCTAACCTTAATCCGTAGCGCTATAGTTTTCAGCTAGATTATAATTACGCTCGTCTTGTCTTTAAATCAGAAATTATTATTGATATATTTCAGAAATTTATAACATAAATAAGTAGCTCTTAAGTTAATATAAGTATTCTTAAACAAATCCTTACTTAATTATCAAAAAACTGAGAGCTGATTCCTTACCTGAATATTAATGAGGAATTAGGTAATATCGATTCAATCAAGCAATGGATATTCCCTCGCCTCTACAAATGGTTGGTACAGAGATTGATGTATATAATTACTTTTGAAAAATGGTATAATTAAGATTCCGATCAATATAGGACTTACGGAAAGAAAACCTGTTGCTACAAGAAATAGTTGATTTTAACAATAGACATTTAGGAAAAAACCTGGTTTCTGGTTTTGGTGTGCGTAAGTCCTGAAATATTTAGTACGAATAGTTAGATTTTTGCTAGAAATCAGTAGGGAAAATTTATGAATTGACTGTACAGATAGGGTATCCGTCTGATTGGCTACTTACAGTGAATAATAACCTCTAATAAATTTTAGGGTAAAGCTTGATTTTTAGCCAAAGATAGTTAAACAGATAACTCATGTAAAGTCTTTCAATCACTCTGATTATTTGTAAGATTTTTTGTTCAAATTGGTGAAATAAAAATTTTTTATTTGAGGAAATAGGGAATAGAGAAAAATACTGTACCTGATTAAAATGAGAACCGCTATAATATTTCCTAAACCTGCTACTTAATATTTATCAGTAGTTAATAAAATTCCTATTCCTGTGTTAATAATTAGTTATTTATCAAATGCAAGAGGACAAATCACTAGCTGGAGTCTATGTCAAAGATTTATTATTTCAATATTCCCAAAAGGAACCCGTTTTACGAGGTCTTTCATTAACAATTAAACCAGGAGAAAGAGTTGCTTTGTTAGGACCTACAGGTACAGGTAAAAGCACTTTTATGGAAACTTTAGTAGGCTTGAAAAAACCTTTATCTGGTGAAATTTGGATTCAAGGAATTCTCCTACAACAAAAAACTTTATCCCAAGTGCGTAGTCACATAGGTTTTTGTTTCCAAAACCCTGATGACCAATTAGTTATGCCGACTATTTTAGAAGATATAACTTTTGGTCCCCTTAACTATGGTTTATCGCCAGAAACTGCTACAGAAATTGCAGAGAAATTGTTAATAAAATTTGGTTTAGAAAAATATGCAAATCGTTCTGTTTATGAACTTTCAGGAGGTCAAAAAAGATTGGCAGCTTTAGCAGCAGTTTTAGCATTAAAACCAGAAATTTTAATATTAGATGAACCTACTAATGGTCTCGATCCATTATGGCGACGTAATTTAGTTGAAATTATCCTACAATTACCAGTGCAAATTATTTTAATTGCTTCCCATGATTTAAACTGGGTTAGTAAAGTAACTGAACGTGCTTTAATTTTGCAGTCTGGTCAAATTCAAGTAGATACTTCTACTCAAAATATTATCCAGGATAGTTCAACTCTTGAATACTATGGTTTACCTATTGATTATTAGATATATAGCAATCCTATTTTAGTTGTAATATTTTAGTAGTAGTTAGGAGTCAGGAGTCAGGAGTCAGGAGTCAGAATTACAAAGGTTTTCAGTTCAAATTAACTATTATAAAACTTGTCACAACCTATTTAGGATTGCTATAGGTGTGAAAAAGATATAGAATTTTTGCGCATAGTAGCCAACAGCTCATCTGCTCCATAAGGCAACAGGAAAGAAATTTTTAGAAAAAAGGTACGAAAAATGAAAGTGAAGTGACTTTTACTTCTCTTACTTATGTTAAATAAAGAGCAAATTTATTTTCTGGAGATATCTATTAATAGAAAGAAGAAGGAAGAAAAAAATAGAAAAATTAGAGATTTTATTGCTCAATCACATATACTGTTTCTCAAGTTACTAAGGTATAGTTGTTTTTCTTTTTTTCTCTCTTAGTGCGCGTTACCTTGCGTCTGTCGCACCCCGCGGGGTTGCACCACTATTCCCTGTTTCCCGAATTACTACTCCCTACTCCCTCAGACCTACACCAAGGAATTTTGTACCTCATGCTTTTTGGGAATTGTTATAAATAAGTTTTAATAACAAAGAAGCAGTTATAACGAAGATTTCCTATTTGTAGCCAACATCGATTAAACTGGTATTAACTTAATCACAAATTTCCCAAAGATAGTAACAGTAAAAGTAGAGAAAATTTAGATATTTCTGGAAATAAAAAAAGCTAAAATTAACTACTTTTCTGTCAAGATTGATTTGATGGGTAATCTATTAAATTTTCTCCCTTGTCTACTCAATTTAGTTTGAACCCATCATTTAAAAATTGACAAACCACTACCTTTATCCCTCCTCCCAATGACAGTACATTAATATTATTGCGAGGAAATATTTCACCATTAGTTTCTTATACCAAGCCTGAAAAAAGAATCCTATACTTAGGTGAAACTTCAATTATTAAGAAACTAACACAGGCCGAATAAGCTTTTTGATAATTATTAGCCAGGAGCGTGTTAATTATTCTTATGTTTACTTCTCCCCCACTTCCCTACTCCCCTACTCCCCCGTTCAAGAAAATGTAGCAAACATTTATCAAATTGGTATTATAACTCGTTCAAAGAACCCTGTATGCAAACTATTCCAATTTAATTTTATTGTATGGCAAAACCAATTTATTTAACCTAAAACCCACAACCTTCTTACCAATGGATAATTGATAATTGATAATTAATCCATTTGGTTTAAAGCCTCTCTTTACCAATGGATAATGGATAATTGACAATTGATAATTAGAGATAGCTTTTATTAATCAATAATTGATAATTAGGGCTTGCTGATTAAATCTAAAACCATTTACATATAAAGGTAAGCGCCTTTTTGGAGCGAAAAAAGTGTAACTTTTTGAGCTTGAGAGACTAATAAAGTTAGT
>JAAUYL010036151.1_pt1 | contig 10964 bp, 22 predicted proteins | sample 7278011 | NCBI WGS metagenome assembly JAAUYL01 (sample SAMN14350225, study PRJNA611818) | marine sediment metagenome | isolation source: surface marine sediment (1.8m) | place: French Polynesia: Moorea | collected 2018-08 | reverse complement strand
CGTTTCACTGAATACGTTCACAAATGAAATTTACATAATCGGCAAAGTGCAAAGTGAATAAACAAAATAAAGTTATTCAAGTACCCCTGACTCTGCTTCGAAGGTTCCTGTGCACATTTTCGTACCTCAGACAAACATGGCAACGTAGCTATTAAAAAAGGTGATCTTGCATTATTCTTTTTTCAATTTTCGTGACTGATGCTGATAACAGTAAATGTACAGAATATTTAGAAATCACCCTGAAATAACTTCAGTTTGCCATACTTTTTTGAGTGGACGACAATTTGGTAATAAAACCAAAAATGGCCGAGAAAGATGACCGTGTTCAAGATTACATGCTTGTCAAAGCTCTGGAAGCTGAGCATGGAGTCAATGAAAAGGAAGTTGTCCTAAAAGATTGGAAGACAATGGTAATATTTGTTTTTGAATCTATGCTTTTTGACAAATTCTGTTCAGGTTGGTGGAGGAACTATGGATAACTTTGCCACAGACATGGTGGCAATAATTGGCCAAGCATCTGTCCAGGGAAAACATATCGTCTTCTCGTATATGGCCAAGGTTTTGCCCAATGGAGCCATGAGGCATGAAATGGTCAAGAAGGTATATGCTTGATCTTAGCTCGTCCAGCCTGATATGTTGTCCATTCTTTTATTTGTCCAGATGGAGATATTTGATAAGGAGTACTTCCTCTACTCTGTCATCATTCCAATGGCCAATAAGGCCAGAGAGGAGCACGGATTGAAACCCATTAAGGTTCCAAAATGCCTTTACGCTGAAGGGGATCCCGGTATCCTAATCATGAACAACCTCAAGGACAAGGGATTTGGACTGATCAAGTCCAGGGAGGATGGTGAGTGTGTTTTTATTGGTCATAGTGAGGGACAAGCTAAGCTTATAGAAACAATCCAGGATTTGCTGAGGATGAACTGAAGGTGTTTGTCGAGGCCATAGCAGAGTTCCATGCCTCCAACTACCACATCATGAAATCACATCCTGGAGGCAAGGACGTTTTCCTTGGGGAAAACAAGATGCTCAAGGAAATGAAGGCTATGGATCCTGGCATGATGACCATGTGGAAACAATCCATTGAAAAGTTGGTCGACACCTTTGCCATGATAGGTACAAATCAAACGTCTTTTGTCGTCCAAATTGAACATGTTTAAAAAATGTCTAATTTAGTGGAGGAGCACCATAGCAAAGAACTGGCTGATAAAATCTACAAGTACAAGCCACATGCATTCTTTGCATTCTTTGACGCTTGGATGTCCCCCTTTGGGAATTTTACAACCATTGTCCATGGGGATGCATGGGCCAATAACGCAATGTTCAAGTATGTCTGTTTGATCAAGCGTTTACAGATAAATTAATCCAAAGTTTCCCTCTAGGCATGACAGCAAAGGCAACACTGAGGACTTTGTCCTCATTGACTTCCAGATGTGCAAGAATACTAGTCCAGCATTGGACTTGTCCTATGCACTGACCACTTGTACAGATGGTCACAAGAGGATCAAGGAGTTGCCAAGGTGGCAGAGGATCTACTATGACAAACTCCGGTCAGACATGAAAGTCTTTGGCTATGACACCGACCTTATCTATCCCTTTGATGACTTTCTAAAGGATTACGACCACTACCATGACTTTGCAGTAGCTATTTCACTCCAGCATGCTATGGTGAGATTTTAGATTGCTACATTGCCTGACCACTAAAGTGTCTGTTACGTCCAATCAGTTCCTGCTCAAGAAGGAGGATGACTATGATGTGGCAGACCTCAAAGAGGCTGAGGTGGGCGACTTTTCCGACATGTATGAGAAGTCCAAGCAGACCTCACTCCGTCAGGCAAGGACCAATGATGCTTACAGGGAAAGGTTGGTCAGCCTTGCGATCGAGGCCGATGCCAGGAAGATGTTTGACAAATACATGTGAAGGCAACAATAAAGTAGCACTTACTGCAAGATTCTTGGCTCCGACGTTGACCAACAGAGTGTTGCAGGGGACTGGACAGTCGTCCTTCTGATTGGTCACCCTGTTCCAGGCTTCCCAGAAAGTAATGTTGATGTTTTTCTCCAGCTTGCAAATGTCCTGGGCTCCAGCTCCATTCTCCATGACCCAGGGAACTGTGCAACCCCCCTCATCCTGAGTCTGTCTCTTCATGTGACCAACAAGTGCTCCGTACATGCACTCGTCATAGACAGTGTTAATGCAGGTCTTTTTGCCATCTTCAAGATCCTTGGACATCATCCTGTCACGAAGAGTCCTTCCTCAAACTTGTTCGACAATTTGCCATTATATGAACTTATTACCTGATGTCATGAAAGCTGAGCTGGCTTTGCATCGTTTCCCCTGTGTACAACTTGTATCCCATCCTGCCAGAGAGGTCCAGGTATTGTCCAGGAGCGTGGAAATATATCTTGACATCCTCATAGAACTCGGTCTTGGTGTAATAGACTCCGAGATCCCTGATATACGTGGCAGGATGAATAGTGTAACATCGACCAAACCCCCTATGTCTCTGCTCCTGAATAGACGGATTGTCATGTGAAAGGTCAAGGACTTCATTGGTCGACATATCATTGTTCTGGAACATTTTGGATCAGATTCACACCAGAGGATTCGTACAATTAATAGCAAATTGTTTACTGGATTTGCTTTGAAGAACCGGATGTACACCCTTTTGATGATCTCACTAACATTGTAGGTGGCTGCCAGAAATAACTCAGACTCTGATACACTGGGATCATTGCTGGTCCAGTTCAGATCTGTCTTGTAATTGTACCTGAGGGGTGAACATAATGGATCAGTCTCAGAGTTGATCATCTTTCTGGATTTTTACCTGCTGGTGCTAGATATTCCATGAGCTTCCAAGACGTCCGATTTGTAGGCGCCACTGTTTTTGCAAATGGTCATGGCAGGGAATTCTGCTTCTCTTTGCGGAACAATGTGACTAGACATGTAAGTGGGCTCGTCCATGTATTTTACCAAACATTGGATTGTCTGTCAAAGTCAAAGTCAAAGCCAATGTCAGTGTCACTGTCATGGTTGAATGTTCTAGCATTTTTTTCTACAATCTTACCTGGATTAAACATAGCAAGACCAGGACAAACAGACACAAAACATAGATAGCAGTCTGGGCGATTTTCATTCGCCTGATCTTTTTCTGGTTCTCCTTCATGTCGTACCGATTGTTGTAGAAGCTATCCCACATTCCTTGAAAGTAGTTTGTACTTTCGATTTGCAGCTACTCGTATTTAATATTTATTGTTTAGTCAAATAAGTATCCTATTATGACATTTGCTCTAGAGTGTACCGCCAATAATCGACTGAAACTGAGCCGTAGTAAAGAGGCACTAAATACCAAAAAGGCAGAGTTTAGTCGACCATAAAGCATTGGTGAATAATGAATAATATTTATAAGGCTACTTCAGGTCTACTCTATACACAGGAACTCCTACAGCGGATACTAAACTCACCCACTGGTTTGGTCGTCATTGTCACAAGAAAGATCAAAGCTTTCACTTTTTGATTTTAAATGTTCAAGAGTCTGCTTGGGATAAGGTCTGGTCAGAGAATGACAAAGGAAAGTAGGTGTCACTTAATCAAGACTCTCCTCATTAGCTAAACTCTAGCCAATTAAAGTTTGCCCAACAGAAACATATGGCAGGCATAATGGTCATCAATAAAAGAATGAAAATTCCAACGCTTACTGTTTTAAATGCTAGTGTTAACAGCACTTTTTGCTGGATCTTACCCTTTTCAGACTCGAGAAATCAATATTTGAAGTCCACTCACCAAAAAAATAACACTTCGAAATATAATTTATTTGCAATCCTTAGCACAAATAAATACAAGGGCCGTTTGTCAAATCAAATGAGTGCGTGACACAATATGTTGGTTGGTGTACCTACTTAAAAGTAGCATTCTCATGTCCAGATCATTAGCATGGAAAAAAGTGCTGACCAAATTGTCGGCCTCCCCTCGTCATAAATTCATTATCAAACGTACTCCTTTTTCCTGGTTCATTTCCCGGCAATTATGTTTCAATTAAGAAGTAGATTATATAGGGTCAAACTTCTATTTGTGTATTTCAAAGCAAACAGGGTCAGGTCACCAAACTATAGTGTCAGTGGGTAATAAGTCCACCAACTCAACCGATTTCCCCCAGAGTTTTGAGCATAATTTGGTATCTTGCGCAACCGGCGACATTTTTGTCTCTTTGCAGCCAGCAAAGTATTTTCCACTAATTTTCTTCACCTCTTCTGCCACAGCCAAAAATATCGAGGTCTGGGCACCCTCCTGAAAATGAGATTGAAAAAAACTTACAATACAAACTACGTATTATCATATATGGGCCTATTTTATGTGCTCAACAAATAAGCTAAAGTAATCAGTTAAATGTAAATGACAAGCTAATTTTTGGTTTTAGTGGTCAAATCTAAATTAGTCTGCATTAGCCTAATATTTAATTATTCCCTGTTAAGTCTTTATCGCACTGAAATAATTTTCGTCATTAAACGTATGACCTCATATTTTAGCCGTAATTGCAAAATAAATGGGATTTTAAATGGTCGTGAATGCGCATATTTTTAAATTGGATCTTGGCCATATTGGAACATCGCGATCAAAACATATGGTGATTAACTGTTACCTCTGGAGTGTAGTAGAGTATTCCAACGAAAAACTTAATGAGCCATCCATAGTAGGGAATATTGTTGAACAGGTTAGTATGTACTGGGCCTGGATGTGCTAGGTTGACAGTGAGACTATTGTGCAATCTGAAAAAAATGATCGAGATCGTAATGATGATCAAAAAGAACAACAAACATTCCCTCCAATTTACCTTTCTTTCTTGAGCTTTCGATCCAGCTCCACAGCAAACAAGACGTTGGCAAGCTTGGTGTCAGCGTAGATCCGGGACGATTTGAAGTATCGTTCGGCATTCAAGTTGTCCAACTCGATCTTGCCATACCTATGAAAATGAAATGGATCAATTTCAATCACAGAAAAGACAGGATCTTTTAACTTAATACCAATGAGCAATGCTTGAGACTACAATTATCCTGGACGGTTCGGGATCGCGTTTGGTTTCAGTCTTGGTGGCAGACGTCTCAGCCATGAGACCAAGGAGAAGATTCGCTAAAAGAAAATGTCCGAAATGGTTTGATGCCATGTGCAGCTCAAGATTGTCTTCAGTCAAGTATTTCTTGGTGAGTGCCACGCCGGCGTTCAATATCATAACATCCAGTCTAAAATTGAAACATTCTATCAAGGATTTCGATCAGATCAAACCATATTTATTGATCACCTCTCCTCAGTTTCAATGATCTCCCTAGCGAATTGTCGCACGATTGCCAGGGAAGCAAGGTCCAATTTCCGGACCACGAGATTTTTGTTTCCGGTTGTGTCCACTATTTCTTTGGCGGCTTCCACTCCCTTGGCCATGTTTCTGACACCCAGAATGACTCTGGCTCCCCTCTTGGCCAAATCCTTGGCTGTGGCAAGTCCGATCCCTAAAGCAGATCATTTTTACGGCATGGTTCAATAGTCCAAAGAAAGTAGACGAACACGACAGCCAACATTATTATTGTGCACAAATGCATATTTCGGGGGAGAGTAATGAACTTTTTATGATGGCCTAAAACCAGGCAATATTATGAATATTCCCTTTGCTTTTTTTGGTTTCCAATTAATTCTTTTTCGTGAGAAATTTGGCCGCAAATTTTGGTTTTACTGAGCCTCAAAATTGTCATTAGCCTGAGACTAAAAGCCAAAAGTTTTCCATTCATCGAATTGTACAATTTTAAAGACAATAAAATATGTAGGTGTATGTAGATTTTTAATACTAAATAGGACTTACCTGAATTTGCGCCTGTTATCAGCACCGTCTTGCCGTCCATCCTCGCCTTGGACCGGCACATCCCTCGTGTCAATTTGACATAAATTGCCGAGAGAATGCTGACAATACTGATGAGGGTCAAAATTAGGAGTATGATCTGGGATATCCAGGATTGTCGCTTGAGCACGATCCAGACCTTGGACCCGGCATCGCTCATCCCAGAGAGGATGTATTCGCTAGTGAGATACTTCTCCATGTTGGGCAACACGATTGTCACGAATTTGAGCCGAATGTCGAGAGCTGCGTCTTGCAGCAACTCTGTCAGCGACTGAATGTAGTCCATATTCACCCAGATAAATATGATGTGGACAGTTTCACTGATGATACTATGTTGTTCTGTTTACTTTTCTTGAGCAGGTGTACAGCTAACAAGTGGCTACTTAAATATTTTAAAATATTATGTAAACATCATGAGTTTAGGTAAAAGGTTAATGATAATTGTAAGTGACGTTACTCTAGTTTTCTTACAATAGCACTTTTTTCAAAAAACACCTCGGTTTTTTATTCACATTTTTTACTACCACCAGGGCAGTCTTTGAAAGTAACTCAACATATTTTTCATATCCACATGCTCTATTTATTAGCTCACTCACATAACAATTACATAGTAGGCAGATTTTTATGTAATCTTGGCTAAGTGAAATTGATGGTAAGGCAGATGTGGATAACCAATGGGAAAGCTTGGTTTTGTTTACATTTGGAGACGAGCTCTACCTTGACTCTGCCCTATGTAGTAAAATGTACTCCAAGGATCACGCAACCTTCCTAACAAAAGTTAGGGCTTCAACTTTATTTTATTCGTTTTGCACAATTCTCAAAACCCATTAAAATGAGTGACAGTATTTGGATTGTAATCAGTAACATGAACACTGTCGACAAAGTCATAATGTCCAAGGACTCTGTTTCGAGACTTTCACAGGACTTGACATCCACAGACCGGCTCCACTTGAGCTCAATTTTTGTCATCTCTCCGTTTTCGTACATCTTTGATATGCTACAAAGGAATAGTTAATAGTGTTCGATTTCAAATAATTTCTCGTGTTTCTTACTGGTAATTGATCAGATCTTTGTATGGCCAGTTCTTTTGTACATACATTGTATTAGGTAGGTTGACAGTGAAGCTTGGCACACTCCTGAATGGACACAAGTCGGCGACAACGGCATCCAGGGAGGTTTTTGGCCACAAAACGGAATATCCGGATTTCACCTCCATTTCTTCCAGTATCTCGTCAAAAGTATCCCTGTACTCAAACCGTTCCTCTCTTATACGTTGCATCCAATAGTTGCCATTCTATTAATAAATGGGTTGATTCTTTACACTGACCGTTGTTTCCGGATCGCTTTACCTTGTAATAATCGTCATAATGCGCTCCGGGCACTTGGAAGATCTTGTAGTCACTCTGTTCAATGAATGATTTATAATCGGTGAAAGGGAGGGAGTACTTTTTCACCGCCAAAAATGATGTCAAAGAGGCCGAGTAGGATGCGTACAACACCATGCTGGAGGCAAAAGCTGAGAAAAAGACAATCCTGGATGAAATCTTCCATGGTTCTTCGGGGGTCCCTTGTTGCATTGTCCCATGGATGATTGTCATTAAACAATCACTGACACTGATGCCGGACTCATCTTCCTGATCCAGCCTTCCGTTTTGTTTAGTAAGGACCAAAGCCACTGTCAATATTGACATCATTACCAACATGCAGATCCATGTTCCATAGTGAAAGGGAGCCGTAAAGGTTGTCCAGAAGCTATCACTGGCCAACAAGTCGTTTCTCAAGTACAGTCTATTCCTAAATGTATCCATACCGGAAGTGACATTCAACTCAATTAGACGGGAAATCTGGATTACGATTGCTCTGAGAACCGGAGGAGGAAGTCCACCGCTTGTGTCCGAATTTGAGTGAGAGCAAAACTGCCAATACTCAGGTCACCCTCCCCTCTCTACAGCATTCCAACGACTCCATTGAAACTCCCGTTGGCTAATTTGGTTCCCCAAGCCCCGTCAATGCTCTTTATCATTCGACAACTGAACAAAACGTCAACATAAAACCTGATGCAAAGGCAGAGAAAAAAGCAGTACCTGAAGTTTGACTTTTTCATGAATGCCTGGTAAATGTCATGCGCCATTCCGTAAGGCTCAAATTGTCCATTTGGCTTGTCTGGGTACTTAAACATAACGAACGGTGAATCCTAGATTATCATATAGTTAACAGATACTGTCAGCAACCTTGAAATAACAATTAATGGCATGATATTATCAACCTCAATAGTGATGCATGTGAATGCCAATCCCTGGAGATTGCTGCGCCTCTGCCAAAACGAAGACTTGGTCATGGTTAATCCGAGCTTCTTGTTCCATATTCCAACAGGTCGGATTGTCAATGGATAATGGTCAGACACTCTGTATATTTCTTGGATGGTAATGGAGTGAAACTTTTGCTCAAAACTGAACACTCTGGTATTGATCCTCAGTTTCAAGCCTCTGGTTGACATTCCATTCACAGGTCCTTGGATCAGCCAAACATTCTCCATATTAAACAATCCTCGGTGCTCGATCTTGAATTATAAATAAGGGCATTGGATTCACAGAGGAACTTAGAAATATACCTGTTCAAATACTGGCCTCATAATTGCCAGTTCTGACAAGCAAATGTAGGCAACTTTTGAGCTGGATTTCCAAAGCATTATTACATCAGTGACATTGGCTGTATCCACAATAGATACTTTAAATGTTATGTTTGCTTGGTTTAACGCTTTCGCTAATCTTTCAATCCTGGACCCAGACTCTATTTAAATAGAGATTGACAATTTCAAAATTTAGCTATGAGTATAAATATTGATATTATTTTAAACTTGCCTTGGAAATCGGACCTTAGCAGTAATAAATGGACACATTGGATGTGGAAGTAATCGTTGACAATTTCAGTTAAAAAGTCAGCCAATGAATTCTTATGAATATTTATTGGCTCTTCTGCCTGACGTTTAGCAATCGAATGTTCGCATTTTGGACTCGTTCTTTTCGATGGTATTTGGCAGTATTTCTTTGTAATCTTGTCTTTTAACATTTTGGCCAAGACACTCTCCAGCAATCCCTCATTGTCATCAAAATGCATCAGGAGTTCCAGATCGTTGGAATCAAAATTTGCCTTGACGGAAAAGTTTTGACAATAATTTAATTGTACTGCGCACATCAAAACAATGAGCCAATTCAGAGAAACCATGGTTAAACAAATTCAGAAAATATAAAATATCTATATTCCCTTGCTACGATCACGAGGTAAAAACTAAACATGTGAGTACAAATTGGGTTTCAATACAAGGATAGCATTTGGGAAAAAATATAGGTGCAGTGAGAGTCGTTTAATTCGTTTGAATTCGCTCTGTTTTCCACGGTGCTTTAAAATTGGAAGCACAAGACCATAATTTTCTACCTTAAATAATTTACGAAAGCCAACCAAAACCTCTCTAACTAGATATTTAGTGAATGCAGTAATGGGGTACATTTTGTGAACAATTCACAAAATACTTCAATTGCGCGATCAAATACTTTATTGTGAATTTTGGGCTTGTGCAGGTTTATTTCATCCACTGGACAATTTTTGCAGCTCATGATATCATCTGTGTCACACAGACAGAGATTCGGAAAATTTTAGATAAAGTTTACGTATATTTTGATGAATCTAAGAGATCGGAATATTATCCTGCCTTATAAAATCACAAATGTAAAACTAAAATTACTATATCAATCAAGAATGCACGAACAAGAAACCATTTGATATGATTGTGATATTTAACTAAAAATCTACTACATAAAATGATAATTTATTTTAAATACATAAACAAAAAAATGATTTCAGATAAATTGCATGTCTAAAGCATTGTTCAGAGCAGCCAGATCGCCATGACCGGAAACCCGCCAAAATGGGAAGTTCATCTGTCGTGCTGCCACCTCCTCGTCTGCCCCATCACCTAAAAGTAAACAAAGTGGTCCACTTCCGGTTCGGGAAAAATGTAAACAAATTAAGTAAAATGTCTTACCGACAACGACAAACGTGGACTTTCTTCCGAAACGCTGGACAATTCGATCGAAGCAAGCTTCTTTTCCTGAAAATGTAAAAGTAAATGGGTATTATTTTTCTTTTCATGATTCCATTATTTTACCTATTTTGGCTGCACTGTAAACATTTTCCACATCGAAAATGGGACCCAGGCCGAAGAGCAAGACTTTTGTTAAAGCAGCCACAAGTTGAGTTTGTGTCACAATGACATTAACCGTGTTAGGTCGCTTCACCGTCGTATTCAAACAGCTCATTGCCAGGGCCGACCAATTCTGAAAACCAAACCGGAAATTGACAATGATATTTCGCACTTCCGGTTCCCTGAGTTCGACTTACTTCAGTGTTAACGTCCAGCTCGTGGCGAATGTTGTGCCAATTCTCCCGCTTGTGAGGACCCAACAGTGCTCCGACATTGTTCCTGTAGAGGTTGTAGTTCTCCTTGATTTTCCTGAACCGGAAGGCTAGCTTTCGCATCCAATCCACTCCTCCCCTCATTCCAGCTGGAATTAGTAAATAATTATCCACAGAAAAGATCCAATATCAAATTAGGTCCTACCTCCTGTGGCGAGGTACATGTCATTGGTAGTATTCGCCGTTCTGAAACCGTCGGTTGCAAAATTGTAGTTTGACAAATCTTGACCGTTATCATCTGACGACATGTCGTCAATGTGAACCTGACAATGAGGAGGGTCCAAATAAATGGTCTAATAAAAAAATAAAGGATCCATTTTCCTACCTGGTCGCATTCTTCGAGATCATTGAAGAAGAAGGTGGTGTCAGCCACGTTAAAAATCAACTCCTCCATTTTGTGTGCCAGGTTTTGCAGCAGCCGATGATCTTTTCCATATCTGTCCATTTAATGACATGATAAATTGTTAATTAAGTACTTAATTAAATGGTAAGTTAATTGCATTACTTGGCAGAAAATGACCCGGTGAGTAGGGAATGGAATAGAATGATGGTTTCGTCTAGGTCCCAGATAAAAACTCGATCAACGTGAGCTTCAGGATCGGG
>JAAUYL010066282.1_pt1 | contig 10969 bp, 6 predicted proteins | sample 7278011 | NCBI WGS metagenome assembly JAAUYL01 (sample SAMN14350225, study PRJNA611818) | marine sediment metagenome | isolation source: surface marine sediment (1.8m) | place: French Polynesia: Moorea | collected 2018-08 | reverse complement strand
CGGCGTCCGCGACCTGGCGGCGCTGGTACTCGACAAACAAGTTCGTCTCGGCCGTCCGCTCCGGATCCAGGGCCTGGCCGAGGCAACGTCCGGTCCCGCCTTCGCCACCTGCAGCGGGCTGATCGCCTATGCGATCGCCGCGAACCTGCCGGTGGCGGTCGAGGCACGGACGAAACGAGGGGAGCCCGACGGCCTGATGGGCCGGCTGGGTCATTGGTTCCGTGAGCACCTGTGAAAGCAGGATTTTCGTGGTCCCGGCCGGTTCGGGATCCGCAACTTGCCGGTTAGGACCGGCCGTACCGCCCGTTTAGGGGGCAAGTGGAGGCAGACATGTCCTTGAACCTCAATGTTCCTATCAGCGAAGCCCAGCTGAAGCCAAGAATCACCGTCATCGGCGTAGGGGGCGCCGGCGGCAACGCCGTCAACAACATGATCCAGTCCAACCTGGAAGGCGTCGAATTCGTGGTCGCCAACACCGACGCCCAGGCCATCGCGCAATCGCTCTGCAGCCGGACCCTGCAGCTCGGCCGAAACATCACCCAGGGCCTGGGCTCGGGCTCGCGGCCTGACATCGGCAAGGCCGCTGCCGAAGAGGCCCTGGACGATATCCTGGCCGACCTCGAAGGCGCCCACATGGTCTTCATCACCGCCGGGATGGGCGGCGGCACCGGCACCGGCGCGGCGCCGGTGATCGCCCGCGCAGCGCGCGAACAGGGAATCCTGACCGTCGGCGTGGTGACCAGGCCCTTCCATTTCGAAGGCGTGCACCGCATGCGCATCGCCGAGTCGGGGATCCACGAGCTGACCCAGTTCGTCGACACCCTGATCATCATCCCGAACCAGAACCTCTTCCGGATCGCCAACGAGAAGACGACCTTTGCGGACGCCTTCAAGATGGCCGACGACGTCCTGCACGCGGGCGTCCGCGGCGTCACCGACCTGATGGTGATGCCGGGTCTGATCAACCTCGACTTCGCCGACATCCGCACGGTCATGACCGAGATGGGCAAGGCCATGATGGGCACCGGCGAGGCCGACGGCGACAACCGCGCGATCGCGGCGGCCGAGGCGGCGATCTCCAACCCGCTCCTCGAGGACGTGTCGATGAAGGGCGCGCGCGGGGTCCTGATCAACATCACCGGCGGCCCCGACCTGACGCTGTTCGAGGTCGACGAAGCGGCCAACCGGATCCGCGACGAGGTCGACCCGGAGGCCAACATCATCTTCGGCTCGACATACGACGACAAGATGGAGAACCAGATGCGGGTCTCGGTCGTCGCCACCGGTATCGACATCCAAGAAGGCGCGAAGCCGCGTCCGGTAACCCTGAGCCTGGTTGCCAACCAGGCAGGGGCTGCCGCCCAGGTCGCGCCGGAGGCGGGCGCCGATCAGGTCACGGCCCAAGCCGCTCCGGAGGCCGCGACCCAGCCCGTGGCGGAGCCGGCCGGCCAGCCGATCGCCAACACCCCTCAGCCCACGGAGGCCGAGGATCCCGCTGCAGAGGCGCCGCTGGAGCTGACCGAGCCGCTGCGCGAGGATATCCAGGAGACCGCAGAGGCGGTACCGACCGAGCCGAAGGCGGCCGAAGCCTTCATCGCGCCGCGGCCGATGGACGCCGGGCAGGAGCCGCCGGTTCAGACGGTGCAAGCCACCCCCTTCGCCCCGAGCGATGCGGTCCCCGCCCCGACCGCCGCGCCACGGAGTGAAGCACCGATCGCCCCGCAGGCGCAGAGCCCTGCCGCTCACGGCGCGGTGATCGAGAGCCGGACCGTGGGCGATCCGGTGTCACCGGCCACCCGCAGCCGGGCCCAGGCGATCTTGGCCCGCATGAGCGGCGCCGCACGGGCCCTGCAAGCGGCGGCCCAGGGCCACGACACGGCCGAGCCCCGACCGGCCCAACCGCCGGTCCAGGCCCAGCCGCCAGTCCAGGCCCAGGTACCCGCCCAGCCCCAGATGCCCGTTCAGGCTCAGCCTCAGACGGTGGTCCAGGCTCAGCCGCAGGTCCAGCCACAGGCGGCGGCCCAGCCGGAACCGGCGATGCCGGAGGCACCGAAGGTCGAGGCTCGGGTGGAGGAAAGCAGGCCCGCTTCACCCACCGCTGAGGGCCAGCCCCGGCTGAGCGGACTTGATCCGGCCGATCGCCCGTCGAACAGCCCGGTCGACGACGATCTTCTGGATATCCCGGCCTTCCTTCGCCGGCAGGCGAACTAGCCTCCACCTGTCGGCTAGGAGGGTCCGGCCCTAGGCTTCCGGGAGGAGTATCCCCCTGCTCCTCCCGGAAGCGACTTCGCGACAGGGTCTCGGTAAGCATTTCTGGAGCCATTTCTGTCACTCTTTCCCAGCGGGCCCGGCGCTTGAGGGCGGAGAGCAGGCGACCTATAGTCCCAGGCAGCACGGGCGTGGCGGCAACAGCCCTTGGGAGACTTGATCCGATGTCAAGCTCGACAGAGAGGTTCTTGGGGTCAAAGGGCAGAGGCCTGCGCGCCCTGGGCGCCGCGGCCTTGCTTTTACTGGTCGCCGCTTGCTCCTCTTCCGAGGAAGAGGAAATCAACTACGTCGAGCGCCCGGTCGACGATCTCTACAACGAGGCCATGGACACCCTCCAGAGCGGCAGCAACCAGAGGGCGGCCAAGCTTTTCGACGAGGTCGACCGACAGCATCCCTACTCGCCTTGGGCCGCCAAGGCTCAGCTGATGTCGGCCTACGCCTACTACCTCGAGAACCAGTACGCCGAGGCGATTTCCGGCCTCGACCGCTTCATTCAGCTGCATCCGGGCAACCCCGATGTGGCCTATGCCTATTACCTGAAGGCGCTGTCCTACTACGAGCAGATTTCCGACGTCGGCCGCGACCAGAGGATGACCCGCCTGGCCCTGGAATCCCTGGAGGAGCTCACGCGACGCTTCCCCGAGAGCAAGTACACCCGCGACGCCCAGCTGAAGGTCGACCTGACCCGGGACCACCTGGCAGGCAAGGAAATGTCCGTGGGCCGCTTCTACCAGACGCGGGGCCACTATCTCTCGGCCATTAACAGATTCCGAGTGGTCGTCGAGCTATATGAGACCACGTCGCACACACCCGAGGCCCTGCATCGCCTGGTCGAGTGCTACCTGGCCCTCGGCATCCTCATCGAGGCGCAGGAGACCGCCGCCGTCCTCGGCTACAACTATCCGGGAAGCGAATGGTACCAGGACAGCTACGGCCTTCTCACGGCGGCGGGCCTCGCGGCTCAATAGCCCGGCGCGGACCCGGCAGCCGCCTGCCCCGACACCGCGTGACCAACTGAGACGCCCCAAACGAGACGCTCATGCTCGTCAACCTTTCGATCCGGGATGTCGTTCTCATCGACAAGCTGGATCTCTCCTTCCATGGCGGGCTTTGCGTCCTGACAGGCGAGACCGGCGCCGGTAAGTCGATTCTCCTCGACGCCTTGGGCTTGGCACTGGGCAGCCGGGCCGACTCCGGCCTGCTGCGGCCCGGGAGCCAACAGGCGACGGTCACTGCGGCCTTCGACATCACCGACACCACGGAGCTCGCCGAGGTCCTGTCCGAGCATGGCCTGGCGGCCGAGGATGGGCTTCTGGTGTTGCGCCGCAACCTGGGTGCAGACGGCCGCAGCCGAGCCTTCGTGAACGACCAGCCGGTCTCGGTCAGCCTGCTCCGCCGCCTGGGCGAAAGTCTGGTCGAGGTTCACGGCCACTTCGAGCAACGCGGCCTGCTGGATGCCGGCACCCATCGCGAGCTGCTGGATGCCTCCGGCGGCCTCGAAGCGGCGGCGCTGGGGGTTGCCACCGCCTGGCAGGCCTGGCGCGACGCCGGAGAGGTCGAGCGGCAGGCGGAGGCTGAGCTGATCCAGGCCCGGCAAGACGAGGACTTCCTGCGCCACGCCGTCACCGAACTGGAATCTCTCGATCCCCGGATCGGCGAGGAGGCCGCCCTGGCCGAGGAGCGCGCCTTCCTGCAGCACGGCGAGCAACTGACCGCGGCCGTCGACCAGGCCTTCGCCGCGCTCAACGGCAAGGAGGGCCAGCCCGGGGCCGAGGAAGCCGTTGGCAGCGCTCTGAGCGCCCTGGAGCGGGTGGTCGACAAGGCCGGAGGCCGTCTGGACGAGGTCATCGCCGGCCTGCACCGCTCGGCGGCCGAGCTGCGCGACGTCACCGCCGGCCTGCAATCGCTGTCCAGCAACCTGGAGCTGGATCCGCAGCGCCTGGAGCAAGTCGACGAGCGTTTCTTCGCGCTGAAGGACGTCGCCCGCAAGCACGGAGTCGAGGTCGACGAGCTGCTGCCCCTGCGAGACGACCTGGCCGGAAAGCTGGAACGCCTGGACACCGGCGAGGAGCGCCTGGCCGTGCTGGCCGCCGCGACGGCGGCGGCACGCGAGGCCTATCTTGCCGCCGCCGGCTCGCTCAGCCGACAGCGTGCGGATTCCGCCGCCGGGCTTGACCGGGCTGTGATGGAGGAGCTGCCGCCGCTCAAGCTGGACAAGGCCGCCTTCACCACCCGCCTGGAGCGCTTGGAAGAGGATGCCTGGGGCCCCAACGGCCTGGAGCGGGTGGTTTTCGAGGTGGCGACCAATCCCGGCTCCCGGCCGGGCCCGATCGGCAAGATCGCCTCGGCCGGCGAGCTGTCCCGGTTCCTGCTGGCCCTCAAGGTCGTGCTGGCCCGAGTCAGCCCGCGGCGCAGCCTGATCTTCGACGAGGTCGACAGCGGCATCGGCGGCGCCACGGCGGCCGCGGTGGGCCAGCGTCTGGCGCGCCTGGCCGCCGACCGCCAGGTCCTGGTGGTCACCCATAGCCCACAGGTCGCAGCGGTCGGCAATCATCACCTGCGCGTCCGCAAGGACAGCCATGGCGAGGTCGTGGCGACCGAGGTGGCGGAGCTGGCCGCCCAGGACCGCCGGGAGGAGATCGCCCGCATGCTTTCGGGCGAGCAGGTGACCGAAGAAGCACGGGCAGCGGCGGATCGCCTGATGGGAGCCGCCTAGATCAAGTTCGGCTCAGATTGAGTCAATCTGAGCCGTGAATCTTGATCTACTTGAATGAGTTAGAGCATGATTCACGCATTACACCGATGCGGTGTGACGCGATCATGCTCTGGCCCAAGATTCGGCCGAGGGGAGCGGCCCAGCATCCAAGACATGACCGAGAAATTCGACAAGATCCCGGTTGACGACCTGACCGAGGCGCAGGCCGCGGCCGAGCTGGCGCGCCTGGCGAAAGAGATCGGCCGCCACGACAAGCTCTACTATCAGCAGGACGAGCCCGAGATCTCGGACGCCGACTACGACGCCCTGCGCCGGCGCAACGATGAGATCGAAACGCGCTTTCCCGCCCTGGTCCGGGAAGACAGTCCAAGCCGGAACGTCGGCGCGGCACCCGCGACCGGCTTCGCCAAGGTGACCCACCGGGTGCCGATGCTGTCGCTGTCCAATGCCTTCACGGCCGAGGACGTCGCCGACTTCCTGGCGCGCATCCGCCGCTTTCTCGGCCTCGAGAACAGCGCCGCCGTCGACGTCGTGGCCGAGGCCAAGATCGACGGCCTGTCGATGTCCCTGCTCTACGAGGACGGCCGCCTGGTCACCGGCGCCACCCGCGGCGACGGTGCAGTCGGCGAGGACGTCACGGCCAATGTCCGGACCATCAAGGGCCTGCCCGAGACCCTCAAGGGCGCGGCACCCAGCGTGATCGAGGTGCGCGGCGAGGTCTTCATGCGCCGCGACGACTTCCACGATCTCAACGCCCGCCTGGCCGAAGCCGAAAAGGCGAGGACCTTCAAGAATCCGCGAAACGCGGCGGCAGGCTCCCTGCGCCAGAAGGATCCCAGGATCACCGCCGAGCGGCCGCTGCATTTCCTGGCCTACGCCTGGGGCGAGACCTCCGAGCCCCTGGGCGAGACCCAGTGGCAGGTCCGCGACCGCCTGGCCGCCTGGGGCTTCGAGATCAACGAGCCGGCCCGGCTTTGCCACGGCCTGGACGAGATCCTGGAGTTCTACGACTGGATCCAGGGCGAGCGGGCGGAGCTGCCCCACGACATCGATGGCATCGTCTACAAGGTCGACCGACTGGACTGGCAGGAGCGCCTGGGCTTTGCCAGCCGGGCGCCGCGCTGGGCAACCGCCCACAAGTTCCCGGCCGAGCAGGCCGAGACCCTGCTTCACGAGATCTCCATCCAGGTCGGCCGCACCGGCGCGCTGACCCCGGTCGCCAACCTCGAGCCGATCACGGTCGGCGGCGTGGTCGTGTCGCGGGCGACCCTGCACAACGAGGACGAGATCAAGCGCAAGGACATCCGCGAGGGCGACCACGTCATCATCCAGCGCGCCGGCGACGTGATCCCCCAGGTGGTCTCGGTGGTCGAGGCCAAGCGGCCGAAGGGCAGCAAGCCCTTCGTCTTCCCCACCACCTGTCCCTGCCCGCTCGCGACCCCGGTGGTGCGTCCCGAGGGCGAGGCCGTGGCACGTTGCAGCGGCGGACTGGACTGCCCCTATCAGCAGGTCCGCCGCCTCATGCACTTCGTCAGCCGCGACGCCTTCGACATCGAAGGCCTGGGCGTGGAGAACATCCAAGAGTTCTGGGACGCCGGACTGATCAAGACTCCGGCCGACATCTTCCGCCTGAAGGAGAGCCGCGAGGTGATCCTCGAGCGGGAGCGCTGGGCCGAGCAGTCGGTGGCCAACCTGCTGCAGGCGATCGAGGACCGGCGCCGGATCGGCCTCGACCGCTTCATCTACGCCCTTGGCATCCGCCAGGTCGGCCAGTCCACCGGCAAACTGTTGGCCCGGACTTACGGCGAACTCGAGACCTGGAGGGCGGCGATGACCCAGGCGGCCGAGCAGCGCGCCGCCGCGCCCAAGGCCAAGAAGCCGGCCGAGGTCGGCGAGTCCTATGCCGAGCTTTGCGACATCGAGGGCATCGGCATGAGCATGGCCGATGACATCGGTGCCTTTTTCCGGGATCCGCAGCACAGGGCGATGGTCGAGGATCTGGCGGGCGAGTTGGAGGTCGAGGCGGTCGCCGCGGCCGCGACCGATTCGCCTGTCGCCGGCAAGACCGTGGTCTTTACCGGCACCCTGGAGACCATGACCCGCAGCGAGGCGAAGGCCCGCGCCGAGGCCCTGGGCGCCAAGGTCTCGGGTTCGGTTTCCAAGAAAACCGACATCGTGGTGGCCGGCCCCGGCGCCGGCTCCAAGGCCAAGAAGGCCGCGGAGCTGGGCATTGAGACCTTGAGCGAAGCGGAATGGCTGGAGAAGATCGACGGGAACCTATAGTGGTTCTCGCCTGATGTTGCCTCCACTTGCCTCTCATCGCCGGAGCACCTGCGCGCGATCCGGGGATCCATCGAGCCGCAACAACCATGGATGCCCGGATCGAGTCCGCGCATGACAGCTTGCGATTTGGAAAGACCGAGATGAGTAACGCCAAAAGCCCCAAAGCTGAAGTCACCGACACTTCGGCCCCGGTCACCCTGGCCGACATCGAGGCGGCGGCGGAGCGGATCCGGGGCGTGGTCAGGCGGACCCCGAGCCTCGCGGTCGAGCCTCTGAAAGACGCCCTGCCGCTCGGCGAGCTGGTACTGAAGCTGGAATGCCTGCAGGTCACCGGATCCTTCAAGGCGCGCGGCGCCAGCAACACGCTTTTCAGCCTGCCCGAGAGCGAGGTCCAACGCGGGATTATCACCGCCTCTGGCGGCAACCACGGCCTGGCCGTGGGCTACGCCGGCTGGCGCGCCGGGACCCGGGCGGTGATCTACCTGCCCGCCTCGACTCCGCCTGCCAAGGCCGAGAAGCTGAGGGCCTGGGGCGCCGAGGTCGTGGTCGAGGGCGCGGTCTGGGACGACGCCAAGGACGCCGCCTTGAAGACCGCCGAGGCCGAAGGCCTGACCTTCATCCATCCCTTCGACGACCCCCGGGTCATCGCCGGCCAGGGCACGGTCGGGATTGAGATCCTGGAGGACGATCCGGGCCTGGACTACCTCTTCGTCGCGATCGGCGGCGGCGGGCTGATCTCGGGCGTGGCGACCGCGGTCAAGGCGCTCAAGCCCTCGATCACCGTGATCGGCGTCGAGCCATACGGCGCGCCGACCTTGAAGGAGAGCCTCGCCGCCGGGCAGCTCGTCACCCTGCCGGAGATCGCCACCGCGGCCGGCACCCTGGCACCGCGCCGTTCGGCCGAGATGAACCTGGAGATCATCGGCCGAACCGTAGACGAGATCGTCCTGGTCAGCGACGAGGAGATGGCCGCTGCCGCCCGCGCCCTTTGGTTCGAGCTGGGCATCGCGGCCGAGCTCTCGGGCGCCGCGGGCCTGGCCGCGATCCAGCAGGCACGCTATCCCCTGCCGGCGGACGCCCGGGTCGGCGCCATCGTCTGCGGTGCCGGCACCGACGGCATCGCATAAGCGGCCGACTCGCCCTACACTGATGACAAGGGCCGTCCCCCTAGGGAACCGCCATCGCGAGACCGAAAGCGACCATGCCGGAAGCCATGCAAGAGCCGGCGGCGAGACCGGAGCCGCCGCACCTGAAGGGCCTGAACCCGGAGCAGCGCCAGGCCATCGAGAGCCTGGACGGCCCGGTGCTGGTCCTGGCCGGCGCCGGCACCGGCAAGACCCGGGTCCTGACCTCGCGCCTCGTGCAGCTGCTCTGGACCCGCAGAGCACGGCCCTTCGAGATCCTGGCCGTCACCTTCACCAACAAGGCGGCGCGGGAGATGAAAGACCGGGTCGGCGCCCTGCTCGGCCGGCCGGTCGAGGGCTGGTGGCTGGGCACCTTCCATGCCCTCGCTGCCCGAATCCTGCGCGAGCAGGCAGAGCGGGTCGGCCTCAAGCCCAACTTCACGATCCTCGACACCGACGACCAGCTGCGCTTGCTGAAGCAGATCCTCGAGGCCGAGGGCTTCGACGACAAGAAGTGGCCGGCCCGGGTCATCCTCTCGGTGATCGAGCGCTGGAAGGATCGCGGCCTGACCCCGGACAAGGTCTCGCTCGGCGAAGCCGGAGACGTCGCGGGCGGCCGCGCAGTCGAGCTCTACCGGGCCTATCAGGCGCGGCTACTAGCCCTCAACGCCTGCGACTTCGGCGACCTGCTGCTGCACAACCTGACTCTGTTCCAGTCCGAGGCCGAGGTCCTCAAGATCTACCAGCAGCGCTTCCGCTTCCTACTGGTCGACGAGTATCAGGACAGCAACGTCGCCCAGTACCTCTGGCTGCGCCTGCTGGCCCAGGACCACAGCAACATTTGCTGCGTCGGCGACGACGACCAGTCGATCTACGGCTGGCGGGGTGCGGAGGTCGGCAACATCCTGCGCTTCGAAAAGGACTTCCCCGGCGCCGTGGTGATCCGGCTGGAGCGAAACTACCGATCGACCCCGAACATCCTGGCCGCCGCCTCCGGCCTGATCGCCCACAACGAGGGCCGCCTGGGCAAGACCCTCTGGACCGAGGTCGAGGCGGGTGACCAGGTTCGGGTGCGCGGCCTGTGGGACGGCGAAGCCGAGGCCCGCTTCGTCGGCGAGGAGATCGAGGCCCTGCAGCGCCGGGGCCACCGCCTCTCGGAGATCGCGATCCTGGTCCGCACCGGCGCCCAGACCCGTGAGTTCGAGGAACGCTTCATCACCCTGGGCCTGCCCTACCGGGTGGTCGGCGGGCCGCGCTTTTACGAGCGCAGGGAGATCCGCGATGCCCTGGCCTACCTCAGGATCCTGGTGTCGCCCAGCGACGACCTGGCTTTCGAACGCATCGTCAACGTCCCAAAGCGGGGCATCGGAGATGCAACCCTGCGGCTGATCCATGCTGCTGCCCGGGCCGGCGACAAGCCGCTGCTCGTCGCCGCCGCCGACCTGGTCCAGACCGACGAGTTGCGCCCGGCCGCGCGGCGGGCCCTGGGCGACCTGGCCGCCGGCTTGGCCCGCTGGCGGCAGCTCGCCGACCAGATCCCGCACACCGAGCTCGCAGAGATCGTGCTCGACGAGTCCGGCTACACCGCGATGTGGCAGGCCGACCTCTCGGCCGACGCCCCGGGCCGACTGGAGAACCTGAAAGAGCTGGTCTCCGCCATGGCGGAGTTCGAGAACCTGGCCGGCTTCCTGGAGCACGTCAGCCTGGTCATGGAGACCATCCAGGGCGAGGGCCAGGACCTGGTGACGGTCATGACCTTGCACTCCGCCAAGGGCTTGGAGTTCGACAGCGTGTTCCTGGCCGGCTGGGAGGAAGGCCTCTTCCCCAACCAGCGTGCCCTGGACGAGACCGGCCTCAAGGGCCTGGAGGAGGAGCGCCGCTTGGCCTACGTCGGCCTGACCCGGGCCCGCCGCCAGGCGGTGGTCAGCTTCGCCGCCAACCGGCGGCTGCACGGCTCCTGGGCGGCGGCGATCCCGTCGCGCTTCGTCGACGAGCTACCCCGGGATCACGTCGAAGTCGAGAGCGACGCCGGGCTATACGGCGCCACCGGCGGCGGCTTCGGCTCGGGAAGCGGCTTCGCGGATTGGGACAGCCACCGCTGGTCGCCGGGACTCGAGCGCGCCCAGCGCAATCGCGACCGGGCCGCGCCCTTCATCGAAGGCACGGCGACCGTCCTGGGCAGCGGTACCGGAGATTTCCCGCCGGGCACCCGGGTCTTCCACCAGAAATTCGGCTACGGCACGGTGCGCGAAGTCGAAGGCGACCGGCTGACCATCGACTTCGACAAAGCCGGCAACAAGAAGGTCATGGCCGGCTTCGTCGTGCCGGAGCATTTGGCGGGCTAGGAGCCGTGGTCTGATGGCAGGCTCGGGCTGGCGCATCGACCTGGTGGCGCCCGCGACGGCTCAGGCGGCCTTCGAGGGCGCGCTGGAGCCCTTGGGCGGAGCCTTGGTCATCGGCCTGCCGAGAGAGGACGGCTTGGTGGCGCTGCAGGTCTACCTGCAGGAAAAGCCTGAAGAGACGGCGCTACGCGCCTGTCTGGCAGGCGCCGCCGAAGCCTCCGGCACCGGCGTGCCGG
>JAAUYL010054188.1_pt1 | contig 10972 bp, 5 predicted proteins | sample 7278011 | NCBI WGS metagenome assembly JAAUYL01 (sample SAMN14350225, study PRJNA611818) | marine sediment metagenome | isolation source: surface marine sediment (1.8m) | place: French Polynesia: Moorea | collected 2018-08 | reverse complement strand
GCTGGGCCGCCGCCTGCTGGAGGCACGCGGTCTGCCGCGGCACGCCCTGGTTTGCGAACGACACGTGGGCGTCGGCATTACGACAGAGGAGATTAAGAGGCGCAATCTGCCCTTGCCGGCGCGGGACATGTGCCCCCTGAGCATCGAAGAAAAACTGATCTGCTATGCCGACAAGTTCTATTCCAAGGACAGCGGGCGCCTGACCGCAGAAAAGAGCTTCCCGGAAGTCGTCCACAAGCTGAGGCGCTACGGGCAACGCCAAACGAAAACCTTCATCCGGTGGGCCGAACGGTTCGAAGGCCTGGTCCTCGATCAGGATGATCGATTAAAATGATCGCCGCCTAACAATAGGACAACGGGAGGCATCGGGCAGCCCGCGAAGAAAGGCGTATCAATCTGTTTGGGTGTTAGCTTTTGTCCCCTTTGTCCCGCGCCGAGCATCGACGCGGCGGGCGGGAAAAGCGGGACACGGGCGTTTTCTTTTGGTTCGTTTTCTTTCACGGGAAAGAAAATGAACAAACCTAACCTTAAAATAATTATCTGGATCGGTAGAACTTCACCGCTTACGCCACCAGCGGTGGATGGATCAGATAAAAACGAAGGCCAGAGTAACCTTGGATCTACGCGCCGCACTTCGCTTTTATTTCATCACCGACGAGCAGGCCGTTGGCCAGTCCCTCTTCGACCAGGTGCGCGCGGCGCTCAGGGGCGGCGCCACCTTCATCCAGTACCGGTGTAAAAACTTTATCAGCGACCAGTACGCCGAAGCCGCCGCGATTCGCGATCTGTGCCGTTTAAACCGCGTGCCGTTCGTGGTCAACGATCATCTGCTGCTGGCCCGGGCCATTAACGCCGACGGGGTTCATCTGGGACAAGACGACGATTCGCCGGCCACGGCCCGGCAGATCCTGGGCCCCCGGGCGATCATCGGCATCTCCGTTTCCAATCGGGAAGAACTGACCCGCACCGATCTGGCCCCCTGCGATTACGTGGGCAGCGGCCCGGTTTTTGCGACCGGCACCAAGGCCGACGCCAAACCGGTGCGGGGCCTGGCGGGACTCAAGGAAATCGTGGACAGCGTTTCCCTGCCGGTGGTGGCCATCGGCGGGATCGACGCCGCCCGAACGCCCGACTGCCTGGCCCAGGGCGCCGCCGGTGTGGCCGTGATCAGTGCCGTCGCCCGATCCGAAGATCCCCAAGCGGCCGCGGCCCGCATGGCCGCCGCCTGCGGCTGCCGCCCACGCGACACCCTGGCCGCTGCCTGGCAGAGCGAATTCGACCTGATCCGCCGCCTCGTGGCTCCGGCCCTGCCAAGCTACGCGGATCACCCGACGCTGGTCCCGCCGGGTGACGACGCCGCCCGCTTGGATGCCCTGAACAACCCAGTTATCTCCACCGACACCCTGCGGGAGGGGGTTCACTTCCACATGCCATGGCAGCCACCCGAAGCCATCGGCGAAAAAGCCGTGGAGGTAACGCTGAGCGATCTGGCCGCCTGCTACGCCGAACCGGTCAGCCTGTTCGTCAACCTGGGCCTGCCGGCCACCCTGGCCGAAGCGGACATCACCCGTCTCTACGACGGCCTGCACGCCGCTCTCGATCGGCACGCCTGCCGCCTGGGCGGCGGCAACATCGCCCGGGCGCCGGTGTTGAGTCTGGACCTGTTCGCCGTGGGCCAGGGTCGCGCGGCGCTCTTTCCCCGCCGCGGCGCTGCCCGGCCCGGCGAGGGCCTCTATGCCACCGGTCCGCTGGGGCTGGCACGCTGCGGGCTCAAAGCCCTGATGCAAGGGGACCACCGTTTTCCCCAACTGGTGGAGCGATTTCTCCGTCCCCGCGCCCGCTTCGATGCCGCAAACGTGCTGGCCGACCACGGCATCACCTGTGTCATGGATATCAGCGACGGACTGGCCGGCGACGCCGCCCACATCGCCCGGGCCGCCAATCTATCCATCCATTTGACCGCCGAAAGGGCGGCCGGACATCCCGAACTCCAGCGCTTCTGCGCCGCCTACCACCTCGATCCGCACAAAGAAGCGCTGGCCGGCGGCGAAGACTACGAACTGCTCTTCAGCTGCCCTCCCGAAACTTTCGCCGCCATCAAAAAACTTCTGCCCGAAGCTTGTACGGTTGGTCACCTGTCACCATTCGACGGCGAATACCTCCCGGGCTTGCCCGAGCGGATCCATTCCTTTCAGCATGGCTGAAATATCCTTACCTAACCAATAAAATAATCCGGCCCTATTGCAATCGTTTAAATTTGGCTTATTTTGACGATTAGTATTGATTCAGTCATGAAGAGCGGCGTTAGGGAACTGGCCCGATGATCGCCCAGCAACCTTATCCTGAAGGTGCTAATTCCAGCCCAGACGGGAACCATGTGGTCTTGATGACAAGGGAAACCCTCCTCGCGTTTTCGCGGCGTTTCACATCACCTTGACCCACCAATTGATCGAACTGAAGGACTGAACGCTTCAAAGCGAGATAACCAAGTACCGTATGACCATTGACGTCCGGATTCAAAGCGGCCCCGGACAGGGAAGCCTGCTGTGCCGGCAACCGTTACCGACCGTTCGGTGAAGGGCCGGCGACGGCGTTTCCGCGCTAAGGGGTTCCGCAATGGCTCGGGTGATGACAACGGTCATCTAGAAGGTTTGGAAGCCGCTTACCGGCAGACACAGACGGGAGATGGATGCAATGAAAAGGACGGTTTTTGTATATTCGGGGGAAGGCACCCATAGCAGCGAAACCCCATCCAGGCTGTTGAAACAATCCTCACGCTGGTCCCAGATCGAAGACATCTTGAAGGCGACCCTGAAATTGGACCTCGAGCAGTTGTGGCTCAACGAAATTGGCAAGCACCAATGTCCACACAGCCCATTGCTCACGGTGGTATCGCAGGTATGCCTGTCCGAAATCTGGTCGCGTTGGGGGTATCGCCCGGACGTCGTGATCGGGCACAGCACCGGCGAACTGGCGGCCGCCTACCAGGCGGGATTGTATACGCTGGAAGACGTTCTCATGCTGGCCTATCGGATCGGCGAAATCGCGGCCAAGCTAGATGGTGTCATGCTCCATGGCCGGTTAACCGATTCGCAGATTGAACATTTAGCGGTCAATCTCTCCTCGTACAACTTCATCATCGATGATGAAAAACATGTCACCCTGAGTGGCTATACGGATGAAATGGAGACCTTTCTCCAGGCCCATCCCGATTTTGTCAAAATGCGACTGCCCCACCCCTGGCATCATCCGGATTATGGCCGCTTCGTCGATCTACTCGCGCCCGTGGCCTCCAAACCGGTTGAAGCCGGGCGTTTCGTATCAGGGGTCACTTCTGCGTTTGCGACCCGTCTGGCCGACGACCACTGGCGCCATTGGCTGGTCAAACCCATTGATTTCATCCGATCCGTTGAGGCCCTCCGAGAACGCTACGGCGATGATGATCTGGACATTATCGAAATCGGTTTCCACCCGGTCTTGGCGCACTGTTTTCGCGATTTCCGCAGCGCCACCCACGTGTCCTCGATGTTTCGCGGCGAGGATGATGTTCGCTGGATTCTTTTTCAGAGGAGAAAACTTGATCCGGAAGCATTGGTGGCCAAGTTGCACGAGGCCAGCCAGGCCGTCAAACCCCAGTTGGATTTCGACACGCCCCTGGCCTACCAGGGGCTGGGCTCGCTCGAATTGACCCGTTTGTCGGTTGAACTGCAACCTTTTTTCCCTACACTCGCCCCGCATGATTTTTTTCGCTACAAAACCATTGATCAGCTAATCGAGGAATTCGGTGCCGAAAAAGCCAAGGCGGTCGCGCCAACCACCAGCCGGACCTTTCGTCACAACGAGGTCGCGATTGCCGGTATGAGCTGCCGTTTCCCGTCCTCCGTGGAAACCCCCGCGCAGTTCTGGGAGATGCTGGTCAGCAGCGCGGACCAGGTCAAGACCGAAGCCGGGCGGGCAGGTTCCGAAGCAGGATTCTTAAACAATTCCGTAACCCGGTTCGACCACCAATATTTCAATATTGCTGCGGCCGAAGCGCGGACGATGGACCCTCAGCAGATTCTGGCCCTGGAGCTGACCGAAATGCTCTGGCAAGATGCGGGCATCGACCCGGAAACGCTCGATAAAAGCCGCGTGGGGGTCTATATGGGGGTCTGGAGTCAGGAATATCGGGGGGATCGATCATCCGTTTATTATCCGACCGGAACCAATCCAAGCATTGTCGCCGCCCGCATCAGCTATCATTACGATCTGCGGGGACCGAGTTGGGTGTCCAATACCGCCTGCTCCTCGTCGTTAGTGGCTGTCCACTATGCGGCCAAAGATATCGAAGCCGGCCGTATCGACTATGCCATCGCCGGTGGCGTCAACATGCTCCTGGATGAAGCGTTTACCGTCAATATGGCGAACTCGGGATTCCTGTCCCGGGATCATCGCTGCAAAGCCTTCGATGATAGCGCCAATGGTTACGTGCGTGCCGAAGGCGGCGGACTGGTCCTGCTGGTCAACAAGGATCTGGTCGACAACCACTATGGCGAAATCGCCGGCTCGTCCGTTAACCAGAACGGTCGCCGCTCACAGGTGATCACCGCCCCCCATTCGGAAGCCCAGGAAGAACTGATCATTACGGCCTGTCAGGAGGCGGGAATCCTACCCAGCGACATGGCTTACATCGAATGCCACGGCACCGGGACTAAAATCGGAGATCCCATCGAGATTACGGCGATTCAGAATACGGTCGCCAAGAACCGCACAACGCCTTGCTATATCGGTTCGGTTAAAGCCACTATCGGACATCTGGAATCCGCGGCCGGCATCGCCGGTCTGATCAAATCCATTGCCGTCTTGAACTATGGGACGATCCCGCCCAATCTGCACTTTCATCAACCGAACCAGTACATCGATTTCGAATCCCATCACATCGAAGTGGTCGCCCGGGAAACGCCCATTGATCAAGAAGCGATTATCGGGGTCAGCAGTTTCGGATTCGGCGGCACCAACGCCCATGTCATCGTCAAAGGCGTGGAAGATAGCGTCCGTAAACCGATTCAGCCCCAAGCAGTTCCGTTCAACAGGGAGCAGGCCACGGTGTTGGCCCCGTACCTTCGCCTGGTGGATGCCGACGGAGCTGTCTCCAAGCCTGCGGCGGAGACCGACCCGGTCGAAACGGAGGTCCGCCACCTCATCCGCGAGCTGTTTCACAGCCTGACGAAGATTGAAGATATCGATCCCGAGCTGGAATTGATCGAGCAGGGGCTTGATTCCATGAGTGCCACCGAACTCATCAATCAACTCGAAAACCACTTCAAGATCGAGATCGAGCCGGACATCCTTTTCGAATATCCCCTCTTCGATCAATTCGTCGCGGAAATCGAAAAACGGATCAACGCCCGCCCCGATCCGGCCGCGAACGCTAACGTCAGCCGGGAAGATATCGACGCCCTCGTTGGCGACCTCCTCTTTGAAGTGACCCAAATCCAGGAAATCGACCCGGAGATCGAATTGACCGATCAGGGACTGGATTCCATGAGCGGCACCGAGTTGATTTCACAATTGGAGAAAAAGCTGAATATCGAGATCGGACCGGAAGTTCTGTTTGAGTATCCGCTGCGTGACCAATTGGTCGACGAACTGTATGCGCGGTCGAATGCCAGCTTGAACTAGACAACGGTGGCCCATGAAAGGAGCTTCGATGACAGACATCAAAACCACCCATGTGGGATCGCTGCCCCGCCCGGCCGAAATGATGGCCAAACTCGTGCGCAAGCAGGAAGTTACTTCGGAAGATCTCCGGCAATACCTGGTGACCATCTTAGAGCGGCAATTGTCGTTAGGGATCACCTATGTCAACAATGGTGAATTGCCGCGAATGGATTATGTCCAAGCGACGGTCAGCCGTATCTCCGGATTCGGCGATGAGGCGGTCGCGCCGCTGCCCCGGGATCTGGAAGAGCTGCCAGAATTATCCCGACGCTTCAACGCCCGCAACGGGCTGATCACCTTGAATCCCAAAGCACCGGTGAAACTGCCGGTGTGCGCAGGGCCGCTGGCCTACACGGGCGAGGCCTCGCTGCGGGAGGAACTCGCGATGATGGCCGGTGTTTACGATGAACTGAAACCAGCCCACCCGGATGCCGCCGCCGGGGGACTTTTCTTCACCGCACCGTCCCCCGGCACCGTGGCCCTGTTCATGGAAAACAAACATTACCCGGACGATCAGACCTATATCGAAGAACTCGCAGCGATTCTTAAGCGAGAGTACGACATGATTGCCGACTATGGATTTCAATTGCAGATCGACTGCCCCGATCTGGCCATGGGCCGGCATACACGGTTTAAAGACCTGAGCGACAGCGAATTCATCGACCGGATCGATTTGAATGTCCATGCCCTGAATCAGGCGCTGGCCTCCGTGAACCCGGATCAGTGCCGCGTGCACATATGCTGGGGCAACTACGCCGGAACGCATCATTGCGACATCGATTTAAAAACCATCTTCAACCCCATCATGAAGGTACGGGCCCGCTACGTTTCCCTGGAGGCCAGCAACCATCGGCATGCCCATGAATGGACGGTATTCAATGAGCTGGCCTTCCCGGAAGACAAAGTGCTGATGCCGGGCGTTATCGATACGAGTTCTTCGATTGTGGAGCATCCCGACCTGGTGGCCCAGCGGATATTCAACTTCGCCGGCATCCTCGGCGCGGAGCGTGTGATTGCCTCCACCGACTGCGGCTTCGCCACGACGGCATCGGCCACCAGCGTATCCGGCGAAGTGGCCTGGATGAAGCTGGCGACCTTGGTCGAGGGGGCCCGGCGGGCCAGTGAACGTTTTGCGTAAAATCGGATGCGATCAACCAGCATCATTTAAAGAGACGCTTTATGAAGCCAACCGACGAGGAATGACCTATGACCACAATACAGAAGCGAACTTCCGATGTACACGTTTTGAATTTTTCCGCCCTAGATTTGCCCTGCGAGCATCTGCTGAACGCCAATTCCGACAACCCCTCCCAACTGGTCAACAAAGTCAGACATTATGCGGATCGCCCCTTCATCTATGTCGTCGATCCGAAGGGGGCCGACGCCGTACCTGGACTGTTAACCGCCTTGAAGGCCATTCGATCCCCGTGCTACCCCTACGCCTTGTTTCCCGTCGCTGGGGCCGAACTGGATATCGATGATCCCGATCTGGATATTATCCCGATTGACAGCGCGGATGCCGAGGCGATTGATCGCCGAATCGATGCGTATCTTACCGCCCGATTGGATTTTGATGCTAACCGATTGCAAATCGGCAATGACGCCGCCTTGCCGAGCAAAGTCGATGTTACCATTGTGGGCGGCGGCATCACCGGCATTTACGCCGCCAATCGATTGAAGGCCGCCGGTCTTTCCTTTGCCGTCCTGGAAAAGCGGGATAAGGTCGGCGGGATCTGGTCGCAGTACGCCAACACCACCTCGCAAGTCAATTCCTCCGAATGCGCTTACCGGCTGCTGGAGAAGAATGCCCGATCCAATCGCGATCACTCCTACACACGGGAAATTCTGGAAGATATTGTCCAGCTTACGGAAAGGGTCAAAGACCATCTATTTCGGGAAACAGCGGTCACCGGGATCGAAAAAAACGGTCCCCTTTACCGAACCACGATCCAACGCGACGGAGAAGTATTGGCGCTGGAGAGTACCGGTGTCATCCTGGCGATCAACGACCGCGTCGGTCCACCCCGCGAGATTGCGTGGCCTAGCCACTCGGCCTTCGATGGCCAGATCATCTCCGGCATCTCAGACGGTGCCCGCGGCGTTGACTGGCGCGACAAACATGTTGTCATCGTGGGCATGGGCGCTTTTGCCGTCGAAAACGCCCGAACGGCGCTGGAGGCCGGCGCACGCCACGTAACCGTGGTTTGCCGGCGGCATGGGACGATTTGCCCCAAGATTATCGACTACCTGAACTTTGCGACACCCTACGACGAGGCCTTCAAACACGACAAGAAGAGCAACATGCGCAACATGATGTACTGGAAGAAACTCTATGATCTCAGCGGTGCCACACAGCCGGAATGCTGGATGGGCAAGGTCAAGCACGACGGGCATACGATCAGTGTATCCGATATCTGGTTTATCGCGCATTATCTGAAGAAGATCGAGACCCTCACCGGCGAAATCACCGACATGACGGCCGACAGCGTCGTCGTCAACGGTCAGCACCAGATTGCGGCTGACATCGTCGTGAATTGCATCGGATTTGAGCGCAATGCGCCGCGCATTGAAGCCTTGAGCGGTTATCGCGAAATTCACCATAACAACTACGTCGACAAGGATTTCATGTATCTGGCCGATGCCTACATCGACAGCGATGCTTTCAATTCCCTGTTCGGCTCCAGCGTATTGGAAATGGTCAAGTTTTACATGGAAGTGTTTGTGATGTTCTTCGATAGCCCTGAATATGAGGCCATGATGCAGATCGGCGCCATCGAAAAACGACCGATCACCCAGCGAAAATGGTCCCATTATATCCAGGGCGCCATGGCGCTGATCCAGAATTATCCGCGTATCCGCGACATCGCCTGGCAGCAGGTGCAGCAGCGCACCGACAATTTCCTGGAAGCCCATGATCTGGCAACCTATATCGCTCAGAACAAGCGCGAATGGATCGCCATGCACACGCTGCTCGCCGGCCGGCCGATGAAAGAAGAAGATTGTCTGCCCTATGTCTTTGAACGTCTGGTCGCCAACTGAACCCTTTGATTCCATTGTCAGATTTGAGACGCCGCCTGGTTTGAGCCTTGACCCGGCCGGCGTCATTACATTATAGATGCCTAGTCGTATTCCGGCCGGGCCGAGGGATATCCCGGCCATTAACGCGATTTTACCCTTAACATGCCGGTCTAAACTATCTTTATGGGAGGGGGAACTATGCAAAAACGATTCGGTCGCACGTCAGTTCTAACGGCCATCCTGGTGTTAACCTGCGGCACGCTGGCCGGTGCCGCCACGCTCAGACTGGCCATGGATGCCGATCCGGTGTCCCTGGACCCCCATGTACAGCTTTCCGGGGGCATGCTGCAGTACTCGCACATGGTTTTCGATCCCCTGGTGCGCTGGACCCCGGAAGGTGATTTCGAGCCGCGTCTGGCCGTCAAATGGGAACTGGTCAACGACACCACCACCCGCTTTCATCTGCGCAAGGGCGTCAAGTTCCATTCGGGCAACCCCTTTACCGCCGATGACGTGGTCTTCACCCTGGCCCGCCTGAAAAAATCGGACGACTTCAAGGGGCTTTTCGAATACTTCACCGAAGCCAAGGCGGTGAATCCCCACACCGTGGACCTGATCACCAAGGAGCCCTACGGCCTGGTGATGGCCATGGCCACCTACATCTTTCCCATGGACAAGGCCTTTTACTCCGGGACCGATCCCCGGAACAACAAGCCCAAGGACCTGCTCCTCAAGACCGACTATTCCTTTGCCACCTTCAACCAGTCCGGCACCGGCCCCTTCAAGGTCACCCAGCGCGAGCAGGGTGTGAAGACCACCTTCACGCGCTTCGCCGACTACTGGGACCAGAATACGGGCAACGTGAGCGAAATCGTCTTCACCCCGATTGCCGAAGCCCCCACCCGCGTGGCCGCCCTGCTCTCCGGCGATGTGGACTTCATCACGCCGGTGCCCCCGGCCGACCTGGCCCGTATCGAAAAAACCAAGGGGCTACGGCTGGTCACCATGTCCGGAGGGCGGATCATCACCTTCCAGCTCAACCAGAAGCGCCGTCCCGAATTCGCGAATCCCGATGTGCGCCTGGCCATGGCCCACGCCTACAACAACGAGGGCGTCGTCAAGAAGATCATGAAGGGCTTCGGCACCGCGGCGGCCCAGAACTCGCCCAAGGGCTACCAGGGCTTCAACCCGGCGCTCAACCCGCGCTACGACGTCAACAAGGCCAAGTACCTGATGAAGGAGGCCGGGTACCCCGACGGATTCGAGTGCACCATGATCGCCCCCAACAACCGCTACGTCAACGACGAGAAACTGGCCCAGGCCTTTGTCTCGATGATGAGCAAGATCGGTATCAGGATCAGCCTCAAAACCATGCCCAAGGCCCAGTACTGGGATCAGTTCGACGCCCAGGTGGCCGACATCCAGATGATCGGCTGGCATTCGGACACCGAAGATTCGGCCAACTTCTTCGAGTATCTGTATATGTGCCCCGACAAGGCCACCGGTCGCGGCCAGTACAATTCGGGCAACTACTGCAACAAGAAGGTGGATGAACTGACGCTCAAGTCCAATACCGAAACCGACATGGCCAAGCGCTCGGCCATGCTGCAGCAGATCGAAAGAATCCTTTATGACGATGGCGCCTTCATCCCGCTGCACTGGCAGAACCTGTCCTGGGCGTCCAAGGACAACATGAACACCGCCGACATCGTCAACGTCATGAACTTCCCCTATTTCGGGGATTTGGTGATCAAGTAGGCAGTGGCATCCAGAAACGGCATCTTTCGCGAGGTTCTCCGTTCTGGGTTCTAGGTTCTGGGTTCGAAGGTTTCGGGTTTCAGGTGTCGGGTGTCAGGTTTCAGCCAGAAGCGGGACTGAAGCGAGTACGGACTCCTGAACACTGACACCTGAAACCTGGCAACAGGGAGTATGTGACAGGTGTCGGGTTTCAGGTGTCAGAAAATAATGGTTCCTACCCGACACCTGAACCCTGAACACTGCAGGCCGACGCGCTCACCCCGGCTGTCTTTCCGGCCAAACCAGGGTCTCCCTGCCCTACGGTATGCACCATATCAGTGGCTTCCAGAAATGGTGGATTTTGGTTCAGGCCGAGGCCGCAGTGCTTTTGAAACCGGAGGCGTAGTCAGTCTACGTCGAGGATTTCAAACGCGCGAGAAAGACGGCCTGGGCCGAAAGATGCCGTTTCTGGATGCCACTGCCTACTTGATCACCAAATCCCCGAAATAGGGGAAGT
>JAAUYL010045947.1_pt1 | contig 10976 bp, 9 predicted proteins | sample 7278011 | NCBI WGS metagenome assembly JAAUYL01 (sample SAMN14350225, study PRJNA611818) | marine sediment metagenome | isolation source: surface marine sediment (1.8m) | place: French Polynesia: Moorea | collected 2018-08 | reverse complement strand
CAACGTGCCCATTGATTTTAGCATGGGGGTTTCGGCCGGTGAAGAATGACAGTCTCGTAAAAAGTCCGATAGCGGCGTTACGATTCAGCCCTCGTCAGTCAGCGTACCTCAAGTACGCTTCATTCCTCGGGCCTCTCATGCCGTCTCTCGAAGTTTTTTCGAGACCGTCTGATTCGTGACTTTTTACGAAACCATCAAGAATAGGCCCTGTCGGCCATTTGCCAAAATGCCAGCGAACCGGCGTGTCGTCATCTAACCTTAGCGGCCGCCGTCTGGATTACGTTTGCAGCGCACCCGTCATCAACCGGTCGCGAGGATCAGATTGTCTTCGAGAGCATGGATCATTGGGTTGCTTCTAACGATTGTGGCGACGTGGGGCTGTTTCCACCGCCCGGCCCCGCACATGCCCGCAGACTGGCCGCACCAGATGGCGGATGCCGAGCTGCTGACGGCCGATCCCGCCGCACCCCGCCTGCAGGTGATCATCGCTTATTTCGCCTTGTGGCCCAACCACGTCGCCCTCCGCCTGGTGGCTTCCCAACGCCCGGTGATTTTCTGGGACCCGGGCGGCGCCTATGGGCGCAAAGCACCGCAGCTTCAACGCATCAATGATCTGATCATCGACGGGGCGCCGGACATTCCGACCTATCTTCCCTTTCGCTGGGCGCAAAGCGACGCCCTGATCGAGATTTTCGAGTGGCGTCTGCCGGACGCCGAGGCGTGGCGGATGCACCATGTTCTGCTGGCCGGCGCCGAAATCGTCTCCGACCCGCAAATTGACTTTTCCACCGACGCGATGGCGTTCTTCTGTGCGGACGCGGTCAGTGAATTCCTGCAGCGCTACGGGGCGCCGACCGTCCACATCACGGAGACCACGATTCTACCTGCCCGGCTGTCGCGCAATCTCTACCAGCAGAACCCCGACCGGGTGCTGATCTTTCAGCGCCGGCAGCGCCCCCAGATTCAGGTCATGACCCTCCCGCCGGACGACGCGAATGCCGGTCACATGGCCTGGGGGGATGACGATTTGACCGAGGATCTCCCCGACTAAGCGGCATTGACCGTCGCCTGCGAAGGCCATGGCGGCTCTCTTATCGCACCATCGACTTGCCAGAGCCGCTTGTAGCGACCATTATTTAGATAGGCGGCCTATCTGCAGAAACTTTTCGCCTCCACGACAACCCAATCAAAGGAGAAGCCGATGGCCGAGAGAATCATGATCGCCATGGATGATTCGGAAAACGCGATCCGCGCCGTATCCTACGTGGCAACCCATTTTCGTCCGGATAACGCCGTTACGCTCTTTAGCGTGGTGGCGGACACGGCCGGGCTGTGCGACATGAACAGCCCCGAGTTGACCCCGTTTTTCAAGGCCCAGCAATCCAGTTTCTGCCAGTTGGAGGACAAGAAGCGCAATCTCATCCAGGAAGCCTGCCTGCGCGCCAAGGCGATGCTGGTTGAGGCCGGGTGGGATGATTCCCTGATTCAGATCAGGACCGAGGTCAAACGCAAGAGCGTGGCACACGATATCGTGCGTGAGGCCGATCTGGGATTCAACCTGATCGTATTAGGCAAGCGTGGGGTTGCCGGCATTCGCGATTTTTTTCTGGGCAGCACGTCCCAGAAAGTGATCCAACTGGCCAAGGAAACATCGGTGCTGGTGGTCAATTAGCAGGCCGTTGAAAAACGTCATGCGATCTGACGGTTATCCAGCGCCCAAGCGGCCCCGGTCTCACGGTATGGCCCGGCTGGAGAGCTGGCTGATGCGCGCGGCCGATGCCGTCACCGCCCGCGCCCCCATCACCCCACCCCCACCGGAAGCGTGGCCCCAGGTCCGTATCGTGGCCCACCGGGGGGTCTACGACAACCAGCACGTCTTGGAAAATACCCTCGAGGCATTCGATGCCACCTGTGCCGCCGGGATCTGGGGCCTGGAATGCGATGTCCGTTGGACCCGCGATCACACGGCGATCGTGCATCACGATCCCGATGGCCGACGCCTTTTCGGCGTGGATACGCCAATCGAAGACATGACCTGGCCTGATCTTCGCCGGGTCTGCCCCTTGATTCCCACGCTGGATACCGTCGTGGCGCGCTACGGGCGGCATCTGCACCTGATGATCGAGGTTAAGGACGCCAGCCAAAACCGGCCGGGCCGGATCAACCGCTCGCTGGCCGAAGCCCTCACTCCCCTCGAACCCGCGCGCGATTTTCACATTATGAGCATGTCCCTGCCCCTGCTGGCCACCGTCGAGGCGCTGCCGCGGCGGGCCTGTCTGCCGATTGCCGGCCTGAATGTCCGCGCGGCGGCCCGGGCCGTCGCCGCGCACGGTTATGGTGGGCTGACCGGTCATTACAGCCTGATCGGGCGGCGCCGGATTGCGGCCCTGCACCGTCGGGGGCGGCGCATCGGAACGGGATTCGTCAATTCGCGGGGGTGTCTCTTCCGTGAGATGGCGCGGGGAATCGACTGGCTGTTTACCGACCGGGCCCTGGCGTTACAGCGCCTCGTCAGGCGCGCTGCCGGGGCTTGCGGATGACTGGCGGGTCAGCGCCCGATTGGCCAGGAAGAAAAAACACCCGCCGATTACGAATAAGGAAGCCACCGAGGCCATGCTGATGCGTGTCGCCAGTTGGGCGGCGGCCTGCGGCGTCAGGTAGGCCGCGCCGAATTCGAGTAGCAGGCGTCGGGCGCCGAGCCCCACGACCCCCATCATGGCCGGTCCGATAATGACGGCAAATTTGCCCATCATGTTGTAGAGCCCGAAAAATTCGGCCGAACGCGCCGTGGGCACCAGGGAGGCAAAGTAGGATCGGCTGAGGGCCTGGATACCGCCCTGGACCAATCCGACGGCGGCGGCCAGGCCGAAAAACTCCCAGCGCTGCTGCATGAAGGCGCCCCAGAGGGTGATGCCCAGATAGATGACCAGGGCCAGATAAATGCTGCGCCGCACCCCCCAGGCCTCCCCCAGGCGTCCGAACAGGAGGGCCGCCGGAAATCCGATGAACTGCACCATCAGCAGGGCCGTAATCAGATCCTTGGTATCAAATCCCAGGGAAAGCCCGTAGTCCACCGCCATGCGGATAATGGTGTCGACCCCGTCGATATAAAACCAGTAGGCCAGCAGAAAGAGGAAAACCGGCTTGTAATGGCGGACCTGCTTCAGGGTGGTCATCAATCGGACCAGGCCGAAACGAATGCTTTCGCCCGGCGACAAACGATCCGCCTGGATCGGCGGTTCGGAGAAACCGCAAAAGGACAGCAGGCTGAATCCGCCCCACCAGACGGCCACGGTCAAGAACGACCAGCGCACGGCCGCCGCTTCGTCCGGCAGCCCGAAAAACGCCGGTTTGAGGAGCATGACCACATTGATTAGAAACAACAGGCCGCCGCCCAGATAACCGGCGGCAAAACCGAAGGCCGAGACCCGTTCGAGCTGGTCCCGGGGCGCCACGTGGGGCAGGAGGGCGTCGTAGAAGACATTGGCCCCGGAGAACCCGACGATGGCGACCGTATAGACCAGGATCGCCCCGATCCACTGCCCTTGACCGACGAAGAAAAGCAGGGCCGTGCTGATGACCCCCAAGGCCGCGAAGCGGGCCAGGAAGGTCTTGCGGGCCGCACCCCGGTCGGCGATGGCACCCAGAACAGGTGCGGCCAGGGCCACCAGCAGTCCGGCCAGGGCATTACCCAGCCCCAGACGGGCCGTGCTGAGGTTGACGTCGGCGCCGTAGCTCCAGAACTGCTTGAAGAAAATCGGGAAGAAACCGGCCATCACGGTGGTGGCAAAGGCCGAATTGGCCCAGTCGTAAAGCGCCCAAGCCCAGACGGCGCGGCGGTGGTGGGGATCGCGCGGTGCCATTTTCACGGAGGCCTTTCAGTCGTTTCCGCCCAGGCAGGCGGTTTTGTTGCAATGCAGCGGGGTAAAGGTTAAGTTGGGCAACCTGAAGCTTCCCGCTCTGCGGGAGGCGCCTTACTGTCGGAAGGCATCATCGTCCACATGCTAAGACGCCTTGTTTACCATAGCGCGTTTCGCCGCATTGCGGCGTTGCTGTTCGTCCTGGTGCTGCTGGGTGCCGTCGGATTGGGGCTTTACGGCCGGGCCCTCTATCGTCAGGTGGAGGAGCGCTTTGCCGGGCGTCGCTGGAGCATTCCCTCACGCGTCTATTCCGACGTCACTTTGATTTACCCCGGTCTGGCCATGAACCGCCCGGCGCTGCTGCGCAAGCTCCACCGGCTGGCCTACCGGCCGGTCGATCATCGGCCGCGCCGTGCCGGTGAAATGCGGGCCCGGGGCGATGGCATCGAAATATACCTACACGATTTGCAGATCCCGGATCAACACCGTTCCGGATTTCCGGTGCGTCTGCGCATGCAAGGCGGCCGGATTGCGGCGATCGAGCCGCTGACCGGGGGAGCGGAGCGCTTGCCCGTGCTGGTCCTGGAGCCCGAGGAGTTGGCCCTTTTTTTCGGGCCCGAGCGGGAGAAACGCATACTGGTGGCAGTCGACCAGCTACCGCCGCATTTGATTCATGCCGTCCTGGCGGCCGAGGACGGCCGTTTTTATACCCATCACGGTCTCGACCTGCGGGGCATCGCGCGGGCCTTTATCACCAATTTGCGCCATCTGGCCGTGCGTCAGGGGGGATCCACCATCACCCAGCAGCTGGCCAAAAATTTTTTCCTGACCCCCGAGCGCACCCTGCGCCGCAAGCTGAAAGAGGTCCTGCTGGCCCTGGTGATCGAGTGGCGCTACGCCAAGAACGACATCCTGGAAATGTACCTCAACGAAATTTACTGGGGTCAAAACGGTTCGGTCTCGGTCAACGGTATCGGCGAGGCCGCCGACTTTTATTTCGGCAAAGCCCCCGAAGCCCTGAGCCTGGGGGAGGCGGCCGCCCTGGCTGGACTGATCAAGAGTCCCAACATCTACTCCCCCTACCGGGATCCCGACCGCTGTCGGCGGCGCCGCAACGAGGTTCTGGCGGCCATGCAGGTCAATGGCTGGCTGGATGCCCCGGCGCTTGAAAAGGGGCGCGCGGAGCCGCTGGCGCCCCGCACTCAGGTTCATCAACCACGGCGCATGCCCTATTTTATCGATTATCTCCAGGGTCAGTTGGCCACGCTGTACGATCCCGCCGCCCTGGCGTCCCTGGGGCTTTCGATTCACACGACCCTCGATTCCCTGGTGCAGGAAGCCGCCGAAACCGCGCTGCGCAGCGGCCTCGAGCGCCTGGAAACCCTTCAGCCGGATTTGCGCCATCAGGCACCGGCCCGACAACTCCAGGGCGCGGTGGTGGTCATGAAGCCGGCCACCGGGGCCATTCTGGCCATGGTCGGGGGGCGCGACTACCGCCATTCGCAGTTCAACCGGATCAGCCAGGCCCGACGCCAGGCCGGCAGCACCTTCAAGGTTTTCACCTATCTGGCCGGGCTGGATGCGTTTACGCCAATTGCCGCCCTGTCCAATGCCGAGAAGACCTACCAGGTCGACGGACAGGATTGGCAGCCGCGCAACTACGCCGCGATCGACGCGCCGGTGGTCAGCATGCGCGAGGCCCTCGCACGCTCCGTCAACCGAGCCACGGTCGACCTGGCCATGCGGGTGGGCATGCCCAAAGTGACGGCGACGGCCCAAAACTTTGCCTTTTCTTCCCCGCTTGCGCCCTTCCCCTCGCTGGCCCTGGGAGCCGTGGACGTCAATCCCCTGGAACTGGCGCGGGCCTACTGCGTGTTTGCCGCCGCCGGCACCCTGCCATTCCCGCTGGGATTGCGGGCGGTGTTCGATGACCAGGGCCAGCTCATCGAGCATCGTCCCATGCGCCTCAAGCGAATCATTTCACCCGCCCAGGCCTTTTTGATCAATTCCATGCTGCAAAGCGCCGTTCGCCAGGGCACCGGCCAGGCGCTCGCCGGCTGGGGGATCAATTATCCGGTGGCCGGCAAGACGGGTACGACCAACAATTACCGCGACGCCTGGTTCGTGGGATACACGCCCGATCTGCTGGTGTTGGTTTGGGTGGGCTTCGACAACGGCGAAAGCCTTGAGGCTTCGGGGGCCAAGGCCGCGTTGCCGATTTGGGCTGAAATCATGCGGGCCATCCCGCATCAGGTTTCGGGCGCCGCCTTCAAGACCCCGCCAACCGTCGTCAAACATGACATCTGCATCCGCGACGGGTTTCCGGATGTGACCGGCGGCTGTGCGGCGATCGGGGAAGAGTGGTTTCAGGCGGAGAATGTACCGGAAGACGATCCGATTCTGGTAAAGGCTCAGTCGCCCTGGTATCGATTGTGGCATGGTCTGAAGGGGGAAAACCGTGAACCTTAACAGGCGGTGGAAGAACGTCCTGCGCGCCAGCCCGCCAAGGCGAAATCCGATAAGCAAAGGCCGTTCATGGGCCCAAGAAGAGGATGGGAAGGAGGATTTTAACGCCGTATGGCCCCACGCCGTCGTTTTTAAGCCGCCGGTGAGATACCGATGGTTACCGTTGGCACTGGCCGGCCTGCTCTTGGTGTCCTGTAAAACAGCGATAGCGCCGCCTCCACCCGAAGCCCCGCCGTCGCCCCCGCCTGAAGACCGTGCGCCGCCCCCACTGCAGGCCCCCGACGAGAAGGCGGCCTTCAAACGCCGGCAGGCCGCTGCGGCACTGACCGACCGGGGCCGTGTGCTGATGGCCGATGGTCAGGTCGATCCGGCCATGCGCCTGTTCGAGCAGGCGCTGTCGCTGGCACCGCGATACGGTCCCGGCTATTTCTACCTGGCCGATGCTTGGCTGCTGAAAGACAACTGGCTTCAGGCCCGCGAGTTTCATCGCCAGGCCGTTTTGTACCTGCAGTCGGATACGGCCTGGCAGAAGCGTGTGGATGCGCAGCGTCGGCGTATCGACCGCGCCGCCGGATCGGCAGCGCCCTGAGAACGCGGAACCATGCAGTCTTCCGGGGCAGGTCCGCCCCATCAAGCCCGGCATCGTCCAATTTGGCGTTAAAAACGCATCCGCGGGCCGGATGCCGTCGTTGACGCGCCCGGCCCCGCTGGGCGCGGGGGATCCGCCGGCCGGCACTCAGCCAGAGCTTCCGCTATTCAGGCGTGATAACCTTTTTCCGGATGCCAGTGCCGGATCTTGATGTGGTTGGGGAAGGCATGCGCCTTGAAGAGCGATTTGTTCAAGAGCACCCGCAGGCAGTCCTGGATGCCTTCGGACATGGTGGGATGCGGGTGAACCGATTTGAGGGCGTCGCGGATGCCCTTGTCCTGGTCCATCAGAAAGGCGATCGACATGATGGTATTGGAGGCCTGGGGGCCGGCCGCCCGCATGCCCAGGACTTTCTGCTCGTCGTCGTCACTCACCAGGATCTTGAGAAAGCCCTTGGTGGAACGCATGGCGATCGCCCGGGGCAGCAGGGCGTTGGCATAGTAGGCCACCCGGTAGGCAATCCCCTTCTTCTGGCAGGTCTTCTCGTTGAGTCCCACCGCGGCCACGGCCGGTTTGAAGAACATCACCGTGGACATGTTGCGGTAGTTCAAGGGCCACTGATCGATACCGTACATGTGCTTGACCGCGAAGCGGCCCTCCATTTCGGCCAGATTGACCAGGGCCGGACGGTGGGTCACGTCCCCGGCAGCGTAAATATGCTTGTGCACGCAGCAGGCCTCGTCGCTGGCCAGATAGCCGTCTCCCGGATTTAACAGGCCGACCTTATCGAGTTGCAGGCAGTCGAAGTTGGGACGACGGCCGATGGAAATCAGGGCCGCATCGACTTCCAGGACCTCCGAATGACCGTCGTCGAAATCCAGGATCACCTGGAGATAGTCGTCGAAGTGCAGAATGTCCCGCAGAATGGCAGAATGCATGATCGTAACGCCGTTGGCTTCCAGATTGGCGCTGATAAAATCACCGACATCGTCGTCTTCGTAAGGAATGATCCGTTCGGCATAATCCACCAGATATACCTTGCTCTGGCCGAAGTTGGAGAAGATCGTGGCGTACTCGCAGCCGATCACGCCCGCGCCTACGATCATCAGGCGCTTGGGGAAGTCTTTCAGATTGAGGACGCTGTCCGAATCGATCACGCGCAGGCCGTCGGTGGTAATCCCGGGAAAGGCGCGGGGGGTCGAGCCGGTGGCGATCACGAAGAAATCGGCCTCGACTTCCTCCTGCCGGCCGTCGGCGGCTTTGACGGCCACCTTGTGCGGGCCGAGAAAAGAGGCCCATCCGCGTTTCAGGGACACGGTACCCGGTCCCGGGTGGCGGTGCGGGGCAAAGGTCTCGATCTGGGAGAGCATCTGGTACTGCTTCTCACGAATGGCCTGGAAGACCGAATCGCGCATGGCCTGGTAGTCGATGGTCAGTCCGGAGGCCCGGTAGCCGCGTCCGATCTTGGCCGCCCGGTCGTAATCCCGTGACAACTCCCACATGGTTTTGGAGGCCAGCGCCCCCCACATGACGCCGGCCCCGCCGATTTCCCCGCCTTCGATGATGCAGACGTCCTTGCCCAGGTCCAGGGCCCGCATGGCGGCCGCAAACCCGCCCGGGCCGCATCCGATCACACAAACGTCGTATTGGTTACGATTGACATCGGCCATGAAATTGATCCTTTGATGATATTCAGCTATATTCAGACAATAGCGATGCCGGACGCCAGTCGGCGGTTTCGGCTAGTCTGATAGTATAGGACCTGCTCGATATTTGTGAAGCTTTTCGGGCGCCACACGATTCACGCGTGACAAGGCCGGCATGTTCAAAAGACTAACGACGGTCAGCACCGCCCCGGTGCTGATCATTTTCTTTATGCTGTTCCTGGCCCATTTGCAACCGCTGGATGCGGGAGGGCTGATCAGCGGTGAGGCGGCACGCACCGGGCGCCAGGTTTTGGTGCTGCTGCCATACGCCCTGGCGGTTCTGTGCCTAAGCATCGGGATTCGATTCGGCTATTGCGGGGTCATGATCGCGGCGCTGAGCCTGGGGGCCGCCTATCTGGTCACGCGGCACCACGGCGTCGCCGGTTTTGATATGCCAGGCCTGCAACGGGCTGTGGTGTATGCGCTGCCGGCCATGCTGGTGCCTAATTATCTGCTGGCGGCGTGGACGGAACGGGTGCCCTGGCGCTCGCGCCGCGGGATCGGCGCCCTGCTCCTGGCGGCCGGCTGGTGCCTGATCGTGGGGGGCGGCCAGCTGCGCCTCTTTGAGCCCTCAGCGATCCTGGCCTTGCGCCTCGAATCCCTGACACAGCATATGGGTGCTGGCATCCGGTCCTTTCTGGAAGCATTGCCGGCGGCCCAATGGGCCGCCGATCATCTACCGTTTGCCATCGATGGTCGGCTCATGCTCTGGCCGACTTGCCTGTTGCTGATGATCCGTGCGGTTATGACCCGCAGCCCCGTTCTGGCTGGTCTGGGGGCCAGCCTTGCCGTGACCGTGCCCCCGTTGGTGCGGCTGTCCGGATCTATCTCCCTGGGCCTGGTGTATACGGCGGCCACCCTGATCGTTCTGGTGGGCGTGCTGGAGTCGATATTCAAGCGGGCCTATCGTGATGGCCTCACCGATTTGCCCGGGCGGCGCAGCCTCGACGACACGCTGCGGCAGCTCGGCCGCCGCTACACGATCGCCATGCTGGACGTGGACCACTTCAAGCGCTTCAACGACCGCTATGGACATGCCACCGGCGATGAGGTGCTCAAGATGATTGCCGCCCGGGCGGGCCGCATCCGGGGCGGGCAACCGTTCCGTTATGGGGGGGAAGAATTTGCGGTGGTCTTCCGGGGACGGGCCGCCGATCACGCGGAGAGCGCCATGGAAGATTTCCGCCGGCACTTGGCGCAGACGCCCTTTGTGATCCGTAATCGCCCGCGTTCGCCCCGCAGCCGCAGGGGGCGTCAATCCCGCCGCTCTGCCCCCGGGAACCGCACACAGGTCAAGGTGACGGTCAGCATCGGATTAGCTGCGAGGGCCGGGCGCCAACGAAACGCCGCGGCTGTCTTGAAGGCCGCCGACAAGGCCCTCTATCGGGCCAAGCGCAGCGGCCGCAACCGTTTGTGCCGGGAAGCGTGACCTTTCCGGCCCATCTTAAAAAGAAAGGAGACAGGATCGATGATCGAGGCGTTTAATGGCGTGCGCCCGCGGATCGGCGCCAATGTCTTCGTCGCGCCCACGGCCGTCGTCATCGGCGATGTCGAAATCATGGACGGCGCCAGTGTCTGGTACGGGGCGGTGATCCGTGGTGATCTGGCATCGATTCGGATCGGCCGCAACACCAACATTCAGGACAACTGTACCATCCACGTCGACGCCGGTCAGCCGGCGCTCATTGGCGAATCGGTGGTCATGGGGCACAATGCGGTCGTGCACGGCTGCACCATCGAGGACGACTGTCTGATCGGCATCAATGCCGTCGTCCTGAACGGAGCCCGGATTTGTTCCGGTTCCATCGTAGCCGCCGGGGCCGTGGTGCTGGAGAAGCAGTCCATCGGGCCGCTCGAACTGGCGGCCGGCATCCCGGCCAAGGTGCGGCGAACCCTGCCGGAACAGATCCGGGAAGACATCCGCCACGATGCCGATATCTACCTGGAGCTGGCCCACCGTTTTCGGGAACCATCATCTCCCTGAACGCCGGCGCGCAGCCTTGCATTCCGCAACGTTCGCTGGTTTAATAGACGGGCAGCGGTTCCGCGGGACCGGTCCGCTGAAATTCGATCGGTCGTTTCAAGCCGCGGCCCTGCGAGGCGCGTCATTTCAGGTTGCCGCCGACGCGAATCCTGCCCTGGACGGAATCCTGTGCCTAACCGGATTGCCGCCGGGAACCCTCGGCCGCTGACGGGCCGGGGGTGTCAAGCATCAAGCGACCTCTCGTATGACGTTGGGAATTGAAGCGCCATTGACGATGGGCGACAGGCTTAAGACGGCGCCATGGAAATACTCGTTATCTGCACCGGTAATATCTGCCGCAGCCCATTGGCGGAGGGGCTGCTGCGTCACAT
>JAAUYL010009459.1_pt1 | contig 10980 bp, 19 predicted proteins | sample 7278011 | NCBI WGS metagenome assembly JAAUYL01 (sample SAMN14350225, study PRJNA611818) | marine sediment metagenome | isolation source: surface marine sediment (1.8m) | place: French Polynesia: Moorea | collected 2018-08 | reverse complement strand
TACAAAGTACAGAGACAAGGAGTGTTCTGTATTGTGAGCTGCTTGTGGTCAAAATGGCAAGAAGAAAATGGACTTTCTTCACGCCTCCTTGACTTTCTTCAATGCAAACAGTATTCTTCAACAGGACCAAATCTATCTCAGAGCCTTAAGGAAAAACTTGAGAGGAGGGCAAAAAGTCTAAAGGTATTACGGAAAGATATTTCTCAAGGTCAAGTTGATTCTCATACGAAGTGACAGTGGGAAAGAGTGAACACATTGGCGATGGTCTGTTGTTGGAATGCCCTCGGGCTGACCCGACGCCCGCGGGCCCGGGGTAGAGGTAGGGGTCCCTAAAAAGTAAAAGCTCTTCCTCTCACTCATGCTGCTCGTCAGGTGCCCTAAGCAAGCCCCTCTCTTACCTAGCGTAGTAGTAATGATCGTAGACCCGCCAACCGTACCCCCAAAATTGACCGCCCAAAAACAAGTCGGTCATGGTCACGACAAAGATGAGCACGATAAAGTTGAGCACCTCGCACAGAATGAAATGCCAAAAATAGGGGTTGTTGTGGTGCATTACCGCCTGGAAGAAATCTTGTACAATTTCACGAGTTTTTATCATTTATAACATTACCTCGAAAGCCTCAGCATACTGTCGAGCTAGGAGCTCGCTCTCGTCGGTTCCCAATAGATGGCGCTTTGCTTCCAAACCAAATTCCTCCATCTTTCCCCCTTCCAAATGTCTCCAGAGTTTCCAGGGGAGTCGGAATAAAAGAGCCTGAAAAGTAGCCAAAAATGCCAAGAGTGAGCTAAGTTGCAAAAGGTGAGTACAAGTAGAGTCCAGAAAATAACGATCCACAGTCGCTAGAGGAGTACGGAAACAACAACAACAACAAGGTCATTATGAAGTGGGCGGGTAACAGCTGATTTTTATTTCCTCATAACAACCAAAATTTGGCGAGATAGGAGTCCAAAGTCTCTAAATTTGGCTCGTCCACTACACTCCGCTTCGCTCGACGAAGGAAAACAATAATGACATTAAGGCCCCGTGCGTGTCCATAACAAAAAAAGAAAAGAAAACTAACTCAACAAGAAAGTTAGAAAGCTGCGAAGGCTGCGAAGGCTGCGAAGGCTGCTGACCGTAAAGGAGAAAATGATGTATTGTGGTGTTGTGTTTGGTTAGCAAAAACAACCCCACGAAAATTGATTTCCTGTATAAAAATTCCGTTAAATCAAAACAAACATTGTGTAGTCCTCTAGAGACTGTGCCGTTGAAAAATTGAAGGGTTGAAACGGGAGCAGGCAAAGTTTCGCAACACCATTTGTCCAGCCTTTCTTTTCTGAAACGAACCCGAAAACTTTTCCGGAACTGGGGTCTACTTCCGTTAGTCATATCCAAAAACTTCTTTTCTGAACAGTTTACATAAAAATCCGAGATAAGAAAGGCTTTTTTTGCTGAATCTTCACTAGTTGCAAAGTTGGAACCGGAAGTTGTAATTGTAATTTTCTCCCGAAAAAACTGGGAAATGGTCACATACCACGAGGTTGTTCGTGCATATTTTCACATACATTTTGAAGAAGAAGATGAAGACGTTGAGTGCGTGCTTGGCCTTTATTATGAAAACTGCTGCTGGCCTTGAAGGCTCCTGAAGACCTGAAGTGTCATTTTGACAGGTAAAAGGACAACAACAACATCAACATGATGTCCAAAATATGAAGGAGGCTGGACCCCATTAAAGTAATTTTGACCTTGCCCTGGTCTTTGGAGAGCTTTTAAACTGGTCAAGTACCTGAAACAGTAGGAAGAATGGAACCCATTGGTAGTAGAGAGTTTCCAACGTTGGAGATCCTGGAGCCGCGCTGGTTCCTTGATCGGATCCAATACATGGAGCACGAATTTGTGGCATTGTGTTTAGTTTCCTCAGTAGGTTCGTGTCCAAATGTACCGTTGAGTGTAGCCAGCAATAGGCGTCCACAGCCTTGATTTCCGCGCCATTTTTCGCGTCCTGGAACATGTCAAAGTTGGGATCTTCGCTCCGCTCGAACATATGCTACACTTACAAATATGCATTCAATTGGGTCTCCAAAGTATTGCTTGGCAAAGGCCACGGCGGATGCCGCGAAGATGGCGGTGCTGGTGAACCAGTAATGAAGCCTGAAAATCCAACCGTCGATCTGGACAGGATCAAGGTCGGCAAACCTAAAAACGTAAACAAAGACCACGTGGTTAAGAGGGTCAAAATGTAAACAAAGACCACGTGGTCAGGAGAGGAAATGTAAACAAAGACACTCATTTACCTTCTAACTTGGTACCAGAGGTCGAAGCCGCCGTTGCTCATCATGGTGAAGTTGGCAAACCTCTTATCTTCGGACCTGTCGAGGTCACCGAAGCCGTAATTCTGTCAGCATTTTAGAGGCCGAGCCAAATTACTGCCACCATATGTTCACGTATTTTTCATCTTTTTCTCAAATCACTCGTCTTTGAAGCCACAAAACAGACTGAAGACTGAAACAGGGTGTTCCTTTTTCTGCAAAAAAAGTGAAAGCATCTTGCTTCGACGGTTAGAAAGCTCTGAATCTAACGGGACGCCGCGCGCCGAAAGCCCAATGAAATATACAACGTAATATAAGCGTACAACTCAATTTTCGCACCTACTCGTATTATATAATTTTGAGCTGTTTCACGGAAAAATATGGATATTTGAGCATTTTCACAGAAAAAAATATAATATATCATTTAATTGCAGACATAAATTTCGCAAATTTTGCATAGAAACAAAGACCCACAGAAAGCTAAAAATAAATAGCAATGCTGATGCAGCAAAGTTTTTAGTATCAATTTTATTTCCAACCGAAATTGCAAAATGACAATGATTTTTTGTCCCATTTTGGATAAACAAAGAAATGCAAAAGAGAGGGGTACTTTTAACAAGCCAATAAAAGTGGCTCTTTTGAAAAACTTTTTCGGTGACTTTCAAGTCGCGATATCTGGTAACGCTGCAGCCTGAACCGGTTTGAAGATAATTCGCTATTTTTGCGCCCAAGAGCAATTTTGGCTCTCGGCGCTTTTGGAGCGCTAATAAATCATTCAAATGAAATTTTGCTCCTTGCTTTTTCACGATTTTTATTTTTCCCCAGTGGGAATTAACCAATTTCACGACTTTTTTCAAGGATAACAAATGTTTTTTACAGCTGAAAACGGTCTAAATAGTGAATATGTGTTCAATTCAACAGTGTCTTTCGTTGATTGCAAAAAGATAAAAACAAGAAATAGGGGAGAAAGATGTTGAGAAATGATGGTATCTATTGGTGTATGAAGGAATGGGGAGCACGAAAGCTTTCACTATTTTATTTTCACGACTCTCGTCCAAAACTAGACACTTTGTAAGTAATCTTGTAATTACTTTCATGCTGTTTTTAACGGACTTTTGGGACTTTTTCTTGTGAAATTACCGGCTGCATAGTGAAAAGAACTCAAGTACCCAAAGGTTCGAATAGTGGAACACTTGGATTTTATTTACACGATGGAAATGAAGTGTAATCTAAAGGATCAAGGAGCCTACCACCCCCGCTCACATTTTCTTTTGAGAAGGAAAAGGACAAAATGGAGCAATTTTCATGCAAGAAAAAACTACGTGTCTGTTAGAAACAAATCCCCTCGCACCCCCAACCCCTCTAATCGTTTTTAAGTGGAGCCCCCGAGCAGGCAAACTCTGTCATATGCAGGTTGAATTTGAATTTCACAAGTTTTCAATGTATCTTGTAGTACTTCTACAATCTATAGATCTTGAAGCCAGACAGTTTACGATATTGCAATGCTGCATCTTAGGTCCCTGAGGGACATAAAATAATGGTTTGTTTACGTTTCTTGTTTATGTTTATGACACATGCGAAGCTAATTACATTACAATGACAATGCCTCTGATTCTTTTATGATGCGCTAAAAAGCCCATTTGGCAAACATAAGCAAGGTATCCTCAATGGATCAGAAAGTAAACAAAACAAAGTGCAACCATTGCTTTCTCATTTATTTATTTATTTTTAGGCACTGTTGGACCGGATCCTGGAGTTGGCTTCGGCAATGGCATCGCCGAGGGTCTTCATCTGTTCGTTGACGGCCGCGTTCAAGTCGATGTTGGTCGTGACTCCCTCTCGAGGAAGATCCGGAACGGCAGGCAGGACCCGCTCGCCTCCGGCATGATATTGGCTAACATGGGCAAACTTCATCAAGAACAAGTTCGGCAACCACAAGTAAGTTCTATTTACCCGTCGGCAATGTCGAGTCCAGCCAGATCAACCCAGCGGCAACCGCTTCCGTCTTCGCTATAAGAATCGTAGCTCTGGACGCTCAACTTCAAATGGCTCAGGAGGACAGTGGTATCCATAAAATAAGAACCGGAAGTGGGAAAGCCCTCACCGGAAACTTCACTGAAGAAAACAAAGATAATCAAGATTAACCTGCTCAACGGTAATATACTTACTCCGGGACCTGATCGGTCTCGTCTGGAAACATGTGATCGCGGTAACACTCCTGAAATTCCGTCAGCGGTACGTCGATTCTCAAGACAACCGGAATATAAGAGAGTCCGTCAGCCTCGGCCCTCATTGTCGCGTGGTTGATGTAGCGGACAACGGTAAACCAGCGGGTGGTCACAAAAACCTAGTCGTTAAAAAACTCGTGAAATGATTCCGGATCCGGATTCAAAATCCGTTACTTTATCAACGGAATCCGTTGCAAAACCGTCGCGGCCAGACAACTCGGACATGCCCTGCTTGCTGCCCCCGGGGACAAGGCCGCCGGAGTTCACGATGTCGGCGAGGTTGTGCTCAAAAGTCACGTGGAACATGGTAACGGTAATGTTATCCGCCATTTTGATTCCGTCCAAATCCGTTGAAAACTAGAGTGCGATTGGCAAAATTCATTATCGGGAATAACTTCATTTCATTGTACAGGAAAGGAAGTCAAAATTGCGATTGTGCTCTTTGTTCTTGACATTCATAAATAATTCAATGCCATTTTTCTGTAGAAATAAATGTACTTTTTATGACTTTTAAAAATGATTTCGCGTTGGCGCAGATGGTATGACGTTCAGTTTCAAGATTTTTATCATAACCTCTATCCTATATTTTTGCAACATCTGGTTTCAAAATCATTTTGTTGGCCTGTTTCTTTGCAGGAGAATATTTTAAAAATATGGAGCGGGTTTTGCTTGTTGTTTCCGTGATTGCAGTCTTGGTCGTTCAAGATCGTGTCCAATGCTGGAGAATCAACAATAAAGCTTACAGGAGCATCAGTAACCCGACCGGATGCCCTTGCTGGTGGGATTTGGCTGGCAGAATTGTCCCGAAAAACTCCTGTGCCTGTTGTGTAAATGGAGGCATCCAGGTAAAACTTTTTTCTTAGACCAGGCCAGGACCATGATTGACTTGTTCCATTTTCAGTGTGGCTACCCCCTGCATGAAAACTGTCAGGGCGGCACTAATAATCCCAATGACAAGAAGAACCCAGGACTGACTGGCTGCATAGGTACTAAGCTCAAACACGGTCAATGGTTCAGGGATCATGGTTCATGGTTCATGTTCATGGTTCATGGTTCATGGTTCATGGTTCATGGTTATGGTTCATGGTTCAGGTTTAATCATGAAATGCTTTCAGGCATCAGAAACTGGCTGTTCACCCTCTCTGAACAGGGAATGAAGTGTCATTACGATCTTTACGACTACACATGTGCCTGGTGCACTCCAAGTATAATAATTATTTAATTAAATAATTGCATCTGTTCTTGACTACAGTTTATCATGTAGGAGGCCGACAGTGTGGCATATTCAGTCCTGCCATCGGCCAATACTGCCGGAGGATGGATCTGGATCACAGAGAATGCTTTGGAAGAGGTAATGTCACAATGTCACTTCCGGTTTGGGAATATGATTTAACTTCTACTCCTTAAATTCAGATTTGGACTGCAGAAGCTATCAAGGTCTGTGTGATCCCAACGCTGAATGCAAAGATACCGGATTTGTCGTGGTCGGTGCAACAGCCTCCACTCCTGAACCAATCACCAGGTGGTCCTGTTTTTGCAAGGATGGCTTCCTTGGCAACGGCATTGACTGCATGAACACCACCTCAAGTAAGAGACTTGTAGGCAATCTCTTGACAATCCTGCTGACTTGTGATTGGCCTTTGCAGACGAGATTCCAGCCACTGGAACCAGGATGGTCGAGGTGGAGCTGAAGCAGACAATTGACTATGAGATTGTGTCTCAGGATCCACAGCCAGACATTCCCCAGACGACGTTGACATTTGTCTCATTGTTGGAAGCAATGGCTGCTTCTGGACAACCTCCTTGTCCGGCTTGCACCCAGACACCCATAATTTGTGGCGATCATAGTTAATTAATTAATTTCATTATAACAAAGACATCTGAAAATTCTAATCAAAAAGGCTGAAATACATTTCAAAATACTTACATAAGTACCTATATTTAACATGAATGAGAGAAGACTCGCTATTTTAATAGGAAAATATGAAAATTCTTGACGAAGTAGAACGGAGCAATGCCTTTGATTTATATCGTTGAAAGCCATTAAAATAGGAGTACTCAAAATTACCCAACATAGAGTAAAACTGTCATTTTCAATTTTCCCACTTTTTAGCCAGACCTTTTTGACATCGATTATTGGAGGAATTTTTGCTGCAGACTAACCAATGAATTTTAAAATATGTGGCATTTTGTTGGACTACTTTTACTGCAATGCCAGTATTCTTCCATATGAGGAAAAAATAAAGACTTTCTTGATTACTTGAAATTGTGTCACATTGTAAAAACAACTGCAAAAACATGACACCATTGTCAAAAAATACGATTCCATTTGTCCTCAATATTATTTTAGTGGTCTTCTCTTTTGCCGAATCAAGCTTGCTGAACAATTTCATTGATGGCTGTGCAACCACAGTTGATAACTCTGTCCAGGAATTCTGTGACTCCATTTTGAATCCAATGAACAGATCAAGGAGGGCAATCACTGAAGACACTTTGCCATTCCTGATCCAATTTCTTAAACGTCATGGAATATGCTCAGTTACAATCATTATTCACCCCGTAGACTTGAAAAGTAAGATCCTAAACCATAATTGCAAGATTGTTAACGCTAGCTGAAAATATTTGGTTTGCAGTTGACTCTCCAGTTGACTTGACCAAGTCTCTGATCCAGAACGGGTTTCAAACTCAAGTAATGATACCAGCAAATTCAACAATGCCACAAGACCTGCAGGATTCTGGTACTAACGAAAGAAAATGGGCTCATATTTTCCTATCTGACTTTGACAAAGTGAAAGACTATGCTAGAAATGTAAGTATGCATAAAGCTTAAAAGTTAAATGTCATTTCGAGAAAAAAAAATCCTTTTTCAGAGAGGCTTCCCCCAATCAGGATCATTTTGGGTACTGAAAACAAGCCATGACATTGATATTTTAAGTCAAGACCTATCTGAATTTCCACTGACATTGGACAGTAACGTTTATGCATTTTCAACCAAGAGAGAGGTAAAGTATTTATTCAGCTATAAATACATATGTAAAGTTACTAACTTTAACAGTGATATTTTTTAGGAGGAAAGCATCAAGGTTTATGAGCTGTACAGGCCAAACCGGAAGTCCGAACAGATTGTCAACCAGTTAATTGGGAATTTTGATTCCACTTCCGGTTTAAAAATGACTGACATGGGCTTTTGGCAACGCAGGCAAAATCTTCATGGGGACGTTTTGAAAATCACGTCAATTTTGGATGATAACGTTGAATTCATCGTTTGCACTTCCGGTTTATGGGACTCGAGAATTCCTTGTATTTTTTAGGGACAAGGATATTTCGACGTGGTGAAAAATGGCACCAAAACATCCCTGGTTGGACTGTATGCAGACATTTGGCTATACTTTCAAAGCAACTCAAATTTCACGTAAATATTTAATTAATCTCGTAGATTTTTGAAAAATGTAGCAATGATTTTTATTGCTTTTACAGCACAGAGGTTGTCCCATCTGTTGATGGCAAATACGGTGCTGAGGATGATAAGGGAAACTTCAATGGGATGATTGGAATGTTACAGAGACGAGAAGTTGATGCTGCCACTAGTGGTTTTGCCTTTTCAAAATCAAGATTTCGTGTTGCAGATCCATTGCAAGCCATTGGAAGCTTCAGGTAAAAAAATGTTCCTGAAACAGTTGTGGTCAATGTGGCAGTGCAACTTTTGATTCCCTGTCAGCTCTGTCTTGATGTACAAGGCAGTGACGAGTGATCCAAACTGGCTGACATATGCGAGTCCATTCACAAAGGAATTTTTGATCGTAACAGGATCGGTACTGTTGCTTTGTGGTTTTCTCTTTGGTGTAACATTACGATTTGGTGATGATGTTGAGGCCACCAGTGAAGCCATGATGCTTGTTCATGGATGCTTGAACCAGGGAACTCCATATGATCCACAGAAACATTCAACAAGGATTGTGTTTTTGACCATTTTCATCACGGCCACAGTTTTGTGGTGCTCCTACTCGGCAATCTTGACATCATTTCTAACTGCCAAAGTGGATTTTCCACCATTTCAAAATCTCGAACAAATGTTTCATGGCACAAATTACAGGATCGTCACAATTGGGGGTGGCATTTATGAGACAATTTTCATGGTACATATATTACATAAAAGACAAGCGATTCAAGCCAATTTATGTCCAGAAATGAAGGCTATAAGTGACTGTGTCTTTTAGGATGGGACTGCATTGCATAAGGAAATTCACGAGAACCGGATGTATTATGAAAACACATGGGACAAAGTTTTTCATGAGATGGATTCTCAGCCAAACGTTGTCGCTTTTGGAAGGCAGCAATCACTGGAGCACGTAACCAAAAGATCATGCAACTATAAGGTGATTCCAGGATGGAGTGTTAGAAAAGTCTACTCATTTTTCGTGGCCAAAAACTCCCCTTACAGGGAACTTTTCAACAGGCAGTAAGCTTGCGAACATGATTTTATCCTGGAGAGTCAATGTCATTCCATATGTCGTTATATTTTTAGCGTTAGAAAACTCCAAGAAACCGGAAAATTGAACAAATTGATGGACAAGTGGACTTCTCTTGGACCTAGACCAGCCTGCAACTCTTTGTCCACCGAGGCATTGGGACTGGAAAACACCATATTTTCATTTACATTTTTGGGCTCATCATTGGTTTTTTCAGCAGCTATTCTATTACCAATTGAGGTCTTTCACAATTTTTTTAACAAGCCAAAAAGGTTTTATTATTAATAATGGATTGAGGCGTCTAATTAGTAACATGATGGGTTCAATGTAAAAAGCGTTATATTCCATTATTTTAAAAAGTTTAAACATGCATTCAGGAATAATTGGTGCAATGAGTGATCCCAAACATCGCATTAATATCGATTATCGATTAATTACTTAATTAATTATACATTATACATTGACACCATCACCAGCAACTGTCATCCTTAAAAGTAATAAATTTCGGTCACAATGTCGTCTTTTGTTAGAGTGAATATGATAAAGAATATATAACATTCAAATACAAAATACCTTCGCAGTAATCATAGTCTGTCTCATGGCATAGGCACCCATATCCGTCACAGTAGTCACAGTTTACAGATCCTTGACAGCAATCACCGCCATCGAAATTGCATTCATTGACGTTGAGGTCGCCATCACAGTACTCGTCATTTATATAATCATGGTTGAGGTGAGCAGGACAATGGTGAAGGCCTGCTTTTAAAATTTGTATGAGCCTTATTCAATGTTCCATGCTACTCTTTTATTTTACCATTGCAGTGTAAGAGTCCAGTCTCGTCACAAAGACAACTTTCTGCAGCACAATATTCACAATCCACATTTTCGAGACAACAATCTCCTCCATCAAAGTCGCACTCTTTTATGTTGAGATCTGCATCGCACATGCCATCAAATATGTAGTCATGGTTAAGGTGTCCAGGACACAATTTGATGTCCTCTGGCAAACTATAGAAAGAAGCAAATTCTTTTGGCTTGTCGGAATAAAACTTTATATCCCGCGAGGCATTTGCAGTTTGCATTTATAAACAACAGGAACAACATGTGGTGATCTTACACATGACATTGGCACTGGTCACAATAGTCCATACTTATTTCTGTCGTGCAACAATCACCACCGTCAAAATTGCAGTCTCCATTGTTAATCTCATCGTTGCAGTAGCCATTCGCCATGAATATATTAGATGGGTTATCAAGACAAGATCCTTGTTTTGAGCATGTGTAGTTCCAAAAAGAGATGTTTGTAGAAAAATATTTTGGTACCTGGCACAAGCTCACAATAACGTTCTCCGGTTTCATGGCAAATGCATTGAATCCCATCATCACAATATGAGCAGTATTGCGCCCCGTTCGACAGACAGCAATCGCCTCCATCAAACGCGCATTGCGCAATGTTCAATTCACCATTACAAAATCCGTTGGCTACAAATTCGTGACTGACAGTTGCATGACAGTTTCCAAGGTCTGCAAAAGTGCAAGAATAGCATTTTAAAAATGCATTCGCTTTTTACCAACCTAGGCAATGCAGTTGCATTGTTGTATGGCAGAGGCAGTGATGCCCATGGCACCAAAAGCAATCAGTTTGATCCAAACAGCAGTCCCCGTGGTCGTAATTGCAGTCAATGTTATTGCTGACACTATCGCAATAACCGTCACCCAGATCTTTGCAAGTTTCTTGCAATAGAAAACATGTCTAGTTATGTCGTTTTCATCTAGGTGGAATCAAACGAAATCGAAACGTGGGAATTACTTTTGATATCGGTGCAATGTGCTGTTCCAGTTTCATGACAAATGCACTCATCGCCACCGCATAAACTGCAATCAGATTCTTCAACACAGCAATCACCTCCATCATATGCACACTCAAGTACGTTGAGGCCATTGTCACACCTTCCATCAGATACAAATTCATGGGCGAGATATTCAGGACAATT
>JAAUYL010041091.1_pt1 | contig 10982 bp, 14 predicted proteins | sample 7278011 | NCBI WGS metagenome assembly JAAUYL01 (sample SAMN14350225, study PRJNA611818) | marine sediment metagenome | isolation source: surface marine sediment (1.8m) | place: French Polynesia: Moorea | collected 2018-08 | reverse complement strand
TCAAGAAATTGCTGAAGGACGTGTTGAATTTGAGACGAAAAGTCGGGTTCGAGCTCGTGGCTTACAACTCGAACAATTGTGTGGCCAAACGATTGGACCCTAAGAAAAACTACTACAGTTATCACGATCTGCTCTTTTACCGGGGATCTTAAAACTATTTATGCGGTGTGATGTTTCAAACTTCCATGTGCCAATAAATCAATTAAAAAAGCATATATCGCTTTCCTTATCAAAAATGCTTCCATGAGCCAAGTCTCCCGTCACCCGTTTTTCAAACTACTAAAGTGCGCTCCCGTTTTCGACAAGTTTTACCCCTAATTTTATCAATGCTAACGGTAGCATTAATTATCCCTAGATAAGATCTGTGATTTAGATTAACTTACATAGATTTGCGCGGCAGGCATGGAGAGTCCAACGCACACCCCGGTCATTGCGCGCGCCATCAAAATAGCCACGTAGGATTCATGAATCGAGGCTGTCCCGAGGACGGCGAAGCTAAATCCAAACATGACCGAGGCCAGAATCATCGACCATTTCCGTCCAATATGTTGCAGGAACACAGAGGCCACGAGGGCGGCAAAAATGGCACCGATCGGTGGCGAGGCCGCTGAAATAAATAGGTATCGTAAAATATACCAGTAACGATCGGGACAACTTTTCTTACTGATCCAAGATGCGGATTCCTTGGAGAGGGGAGCATAGCTGAGACTGTTATTGAGGCCATCAAGACCCTGGAGGCTGGGAACGGCAGGTGAGGCCCAGCCTCGAACTTGTCCGGTAGCGAAAAAACTCAGCGAGGCCGCGACAGCGGCCAACACCTGCTCAAGAGGTTTGTTTGCAAACAAAACCACGTGTTGTAATTGGCATGAACAACATACCTGAGTCGAGTACTTGGAGGCCTCCATAAGAAATTGTTTTGGTTGCTGTTGCCGGTTACGGTTCTTGTCATCTAATGAGAGCTGAAATGGAATTGTTGGCTGGTTTTAACATGTGAAGAAAAGATCCGGGGACAAAAAGGTGAGTGGGATTGATCAAAATCATCGATAAATTGACATTCTGGTTTGTTGATGTTTTGCGGATATCGGGATATATTTGTATTTTTAAAGACAGGTATTCGTTCATATGCGCCTCAAAATATTACTGCTATGGGTCAAGACTGAAGTGGTTATAACAGTTTGTCTGAGTGCAAGAGGTGCATTTATTCCCCCATGTTTGCAGTTTAAAATTGCCTCAAATCTTACTCTCAAACTTAGGAATTAAAATTTCTTAACACGTAAAAAATGAAAAAAATATACTACTTATACACATGACTTCTCTTGCAAAATATTCTTCATAAATATCTGATTAAACTTGGCTTACAATAGCTTTCCAATTGAAATTCGAAACTTGGCTCACCGTTCTTCCGTTATTTGTTGACATGATGATAAGTTTAAAAGTCGTCCACAAAAAATAATAGCGAGATTTACAAAAGACGATAATGTCACTTAGGTCCCTCCTCTCATCTTGTTCTTTTTTTGTAATACGGTATAGTGGCCTACATATCCATTTTTGCAAACAAGTCGTAACGGTTTCAAAATCGAGCAATTTATTGAAGTTTGTGAGACATTGCCAGGCTCAAGATTTAAAAAAAATGTTAAAGGCTGCAATTTCTCACTTAAAAATTATTTTGAAACTGAAGATCTCGGATGACGTGACACGCAGTAAACTTGAACTTGAAATGATAAAAATATTTGGAATTTATGGCCTTTTTGCAGTAGTTTCACTTAATTTTTTTTTTTTTCTTTTCAAATTGCACCACTTTCTTTCAAATATAGCCTGTTGAGCGTTGAAATTGACGCAGGACAATTAAACTGAAAACACTTTTGTGAAGTTGAACTTTTCCTTCGACTAAATGGACACAGTGAAAAAAGTGTTGCGATGCTGCATTGCCCTGCTATTTTCATGGAACTTATTTTTTGCACCAAATTGATCTTTTTCGCCACAAAAAGGTAGTCTTTTTTAGTTGTTGAAATACTAAAAGTCACGCAGGAAAAAATCGAGCAAAATCAGCTACCCCACTAACTTTTTTCAGACATTTATCAGTAGTTATTCCACGCAATATTTTTTAAGAAAAGCAAAAAATGGTTCTTATTCATGGATCTTATGAAGCCATTGCTTTTGGCATCTTTATGTTTTACTTTCAATTATGAGCTGCATAAAAATGCAAACTTGTAAGTAGATGTGGCTGTGTTATCATTTTTCTAATGGGCAAATTCAATAATGGGAAACATTTTTTCAAATTATTAGAAGGGGGAGTGTTGCTGTTTTGAAAAAGATAAAAAATGTAATAGCTGCATAAAAGTAAACCTACTCCTACGTACTATTGATTGATATGGAAACACACTTGTTTCGCGGAATACTTTCAAAATAAAGTACACTGGAAATTAGGCCTACACAATATTGCATCACCTATACATTTTTTTCTCTAAGTATAATAATTCAAAAATACCCGCGAAAAGTGTAGGGTTCTTATAATTGTTTTGTTACCTGAAATAGGTAGTGATTGTAAATGATCCACTACTACCCTTCTTTTGGAATTCTCCAAAACAACTGGCCGTAAATATCAGATCTATTGTAAATAATAGTTTGCTAATTTGACGACAAGAAAAAATGACGCTTAAAGTGTCCATAAATTTTTATGGTTCATGTTTTACAACACTAAATTATTTTGCTTACTTTTCTGCCCTTTTCTCTCGCCAATAATTTCGTGTTGTTTTCTGCTGGTTTTTCTCGCATCGACTGAATCCAGGCCAAATGCCAAAGTGGAGCGACTTCTTTACTGAAACGATGTAAATAAGTAAAACGCAGCTCAATACTTCATACACTACTAATACTAATACTAAGCCGGAGAGCCTCCTACTGTTTAGTCAGATCAAAACCACTCCCAATGGTCTGCCCAAAATGTCTCCTCGTTCTGGACATTTTTGAGCAGGCCAAACCATGTTAAAATATAGCATATTTTCAGGAAATCTTCTATGACACTTGACCATCACGGAGGTCCAATTTATCTATGCCAGAAAATGCCCTTCCTAAGATGAAAATATTGCACTTCAACTGCACTTTCCTTTGTATTGAAAGATCAGCTTTGTCGAGTTTAAAATCCTTAAAAATTCCACACATATGCCCTGCTATAGAATTGGTGACAAAGAAAACCCGAAAAAAATATAGAAATCTTTGACCTTTTATTGAATAAGTATATGTATGTATCAACTGGTGATCTAATCAGCAGGGACCATGCTGCGCAAATTCAACTATCACGCGGGGCATAAATGTTTGTGCTTATGTAAGATTTAGACAGGGGATAATTTATTGAATTCATTATTCATCTGGGACAGGATGTTTCGCAGCAATTTCTCAGAAAAAAATTGCCTTAAAAGGACCGGTTGAGCGCTAGCTTGATCACATCAGCTATATAATGAGTAGAATTCACGCGCAAAAAATGCGACAAATCGCCATTCATCTTGCTATGACGATAAACATAAAATGCTTTGACTGCTCAAGGTACGTTGTTGTCTGGGACAAGGAAAATGACTTTTTGCTCTGGAGAGCTGCAATGATAAATTGAGATCATAAAATCTCAATAGGGGTCTTACACCAAGGTTTCTCAAAAGTCTCATAGAGGGCGCTGCCTAATCATAAATGTCCGAGTTTGTCCGAGTCGTTATGTAGTGACAGCGCCCTCTGGTGAAATCTGAGATTTCGCCTGATGAAAGACTGCTATTGCAATTTGCAAAACTTAATGATCGAGTGCAACAAAAGATATTTATTAGGGCAGGTAATTTTTCATACTTATGTCAGTCCACATTAACCCACTCCTACATTTTGTTGGCACAAAACAACGACCACGTAGAGCAAAAAAGTTTCTAGATCCTGGTTCAGCAACTTGAAGACGACGTGATGATATGACGGATTGAGAAAAAGTCATGTACACAGCGAGAAAAATAAATGCCAAAGATCAATTTCACCGAGGCCCAAAAAATTTCCACAATAACAACATGCCAAAAAATGTGTACGACCGGCTTGGTCTTCTTTCATTTTAAAAAGAACTCTCATAAATTACTCCAAAATCCTTAAGTTGCCACAATATTTGAGGAAATATATCGTAGACCTGTCAAAAAAATTTCCAACCTTTTATTCATACTGGTAAAAGAACAACAGGTTGTGTCTCTTAAAATTCGTGAAAAAAACAAAACCACACCTTTTATTGGGGGTCCGGCTACCTGCAGAGAGTTCGGTACACGAATTTGACATTTAAGATTTGTCTCTCCGCAACTTTTTCCAAGTTTTTCATCAAATTTAAACACTTATCTACCCATTAAGCCAGATTATTAATAACTTACAAACAGGCCACATGTTTAAAATATGCTACGTATTTGTGTACTTTCGTACATGGTGCTTGGTGTCAAAGGTTGTTACTAAGATACGACACCTAGCTAGGACTGAAAACATTGCAACAATGTGGCTCATATTGAACACATGCTCATGTCCATTATTTCTAACCTTGGACATCATCAGCCAATATGACTGCTAATAAAGTTGACGTCGAGAGTGGGGGTGATGCAGAAAAGAAAAACGAATTTGTTGAGAAAGTCTTGGAAGGTATAATGATATAAGAAATACGAAGCATACAGCCCTTCACAATTGATTCAACTTCTAGTAGGACACGACAACTTTTTGAAAATGGACGACGATCACATGGTGTCAGAACTTTGCTCCCTCGTCAAAAAAGGAGAAGTTTTAGCCCTGAAGGAGAAACTGTCCCTGCTTAATCAGAAGGATGAAAATAGACTGAAAAAAGTCATTAATAAAATTGACAAAACCGGAGAGTATCTCTTTGCCCCTCTACACTATGCTGCCAAACATTCAAACTATGACATCATGGAACTGCTCTTGGATTTTGGTGCTGACATTGACAGTTATGACCACCTTAATTACTGGAAGCCTGCGCACTACTTTGCCGAGTAAATCAGTTGATTGTCATTACTTGCACATAAAATATATCTACTATTCATTTTAAGGCATGGAAAAAGACCCAAAGGAGCACAGACAGCAGACAGATCTTTTCCAATCTTGGACAAAGTGAAATTTGAAGAATATTTGACACTTGACGACTGGTCTCTTCTCCATCTGGCAGCCAAGAGAGGCAACATTTTCACGACAGAATTAATACTGGCAAAGCCAGACGTCAACCTAGAAGTAAGCTATAGTGACATGACATAAAATGTTTATGTTAAATAGTTATATTTGTTTTTATTTAAATATTTTAACAGACAAAAGATTGGTACGGCATGAGAGCACTCCATTTTGCAGCCATTTATAATCAACCAGAAGTGATGAAGCTAATTATAGAAAAAGGTGCAGAGCCAGATGCTGTGGATGACCAAGGCAACAACTGCCTTCATTTTGCTTGTAAGAACAACAGCACCCAGACTATTGACATCATTTTGGGTAAAGGAACTGACATCCATGGCAAAGACTTTATCCTGGAAAAATTGGTCCTGGTCGAGAACAAGGATGGGGAGACTCCAGTGATAAACGCACTGAAAAACAACAACTTCAAGGTGGCCAATCGTCTAATCCATGACTTTGGATGTGGGTCCATCAAGAGTCTCGATCAGAATTGTGCACTTCATACGGCAGCATTGACAGGGAGCATTCCCATGGTGAAGATATTGCTAAAGGTATCAAAATTCATCAAGGCTGTTTAGCAAACAAACTTACTATTTAATTTATAGCTTGGGGCGAAATGCAACGTATTGGACCAAAATCAAAAGAGCCCATTAATGGTTGCTGCCGAGAACAACATGGTTGAAGTTGCAGAGCTTCTCCTCGCTGAGTGAGTCAATTATTCGATAATAACGAGATATATTTTAAATATTTACATAATCACACACATCAGAGATATTGACGTGGACCAAAAGGGTTTCAAAGGTGGGACAGCCCTCATGACAGCTGCTATCGAAGGCAGTATGAAAATGGTCAAGCTCCTGCTGGACCACAACTCCAACGTCGACCTAAAAGATGAGAAGGAAAGAAATGCCCTTCACTATGCGGCCAACCATGACAATCCTGAATTGCTCAAGGTTCCTTCACGATTAATTATTGATCTGTTAGTTTTTAAAAGCAATATCATATTCGTTCGTTTTAGCTTCTTTTGGATAGTGACGCTGACAAAAGCACCTTGGAGGATCAAGATTTCGAGAATAAGACTCCCCTTCACATTGCTGTCCAGAAAGGCAACCTGGAGACCTTTAAATTCCTGATCTCTCAAGGATCTTCAATGGTCAAACGCGATCAAACCAATCACTGCCCAATTCACACTGCCGCGACCGAAGGCCGGGCTGATATCATTGAGTACATGCTTCTTGAAAACAGGAGTCTAATCCATAGCGATGGTCCAGATCAGATGAAACCTCTCGCCATGGCAGCGATGGCAAACAAGATCAAAGCCGTGGAAGTTCTACTCAAGTTTGGAGCTCCACAAGTCCAAGAAGCATTTGAGTATGCTGTGGTCTTGGGTGACATAGAGTGTGCTAGAATTCTACTAAAGGTACTTAGTAGTTCACGCAAACTTTGCTTGTCGCGCATTGCGCACTGTAAATAGCTCCTCCACTTTGTGTTTTCAGAATGGTGCTCAGGTCAATGGAGTAAACAAAAAGTTTGAATTAAGCACAAATAGTCCATTGTCCACAGCGGCATCTGATGGAAACACAGAAATGGTCTCGTTTCTTTTAAAGAATGAAGCTGACATCTCAATTGCAAATCAAAGGGGTCAAAATGCCCTCACAGATTGTCTCTACGGTGACAATGCAATGTTAGTTTACTTATTTACTTACGTACTTATCTTTTATAGATATTCTAGTATCTCTTGACTTCCTTTTAACAGGGACGTCATTGACATTTTCATAAGAAACTATGTTTTCCTGGAAGGCCTGAGGACTTGCATGGACATGAACCACAGAAACACCGAAATCAGAGTTCCAAATACCCCGTTCAGAAGCATGATTTCACTCTGTCCTCCAGCGGCATGGCGAACTTTGAACCAACTCTATTCCTATTTTGGAGCAGATTGCAATTGCTACATTGACTTTGAGCTTCTGGATGACAATTTCCACTTTGATGTTGTGCCAGAAGGTGCTATACAAAAGTTTTGAAAGAGTTGTAAAAAGCAGGCACCACATTTCAAATCTTGATTCCAGATGATACCAGGGTGTTCAGGTATTCAGAGAACATTAAAGATAAGCCCTACCATTCGGACAGGACTCTCCTCATGGAAAATCATCCTCTAATGCTGATGGTCACGCACGAACAAACGGTAGGCTTTTGTTGTTGACATACACATGTACGATTACTAAAATAACAAAAAAAATGCTATTTTTGCAGCATCTTCTCAAGCACCCGGTGTGCAAAACCTTGCTTGACATCAAGTGGAAAAAGTTTGGACGATATCTCTACTACGGGATGCTCTTGGCCTACCTCTTATTTTTGGCGACATTGACAACATTTTCATTGGTGGTTACAAATCCATCAGCAGCTGTGAATGGCACCTGCTTGATCAATGACAAGTAAGGAATTCAGTTTTTGAAAAAGTTTCCTTCATGACACGATAATTTTTTAGGTGCTTGATCAAAGATACCCCACAGCGAGTTACACAGTGGATCATCATTGTCATGGTCAGCGTCAGTGTCTTCTCCAGGCTGGTCAATTTTATGAGGGTAAGATTCTTAATACAGGCATATCAGATTGGTCAACTATCAATTATCATTCAAGACAAGAAAATCATACTTGCATTGGAGTAATTTGCTGGATGTTCTTGTCCACATTTGTGGACTGATATTTGTGATTGACATTGACGAGGAGAGTGCATTGACTGGACTGAGAAAAGTATTGTTAAAATTAAGTATTGACAAAAACGTTGAAGAAAATAACATGACTTTCTTCTAGAATTGGCAATGGCAGCTCGGAGCAATCACAATCACTCTAGCCTGGCTCAACCTTCTGAGCATCACAAGAAACCTGCCGCTGTTTGGCATTTATGTCATCATGTTCATTGACATTTTGAAGACCTTCACGAAATTCGCCATGGTTTTTGGGATTTTCATCGTAGCTTTTGGCATTGGCTTCCACATGCTGCTTCAGTTTCAGGTTAAACAAAAACTAAAGAAAAATTTGCGTTATTACTCGTACTTTTAAAAGATCCGTGATTTATAAACTCCATTCACATCCATTGGCAAGTCACTGCTCAAGACCTCCGTGATGATGATTGGCGAGTTTGAGTTCGAGTCCATTTTCTACTCTGAAACGAATCCGGACAACTTGGCCTATCCTAGCATAACGTTTGCATTCTTTGTCGGATTTCTCATCATCATGTCCATCATTATTGTCAATCTGATGGTTGGTCTGGCTGTTGACGATATAAAAGCCGTTCAAGATCAGGCTGAGCTCAAGATGTTGGCGATGCAAGTCCAGCAGGTCCTGGATGTTGAGCGGATGCTGCCCATGTTTCTGTTTGAGAAATCGATTTTAGGCCAAGAGACTTTTGAAATTGGCTCCTCCGTCCATGCTGAGTTGGGCAGGTTTCACAAGACTGTCGAAGATCAGTCATTCGTCAATGACAAGGCCAAGAAACAAGCTGAAAAAGTTGATGAGATTGCCAAAAAAGTTTCGGCAATTGAAGACATTTTGAAATCAAGACCTCAAGGAAATAACAACCACAACAACATTATCACGAACAGTAACAAGTCGACACTACCAGCCACGCCAACGAGAATCCCTTCAAAAGCTGAGGATGAGGCAGAATTGATTCTAAACTATTTGAATTCAACTAAATAAATATTATACTCGTGTAACCGTAATTGGTGCTATGGCAGGTTTGGTGACCAAACCATTTAATCTTGCGGCCAAAAGGGTACTTGTGAAGAATGTACGTTGTTAAAAAGAACATGGTTTTGTATGAAATGAGGTATTTCATTGCTTCTCACAACTCTGGGAATTCCAAAATGATGCGCGGCAAGAACGCGTCTATGTACTCCAGAATCAATCCAACGACAAGTTTAAAAACAGTGCACACTCCATAATGTGCGTCATCAAAATATTAGGCATATTATTTTTATGTGAAATCTCTCTGATTTCGGGAAACAACGGTTGTTCAGAGGATTTGCCTTATTGCTCTCAAAATTGTCCAGAAATCAAAGCTCTGCAACAAGATTTAAATTCTGAATGTGTTGTCAGTGATTTGACAAAGAAACTTATTCAAAATGAGTTGGACAAAAGAAACTGTGAAGAAATTGAAAGTGCGTACTGCTGTTCAACCGTCGATCCCAATCTGATAAAAGGACAAGGTAAAAAGCAACAATTTGTGTTATTTATCTAACAATTTGAAAAATAAATATTTTGTTTCGCAGAAAAGTGTGGCAGAAATAACATTTTACTTGGAGAGTCGATTGCGCAAGTGGCAAATGATGGAAACGCATTTACGACCGTTGGAGAGGTAAACGTAAAATTCCGGCCTCAAGAAATTAAAATCCATGATTTGTTTTTTTAGTGGCCCTGGATGGCCAGCTTTGGCTATTTCGACGAAAACACCGGTGAATGGCGGCATCAGTGCGGAGGAACGATCATAACCAATTGGCATGTTTTAACCGCCGCCCATTGCTTGGAGGACCCCGCGTCCTCAGGTTGGAGCCTGATCATTGGGGATGTGCAGCTCTCAGATCCGTCGGACGACTTTTTCCGCGTGGAGATGCCGGTCAAGCGTTCGCGCATCCATCCAAAAGTAAACAATCAGCTGGCGTGCGCACTTGTTCCGGTCACGTGATTTTGTTTACATTTTTTTCAGTACAACCCAGATCATGCTTACTACGACGTTGCCGTCCTCGAGACTGAATACGAGATCGAATTCACTTCCGGTGTCAAGCCCATCTGCCTGCCCAAGACGGCCTCGGAGGATGTCAACAACAGAGAGGGAGATTTTGTCAGTATTACCGGTTGGGGCAAGCTTTCAAGAGCTGACGTTAGTCCCAGCTCAGAGTTGAGGCGTGGGCAAATCTGTAAGGCTTTTCCTGTTATTTATATGGCCATATTAGGCAACTTGCTTCACGTATCATTTTTCAGCCATTTACAGCAAGAAGTTTTGCGATCGGGCCTACCGGATATCCGGTGGATTTCTGGGCGCGACGGCGAGACGAGCTTTGCCCGATTTGTTTACAAGCAATGTTTTGTGCGCGGGTTATGAAGGTGGAGGCCAAGGGTCTTGCCCTGGTGATTCAGGAGGTCCCCTGGTCAAGTTTGTCTCTTCAGCGGACGAACCCTATTACATGCAGGTAAAACATTTTTGCGAGCGGGTTAATGGGGACAATTATTCGAGGCGGTTTTCTATAGGTGGCTTCGGTACATGGTGGGATCGGAAAATGCGGCGACGCCAGGCTGCCGGGGGTCTACGTAAGGTTGGAGGACGCGGAGGTCTTGAACTTCATCAAGAAGTCCATCGGCTTGGGTAAGCATGAAAGTACATCATAACTCGTGGTTAAATGTTTAGGGCCTAGATTTTACCATAATTTTCATTGTCTGTTGTAAAAGGGTTTTAATTGAATATTGCCGGAATTGCCGTCACGTGGAAGTGAATCAACTTGATAGTACCAGTACGATTTCCTAGAATGTCAACAATTTTGCCTTGATAAATCTTTTCAATTAATCCGTGCATACCATTTCAATCTAATGTATATCTGTAAACCGAGGAAGCAGAGAGCCCGCCATTGATCAAGACTGGGTTAAGTACTTGTCACAAACAAAACGTGATGATCATTAACAGAACAGGCCACTATATGTAGGGTAATTTGGCTTTATGATATGGTAAGTATGGTTGTGTAAATGCATTAAGGACCAGGGCTGGTTCCGAGGAGGTCACGACTTTTTTTCCACAATATTTGCATAGTGTTTGCTGT
>JAAUYL010012103.1_pt1 | contig 10985 bp, 17 predicted proteins | sample 7278011 | NCBI WGS metagenome assembly JAAUYL01 (sample SAMN14350225, study PRJNA611818) | marine sediment metagenome | isolation source: surface marine sediment (1.8m) | place: French Polynesia: Moorea | collected 2018-08 | reverse complement strand
TTGAACGTGTGCCTCATGTCTTTTCTGTAAATGCAATATGTTTTATAATGACACTACTACGTATTGATAAGAGCACTGCTTACTTGCTTAAAATGATGGCAGTTATGGTGTTTGCGACTAGACCCAGAGCAGCTATTAAAATAGCCAGAATGCCTTCAATCCAAAACGACAATGACACGATGGTTTCTGCTTGATCTCCTGTCAAACAGGTGCCATTGAGTTGTTCCTCGTCACTCATCTTTGAACTAAAATTGCACTTGACTGATGTCCATAAATAAGAAGAAACTCAAATATTGACCCTTAGCTTGAGAAGGAAGTTTGGAAACTAGTTCTTCCTCCTTAATCCCAACACACTGGACATTTGATACACCCGAACCTAACAAGCAGTATAACACTCAGGCTCAGATTATTTATTCAGTTCCAAAGAAACTAACGCAAGCAATACCCTGTGTAGCATAATAGTTTATGTTGTTTATTTAGATGCGTCACCTGATAGTCACAAGCATTTTAACGAGGGTCGAGAATTTACACTAGATATGCTCATAGTTTTACATTGAGTTGTAAATCTAGAGCTCCGTGTGGGGATCTGGTTCACTTAATATTTCCATTTCCTGCCTGTCATGGGCCTAAAAAAGTGAATGCATAGATGAGATTCAGAATTAGATTGTATAATTTCACTACATTGACCAGTCGAGTTGTTCTTCCGCAGAACCAAAACATCCTGACGAAATGAGCCTTGAACTTTCGGTTAAAAGCCAAGTAAAACACAATGTTTATCGAGGAGTTGATTATAAGCAAAAAATTGCTGAAATAGGGGGGAAAAGACCATGGTTAGAATTAGAAAAAAACCCATTTGATTTGGATCTTATTTGAATCATCTATTGACCTGATGTAGTACAAGGTCCAATTAAGCCAGTACCCCTTTGTGATACAAGTTTGCTCGAAGATGAAATCGTAAAAAAATCCTTCGTAAATTAACCGAATGACCCTTGGCAGGTGGCAGATGAGCAGAAGAACCGATATTGACATCAGTATTTTGGCCAGCCTTCTTTCTTGGCGCCTTTGCTCTTGTTCCAAATAAATGGCAGCAACGTTTTCATGCATCCTTTCCAGTGAATGTTCCCTGACAACTTGTCTATAAATCTGAAGGAAAAGCGGTTCAATCATACCATTTTGCGAATGTCTATCTCTCCGGGTCTATTTAAATATCTCTACCTTGAAGTTGCAGAACACTAGGACCGCCATTGGGATCACAATTGTTGCGATGATTTGTGTCCAGTAAATATACACCATGATATAAGTCGGGTGCATCCTATGGTCAGCCACTGTCAGCTCTGCATTGAAAATCAAATCACTGCAAAAAAATCTCCTGAACTTGATGACATCAAATCCAACCTTCATTAGACTCTCCAATCGTGAGCTCGAAGAATCTTGGAATGTTAAGGAGTAAAGCCAGTCCAAGCGGTGTGCCAACGTACAATGCAAGTTTCTTACGGCCAGAAAAGTCCTTCTGCAAGAGACAAAACATACAAAAAAATTTGGGTCAGAATCGATTATAACATTTGTTATCAAAATTTGCATACTCTTTGATGACACAAAGCCACGTATCTTTCAACTGAGATTGCCACAATTATGAATATGGACGCTGTCATAAGAATGCCACTCATTGGAAACATGAATTTGGCATACATCATTGTGTTAGTGTGCGCCGTGACTTGTAGGCTCCATAACGCGGATCCTCCAAAGTTGAAGATCAGAAATCCAATGTCAATCGCAACCAGTGCAATCAGCATCGAGTTGAAAGGGTGCTTCATGTCTTTCCTAAAGATGACCTGTTGTTCCATTCTTTTTGGGATCACAGATATGAACTTACTTGCTCAAAATGATTGCAGTGATGATGTTGGCGATGAATCCTATGACAAGGAAGAGCATTGATATGACACCTTGGAACCAAAATTTTAAAGTTTCAAATGTCTTAACGTCGGTTCCATCCATGCAAGATTGCTTTGCGCCCATCGTTATCGCAAAGAGTGAAGTATTCAAATGAACGGATACGTTGTTGGAGGGGAATATGATGCGACTGTTAAACTTAACGATTGCAATAATCGTCAGTGTATTAGGGAGTTTTTCGGTAGAACAGGAAAACAAGTTTATTTTTTTCCTCCATTCTGTATATTGACATAATTTCTAGGAATCTAGGAATTTCTAGGAAGAGCGCTGGTGACACTAAATAATAAGCAGAAGTACATGCCATTTTATTGCAGTGTAGGACGGCAAGACAGGGACCCTTAAAAAACAATATTTCCTGCCTTGCCGGCCTATGCTTAAGGGATAGCTAAAAACCTGATAAATAGCTAAAAACGTCTATAAGTAGGGTTAAAGAATATAAAGCTGTATTCCATTTTATCCACTAGGGTTTCTAGCTGCTGAGGCCCTCTCCGGCTTTGATCAGGTCCTCCATGTCCAGTCCTATGTTGGTCATCTGTATTCATAAGAAAGGGTGTCAGTTGAGTATACATTTACAGAGAATAGGCTAGGACTCTTTAACAAAATGAGGGAAAGGTCGACAAAACTTGCCTCCTCTTCCAATCGGTCCGGAAACATGATGCGCATCTCAACATCGATCGAGCCGTCGTCGTTGGCTTGAAGGTCGGTCACGTCGACGGCATAATGGGGTGCCAATAACAGCGGAACTTTGAGGCTGGTGTCTCCCTGGAAACTCTTATTGAAGCACGAATAAGTACTAGACATAGTCACAAGAAAATCCTACCGGAGCCCCAAGTGGGAGTACATTTCCAAATAAAGTAGATGAAAAAATCAAGACGATGCTGAAGCATAAATGAGCTGGTGCATTGCTGATTATAAGTTTCATGTTGCTGCAACTGACTGATCACGACACACAGGGTTCTAATTCTTTTCATGAGATTGATGTATTACATGTCGACTCTGTCATGATAGAATAAGTTTTAATAAAATTCGTAGAGTGGATGAAGCTTGAAAAAGGTAGCCGTTTTGTAACGCAGCGTTGTTGGAAATCATAGGTTTTCCTCTAATCTTCACACAAAGCTCCAAAATTGTCTTGAAGTATCCTTAGCCATCTAACTTGATGCAGAAACGCAGCATTGTCATGGCCAAGGCCAAGTTTACCAGTAGTTGTAGCCAAAATAGCAGCATGTTTTAGTAAAACATGCTGTAAAACAGTTTCACACATTTTCTTCCTTTGGCATTTTTAGCGTAAAATGGCTATTTTCAACCATGAATTACAAAAAGTGGGAGATGATAAACGAAATAAAAGCTCATCGTCAGGGACTCGCCACATGAATTAGCTTTTGAACGAGCCCTTTTGAGCCAAGCTTAAATGATTTGATTTGTCAATGCGTACAAGATTGTTGTAACAGTATAAGATACGACAACCAACTTGTTCTGAATATGTATGTGGATATCTATCTATTATATGTGTAGCTTTATTTATGTTGCTTCAAACTTATGGTAGGATTAAAAAAGCCTGCTTAGGTCTTAATCTTCATCTTTTCCCGACGAGCCGCTTATAATTTCAGGGCCACTCTCAATTACGAAAACTCCATCCTTGTTGGTGATTCTTGGTGTTACGACAACGATCTTCCCGGTGTCGTGGTAGTATCTGATGGTGTGTGTGCCTGAAAGAAAGAGATTGGAGCAAGATGTATGAAGGGAACTAAGTATGTTTCTAAGAATGTACTACCATTAAATTTGGAGCTGACGCATGTTGTCCCGCTGCAGATCCTCGTGTCATAGTCATAGCGGGGGCCAGATCTGGGACAACCTTGCCCTTGTGCAGCGAATGTCAGAACAACTAAAACAATGAGAGCTGTAGCGACCAACAAGTTTTGTTGGCACGCTTGCTTTCCTCCGCCACGAGCGCCGCGCATGATTGTTTCAGGTTCGGGTTTAGGTTCTTACAGCTGAGTTTGATGATTGCCTGTTCTTTTGCCTTTTGTTGAAGGCAAGAAGAGACTAACATAGGACACCTGACCTGATCAACTTCCTTTCAAGCCACGGCACTTTGATGATCACTTTTAAGATCACCTTACAACATACTTTTATTTTCTTATTTGTGTTCAAAGCAAGGAAAAATATCAATTTATACGAATATATGAGTTTAAAAAGCAGTTCGCAATAGTCTGTTTGCAGGTTTGTTAGGCGACAATCGCCTCCATCAAACGCGCACTCATGGGAATTTAGGGTATCGTCTTGGAATCAATCAAGATATTGGAGACACCTGTTTCATAGAGCACACTCAATTCTGGTCGATCAGGCACTTCCTTAAACGAGCATTAATAGTTTTTTTTTTCAAGTTGGTATGTAAGATTTTTTACTTGTCTAGCTGTTGTTCTAAAGCACCAAAACATTTGAAAGAAATGGTCGCTAAACTTCTGGTTGAACATCACAAAGAAAAGAATATTGACGGACGAGTTGATGGCAAGCAATAGGTGGCTGCAAAAGAAAACAAATAGATATTTAGATAATATCTATATAGTACCTATGTAAATCAAGAAACCACATGTTACCTGACATTGATCATAACTTCAACCCATAAGTCTGCCTTGTGGCAAAATGATGGAACATGTAGCAAAAGAGCCTCATAGATGTTTGCAATCCCTCTTGGCAGATGGCAGACTAGCATTACAAATGAAATTGACATCAAGACAATCGCCAGCTTGGTTTCCTGGACTCGGTTTTCTTTATCCTCTAAACACTCAGCTTCCGCATTGGGATTGGCTCGTCGGAATCCATTTTCTTGAATAACTTTTCGGTAAATCTAATGGCAAGTAAAGGTCACTTTGCTGATACATATCTAGTTCTATGTATATGTACTAAAAATATTTATTACCTTGAAGTTGAAGAACACAAGTGCAATCATGGGAATAACAAAAGTAGCAATGATCTGAATCCAGGTAACATACACCAGAACATAGGTGGAGTGCAATCTGTGGGGTCTTGCTAACAGTACAAGCACTAAAGACACGAGTAAATATTTTTATGTACAATAACCCTAAGTAAAATGCATACCTCCATCAGACTCATCAGTGGATAGTTCGAAGAATCTTGGCATTTGGATAATGAATGCAAGCCCGAGCGCACAGGCAATGTACAAACCAAGCTTCTTTTTGTCTGAAAGACTCTTCTGGAAAAACGGCAAAGCTTTAGTTGGGCCAATAGAATTGTCAATCAATGTCAATCTCCAATATCTTTCTTACAACGGGATAGTAAAGAGTTCGATAGCGCTCAATTGAAATGGCCACCATCATGTAAACTGAAGCTGTCATGAAAATTGCTGTCATTGGATAGATCACGTGTGGCATGAGAAGGACCTGGGTCCGACTTTCTACGCCCAGTCCGTTGTGCAAACTCATTCCAAAGCCCATGGAGGTCAGAAATCCAATGTCAACGGCGGCAAGAGCTATCAGCATCGTGTTGAATACATGTCTCATGTTTTTCCTGCAAAAACGTAACAACAAGCATTCATTGTCTCTATATGCAGTTGTTGTAAAGGTCTTGTAAAATGCCACTAGCCTGCGCAAAATGATTGCTGAAGTAATGTTGGTTGCCAAACCAATGACAATGACAAGCTCGGTGGCCACACCCTCTATCCAAAACGCTATGAATTCCTTGGTCTCCTGATTGTAAGCTTTGCAATCCATTGTTTCCTTCTTTAGTGCTTGATGAAACAAGTTTGACTGACGCAGTTGGAGTATAGATGTAGATAAGTAGTACATACGAGTACAAGTGAGGCATTGGGAGTTGGGGAAATTTTTCCTTGTCGTTTATTTCATTGCGACAATACATTGACAATGTTCAAAGTTCTTCATAGTTCAACTTGAGTGTAGTGCTCTGTTTGACTGAAAACAGTACCCATCTCCTGCCTTTCATAATTCGCCTGAATATCGAAAAAATTATGTTATAGCGATAATGGTCCAGCAAAATATAAATACTAAATAGTTACCTGATAAGTTGCTTGTCCAAAGCAAGGCACCATTCGTAAGAAATGTTCTCGGAACTTTTGGTTCAGCATTACGTAGAAAACAATGTTAATCGAGGAGTTTATGGTCAACAGAAGGTGGCTACAAAATTATTTAAGAATCAATACCGTTCGTTTCATGAAACAACTTGTATTTACTTGACCATTTTGTCTAACCTGAAGTAGCTTAATGCGATGACCCAAAAATGTAAACCGATACAATCCTGTTGCCCATAGAACAACCCCTCATAAATGTTCAAGATGCCTCGTGGAAGATGGCATAAAAACAGGGCCAGAGATATGGACATCAACACAATGGCCAGCTTGGTCTCTTGCAATCTCTGTTCCTGTTCAGAGTCACAGGCTTCCACATTGTCGTGACCTCTATTTTCCCTGACGACGTGTCTGTAAACCTAAACTTTGGTGGTCATTTTGTCAGCATATGTCCCAAATATGAATGTAAACCTATGTCTATGTTACCTTGAAGTTGCAGAACATAAGGACCAACATTGGGTTGACAAATGTAGCAAAGATCTGAATCCAGGTGACATAGACCAAGACGTAGGTTGGGTGCAGTCTGATTTCATTTGCCGACAGGTGCATGACTGCTCAAGTGAGGACTTAAATTAATTTTAGTGTTTCCCAACAGTGATTTTACTCACCCCCATCATGTTCTGTTGTTGATGCCTCAAAGAACTTTGGAAAGTTGATGACAATTGCCAGACCAATAGCGGAACCAATATACAGGGCAAGTTTCTTTCTATCTGAAACAGCTGACTGCAAAGACCAGATAATTCGTGGATCATGGACTCAAGGATACTGTTTACACTCACATTTGTTGGATAGCAAAGGGTGCGGTATCGTTCAATGGAAATCGCTACTATCATGTAGATGGATGCTGTCAGAGTAATGGAATTCATCGGGTAGAGAAACTTGGGGAACAAAATTGTGTGCGGCGTTGTTCGCAAATCGAGTCCCCTCCAAATGCTGTCCCAAATCTTGAAGAAGAGAAATCCAATGTCAATAGCGACAAGGGCGATCAGCAAGGAGTTGAAGGTGTGCCTCATGTTCTTCCTAAGAAAAGTTTAAGTGATCAAGCTCCAAATCTGAGACTAAATACGAGTAGACTTGCTTGCTCAAAATGATCACCGTGACAATGTTGGTGGTCAGGCCAATGGCAATGACAATAAGCGATGTGACACCTTCCAACCAAAATGACAGGGTCCTGAGCATGTGAGCCTCATTATCGTTCATGCAGTGTTCCTGTGCCATCTTTTTCCTTTACTTAGAACAGTGTCGACCTCCCAATCGTTTTTTTAGAAAACTTGACTAAGAATGTGACCGCATCAATGTCAAGATAAACTAGTTTTTATTTTTCCTTCATGCATTCACACGCCATTCTCCAGAAATAAACTCTTGTATACATTCATTCACAATTAAAGTCTTCACAACTCCACTTGAGTGTAATGTTCCGTCTCACTGAAGACTTCCAATTCTTGCCTGTCAGGAGAATCCTAAAAAGCATAAAAGTATTAGTTACAATCTTGTCCAAAGGCATTTGTCCTTGAAATAAACCTGGGTAGAGGTTGTGCTCCCAAAGCACCAGAATATCCGAAAGAAATGCTGCCTGAACTTTGGATTCAACGTAACGTAGAAAAAGATGTTGATGGAGGAATTAATGGTGACCAGGAGATGGCTGAAATTTCATTTTCATGACAATAATATTGTGATTGTATTTTGTAGTATCTATCTACCTCAAATGAACCAGCGCCAGGAACCAGAAAGGCATTCCCTGACATTCCTGGCTCAAATGGAAGACTCCCTCGTAAATGTTCAAGATGGCTCTTGGCAGGTAGCACAAGAACAGTGTCAATGCGATTGTCATAAGAATAACAGCCAACTTGGATTCCTGGGACTTTTGCTCTTGTTCTGAATCCATCATCTCCACGTTATCAGGTCTCCATTGGCTCCTCTTCGCTGCGACCACGTGTCTGTAAATCTGTGTAAAATATTCCGTCACTGTTAAAGATTGTTTGGATGACATTATACTTAGTTGTACGTACCTTGTAATTGCAAACCATCATGATTGCCAGAGGAATGCAGAGCACAGCAATTATTCGGAACCAAGTGACGTAATAAAATGTGTAATCTGGATGGAGTCGCATATTTGTTGGCACCACGACTGGAGCTGAAATGAGGATTTAATCGTAATTCTCCATGTTGCATTTTTTATTTTAATTGCTCACAGTCAATGCCTTCCTCATAATGAACTCTTAGCTCAAAGAATTTCGGCACGTCCAGCAGAATGCTGATGACCACCACAGGAATGATGTAGCAGCATACCTTCTTGATGTGAGACATGGACCCCTATAATATAATTGTTGTTTTCAAGTTATGACAGCTAAACAGCCATTTCAGCTTACCGAAGGATGGCACAATGTCCTGTAGCGTTCGACGGCAATGGCGGCAACCATGTAAATGGACCCATTGACACTGATCGACGTCAGCGGGTAGAAGAAATTTGGAACCATGATTGTGAACGTGTCCCACCTTGATGGCAATCCAATGGCGATGTTGTGAAAAGTCTTGAGGATCAGCAGGCTCGAGTCAAAGATGACCAAAGCAATAAGAAGCGTGTTGAAGGGATGTCTCATATTTTTCCTAGATAGAATAACGAAATGAAGGCTGAGTTTGTATCTAATTTTGAGCTATTTTACCGGCTGAGAATGAAACCGGAAGTGATGTTGAATGTCAATCCAAACACAGATACTATGGTGGCGACGACACACTCGGTCCAAAAGGCGATAGATGCCAAAGTTTCGCGTTGATCTGGAGACATGCAGTCCTCCGCCATTTTCATGACTTGTTTTGTTACTTTTATGTTGATGCTCTACTTCTGAGAATAGCGATAAAAGCAGAAACCTGTTCCTTTTTTTCTCGTTCATGGTAATGTTTATTTGAAGTATACAGTTATTGAAACGGCAATACATGATCCGGATTGTAGTATTGCACCCATTCTGGAGCATGATCCCAAAATATCTTATTCATGTGACATTTGATTTCCGGACACCATTGGATGAACAGAAAAGGTATGAAGAATCCGATGCCAAACTGGATTGGAACATCTCTTGCCAGCACTCCGATCCAGCCGGAATGGAATCCAAAGTTGCTCAGGATCACCGCTGGCAAATACCATAGGAAAGTTGTCACCACAATCAGGACAAGGAGGCTCGCTGATCCAATTGGCTTGTTTTTGTCGCAGTTGTTAAAGGTGATCGCAAAGTTATCATCGTCAGCATTAGTTACTTCGATCCTTGGCAGCTCCATCATTGCAAGGCTGACCTGGTTTTGTGATTGCAGCGAATGCCTTCTGGTCTCGATGTTTTTCTTCCATAAGATCAAAACTGCTGCCACCATGGCTAAGGCCCCCATAAGACCATAGATAGCCAATACAGTCCTAAATACAAGAGATAAAACCGTTTTTATGAGATCATTAAGAATTTATCGTACTTACATGTTTGTGGAGTTGACTTCAGTGTAGCGCCGGATACTACTCAAGTACAGGAACAACTGGTTTCCATCGTACCTATTGCCCATCACCCTGATGAGCGTCCAGATCAAGCTCAACATGACATTGACCAGGATCAAATAGGCTGCAAACCAGTCATCATGGATCCTCGCCGAAGTGCTCCAGTAAAACAACTGGAACGACCGATGGATCAGGATCTGGACCCCTAAAGACAATAGATCGTCAAAAATGAATCATTTCCGGTAGGAATTGGAATTACCTGCAAAGGCTGCCGACGTGCTCATAATTGTCCGGACACTCATGAACAAGGTTGCCCAATGTCTTTCTTGAGGTCCGCACATGGCACGGATAAGATAAATGTTTTGATTAATAATGGAAGCAATAAGGCCAGTTAAGAAACAGAACGATAGAAGCTGATTTGACAATGATCTTTTTTTGGGATCCCCGCCCCACTTTTCGTAATGAATTATGGCAATGGTGAGGACATTTCCAACCGTTTGGATGAGAACGAAGTTGAACAGGACAGTGATTTTGTAGATCCAGTTGGTCGATGGATCGGACTCTTGGACTTGTCTTTCGAAAAACATGAAGCTATCGTCAGCCATTTTGTCGTTGGCCAATTTAAATCTCGAGAGTGCAACGGTTGCTTAGAAACTAAGGTCCTTACAATTTGCGTCTCTGTTAACCATTCTTAAGAAGCTTACATAAAATGAGATACTCGTATGTTCTGACGTTAAAAAAAACAATTTCTTTAATGGTTATTCATAATTTAATTGAGGATATGCTCTACACCACGGTTATATGACAATAATGATTAGCGGCAATTTCCTGCTAGCCGGAAACCACATATTCAATGCCCGCGTGAAACGTAAAATTTGAAGGTACGATACAAAAAGAGATCTCAAACGTTCTTCCCCTCAACTTCCTTCTTGTACAGATCCCGGAGCTCCCGTCGGAGAATCTTGCCGGCAGCCGATTTGGGAATCGTATCGACGAACTTGATTCCACCGCGGAGGGTCTTGTAATCAGTCACCTCCTTGTTGACGAAATTGTGGATGTCTTCTTCACTGACATTCTCGTCACCCTTGATGATATAGGCTCTTGGTACTTCTCCATACCGATCATGGGGAATGCCTTTGAAAAGATATCATTAAAATGAGGAATCATGACACACCTAACCTAACTTGGTTCTTACCAATGACAGCCACATCACCAACTTGGGGATGACCGCGCAGGAGGTCTTCAAGCTCTGCAGGTGGCACCTGGAAGCCCTTGACCTTGATGAGTTCTTTCAGTCGATCAACGATGTAGAAGTAGTGATCTTCGTCGTAGTAGGCAATGTCTCCGGATCTGAGCCAACCATCAGGACTCAGGGTGTTCTTGGTCGCCTCTTCATTGTCCAAGTAGCCTTTCATCATCTTGATTTGACAGGGAAATATGAAGAAACAATCAAATGAA
>JAAUYL010009276.1_pt1 | contig 10985 bp, 17 predicted proteins | sample 7278011 | NCBI WGS metagenome assembly JAAUYL01 (sample SAMN14350225, study PRJNA611818) | marine sediment metagenome | isolation source: surface marine sediment (1.8m) | place: French Polynesia: Moorea | collected 2018-08 | reverse complement strand
CTTCAGTTCTCCTTCCCCGCAAACTGGAACGTTGGATGATTGACTGTGCCGGACCAAGAGACTTCCGGTTAGGTAGTTCAATTCTGCACTGCAGTCTGATCCATCTTTGCCCGGAGCTCCTGGGATTCCTGGCCTTCCCTGAAATCAGACCACCATTTGTCAGACACATAGTGTATAATGCATAATATAGTCTGGTTAAACTCACTTGTTGTCCTGGAAGACCTTCAAATCCTCTGTCACCTTTTGGTCCAACAGGTCCAGGTGCTCCTGGTCTTCCATCCAAGCCGTTCCTGCCAGTATCTCCCTTGATTCCAGGAACACCAGGAGCACCCTGCAATCCAGGGTTGCCAGGCAGGCCTGGACTGCCAAGTGGACCGCGTGGTCCTGGTTTTCCTGGATTGCCCTTGAGTCCAGGTAATCCAGGGCGTCCCCGATCACCTTTTGGTCCTTGGACACCGTTTTGACCAAAAGGGCCAGGAGCTCCCCTGTCTCCCTTTGGTCCTGGAATTCCAGGTGGTCCAGTTTTCCCTGGACTGCCGTCCATGCCTTTGTTGCCCTTCAAGCCTGGCAATCCTGTGACTCCGTCTCTTCCAGGTGGACCAGGTGGACCATCCAATCCTGGGCGGCCTGGAATTCCTGGTTGCCCCCTATCTCCCTTAGATCCAATGAAGCCAGGTGGTCCTTCATTGCCCTTTTGGCCTTTTCCTCCATCCCTAAACAATGCGTTATTTCAAACAAACGTCATTTAACGCAATAAAGAAATCACCTTCCAGGCATTCCTGGGGGTCCAGTCGTGCCAGAATCACCACGATCACCTGGTAAACCAGGCAAGCCAGGATCACCTTTTTGTCCATCTCTTCCAGGAAGTCCAGGTATTCCAGTGTTTCCTTGGGGCCCAGGTGGACCTTGTGGACCTCTTCTTCCCTGTTTTCCTGGCAAACCTGGCAGGCCCTTTTCTCCCTTTTGACTTATTCCTGGTTCTCCTACCATGCCAGGAGCACCAGCATTGCCTAAAAGATTGGAGATTGTTATCATATATTGCCTCTTATTCTGTAGTTTTGACTTACCTTTGTCTCCTCGATCACCCCTTGCACCAACCAGTCCAGGAAGTCCATCTCTCCCCTTGACACCTGGCATTCCAGGACGGCCAGGTGGTCCAGGTGGACCAGAGTTCCCTTTAAGACCAGCAAGACCCTGGAGTCCTTTTTCTCCCTTGGCTCCTTTGCTTCCCTTTACTCCATTGCTGCCAGGCAATCCAGGTGGACCGGTGTCTCCTTTGATACCAGGTGTACCATCACGACCAGAATCCCCCTTAGGTCCTGGCAGTCCAGATGGTCCGGGGCGTCCGTCGTTTCCTGGAGTTCCAGGCGATCCCCGCTCTCCTTTGAGCCCATAAACACCAGGCAATCCAGTTAGTCCAGGATCTCCCTTCAGGCCTTTGGGTCCATCCCTGCCATCGGTGCCTGGTAATCCTGGTAGTCCTGCCTCGCCCTTGAATCCTTTTGGTCCTGGCAATCCAACAATGCCGTCGCTGCCTTTGCCGCCCTTCATGCCTGGTATTCCTGGCAGGCCAGGCGTTCCACGTTCTCCCTTATCGCCTGACAATCCCGGCCTTCCAAAGCCGGGAACTCCAGGCTCTCCTTTCATGCCAGCAATGCCGTCCATGCCAGGTGGACCAGGTCGTCCAGGAGCTCCAGGTGGTCCCAAGCTACCTTTGGCACCCTCTCCACCTGGTGTGCCAGGGATACCAGGTGGTCCCTTAAGCATTATGTTAGCTATTGATTTGTAATCTCTGCTTATTAAGAGCATTTACCCTTGGCCCATCTCTGCCTTCATCGCCCTTCATGCCAGGGGAACCAGGAAGTCCAGCTCGCCCCGTTGGTCCAGGTGGTCCAACGTCACCTTTAAGTCCAGGCAAACCAGACGATCCAGGATTGCCTAGTTGGCCAGATTGTCCAGGAAATCCTGGCAAGCCTTTCTCTCCCTTGCCGCCTTTTTGACCCGGCAGTCCATCCAAGCCCCGTATACCAGGAACACCTAAGGCACAGGAAATGGAGTAAAGATTTCCTAAAATAAGTTGATTAGTTACCAGGTCTTCCTGGCAATCCTGGAAAACCCTTGAGACCGTCCCTGCCAGAGAATCCTTTTTCACCCTTGGATCCTGGTCTGCCAGGCATTCCAGGTGGTCCTGTTTGGCCAGGTGGTCCATTGCTCCCTTTTGTTCCATCACTTCCAGGGGGACCAGGTGGTCCAATTGGACCTTGAGGTCCTTGTGGACCTGGACTTCCTTTTTCACCTTTGATTCCACTCAATCCGGGCAAGCCAGCCAACCCTTTGTCTCCTTTTTGCCCAAGGAATCCAACTTGTCCTGTCCAAGAGCAAACAATAGAACTAGATAAATGTTAGAAGACATTTAAAAAAGATTACCTGGCCTTCCGGGGGAACCAGTTTTTCCAACCAAGCCTGGCAAACCTTTCTCTCCTTTCATGCCCGGCAAGCCAGTTGGTCCAGGTGGTCCAACTCCAGGAATTCCAGAGTTGCCTTTGTCGCCCTTGCTGCCCAAACGGCCAGGAAGTCCAGCCAGCCCAGTGTTGCCCTTGGGGCCGGCAAAGCCCATTTCGCCAGGTGGGCCACGTTCTCCTTTGTCTCCGACTTTTCCAGGTGGACCGTAAGGACCAGGTGGGCCACGCTCACCTTTTTCACCTGACTCTCCAATGAGACCTTGCAAGCCCTTGTCTCCTTTCTCACCCTTCATGCCAAGCATTCCTTTCATGCCAGGTTCGCCCTTGTCTCCCTTGATGCCTTTTGACACAGTACCCTTGAGAATGACGGCCAATGCTTCCGGACAATCTCCTGGTGCTCCCTGTGGTCCATGTTCACCAGGTTCTCCTTGGTCACCTTTTGGTCCTTGTGGTCCATCGTCTCCAATGTCCCCTTTCAATGGTTTACCAGGTGGTCCCCTGATTCCTGGCAACCCAGGATCACCGTCCATTCCTGGACGTCCATCCCTTCCAGGTGGTCCTGGCTCTCCTTTTTGCCCAGGCAAACCTTCTGGTCCAATTTGACCAATGGGACCTGGCTCACCATCTCGTCCAGGTGGACCTCTTTGACCTGGAATGCCTCTGTCTCCCTTAGGTCCTGGCAATCCCTTGAGCAAGCTAGAAGGCACCACTGCGTCTTCTCCCCTATTTCCTTTGCTTCCAGGTAGTCCATTTCTCCCAGGCATTCCCTATAAAATGGTCCAACTTAGTAGAGCTCAAGTCAATCAAACTGGTCAGTTCTTAGCATACTGGTTGTCCAGGTGGTCCTGGAATTCCAGGTGGTCCATCGTCGCCCCTCTCTCCTGGGACTCCTCTACTTCCTGTTGGACCACGCTCACCAGGTAATCCATTGACTCCATCCTTCCCAGGACGTCCTTTGTCTCCCTTGGATCCAGGGGAGCAAAGTGGACATTGTCCACCTGGGAAGCCTTTGTCTCCCTTGATTCCAGGACCCCCTGGTCGGCCAGGCAGGCCATCTCTGCCCTTTTCACCAACTGGCCCAGGTGGGCCAGGTGGACCAGGTGTTCCTTCTAGGGCATCGCCAGGAACACCTCTTTCACCAGGGTATCCACGCTCTCCCTTTAAACCAGGCAATCCTGGTCTTCCAGGCAGACCATCCTTTCCTCTGGGACCCTGAAAGTATTAACAGCGGTTTGGTTAATATGCATGGCAATGAGAAGGATTTGTGGTTGGTAAACGTAACTAACATGAAACGGAGTAGAACAAACAAAGGCTTTGAAATATTGCCCTACTTATTTATTGCTGCAGGTGTTGGTGTCAGACGCCAAGAAAGACATGTAATCTAATAAAAGAAAACTACCGCAACCCAAACTTATCGATTTTGCGTGAACTGTTTTTCGATTTAATAGCAGTATCATTCGGATTTTACAAGGGCACAAAATGGAGTTGAAACCAATATTTGCTTTGGTTTATTTCCTAATTCCGAAAAGACTTTGCTTTAACAGCATTGATCTTGAGTCCATACAGAACGATCTTGGAAATTACAAAGATATTTATTATGGCAATAGTATACCAAGTGATCTTGCTTGGGACAATATCGTCGGAACATCCTATGTTACACAACTCAAAACTGCGACAAGAATGAAGAAGATTGTCAGCCAGTCCAACTTGGATGGATCCTTGATAATTTTGCACTTTGATCAGGTGGATCAAATCCAAGACATTCTTAGACACTCCAAGTTAGTCAACCTGGTCCAGAACACCTGGATCATAGTTGAGACAGGTGATGTCAAGATGGAGAAAGTCTTTAAGTTTGCTCGAAAACAGTCGGTTGCTCAAAAGATGCTCAGCATTCAGTCACAGATCTTCTGGATCAGCATCAACAATGATGTTATCCAAGTCTTGGGAAATGCCCACGAGAATCCAACATACCAAGTAAAATCTAGTTATAAAATACCAGATAAATGAATATAACAAGGTCATTTCAGCATTGTGGAGTTCTTGGAAAGACTTGCAACATGAGATTGGCAGCATCAAAGGCAAGAAAGAGGCTGGATTTCAATGGACAATCTATCAAAGTTGCCTATAATGGCTGGGATCCATTTTGCATTGTTTTGGAGGAGAGGTCCAATAATGTCAGTGGAATCCTGCCCACTGGCATCAATGCCATTGCAGAATACTTGAATTTGACGGTGGATTACAGTCCATTCACTGTCAGAGATCAGTATGCCAAGAGGTTTCCAAACGGAACTTGGATTGGGAATCTGGCAGACGTAGCAAATGGAATATTTGTCACCAGTGCAGCTGGATACAGCCCCCTTTTGGAGAGGACTGAAATAGGTAAACAAAACAAAGTTTATTCCCAAGAAAACAATTTAACATGAGCCTATCATTTTAGTGGATTTTAGTACTGGAGTTGGATTCTCCAAGCGAGGGGTGGCTTTGAAACGACCATCCCCTAATGATCCAACTCTGTTCCCATTCCTAGCAGAGTACAGTCCAGGAGCTTGGGGTGGAGCTGGACTGGCCTACTTGGTTGCATGGATTTTCATGACTTTTCTGCTGTATGGAAACATGGCACCATGGAAGAAATCTTGGTTTGCAAGCACCATCTCTGGCTGCAACTTGGTGGTTAGATTCATCATGAACAAGGTAGTATGTCTATAGATGTCTTATGAACCATGGTTGTCATTCTCAATGTCTTTCTTTTAAGGGCAATCCAATGAAGTTCAGGACAGTGTCCATGAAAATTGGATTCTTCCTTCTCCTTTTGATGGCTATGCAACTGTTCATTTCCTATAGGAGTGTCATGACTGGATTTTTAACTGTCATCTCCTATAATCTCCCAGTCCAGTCTTATGAAGACATTCTCAACTCAGACATGAATGTCATTGTCTGGAGAGGAAGTACAGGTAAATATTCAGGTGTATTGCTAATGGACAATTTCTACTAATGTCCTTAGGAGAGGCAAGGTTCAAGTACGCTCCAGAGAACAGTGTGAAGAAGGAGATTTTCCAAACCAAAATCACTGGACATCCTGGAATTTCAGAGCTTGGTGGGCCCACGAAAAGTATGGAAGTTGTGAAATCAGGACAGTCTGTTTACAGTGGAGACCTGGAAACAATTCTGGTCTTGGATGACTATCCATGCTTTGTGACAGACATTCAAGGAATGAGGTGAGCATTTGATTCCATCTGGATCAGGATCCATCATGTTTCCATCAACAGGTCCAAGCTGCCCATCGTCCTGCCATTTGCTAAAGAGAGTCCATTCTACCATCCGTTTCAAAGAGCAATTGAAAAGCTCAAGGAAATTGGAACACTGCAAAGGATTGATCAAATGTTTGGAATGGATTTTGTCAGTGACAAGGATTGCGATCCACCAACAGTAAGCTGCTCAGGATGTTATCAGAGACAGATTTGTCTATGTGAATCTTTTGCAGAATGCTCTTGGTTACAACAGCCTCATATTTCCCTTTGGACTGTTCCTTCTTGGATTAGCCTTGGCCATCTTACTCGGATCTGTTGAATGGATTGCTAACAAAGTTAAAACATGCTACGAGACCAAATCTTGGAAGCATCAAGTTTACCTAATGATGGAAGAGGAATCTAGGCAAATGTGGAGAGAAAGACTGGAAAAGAAGTTTAACGCCAAGAAGAATTCCCTGTCACTCAAGGAGCTGGAGAAGATTTATGCCACAATCCTTGAAGTCCTGTAATTACAACATTTCTTAGGCAAAATTCTTTCATAACGGCGCATTACTCACGAGCCTTTAAATATAGCTGTAAAAATTATGAAAAATAGAGGAAAATTCCTCGAAAACTGGCTAATTTAAGGTACTGCCTGAGACACAGTTTTTAAAGAGAATATCTGGCATTTTATTCTGTGTGAACCACTTGTCTTCATTGAAAGTACTTACTCATATAAAAGATTGTACTTTTTAAGAAAATACTGCAAATAACGAGCCTTGAAATTAGACGTTAAATATTAAATCACAACATTCTCTTACTGTCAACAATGTCAGTTTCCTAGCAGACATGCTTTTACCAGCATGTGGTAAAACAAAGTATGGGTACAAGACATTAGTTTTGCACCATACAACTTTTCTTCGAAGCTTTTAACATAAGCATTTCCTGTTTGTTTGTTATGAAGCTATCCAACGCATGATAGACACTATTCACATGGTTGTTAGCTCATGATACTGGCATAGAAATTGTAATATCGGCTAAGACATAATTAATTTTCGTGTGGGAAAGTTTGCTTTTTTTGGCATAATCCATGAAGAAGATCCATTTTAAATAGATTACGATGAGTGTAAGAACACTGACAATTATTCTTTTCCTCTGCAACTCCTGCAACCATGGAATGACATTCAACTCTGTTGACCTGCATAACATAATCAAGGAGACAGGAAGCAACAGTGAAAAGTCCCAAGTCCTCTATATCAGCGATGTGGATCTGGATCTGGACTTTGCAGACATAAGTGTTCCATTTCAAACGGTATGCAACATGTCTCTTGCCAAAGAGCTTGTCAGTCAGTTGTTGGACTATGGAACGATCATTTTCGTTGACACTGACAATGTCAGCAACCTCCACAGTCTTCTCAGGGTTTCCATATTGAAAAACTTCTTCCTTTCCACCTGGTTTATCATTGGATCCAGCAGCTACTCTGAAATAGATGCATTCTCATTGGCTTATAAGAACTCGACCAATCAGAAGCTCTTAAGCTTGGACTCTCAGATATTCTACGTGAAGAGGTGCCATAATGTACTCGTAACTTGTAAAGATACAATCATGCAAGTGCTTGGCAACGCGCACGAGGATCCAAGTTTCAAGGTAATTATATAGTCCTTCAGTCCCGACTATGGTAGTCCCACCATAATAGGGACTACTTTCAGGTTTGTGGAACAATAGGGCAATCCTGTAACCTGAAAAAGGCGATTGAATTTGTCAGGGATAGGCTGGATTTCCAGGGCCAGAACATACTGGTCTCCTATGAGCATTGGCCGCCTTTTTGCAAAGTCAATTGGACTGACCACAGTGTCACTGGTGTAATTCCCGACACTGTCGAATCCATTGCTAGCCATCTGAACCTGACAATCACATACCTGCCATTCCGTTCCAAGAATCTCTGGGCCAGAAAATTGAGCAATGGCACTTGGATTGGGGACTTTGCCGACGTTTCCTATGGACTGAGAACAACCAGTGTGGCTGGATACATTTTCACCTTGGAAAGGACAGAAATAGGTAAGCTAAAGTCTAGTAAATCCTGGAAGTTTTGTAGGATCTGGTAGTTTTCAGGACAATTCACTTCCAACTTGGCGTTTTCCAAGAGGGGAGTATCGCTCAAAAGACCATCTGCTGATGACTTTACTGTTAAGAACTTTACTGGCGAATTCAAGTCCAGATCCTGGTTGGTGGTCTTTTCTGCCTACGTTGTGATGTGGTTGTTTCTCATCCTGTTCATCCATTTCAATTCTGGGAATGGTGGCCTTGCCAAAAGCATGAAAGATGGTCTGGCAGTGGCATTGAGAATGTTCGTTTACAAAGTAAGTCTAACTAATGATATTAAGCCTTTCTTTATAGAAATGTATTTGTAGGGAACACCATGGTTGAATTTTAAAACTTTGTCAATGAAAGTTGTCTTTGTGATTCTATTCCTGATGGCCATGTTTCTCTACTTTTGCTACAGAGCGTCCATGAATTCCTTTCTAGCGGTTAAAACATTCTCACTGCCAATAAATTCCTTTGAAGAAATACTGGATACAGATCTGGGAGTGGTTGTTTGGAAGGACAGTGCAGGGGAAGCCTTCTACAAACTGGCTCCTGAAGGTAGTGTCAGAAGGCAAATTTATAAAGAGAAAATCCTAAATTCTCCAGGTAAAACCAACCACAACATTGATGTCTTTTGTTACATTGTTTGAACTTGCAGGAGTTTTGGAATTGGGAGGCCTGGAAGCTGCTGCCCTGGCAGTTGATTCTGGCAAATACCTGTATGCTGGCGATCTAGAGACAGTTATCTCCACTCCTTACTATCCTTGTAAAATCACTGATATTAAACCAATGAGGTAAGCAGAAGCTGTTTAGATGAATTCATGATTTAAGAATTAGGAATTTCTAGGCGAAATACTGGCATCAGCCTGCCATTTGCCAATGACAGTCCATTCTTCCAACCATTCCAAAGAGTCATTGAAAAGCTGATGGAGAACGGGGAGCTCCAACGCTTCATAAGGAGACATCCAGTTGGAGTTGGATCTGAGGAGGATTGCGAGTCCAGAAAGGTAAACAAACAAGGATGTAAACAAAGCAAGTCCATTATATCTTTAGATTACAGACAAGTCTTGGCTACAACCAGCTAACTGTCCCCTTTGTCTGCCTTGGAATTGGAGCTGCCCTGGCTCTTGTTTTAGTTTGTGGAGAGACAATCATGTTTAGACCAGTGAGACTAACTACCGACCAAATGATCATAAGTAAAAAAGCCAAGAAAATCAAGGAATTTGAAGACAGATTTGCCGTCGCCAAGTCACAACTGTCCATTGCCGAGCTGGATGCTTTAAACAGCTATTTTGTAAATACACTTTACGTTGAGAAATAAATACTTTCTTAGGCTTTCCTTTGCTTGTTCCCTTCATAAATTATACATCAGAGTATGGGAAACAAAAGTTTGTCATAACAATTTTGAGTCGCTTAGGCTTAGGGCTTTTCAAATATCGAATTTCTTGTTAAAAATACTCGTAATTTGTGCCTTTTAAAGAGCTTATTGGAAAATCGAGGAAAAGTGACCATAAAAAGTTTGTACTTGGAAATGTCAAGGCATTTCAAAATGCTAAAATGTCCAGTTTGAAGTACTTACAGTGACTATTAACTGTACAAAATGCCTTAAAGTATTTAGTGTGTGTCAAACAAAGCATAAGTATAATTTTAGAGTAATAATTCGCTAGAACTACCCTGAGAAAAACCAATTGGGCGTTCACAAAATGAATAGTCAAGTATTATTGCACTTTAGTTGTCCCTAATAAGTAATAACGTTCATAGCTAGTCCAATAATGTACTGTGTCTGTTCCACAATGGGGAAAAATCACAAGAGGCCTTGGCTGTTCCTGATTATTTGGCATTTTTGCTTGTTTCCTGTTAAAGGATTAGATCACATGTTACTGGAAACAATCCTGAATGACATTGATACGAGAAGCGTTCTACTCATCAGCGATGAAAGCTTGGAAAAAGCACCGCAAAATTTAATTGGAGAAGTCTACTTTCAAGGGGTGATTTTCGATCCAACTGCAGCTAACATTTTGGTTTCGCAACCATTAGAATCAAGGACATTGATAGTGTTAGAACACACAGAATTTGATGAGTCATTGCAAGTGTTAGCAGCTTCCAACCAGCATAATCTAATAGCTTCCACATGGATTGTCATTACGCAGTCTCCATTGGATCAGATTACTCCAAAACTAACATCACTTCAACAGCAAAAGGAGCTGAGTCCAATGTCAAACATTTTCATTCTGGAGAAGTGCAATCAACAACTTTGTGATCCAACAATCCATCAAATTCTTGGACGAATAAAGGATCCACCAATAATCAGGGTACTTAGCTTAAAATGTATTTATTGCTTCATTTGATTTGGCATTTTTCAGGCGTGTGGAACTCTAGGGAAGACATGCAATTTGCAATCAGCTGAAGAAAATGTTGATGCGAATCTAAATCTGAATTCGCAAACCATCGTCGTTTCTTATGAAAAGTATGCTCCATTCTGCATAGTGAAGGAAGACGGCTCTCTCAGCGGAATATTCCCAACGGCAATGGACCTGATTGCCCAGCAAGTTAACTTGACGATCCTGTATGTTCCATTCACTGAAAGGTCAGTCTGGAGCAGAAAAGAGTCCAATGGAACTTGGTCTGGAGCGTTGGCAGACATTTACAGGGGATTGCATGTCAGCAGTGTCGCTGGATTTGTCCACACTTTAGAGAGATTTGAAATAGGTAGATATGGATTGTCAACAGTCTAGACTGGCTTGGTTTCTAATCCATTGACATTGTCAGCTGACTTTACAACTGGACTGGCAGTCACTCTTGGTGGAGTTGGAATCAAAAGACCATCTGCAAATGATTACAATGTCAAGAACTTCACGGCCGAATTTGAGGAGACAGCTTGGTTGACTTCATTGATTGTTTACTTTTGCATCTTTCTAACACTGACAATGTTACTGACACTCAACAACAAAAGCCAAACATCTGCCAAGTTGGATTTCTTTGGCCAAATGTCAACTGGACTTACTATGACTTTGAGAGCCATGTTAAACAAGGTAAATTCTCAATCCTTTGATGGCAGTCATGTATCCACATTTAAACTTGACAGGGAACTCCTACCAAGTTCAGAACATTGTCAATGAGGGCTGGATTCTTCAGTGTTCTGTTAATGTCCTTGGTCTGGCTGACATCTTACAGGGCAACAATGAATGCATTTCTGGCAGTGAAAACATT
>JAAUYL010002969.1_pt1 | contig 10985 bp, 11 predicted proteins | sample 7278011 | NCBI WGS metagenome assembly JAAUYL01 (sample SAMN14350225, study PRJNA611818) | marine sediment metagenome | isolation source: surface marine sediment (1.8m) | place: French Polynesia: Moorea | collected 2018-08 | reverse complement strand
CGCGTCACATCCGGGCACCGACGGCGACACCTCGGCGGCGTTGCATCGAAATGGATCACTGAGCCGCCTCTGGTCCGCCGCCGACGCGACCTCGGCGGGGTTGAGCATCTTAACCTCCATCACGGTGGCGAGGCCGGTGCGCCTATGGCGGAGGCTGCTGCTGCCACCTGTCGCAGAGCCACCGGCGGCGCTGGAGGCCGACTTGTTTGGCGAGGTCGCAGTCTGTGGCACAGCGACTGCCGGCGAGGTCGGAGAGGCCTGGGCCCTGATTCTGGCCTCAACCTCTTGTGCTAGTTCGGGATTGATTTCGGGCGGCTTGTCCGACACGAGGCCCACTCCCGAGCGCCTCTTTCGTGGCGAGTCGGCCTGAGGAACCGAGATCCTTGGCGACACCGGCGGTTGTTGTTGTTGCTGTTGTTGTTGTTGAGGTTGTTGTTGAACGGGTGATTTGTCATCGTGGTGAATTTGCACTAGGCCCTCACTACTTCCTGCCAAAGCCTGAGCTTCTTCCCTGAAACAAAAAGAACAAGGTGTGCGAATAATTTGCCATCAAAATATTGCATTCCAAATTATTACTTGGCGGCTAAAAAAAATCTGCACCGTATTTAAAATAGGCAAAAGGAGGGTGCTACACCTACGTCGTTGATACTTCAGCAAGTGCAAATGGCATTGCTTTCAAGAGATGCATTTCCCACCACCACACACTACTTTCATTTTAAGTTCTCGCGCAAAACTTTCGCTTCTTGCGTCTTTTGAGCCAACCTTGAAACAACAGCACACCAGGTGCAATGTGATATGGTTTGCAAAATGGCTGGCGTCGTTGAAGAGGCCAAGTCGTTGCATTAGAACAAAGCAAAATATGATACCAAGTAAAGTAGAGAGTAGTAAAGGTCTTACTTGCTGGAAAAGTATGCACTGCCACCGTCGGAGGCCCTTCTTCCAGTCGAGCCATGTCCCAGGAGAGCTGGCGGAGGTTTCAGCAGGTGCGGATTCTTCACACTGAATTTCTCTGGCGGTAGATTGCTGACCAACGGAAGGTTCTGAGTCAAGTTCGTCTGAGGCAGAATTTGGATACCGCCTCGACCTCCGGGAGCTCCGATTGGCATGGGATAGGGACCGCCCCGGGGATGAGACTTTGGGGTTTGACCCGGCCCCAGGGTATGCCGTCGTGCCGTCAACAGACGATCGTCCTTTTCATCGTCCGGTGGCAGGAGACACGCACCGGAACTGTTAAAGACTTCGGTCACGACGCGAGGCTCTTGAGGATGGCTGGTTGCGGTCGGCGACGAGGATGGCGTTGTCGTGGAGAAGAACGGCGACAAGGAGGTTGGACTAAGGGGCGGGATCATGGATGGCGTCACGGCGGCGAACAGTCGCTCCCGCTCCAGTTCTCGCTTGTTGAGCTCGATCATGTGGTACATGGCGCTAACGTCGTCGCATTTGTTCTGCGTCACGCAGTCTATCACAGTCTCGCGGTCGACGCCAACCGTCTTGACGATCACGTCCACGGTGGCCTCGTTGACCATCGGCTTGTCCGGCTTCGTCATGTTGATCACCTGATCCAGCCACGGCTGGCTGACGGGGCTGGCCATCTTCAGGGTCCAGGGGTGGCGCGCGATGGAGTCGAGGCCGAGCCGCTTTTCTGGCTCGACCACCAGGAGGCCGCGGAGCAGGGCCTCGCACTCCTGGCTGAGGAAAAAGGGAACTCTGTACTGGCACTTGACCACTCGCTCCCGGAGCTCCATCAGGGTGGGACCATCAAAGGGCAGCGTTCCACTGACGAGAACGTACAGGACGACACCCAGAGACCAGATGTCGGCTTTAGGCCCGACGTATCGCTTGCCCTCGAACAACTCTGGTGCCGCATACGGAGGGGAGCCGCACCACGTTGACAAAAGGCAGGTATCTGTGTAGTAATTGCTGAAGCCGAAGTCCGCCAACTTGATGTTGCTGTCCCCGTCGAGCAAGAGGTTCTCCGCTTTAAGGTCGCGGTGCACGACACCCTGGAAACATAAAGTCATGTCATGCCATACAATCATAGAAATTAGCATCATTAATTGGCTCTCACCTGAGTGTGACAGTACTTGACTGCCGACAGAATTTGGGCGAAAACATGGCAGGCCTCTGGTTCTGACATCCGCTTGTGTTTGACGAGATGGTCGAAGATGTCGCCTTTGCTCGCGAACTCAGTAACGATGTAAATCATTCCTTCCGTTTCCATCACCTAAAACGCAATTAATTGCGAGAAAATGAAATAATTACAAAAACTTGTAATATTGGGCTGCCTTTTAAAATTGACTAGCGGTGTTATTTTCTGATCGCGTAAAGCGCGGAAAGGCTCGCGAAAAACAATCCTTTTTGTTATTTTTCTGATCGTAATAAAACTTCGAAATTAGACAATTTATAAACCTGGATCAAGAAATCCTGCAATTTCAATTTGGTCAATGTCCTAAAATTCGACCAATCTTACCTGGAACAAGCGGATGATTGATGGGTGATCTAGGTGGCGCATAATCTCGATTTCCCGACTGATCTTTTGCAGGTTCTCGTCGTCCAGATCCGTCTTGTCGACGATCTTGACGGCCACGCTGGTCTTGGTCAGTCGGTGGACCCCGAGGCGGACAAGGGCGAAGTTGCCCTTGCCTATGTCGCCCGGGGTGAAGTCGTACAGTCCGACCCTCACCAGGCGACCCGCTTTTGAGGTCGACATGGCTGACGTCGAGAGTCGGGTCGGGGGGCTGGCCTTTCAAGTCATTAAGCCTAATTTGGGTTTCCCGTCGTCTCCTCGATCTGATCGTCAATCTTGACTCGCTCTTTTGGGAGTTGTTTCTTCTTCTTGACGCGATGAGGGCGATGAAAACACTAAACAACAGCTAATATTGCTGTTGCCCCTCGTCGTTCGTCTACTACATTACATACTCGACGGAGACGGAGTAGAGGCAGAACAAGTAGAAGAAGAAGCAGTAAAGTCTTAGTAAGTACTATTGCCGTTTTCGCCGCAGTGAGCCTTTCATTTCCAGTTTAGTATTTCGTTCGGTTCGGTGCTGTTGTACTTGGGCATGAGCGAGTCCTCGTTTCGGTTGGTGCAGCAATGTTCTTCTTCTGCTATTAGTTATGGTGGAACTTACTTGTGTATGGATGTGTGGTGTGTGTATTATTTCTTTTACTTACTACGTGAGCAGTGAGGTGCTAGCCACCACCGCACCACGGCAGTAAGCAGCAATATTTTCTTGACGGCACGGCCTTTGTGGCGACCTCAACGTAGCCTCAAGGATGCAGTGAAAGCTCCCTTTTCTCGACACGAGCTCAGCCTTGCTTCTAAAGTTCTAAAGTTCTGCTGCTGCTTCAGCCAGTACACGGTGCTGCTGGTCGTGGGCCTTCTTTTTGAGTTGTTGAGTAGTGCACTGCGCTGCTGAGCTGAGAAGGCAAGTCATAACAGAAAACTGGTTCTCTACATTGCCGCATTGATCGTGACCAGGTCCAACTCGCATAAAATAGTACTGCCTCGTCAAAAAAAGCATTTCCTTTCGTGTTTTATTTGAGAGCAATCCTTTATTAATGCATTTTAGTGCTAATTTTACCAAACCAAGTGGGTTATAGCCCAATAAACTTGATGTTAATGGAATAATTACACTTTGATTGCCTTAAAACACAAAAGTTAACTCTAAAATTCAGCTGAGTATCTTGTGGCTCAGCAGAGACGAGCATTTGGTTTCTTAGGCAAATTGGTCGTAATACAAGGATGTTTTTTCGAAAATAAACGTTCAAAAACGAAAATTGTCGCAAGAAAATGATTATTTTACATGTGTAAGCCAAGTGTTACGACTATTTTTGTCAACAATTCTTTGAAAAGTCAGCTCAACGTATGATTTTATGGGAGCCGTAAAAATGTCGATCTGGCAATAGCTGAGAAAACAACGTTTCTTCTAAGTTCTGGGGCCCATTAAAGGAGCTCGATAAAATTAACGAATTTGCGGATAATTCAACTGAATTTTCAAAAATTGATACTTTTAAATATGGCTTATCAATGTTTCCAACAGGTTTTTCAACGATCATCTTTAACTCTTTCATGTAATATTTTGCGAAAATGATGACCAAAATTCAACCAGAAAACATGGCCAATTCGAGGCTGAAATCTAGTATAATCTATTTTATGCACTTGCATTTTTAATAAGTTGATAAATCTTTAAATATAGAATGCTAAAAATTACTTAAAGTCGAATTTCTTCATTAAAGTTCGCGAAACCATTAAAAATTATCCAGATTCTGGGGCCCAAATCGGGCCGGCTCCATGTTATACCGGCAGGCTGTAAGGCAAAGAGTGTGCGCGTAAGCACAGGATTGCTCCTTTTACGAGGCTTGCGTCTGTTACGACACTAGCGCCACTCGTTGTATTTTACAGAGAGGAAGAGCGATAAAAAGTTGGAAAGAGCTCGAGGAAGGCGATTCTACGGTTCACTCGATACTGAGCACTATATTCGGTCTTGTTGTTCGTCGTTCGCCTTCCAGTGTGAATTTTGCTGTGGTGCGCTACGGAGAGCAGTTGCGCTTTTGCCTCTTTCCGCCACCAGGTGGCGCGGCGAAAATTCAAAATACGTCGCGGGAAAAATCAAAACAAATTGTTAAAATAAGAAAAAACAGACGTGAAAAATGGATCCACTCAAAGTTTCCGCCCGGCTCTTCCGGGCAATTCAAACTGTAAACGTGTCGGCGTTGCAATCGGTGCCTGACACCGAACTTAGGCCGATCCTGGCAGCCTTAGTGAGAATGAGCTTGATCGCCAGCCTGGACAAGACAACAGCTTGCTACGAGGGGCGCACTGCAATCCTCAGAATTTTGAGTCGGGTCGAGCTTGTCAACAACATTGTGGCATTGCTGTCAATTGACTTTCACGCACTGGAAACCGATGTCCGGAAAGAGATTGCTCTGCGGTCCAAGGTTGGAGCGTCCTCCGGCGACTCAGTGCTGATTTCCAACCTAACGCTTGGTCCGGCATTGGAATTTGAAAGGAGTGATGCGACACGCAGACTGAGGCTGGTGTTGTCCGAGCTTCTGGCCATCATCGGTCAGATACAAAAGTCAAAAGACGAGAGCAATGGGGCAGCTGTTCCTTTAACTGTGAAATCGTCAGAGCTATTCGACCACTTGGTATACTTGTCAGAAGTATGCGATGTGTTGGCAATAGCGATGGCGGAGTTGCCGAATCTTCTGGCCCCCTCGGAGGTTGCCGAGGCGCTCTTGCGACTGAAATATGGACCTTACATCATCTGCCACATGGTGGCCAACCAGCCAGATTCCTTTAACGAAGGTAATTTTCAAGCATGAAGTTTTTTAACGCACAGGAAGAGTTGTTATTTTTTCCTAGTTGCAAACCATCTTTTGAAGAACGGTGAGAAACAAGGCGATGATCATGCAAATAGGGTGAGACAAAAGGCGCTAATGCTCATGTGCGAAATGCAGCCATCCCAGACGCTTTACATCCGGAACAAGTGTATTGGTAAGTGTGGGAGTGTCTTGTAAAAAGATTCAAGTAAAACAACATTTTTGGTTTCAGAACTGTGCAAGATGCCGTCCTTAGCCATGGCTCTTACTTTGCAACAGCCAGCAACAACAGTGTCCGGCAACATTGTCGCCTTCATGACTGGGTTGCTTTTGGGAACTGACGCCCAGGTTCGATCATGGGTTAGTTTCTACATCAGAAACGGCGAGAAGCATCGGAACGAATCGTTGTCAGCCTTTCGAGCCAAATTGCTGGAGCAACTTATCGGCTTGCTGAACGAGGCCAAGATGTACCAGCAACGTGACGGAGCTGTGAGTCAGCATGTTATTGTGAAGGCTTCTGCCATGCTCAGACTGTATTCTGCACTAAGAGGAATTGCAGGAATGAAGTAAGCAGCTCTCACTTAATTTCAGCATTATTTAACTTGTTACGACAATGTTGTTTCAGGTTGTCTGAAGAAGAAATAACATCGTTGCTTGACCTGATCACCTGCAAGCCACCAGTCACAGCGGCTGGAGTGAAATTCGTTTCCCTTGGTCTGTGCGTCTTGATAGCATGCAACTCCTTGACAACGGCTCCAGAGGCTGAAAGAAAAGCTGTCGAATGGATCAAATGGCTGGTCCTTGAGGAGGCCCACTTCGAAAGGGCGACGGGTCTCACGGCTTCCTTCGGCGAGATGCTGCTCCTCATGGCCATCCATTTCCATTCCAACCAGATGAACGCCATTTGCGACTTGGTGTGCCAGACCCTGGGAATGAAGATCGCCATTAGAAATTCCAGCATGAACAAGATCAAGCAGATCTTTACACAAGAAATCTTCACCGAGCAAGTGGTCGCCTCTCATGCCATTCGAGTACCGGTAACACCCCATCTCTCTGCCAACATCAAAGGTTTCCTACCGGTTCACTGCATCCACCAGCTGCTAAAGTCGCGGGCATTTTCCAAGAACAAAGTTCCCATCAAAGAATGGATTTACAAGTAAGTTAATTATTCAGTTTGAAATCGAATGTATGAGTCAGCAAATTCACCTTAAACGTTTTCTCCCTAAGGCAAATATGTGAGTCTTCAACACCACTCCATCCTGTGCTGCCATCACTGATCGAGGTCTTTGTCAACTCCGTTCTGGTTCCGGCCTCACAACGTGGAACACAAGATCAAACCAACGAGCCACTGAGCGAGCACGAAATCCGGAACGTGTTTCAAAATCCTGTTTTTGAACCGCCGGGCCGGACTTCCGGTCAAACACCCATCCGGGGATATCGAGGCTCATCTCGATCACGAGAGTCCACCCCGTTCAACAGATCGGCGAGGACAACACCAACAGCGACAGGACCTCGAGAAAAGGGCAACCTCACCTCGCAAATGTTGATGCTTTACTACGTTCTCCTCTATGAGAGCGTCCGACTCAATCACATGAAGGCCATCATTTTGAGTGGGAGAAAAGTGGTTCGCCATTCCCATGATCTCCTGGCCGAGTTGCCAATCAAGTTCCTGCTCAACACGGCGGAGCGAAACCAAGAGAAATTTGGTGGAATCTTCCCTCAACTGCTACGGCTGTGTTCAACGCACTACCCTCACCTTTGCCTGGTCCAGGATTCGTTGACGTATGATACGATCGAGGAAGAGATGGAAACCACAGAGCAACTGTCAAAGACCTCAAGTGTTTCAGCGACGAAGGTCAGTGTGGCACAAGTGAAAGAGGCACTGGGAGTGCTGAAAACTTGCCCTGCCAAGTTGACATTGGTCATGAAAAACTTGCTCCAGATGCCAGCCCCGGATGTCTGGCAGTTCTCCGAGCTTATTGTCAGCCACGTCAAGGATCTCCTCGCACAAGGCACGCCGTTGCAAAACAGAGAGCTTTTCGGAAAGTTGTGGTTCCACATGAACACGGTGTTTCCCCGGAAATTGTGGTCGATAACGGTGAACTATCTCAACCACGTCTTCACCACCAACGGCCTCATGGCCTCGATGCGCACCATGAAGAAAATCACCCAGGACGACCTCACCATCGACCCGTTGCAAGTTCTGCGCTGTGATCGTCGAGTGTTCAGCTGTGCACCCATTCTCGAGATTGTCCTCTACATTTTAAAGGCATGCCTGGCGGCCTCGAAGACGATGCTTGTGCAGCACACCCAGGAAAATCCCATCATAGAGCGGTCACAGTCCTCCCAGGTGACAAGCGACATGGAAAGGGAAGAGCTGAAGACTGCCCTAATTGCCTCCCAAGAGAGCGCGGCCGTCCAAATCCTACTCGAGGCCGGATTGTGTCCATTTATTTCCGGCGACGATTCTCAGTGCAACGCCAAAGAGGTCAAGCTGATTTGCTCCTACCTTCACGAAGCCTTCATCAACGACCCCAATTTAGCGAAGCTCGTCCACTTTCAAGTAAGAAACCGGAAATCAAATTCATTGTTGGTTAACGATTACATTACATTCTATTTTTAGGGATACCCTCTCGACCTGCTTCCAATCATGGTAAAGGGAGTGCCGTCAATGCACATTTGCTTGGATTTTGCTCCGGAACTGCTTCGACAAGCCGATCTGGAGAAGCAAGCATTTGCTGTAGATCTCATTTCCCACTTGTCCGTGCAATACGCCTTGCCAAAATCATTCTCCACTGCACGATTAGCCGTCAACGTCCTGTCCACTCTGCTTTCAGGTGAGTTATTTTACATCTATCAACGTTAAGTGTTATATTAACATATTTATTTCTGTTTTACTGTTTACTGTGTTATATAAATATGGATATTTATTTATGTTTTAGTGCTGACATCCGAAGAGAGAAGGGCAATTTATCCGCCTGTGCTGCCAGCCTTGGTGAGATTCTGCAAAGCATTTCCTCCACTTCTGGATGATGTCGTGGGTTTGCTTCTTCAATACGGTCGAATCGTGGCCTCGGAAAGCAGCCTTAAATCCGCGGAGGTCACCTCACAGATGGTTAGTCCAACAAAAGTTCTCGAGGCGAATGGACACGCGCCAACTCAAAACGGCTGCCATTTGATGAATGGGCACGATGGCTTACTCAATGGATCCATCACCAAAACCAAAGACATTGAGGCCATGATCAAATCCTTGCCAGCCGAGGACGTGCTTACAAACCAAATCCGTAACACCTTTACCGCCATTTTAGACAACTCCGTCTTGGAAAAGAGACTGTACTAAAGACCACCAAATTATTCATTGCTGTTGTGCACCCTGTGATAATTAAATACAGCATTTGTATGTTCCAACAATACTGATTCAGTCCGGAGCATGGTTTTGCCGCCCAAGTTCAAATCTCCTCTCGAAAAGATAGTCGTCTACGTGTACATATTCGCTCATGCGGAATAGCTTTGTTCTTCGCCCAGTTCGGTATACGAGTTGATGGGTGCCCATGTTTTTTTGCTCTTTGCAATCTGTGAAGAGTGGATTGGACGGGCAGCATTTTTGCACTAGACATTTGGGACGCGGACCATGAAGAAATCTTGAAGCACCATTCACTCTTTCAAATGGTATGAGTCGGCTCATTGGTGATTGACAGGTTTCACGATGATTACATTATGCTTACGCAGTGAGGGGCGGCGGACTTATTATACACGTAGAAGTAGTAGAACCCCAACCTCTATAGCAATATATTCTGCAGCAACAACAACATGCAAAGCAGCGGACACATGTGATACGAGAACAATGGACTTTGGATAGGTTGCCGACGAGGGCTGCCAGTAAAGATGACACTAGCTCCCATATGTATAAACCTAATGGAGGGACTGTCTTGCATTTTATTACAACATCACCTTACCAAGGGCCCTTTTTATTTCTGACGATCTACTCTTTTTTTCCCGCGAAACTTGCGGCAAGTCTTTAGGAAAGCCGTTCAAAGTCTGCATAGCACACAGACACAGAGCTCAGATAGATAGATAGCCGAGCTAAGTAGTATTTAGAGAAACGTGAGTAGTAGATAGAGTAGTGTACATTGTGGACAAGGTATGCAGAAGAAGAGTACTATGCTATGCTTTTGCTTCTGAGTGCTCACTCACACTCACCAAAAGTTGTTTTGTGCGCCCACATCGATCCATCTCTGTTCCATACATACACAACACACCACTCCGAGGGTCGTCCTCTTCTACAATGGCAGAACAGAACGAGATAGAATTGCCGTCGTCGTTCTAGTATTGCATGTGAGTACGTGACTCTCGCATGCCCTCGTAGCAGCTGCATGGCAACATCGGGGTTCCGTAGGGGGGATGTGGATGCACATAAGTAGGTATAGAAGTACTTTAGATGGATTGAGGAGCGCGGGTCCGACTCTGCGGGCGCCGCCACTCAAGTGTTGTGTACGAAGTTTCGTACACCCACTGTGTTCTCGTTCGTGTCGTCGTTGTCGATGTTGTGCGTGCCTCTTGCTTACTCGCATGCACTTTGTGTGAGTGTATGTTATGTCTATGCTGTGTGTGCTCGAGCTCACTGGGTTGTGAAGCAGAAAGGAGGCAGCAGCCGCATTGTTGTAGTCGTTAGGTTTCCAGTCCTGTGTAGATATACTCACTCGACTGCACACGCATAGCTCTCCCACTGCTCCCCCCTGAGTTCGAGTTCTCCATTGTACACGACGTCGTTGTTCAGCCGTATCTACACGCAGACTCCATATTCCGCTGAGCTATGCGACTGTGTAGTGAATAAGCACAGTACAAAGCACTCACAGCAGCAGCAGCAACTCACACAGTCTTGGTTGGCCAAGAAGGCGGAGCCAGGCCGTCGCGAACGAACGACCGAACTGAAGTGAAGAAGTAGATGAAGAAGAAGCAAGCAAGCAAAGAAGCAGCATATTAAGCACAAAACTTGCTCCTTGTTTGAGAAGCTCGGCTACTAGTGCCGTAAATAGTGGTGGTGTTATAATAGCGCTGCTATTTTTTGACATCTTTGGACGCGTTTGGGCCCGCCAACTTCTGCCCGAGGCCAACCTCGAGGTCGACGGCCGAAGAGTTCTCAGTGAGAGGTGAGGCTGCCATCTTGGTCCCTTTGTCCTAGCTGGGGCCATTGTGCTGTCAATCTTCCTGAAAGCTTGTTGGAAGGGGATTAAAGCAGAGTTGTAATAGTGCGTGTTGTGCTGTGTATGTGCGATAATCCCGCGCGCAAAATGGCCGCGGGGTACAAAACAATGTGACTGCTGCTCTGTTTTCGATGTCCAAAGTGAGATTCAGTTTTCGTTGCAACTTTTGCAGGATGTGGAGCTTCCGAGAGCTTTGAGAGTTTTCGAATATACTGAAGCACAGGCGTGAAAATGAACGAGAAATCCGAAGGCAAAGCGATGGCGGACGAAGAGGCCGAGGCCAAGCCCACGACTTCACCACCACCTTCGCCTCCCAAAGAAGAGGCTGAGGGCTCGACGTAAGCACTTTTAATCTTGTGCATGATTATAGAGAACCTTTCAAATGTTTGCACTCCATTTTGGTTTTCAATTTCAACTTTTCACTTTGTTGTTTTCGATTTTGTCGATTTTGAGGATTTT
>JAAUYL010070621.1_pt1 | contig 10995 bp, 11 predicted proteins | sample 7278011 | NCBI WGS metagenome assembly JAAUYL01 (sample SAMN14350225, study PRJNA611818) | marine sediment metagenome | isolation source: surface marine sediment (1.8m) | place: French Polynesia: Moorea | collected 2018-08 | reverse complement strand
CTGACTTTGTCATCATCCTTGTCGAGTATGTCTTCATTGGCATCTTGCAAATGCAAACGAGCCTCCTCTTCCTCACCTTGTTTTTGACAATTTGAGCTTCAAATACTCAATTTTAGGTTTAACAAAGTCAAGGAAGGATATGAGTAGACCTTCAATCAATTTATTTTTCGAGTCTTTATGGCCTGTATTTTCCGTTTGTCGTCGTCCTTCCGGAGCTACGATTTCACAAGAATTTTATTATTTCCCTCATTTTCGTCGAATCAAGACGCGTTTTATCGCTATATTCCTGGAAGCAAAACAGACACGCGATTAAATGAGCCAATTTTGCAGAGTTTCAAGAACATTCCGCTGTAACTTATATGAAGGAATGCGGTGGCGGGGTGAAATTCGATATGATTCTCACTGCATTAAATTAATTTAAAAGAACGTCACGGATCGTTAGTCTAGCTGCCCTCCCTCTCATAATATCATGTCCAAAAATGGCTACGTAGATTTATTTTTGTGCTTGGTATTCCAACCAAAATTACCCCGAAAAAAAGCCCAAAACCGGTACTGGTCCAGCTGAGCTTGAAGTCTATATCTGTGATCGCAGCGTCCGTGATGTGTATAGCTAACAACACCAAACGCTTCCTCTCGTACGCATTTGCGAGTTACGCATACGGTTATCCCCTGGTCACTTGATTTGGGCGCGAACTTTGCGCGGACCCCGTCGCGGACCCCGTCGCTACATAACTTATGAAGCGCGGGTCGCCGGCCAAGACCGAAAAATGGCAGCTGGCGTTAAGACCGCACAATGAGCTTGTGATCGCCTAAGGACATTTCATGATGCACTTGAAGGCGAACGTGGGGCAGCAACTTGTCGAGCATGCTGATCAGGAAGCTTCTGTACAAAGTACTTTTTAAGCTATTCAGACTACTAACGAACGAACGAGATTCAAATCAAAGTTTTTTGTACAGATCTACCGTTTACATGAAAGTTTTTCGAAAACACCAAGATTTGATCTCGGATAAGGCTTGCTACTCGAGTAAAATGTCGCCACGCCCTTGCTTGTTTTGACTCCTCGATTGCCCAATCTTTGAACAGAAGCTCAATCTCAAAATGGCCATCGCCGACTCGACTCGACGGGTCGTGACGCAATTAGGATAGTTAAAATGGATGACACCAACATAGCGATTTGTAAATATATATCGATATCAGTCAAGGTGTAAAAAGACTATCAGCGTGGGCAGTGGTTGGTGATTCATCAGGTCGAGGCACTCCTACCCCATTTGCTTCTTTGAAAAAAAACCTGTGAAATGATGCGAAATTTGAGATTTCACAGAAAAAATGGACGTTTGGCAAATTAAAATGTCGGCATCTACCCACCCACCCGCTATCAAAGCTCATCTAGCTGATGATAATTTGATGCTTTGGCGCGGGTTTATTATTGGGTAGGAGAATTCTTCGCTTAGAAGTCGAAATTAAAACGTCTCCTCCAGGGGCTTGTCAGGTTGAGTTTAGCATTTTACAAATCTATTAACCTTCCACCAGAAAAGATAGAAAACAATCCTGCCATTAACTCCAAGTGGCAACACTTTTTAATGGCCTCGACCAGCTCGAGGTCAAAGATCACACACAACACTATTCTATGTTTGTTCTTATTTTCTGAATGGGTTTAATAAGGAAGTTCAGGCTCAGACGGTCATGAAATATCTGCCCATTATCCCCTAAAAACAACTTGACCCATCGACCATATCGATCTCCCATAAATGTAGTTGTTGTTGTCGATGCTATTGCTGCAACTTTTTGTACTCAGGCAAACCTGACCTTGCAAGACTAGGTGCCATTTTATTTTCCAAGTGCTTGAGAAGCATGCTGAGTACGGATTTTAAGGAATCATTACTGAACATGTTTCCATGTGGGGAATTTGCAAATTACTAATAGAGATTTTTTGCACTTTGCTAACTTTTGGAAGGATGTTAAATATGCTCCTGATATGGGTTTCCCACTTCAGCAGAAGCCAAAACATGATTGATATGCTGCATTTATGCCCCCACATAAATAAATGGTTAATGGATAAAATATAATTATTCTTTTTGCAGTCGGCAGCAAAATTCTCCCTCGAACGCGCCCAAGAATGCATGGACTGGATCGAGGCCGTCACCGAGGCCAAGATCGACTACCCCCAAGGTGACGCCCTCCGCGATCAGCAGGACTTCGGGGTCATTCTCAAGGATGGCCGCATCCTCTGCGAGTACGTCTATAATAAGCTCATCCGGAAAAAACCCGTGAAATCATACCGCATTTATTTTTTCAGGCTGATCAACAAACTCAAACCTGGCTCGGTGAAGAAGATCAACACCATGAATGCACCCTTCAAGCAGAGGGAAAACATCGAAATGTTCCTCAAGGGCTGCGAGGCGTACGGCCTCGCCACCCAGGACCTGTTCCAGGTCAACGACCTCTACGAGAGCAAGAACCTCTACATGATCGTCGACAACCTCTACGCCCTCGGCGGCCTCGCGCAGAAGCAGGGCTTCGACGGGCCCGTGATCGGCAAGAAGATGGCCACGGAGAACAAGAGAGCGTTCGACGAGAACACCCTCAAGGCTGGACAGAGCGTGATCGGCCTACAGTATGGATCCAACAAGGGAGCCAGCCAGTCGGGAATGACGGCTTACGGCACGGGAAGGCAAATCCGACCTGATGGTAAGACTCAATGATTTCACGATTTTTTTATTTATTATATTTAGTATTTTTTCAATTCTTTATTCCAGAATTGAACCGTTCATAAATGACGCCACGTTTAAATCGAGTCTGAAGAAGGATCAAACAAATGAAGAAGTCCACACAATCAGCCTTAAACGAAACGACAAAAACCATATCGAAGAAAGTACACATAAAATTCTAGCATGTTTCGGGGATCCTTTTATGACAACGATTATCAACATGAACGTGAACTCAAAACTCAGAAACAACCACCCCCTTGCCAAGAGCCGCCGAACTTTCCGACCAGCATTTATGTATTCCTCGTGATTGTAAAAGCTATGCATCAAATCAGTATTGAAATCAAGGAAATTGTGTCGAGATCAAACGATTGTCGCCCAGTAACTACCGTGAGTGAGATTTTGTCGCGTCGTCGCCACCAGGACACCAATTTCAATTAATTTCTTCAAGTTTATGATGGAGCACGCAAAGTATCTTTAATTATACTACGCATTTTGTATAGCTGTACAAACTCTGATTATACTCGTCAAGAAGTCGAAAAAGTTGTAAATAAATCAAAAATTTTGCCGATTCAACATTTTCAAAAATTGAACCGCGCGGGTTAATGCTAAGGTTTCAGTCTTGTTTTTGGAATGATCAAAACAAAGCGATCCGATTAGCCCGCTCTCAGCCTCTCACTGCGTGACTGCAAAGAGAAGAAGAACAACGTTGTCTCGTCTACATGCCGAATTTGACATAAAGAAGAAAGAAAGGCGCATCTGATTTGTGATTTGCTTTCGAATTCGAGGCTCTCGACCTCCGTCGTCTATCTATGCAGATAAGAGAGTGGAAATATTGATTAAAACGCCTGCGGAGAACAACTTTTTCGAAAAACAACTTTCCCACTAGTTGCAGCGACGACGTGTATGGTGATCGATGACTTTCAAGAATGAAATCGACAAGCGACTCAAATAAGACCTCTGATCGGCGATCGCCTGTGATTTGTGATTGAGCATAGGACTCCGTTCGTAGGGCAAGCCCTTATCAGCAAGTAAGAGAATCCCCTACAGGTCGGAGGGTGGAGCCTTGCACCATTCAGTCATAGGTAGAATTTTGTGATAACAACTAAGAGATAAGGAAACAAGGCAGAAGCCTCCGATCAGTCAACGATGATATTGAAACGTGTGCTCAAGCTGATCGCACTGACCGTCATGCTTCTCGTGATTTACTGCCTTCTTGTCACCGCACTTTACTCCAACTACAAGGAGTACTACGCGTCCGCCGCCAACTCGGCCCTGGAGGCCAAGCTCGACGTTCACAGAAAGTTGCCGCTTATCCCGCCGGATGATCTGGTGTTCGTGAAAGAGTGCAAACGAGATCTCGTCAGTGATGGGCGAAATAAGAAACGGACGTTCGATCCGGAGAAACCGATCTTGTACATTATCACACCAACATACACGAGACGGGAGCAGGTCGTGGAACTGATTCGAATGAGCCACACACTTCTCTTGACGCAGCAGAACATCGTCTGGATCGTCGCCGAGGACTCCAAGGAGTGCAGCATGCTCGTCAAAAACATGCTCGAGGGCTTCGACATCCCCTACGTACAATTGGCAAGTCCGATGCCAAGCATTTACGAAAAAGAGAAGTACAAACCTCGAGGAGTGGCCGCGCGTAGGGCAGGAATGAATTGGGTGCTGGAGAACCACAACGGTGACAAGAAGGGCATCATTTACTTCGCTGACGATGACAACACCTATGACTTGAAGCTCTTCGACGAGCTGGCCAAGACAGAGTCCGTGTCCGTCTTCCCGGTCGGGTTTGTTGGCCAAAAGAATAAGCCCGGGGTCAGCTCGCCCATCGTCAAGGAGGGCAAGGTGGTTGGCTTCTCCGACGGGTGGTTCGCGTCCAGGGTGTACCCGATCGACATGGCCGGCTTCGCCATCGAGGTGGACTTCTTGGCGTCGAAGGAGAACGCGTCCATGCCCTATTGGGCAGGCTACGAGGAGGACATCCTCCTCCAGACGATGGACATCACCTTCGACGATCTTCAGCCGTTGGCCAACAACTGCAAGGAGGTGCTGGTGTGGCACACGAAAACCGTCAGCGAAAAAGTGCCCAGCGTCAAGTTCACGACGAGAAGCAAGTACGACAAGGCGAGCAACCTCAGACAACTGGTCAACGACCTCGTGTACAAGGGAATGGCCAAGTACAGCGATCGCAGCACCAATGAGCTCAAACAGTGCATAGGGGGAGGTCAATGTGGTCAGCAGAAAAACGCATAGAAGAGCTGAAATTAGTCTTGTCTTGGTTTTCGGCATATGGCTGTGATTTTCTAATATACTCCGTCCAAACCCCAAGTTTGAAAATAAATGAAAGATTGACAAAAGCATTTCTCATCAGTATTTTGCTTTAATTTATTCTATATTTATTTATATTTAGTTCCTGGGGGAAGTTAAAGTTATAATCTTTGCGTTAAGAGGGTCTCCTCGAGAGACTTGGAAGGTACAGTATTCTTTTCTTATTATGGTTGTTATTTGTACATTGTAAATATGTTACTTTGAAGTGTCGCGGAGAAAGTTGGCAATAGACAAGCGTCAACGCCGGCCACCAGTTTGCTCTTGGTAAACCTCGATTACGTCGTCCTGCTCCATTTCCAGAGCCTTCGGGGTCTCGTCGTCGTTGATCCTCCGTCCGTCGAAGAGGAACCGCAGGGAGGAGACGGGGACGCCGACCCTCTCCGCGTACGACTTCTTGAGCTTTCCCATGTTCGTCGACATTTTCACCCGAAAGTGGATCTCGTTGGAGTCCTGGCCCACCACTTTGAGCTTGATGTACTCGGTCTCGCCTTCTTTGTTCTCACTCATGTTGAAGATTTGGGTTTGGATTGAAGATTTGCAAGAAAACACGTCAAAATCTGGCGATTTCACAACTTGTTTTGGCCGGCTGCAAACAAAAACAAGCTTGATTTTTTGGCGTCAATGCTTCGTTCCCAGACTACGCGGCTCAATTGACGCCACAGACAATCCAAAATCAGCTTGAGTGCACAGCGACTTTTAAAGCATTTTGACGTTTCGTTGAATAGAAGTTACCAAAATTCTTTCAGAAATTTCGGTTTAAAAGTGAAAATCGTGAATTTTTTGTAGCATGCTTGTAAATTTTTCGTTTTTTGGGGTAATTTTGGCGATTTTTTATATATCAAAAAATAGCCAATCTGACAAAAAGTCGCCACTTCTGGTTACGCTGCCGTCAAAAAAGTGCTACCAGACACAGTCCCTCAGAAGTAGCCCAAAATCGTTGTGGAAAGTGCCAAGACCAGAAAACTTACAAAAATATGATAATTTCAAGAAGATTTGTAGTAGGTTCAACTCAAAATCCTTTATTTATTCAGAGTTGGTTGTAATATATTTAGTAGCATGGATTAAATAAAAGTAATAATAAAACCGTGGAAGTTTTGCCAAACGTGTGTGTACGTATTGTGTGTGAGATTGTGTTTATAACGATTTTGATATCACATCGAGGAGAAAAATTGATTCAATTTGTTTCGTATTTTCTTATTCAAATGCTGGTAAGGCCACCGCCTTCCAATGATCTGACCAACGGGCTGCCCTGAAGCGCTCCAGGTGGTTGGAGAAGGGTCGACGCCGTCGTTCATAAGACACGTTGGGAAAATCTTCGAACCATTGCTCAAGTCTATCGGCAAGCTCTGACGAAGTATCGAACAGGACTCCATTAATTCCGTCCTTCACAAGCTCAGGCAAGGCTGGGAAACTTTTGGCTGCCACCGGCAGTCCGCAGCCGAACATATCGACCACCTAAAAAATAATATTTAATAGAATTGAGTCGTGAAATCCCATAAGATGTAAACAAACCTTCATCGGAAGATCAACGCCTGACGAGGACGTGTGAAGGCAGACGCCGAGGTCGGCTGAGGCCAACATGCGGGGGTAGTCTTCCGGCTCCAGCCAAGGCATGACGACGCTGACGTGCTGCCAGCATTGTTCGGCGATGAGGTTGCTGTAATACTCTTTCAAGGGGCCCTTGCCGGTGATGACCACGACGAGGTCGGGCAACGACTTGCTCGCCGAGGCCTCGCACCTCTCCTCGTACAAGCTCAACGCTTCGAACAGGATGCCGAAGTCCTCGTCCGGCGTCCACGACGTGCTCGAGACGAGGAGGCCGGGCCGGGGGACCTTCAGCCTGACGAAGCCGTCGGTGTTCAGCTCCGTGAAACGGGTGGAGATGAGGCCGGTGCCACCCAGGACCTCCGGGTAGACCTCGGCCAACTTGAAGAACAAGTCGTGGCGCTCCTCGACGGAGCAGGGACGGAAGCTGTCTCCGGGACGATCGTATAGCACCGTCGCCTCCACCTTCCACTTGTTGTGAAGGTCGCGCTTCATGGCCTTGCTGACGCAGAATGCCGAATGGACTCGAGGCCCGAAGAAGCCTTCGATCCAGCGAGCAAGACGAACCAGCGGATGCGACGAGCTGCCGAACGACAACTCCATGATGGAGTACCCGTAGTTGTGCCAATCCAGGACCAGCTTGGTCTTCCAGTGGAAGCAGGCGTAGATGTAGGCGACGATCAGGGTGGGTATCGTGGGCGGGTTCTGCATCAGGATGAAGTCGGGCCCGTGGTGGGGGAGCGTGAAGGGCAGGATGAAGTAGAGCGTCAGGAGCTGCCACAGGGCTTTCAGGAACAATGTGATCAGTCTGGGCAGACAATTGGCCAGCCAGACGGGGAACGGCGACAGCCTGGCCACCGCGATGTTGTCGTTGTTGTTCACCTCCGCCTTTAGGTTGGACCCGCCGTACCCCACCAAGGTCACCCTGAAGTCCTCCTGCGCCAGGGAGACGGCATGGTTGCACATCCGAGGACTCCGGCCGAGGTCGCCGAGGACGATCACATAAGCTGTCCGAGGCTCTTGCTGGCCTCCATGTTGCCGCCGTTGTTGATCTTGCTGCTGTTGCTGTTGTGATGTTGGTTGTCGTTGCATTGCATGGGCTGCAACAAAAAAAGAGGAGAGTCTCTATGAAAAACTACTTCTCTGCTGTATGTAAATATCATCGTGTCATGGTTTCAATGCATTTCACTAATTTTTTAGCATGATTTCATTATTATTGTTGTTTAGGTTGTGGGATTCATGTCCTTTACTCACATTTGTTCTATGGTACGTAGATAAGCTTTTATGCATAGCATAATTCGATTAATTCATTATCAATTATCATCATCATCGTAATGTGTAGGAAAAACTGGAAACAGGCGGCAATCATTTCGTTAATTATGGTAGATACACGGGCTCACTATTGTGATTAAATATTTGGGAGTGATAGTAGCATATATTTGAGTTGGAAGGAGACGAAGCATAAAAGCGATAGAAAATTTGGCTGCTATTTTTGCTAAGGAACTTTGAGAGAGAAGGAGAAGGCTTGCAATTTCATTAATATGGACGTCATAATTATTTTACGAGGTAAGATTATCAAAGAGATTTTTTTTCGAAAGATTCATTTCATAATATCTGAATGTCTGTTTGACAGAGTGGGCATTTGATTTCATTCATTTGCCTGTCTGGGTAACTACAAAGTTTGCTTTAAAGCCAATGTAAAAATGAATCGTTTTGATTTCACCAAGTTGAATTTGAGAGCAATTTTCCATATCATGTCAAATGGTAAAAAACTACATTTTTTGGTCGTATACAAAATAATGGATTTCTTCAAATCTAATTCCTTGAGCTCGTTTAAGTTAGTTGCTTTCTATGCTTAATTTTTGCTTAGGTCCAATTGTAATTGTAAACTGTAATTTTAATGCCAACAAATTGAAAAATCTAGACGTCCTGATCTCATCTAAGTAAATAGTTTTGATATGGTGGTGGAGAGGGAGGTATTTCATGAGCTTTTTCTGTCCCGGAAGCATTCTGTTTCAGATATACTTACGACCAAGAGCCACAACATTTTACCCTTGTCTGAAGAAACTGCACTAACACTTGTTGTACGAGGAGAGTCCATCCTTACAATTCTTGAACTTTTGGTTATCACATGATGTTGTTGGTGTGCAATCCTGTCAGCTCCACAATCAGCTATCACTAACTTTTCACCGCACCCTGTTTTAGTTTCAAGAATATCGCCAGCAAGTTCTCTTTCTGGTGGTAAGCACACACGCTGACAATGACCAAGACCGTGGTGGAGATGATGCGAGGGGTGGTCCTCAAGAAAGGCTTGGCCAAGTTCATGAAGGTGCCGATGAAAAACAGGATCACGTGGACGAAGGTGATCACCGCGTTGAGGAGCTTCATCATGATGGCACGGGCGTCGGTGCTGTCGAGGCCCTCGATGTTGAGGTATTGCTGTTGCACTTGCTGATGCTCCAGGCTGGTCACCTTGGTCTCCAGACTCTGGAGGTGCTCTTTGATGTCGAGCAGACGCTCCTCACTCTGGTATTGGACCTTCTCCTCCATGTCGTTAATGCCGGACTTGATGTTCTCGATTTCGTGCTGGTGGAGCTCGGTGAGATCGTTAATTTGTTCTTCCAGGCGGGAGTACATGTCACGCTCCTCCCTTATCGTGTAGTTCAGAGTCTCTACTTCTTGTTTAAACTGAAATGAATAGAAAGTGTGAAATAGAAGATTGGTATACAGTTTGAAATCAGATTTTTACCTGCTGTCTAAGCTCGTCCATTTCTTCCCGAAGCCGATCAACCTCTTCTTTGTGTAGCGTAAGCTCTTGGACGACAGCGTTCCATTCGGTGGCGTCGTCGAGGACGATCCTGCGCTGCGGCGATGAGGTCACCATGACATTGGGATTATTAGTGTTGGTTCCCTGCTTAAGCTCGTCCTTGTTCTGGTTTTGTGAAGACTGCTGAGACTGGTGGCCTTCCTGGCCTTGACCTTGTGGAATGCTGCTGCTGGTTTCGCTCGCATCGCTCGGTCGCCCCTTGCGATGCCGGAGTCCGCCATCCTCTGAAAGACACTTCCTCCTCTCCTCAAACGAGGACTGCTTGGACATAAGCGACCCGCCCCCGGCCGACCCGTCTCGAGGAAACGAGGAGCTGGCCTTGCCCTGCTTCTCCTTCTGCACCACGCTCCCGGCGGCCGTGTTGGCCTTCGAGGCTGTCGTGGTGCTGGTGTTCCCACTCCCTCCGTCGTCGGTCGCCACCGACGAGCTGAGGTTGTCCGCCGAGCCGTACTTCTTGTTCCTCATCACAAAGTTGGCAAACTCCTTGGGCTTGGACATGGCGCCGGAAATGCCGTCGCGGATGTTGCCGCCGACGTTCTTGAAGCCCTGGCCGATGTCTTTCAGCTTGGCTTGCTTTTGAAGGCCGTTCTTTTCGAGATCACGCACTTTCTTGTTGTACTCGTCCAGCTTCCGCTGGAGCTGGGTAATGTTCTGGGCTGACTTTTGATTCTTCTTCTCGAACAGCTGCTTGACGCGCTGCTGTTGGACGCTGTCCGTGGCGTTGGCCGACAACTTCAAGTACTCGTTGACGTTGTCGTCCAGGGACGTCTGCACCTCCTTGATCTGCTCCTTGGTCTTGTTGATTTTCGCCTGGTAGTGCTCGATGGCGCGCTGGGTTTGTGCCGGGTCGGTAGGCGTGCTCATCAACAAGGCCAACGAGTCGGGATCGTCGTAGAAGATGGAGTTGCCCAAGCTCGAGTTCTCGGGGTCGAGGTTGGCCGGCAGCGTGGAGGACTGGGGATGATGACGGTGGGGGCTGACGCTCGTGCTCATCCCCGAGATGGCCTGGATCTCCTCGGCTGTCACGGCTGCCAACGTCGAGGTGGCGGCCGCCAGGAGGCCGGCTCCTCCGCCGGGATTCGTCGATGGCGCGGCGGAGTCGACCTCGAGGTCCGACGCGACGCTTCGACCCGAACTGCTGCCTCCAGTGCCCGCCGTCCGGTGGGCATCCTTGGCCCTGGCAGCCGGTGAGCGGCCTCTGTTTTTCATGACGTTTGCTAATGGAGGACTCGTTGAGGAAGGAACTATGTAAATTCACTCTTTTTCTTCTTCTCACATTTAAAAGTCTTGGTCTTTTTGCCTGCGTGGCAAGCTATCTATCTATGTCCGATCAATCAATTACACTGCCAACGGCAATGGCAATGGCAATGGCTATATCATCGAGATGGAATACCGCCGTCCCCCGCTGAGAAACTTGAAACTTTCTTCTCCTCCTGTTGTCTTGCCGTCAATGACGATATTGGGTATGTTGTCACTGCTCGAGCCGATCCTGTATTTGTGCCCCGCCTCTGCAAAACACGACACTTTTCAGGAATGTGATGCATGCAAGGCCAAGATATTTTTTTCCTGCTAGAAGT
>JAAUYL010014397.1_pt1 | contig 10999 bp, 7 predicted proteins | sample 7278011 | NCBI WGS metagenome assembly JAAUYL01 (sample SAMN14350225, study PRJNA611818) | marine sediment metagenome | isolation source: surface marine sediment (1.8m) | place: French Polynesia: Moorea | collected 2018-08 | reverse complement strand
GTGTTGACCTCGCGCTCGAAGAATCGATACAGCGGATCCTTGATGTTCTCCACCGTCCTCTTCATCGGGTTCAGCGACTTCGGCAAGTTCGAGAGCCAGTTGGTCACGGATTCGTTCATGGTACGCATCCAGGATGGTCTTCCGTCGGTGTTTCTAAAATACGGATAAGGTGATTTCACGACTTTTCTATCAAACCATAAATGCAAACAAATTACCTGTCGAGGTCGGGCGTGCCCTCGCTCTCAATGTAAGCCAGCTCCTCGTCCTCATCCAATTGCTGCATCTTCAACAGCTTGACCACGGTAGCCTTGGCCAGGTTCGTCAACAACACCGTCTCCGCGTTGTTCGGCAATCCCAGCCACTCGGGGGTCTGCTTTTCAGGCAGAGCCTCGATCCAAGCCAGAAATTGATCCCTCCTGACTCCTTCAGGCATGTGGATGTTCTTGTTCTTGACCAGCATGGAGTCGTGATCGAAGCACTTGGCGTTGAACAGCTTCTCCAGGAAGGACTCGAGAAGCCTCTGGTCGAACTCGTTGTCGATCTTGCCGCCGTAAATGCACTGCGACATCAGGGTGAAGACGGCCTTCCACGGCACCCTATCCGGGGGCAGGTTGGTCCTGCCCATCGAGGTCGCGTCGATCCAGGTGTCCAACATGTCGCATGCCACCCTGAGATCGCTCTCGTTGAACTCGTACAACTTGGACCATCCGAGAGGACTGTAACGCAAACGCTCCTGGACGATTGCATGGAACCAGGCGAGCAAGAAGTACAACCGGGCCCTCTCGTTGGGAGCCCGCATCATCCTGGCGGCCGGGATCGTGGCGAATGTCCGCACCAGGTTGGCCTTGACACCCGGGGGCGGCTCGAACGTGAAGATTCGACCGGCGCGCAAGAGGTTGACCGGCAACTTGGGCGTGATCTCGCAAGTCAGGAACAGCCTGAATCCAGGATGGACCTGCAGCGAGTGGAGCTTCTTCTCCAGGGTGACGAGCCAGGATGGGGCCAGGTGGACGTTCTTGAGGAGGACCCAGCGACCCGATTTCGAGGCCGAATTGATGGCCTTGTCGGCCTGAGCGAAGCCCTCTTCGGAGCCGATGGCGATCGAGGTCATGCTCTTGCCGAGCTCTGTCGCAAGGTCGTCAACGCGAGCCGACGCGTCGAACCCGGCCACGGAGCACATCAGGATCGGCGTGTTGGCCTTGACCTCAGCCTCGACGATGCTGGCCAGGTCGAGCTCCCTCTCCATGGAGAACTTCGGCCCCAAGATCGACTGGACGAACCTCGAGCAGGCCGCCACGGTGCGATCGGGTCGGAACACTTTGACGCTCAACAGTTGGTACATCAGGGTCTTCTCCTTGTTGTCCTCGCTCTCAGACCACAACTTGGGCACGGAGTCCTCCGGGGTCGGGCTGTCTATCCACTCGGCAAAGTCGCCAGAGCGGATGTCGATGGCCTTGAAGGCCGACAGCTTCTCCTTCAGGTTTTCGGCGGCCAAGGCCATCTTGTTGGTCGTGTTCAAGCTGGAAGCCTGGTCCTCGTCGCCACGGAGGAGGTGCTGGAACTCGTCGTCAAGGAAGCCGACCTCGGAGGTTCGGCCTCGCATAAAGATCCTGGTCAGGAGGAGGCCGAAGACAATGCGATCGTCGTGCAACATGCCCCTCGTCACGCGATTGAAGCAGGTCTCGAACAAGGCCTCGGTGATGATGGCCAAGCGTTTGGTGTAGTCCTTGACATCCTTGAGGTCGTTGTTCTCGACAAGGACACTGGTGAAAATGTCCAAGAAGAACTGGAGACTGTACTGGTACAAGTAGTGGACCTGGTGCAAGTTGTCGATGGTAAAATAGATCGACGAGCAGGCCGTGGACAGGGGCATGTATTGGGCGCTTGTGGCCTCGATTTCCTTCATGATCTCGTCCGTTTCGTCGACCTTCTTGCTGACCTCGGCGGCCTCCTTTTTCAACGTTTCCAACGTGGAGATTACGGTGTCGTCATCCAGGATCCTACCCTTGACCTCGTTCAACACCTGGAGCAGGTTCTTCTCCAAGTGCCTCAATCTCAACTGGAATTCTCCCTGCAGCTTGAGGAGGTCCGAACGCTTCTGGTCGATATCTGGCCGCTCGGCCTTCAACACTTGGTTCAAGCATTGGGCTTGCAACGAGGATCGCGTCACGGTGAAATTGACCATGGTCACCCGCGAGCAGATGTCGGGCGGGAACTCCACAGTCGGATCCCGAGTGCTCAAGAAGATCGTGAACGATGGCGACAAGTCGATGTCCTGGTCGCCGAGGGTGATCAGCACCCGGCCTCCGGTCCTCTTCAGCTCCTTGTTCAAGACCGGGTTCAGGATCGGGTCGTAGTTCTCGACGTCCTGGACGAGGAGGGGGTTGCCGAAACGCAGCGCCGACTCCAGGTTCTTGCGGAAGCTGTCGTCCAAGAAGGAGGTCTTGGTGATCTTCCTGTCCGCGAACTCGTTCATGATGAACTCGGTCGCCTGGCCCGAGGGGTCGATGATCAGCGGGTAGCGGTTGAAGCGGCTCAACATGATGGCGTTCTCCGTGCAGAGGTCGTCCGTCGGCAAGCTGTTGGCCTGCCAGCCCACCCTCTGGTCGGGATCGCTCAAGAACTCCGTCCTCGCCATGTCTGGTCGGTAATGGATCGAGGCCATGTCCAGGTGGTGTTTCCAAGCCGTGAAGAGGCTCTGTCGACTCTGTTGATCAAAGTAGCCGGCGTAGGATAGGAAAGCCGAAGACAAAAACACATCGCCGACCAGCGTTGACATCTGGGACTTAAAGCTCTCGCTTGTCTCTTGCCAACGATCCTTCTCGATCCCGAGGCTCTTGAGGAGTGACATCGAACGATCCACCTTGTCCTGGACGTGCTTCAAGTCGTTCTTGATGGCCTCGGCCTGGGAGATCAGCTGCGCGTACTCCTCCTTGTAGTTGGCGATGCTCTTCTCAAGCCTGACGATCACGTTAGCCATCTCGTCGGCCTCGGCCTGCTTCTCCATGGCGGCGTTCTCGAGAGTCGACAACTCGTTCCTCAACGGCTCGACGCGTTTCAACATGTCGGCGTACATGAGCTGGGCGATGGCCCATTTCACAAGGGGTCCACATGCCAAGGAGGCCCTGTTGACCTTCTCAAAGGTGTAGTCGGGGTTGCTCAAGTACTTGTCCTTCATCTTTTGTCTGACGTCGTCCGTGATGTCGTCGGCGGTGAAGTTCACGATTGTCGAGATGAAGTTGTCCTTCATGAGGACGCCACGGATGGCCTTCCAGTCGGACGTGTTCTCGCCAAGCAGAAGGCAGATGGACTCCAGGGCCAGCTTGATCACAGGCGGCGGAGTTCCCAACGATCGGACCTCGACGAGATGCTGCTTGCGAATGCACTTGACGGCTGCCTGGGCCTCGATGACGGCCGGCTCGACTTGGTCGAGGTCGGCCTTGACCTCCTGGGTTTTGGCGGCGATCTCGACTTTTTGGACCTCTAGCAACTTCTGGATCTCCTGCGAGTGCGTCTTCTGCTTCTCGGCCTCCTGCTGGTCTTTGACCATCTGCTTCAGCTTGGCATTGGCCAGGTCGTTCTTGGCTTGGAGCTCGGCAGACTTGACTGCCAGCGACTTTTGCATTTCTTCGACCTAAAACGATAATGGTAAGATTAAGTCTAATTCATATTTTTGGATTGCAAGAAATTGATTGCAAAAATCGACAGAAATCATATTTATATTTTTTTGTTAAATTGGACAAAAATTGAAAAAAATCGTGAAAATCGGTCAGACAAAAATATTTAAAAAAGTAAAGAAAATATTTTACGGCAATTCTGTAAATCTTGAAAAAAAATCCGTGAAATCGAATGGGATTTTTTCGAAATCCATTTTCATTTTTTGAATTGACCAAAGGAAAATTCTTTGCAGCTTCTGTTGCGAAAAATGGCAGAAGAAACACCATCGACAGCCTACAGCACAGAATGCGACGACGCCGTCCACGTCTACTACATGAAGCCGGCCTCGTCGGACGAGAAGATGAAGCTCATGTACCAGGCGCACTGCGCCCGTTGCTGGCGACCTCTGAAGTACAACAGCAAGTGGCCAGGCCCGAGGAAACACCAGCGACCTCCGTTCGAGACCGGAAGTGCCGACCTCACTAACCCCGGAAACTTTGCCACGAAGCCGAGGCTGTCAATCGCTAACTGCGGCCACATCTTCCACTCGTCTTGCGCCTCGGCCTCCATGCCCAAGTGCCCGACCTGCCTGGTCCACATCGAAACCCTGAGGCCGTTCCACTTCCATACCAAGATCTTGCCCACCAAACCGGAAGAAACGGACAACGGGGAGTCATCATCTACTTCCGGTAAGCAAATGCAACCAGAAGAGGTCAAGAAAATGGAGGACATCCACAAGATGATCGAGGACATTCGAAGGAGGATGGACCGAATTTCTGGCGAGCTGTCGAGGCTGAGAAAACAGGTTGCCTCCGAGGACAAAAACAAGAACAACAAACCGGACACGAGGCCGCCGTGGCGTTAAAGTATTTGCATTGTTTGAAAAGAATCCAAGTACAATATTTGAAATACAAAAGGGTTTTTAAGACTCACCTGACCCACTGTCTCGGCGATCTTGTTCAGGCCGACGTTCAAGTGCAGCTGCTCTTCCTCGAGGCCGGACCGCTTCTCGGCGTAGAGTTTGACGAAATGGTTGATAAAGTCCAAAAAGTGTCTGGGGGTGATCGCCATCACGCGGCCTCCGCGCTTCACCGACCTCGCGTTGGTCTTGTGGAGCGTCTGGTGCACGTAGACCATGGCGTTGATCACGGCCGTCCTGTGGCTGCTCGACACGTCGAAGTTGTTCACGGCGACGGGGAAGAAGTCGGGGGCCTTCCAGTCCATGCGCTCCAGGTCCACCTTGATGGTGAACTCCTTGGCCACCTGATAGAGGGCGCTGTTCGACCAGTCGCCGAACCAGTTCACCACACATCTGTTGAACAAGGCCGGCGAGGTCGCCGCCCGATCCTTGAGCCCGTCGGCCGACGGGTTCATCGTGAACACGACGTGGAGGTTCTTCATCACCTGCTGCGTGAACCATTTGTAGAGCTCGTCGCTCGAGTCCAACATCAGGCCGTCCCTCTGTGCTCCCTCCTTGCACTGCGTCATGAGCGTGGTGAATTCATCGCCCTCAAAGAGGCCGGGCACCTCGCCGTTCGCCAACAGGGTGTTCATGCGCTCCAGGAAGCTGGAGTCCATCACGTTGGACTCGTCCAGGATGAAGCAGATCTTCTCGTTCTTGCATCCCGACCGTCTCAGCACTGACCTCAGGTCCTCGTCAAAGTCCTCGGCCGAGTACTTGTTGCGCACCTTGATCTGGAACACAGAGAGGCCGTTCATCCAGGCCACGAATCTGGACAGGGTCGTCTTGCCAGATCCCGAGACCCCGATAAGAAGGAGATGCCCCTGCGGTTGTCGGAAGATCCTGTCAATTCTGAGCACGTGTTCCAGGACTTCGTCGAACAACACGAGCGGCACATCCAGCTCTTCTTCGTAGAAAACTTTGAGCCTGGCCTTGACATAGTGGCGGAGCTCCTCCCGATCCACCGGGACGTAATTCTTGTCCATCCAGTTGGAGTAGAGGATTGGGCGCGCGATGGCCTCGTCCTTGTTGATGTTGGGAAAGTGGCGGAGGGCGATCTCGTCGATGTTGTCATTTGTCCATTGCCGTTCGTCGTCGTGGACAAGTCGATCCTGGAAGAGGCGGAGGCCTTCATGAGCGAACAGCCGGACCAGACCCTCCACGGCCAGGTTATCTAGAGGCCGAATGGCCTCGCAGATGCCCCTGACCCAGCGGGTCATTTCTCTCGGGGAGTAGATGTAGTGCGGCTGCATGTCCTGCGTGAACCTCTCCTGCGAGGCCAAATAGAACTCGACCATGGCGTTGGTCAAGGGCTCGGCGAACGCCCTCAGGTTCGGCACCAGCCTCAACATGGCACGGCAGAAGGTGCCGTAGATCTGCTTGAGCGAGGTCTCTCCAGGATAGTCGACGTAGATGACAGGAACATGGCGGAGGAATCGGTGAGCCAGTGGTTTCCTGCCAGGATCTGTGGGTGGATTGCAAGCTCCCACAAATTGGATCCTGTCAAGGCTGACCCAAGCTTGATCCGAGGTCCTGTAGAATCCATTGTGCTCCACCATTTGCCGAAGGAACGAAATCACGCGTTGAGTTCCATATTTGTCCTGAAAATCAAGGAGTTTGTTTACATTTTTAAATAGAGCTGTTTTTGCTTATGTTTTACCATGTCGGGCAGATTAATTTCGTCGCAGAACATGATCAGCCATTTGCCCATCTGGGTTGGAGTGAGCACGATTCCATTGGGAGTCTTCTTGTATTCACAATAGTGATCCAGGGTTTTCAGCAGCAACTCGGGTGTCGTCGCCGATGAGAAGTTCAAGCCCACCACCTCCATGTCGGGCAAGGCTCTCAAGGCCGAGAACAGGGTCATTGTCTTGCCAGATCCAGGAGGGCCGCACAAAACTGAAAATACGTTTGATTAAGCAACACATCAACTTGGAATGTAAGTCATCATTTTACCCATTGGTTTGTGATCAGCCAGCCAGGTGTACAAGAGTGCTTCGTGACGAACAGTGTCCAAGGTTGGGACGACGACATCTGGAGAGGCCACTTTGTGGGTTTCAACCTCCATCTGGGGGACTTTGGCGGACCAGGGCATCCACTCGCCGATCTGCGCGACCTCGAAGTCGAGGATGTTGGTGTTGTTCCCGGGCGGCAGCGGGATCGTCGTGGCCGACCGGATGAAGTCGCCCATCGCGTCCCTGACCTTCATCTTGGCGTCGCCGGTGAAGCTCCACAAGATCGCGTGAACGAGGCTCTTGCTCACGTACTTCTCGATGGTGTCGATATTCATGGGGAAGTCGGAGTGCGCGTGGTTGTAGGCCAGGATGTTCCTCACGCTCTGGTTGATCATGGAGAACAGGGAGCCGAGCGCCCTCAACCTGGTGAAGTCCATGATGTGCTCGAGGCTGGCGGCGTAGTCGAGGCACCGCTTGACGAGGCCGTCGGAAGCAAAGTATTGCATCAACGTGGTTGCCACATCACGTTGAACCTGAAATTGTAAAAGATTTAAAAACAAATGCTTTCATTTTTGCCATTACAATATTTTACCTTCAACGATGGAGAGATGGCCTCGCCGCCCTCGGACTTCTCCTGGGGAACATAGTCCTCGCCCTCTTCCAGAGGAATATTTTTCAGCTTGGTCATGAAGTTTTCAAAGATCATCTCGGTCGACACGACGTCTTCGGAGAACCAGACCATGCCGCATCTTAATTGAAATTCAATATAAAAGGCAAAATAGTAAAACAATCTGCATGAATCTTTGTTTACCTTGAAACGGTGGCCAGTGTTGCAAAGCGCAAGTCTTGGACTTCGAACATGATCCTCACGTTGGGCGGGAGGCTCAGGCGCTCGCCATTGGGAAGGGTGAGCAGTTTGTTGTCATCCAGGACCGAGTTGATATTCTCGACCCACTCGGGATCGACGTCGCCGTCAAAGATAATCCACTGCCTCTTGTTGATCTCGCCCCTGACGTTGTCGATGATGCGGCGGAGGATGTGGGTGAACAGCCCGTCGCGCCACTCTCTTGTATTGGGATCCAGGACTCCATAGAGAGCCTGTTTGGTCATCGCTTTTGGATCGATCACATGTGCCACACCTTCTACACCTTCATGCCGTTCCAGGGCCTTGAGCAGGACTTTCCAAGCTGTAGACTTGCCCGAGCCCGAGGGCCCGACCATCATGAGCCCGTGGTTCAAGCGGGTGATCTGGTACAGCTGCAGGATCTTGTCCATCCAGTGGTTGGCCTCGTCTTCACTGTCGTCCTCGCAGGACAAGAACTGCTCTTGGCACACCTTCCTGATGTGACCCTTCAGGCTCTCCATTTCCGCCCTGGTGTAGGAAACCCCAGGGAAGACGTCTGACAACAGGGAGAACAGGAGCGGGATGTCCTCGGCGACCAACTTGGGCACCATGGTCTCGCACACCGACTGGACCAGGATCTCTTGCTCCGGGATGTTCTCGGCAATTTTGCCCTCGTCGACCTCGTTGCCGTCGCCAGACTTCTCCATGTTTTCACGGATTTTCTGGATCCGATCTCGTTTCACGTTGCCAGCACTCACAAGCACGGGTTTCAAAGCACGGAGGCCGAAATCGTAATGGCTCTGGGAGGACAACTGCTCCTTGCACAACTTGAACAGCGGCACGATCTTCTTGGACAACTTTTCGGCGGATCGGAATCCTTGGGAGAAGAGCATCACCTCGGCGATCAGGGTCTCGTCGGGCTTGGTCATGGCCAGGCTGCGGAAGAGTTTCTTCAAGTTCTCGGGGAGGTTGGACCTGCCCGCGTAGGTCGGGTTCATCGTGATGAAGATCGCCATGTCAACGTTGACCGCAACCTGTTTGCCTATCAGCTCGATCGTCAACTTCTTGCTGCTGTTGCCATTCTCGCTGAGTGATTGCGACTTCAGGCTCTCCTGGATAGTCTGGATCTGCTGCGAGACGGCGGACAACATTCGCTCCTCAAGCCTGTTGAACTCGTCAAAACATCCCCAGGCTCCCACCTGGCAGAGGCCGACAAAGATCCGGCCCATCGCCTGGAAATCGAACGTTTCGTCGCAGTTGAAAACCAGCACGAATCGGCCGAGTTGCTGGCCGAGAGCTTTCACTGTTTCTGTTTTTCCCGTGCCAGCAGGTCCGAAGGGACTGCCGCCGAGGCTAGAGTTCAACGCCTGCGTCATGGTCAAGAAGCAGCGATCCGTAAGAGGGGTGGTGACAATGCGATCCTGGACACCGAGATACTCGAAACCGTAGTGGAACTTGGCGTCGGCGATGTGGATGGACAACTGCTGCAGGACATCGGTCTGTTTCGGGTCGAAGTAGAAGCGCAACTGCGACTGCCAGTCGAAGGACTTGTTGTTGTCAATGCCGTTGGCGATCAACTTGCGCGTGATGGTTCGCCGGTGGACATATTCGTAAATCAAGTGCTCCAGCTTTTTGCGGCGAAGCGGAGGCTGATTCTGGAGGACAAGATCGGCCAGGAGCTTGAGCATGTCCTCGACTTTCTCCAGGACAACTTTCAACTTGGCCGAGGCTCCACTCGAGGCCGACAGGGCAGCCTCGACCTCCTCGGACCATCCGATCTGAGCGGCCAGGGTCACGATTTGCACTTGGAACGTGTCGACCCACTTCATGAAGGGATCCTCTTCCACGTGGCCGTCACGGAAGGCTTTGGCCTCGGCGACGGCTTTTGCCAGATTTTTCGCCAACGTCAGCCTCATCTGTTTCTCGACTTCGGTCAACCACTCGTTGATGCGGGGGTGGTCGACTGTGGAAACAGGAGGATCAAACACAACCTCTTCCCCTTCTCGTGAGGCGATTCCGTGAATCACCGTGGCCGAGTCGTCGATCAGGACGGAGGCCACGCCGGCAAACATCTTCTTGAAATGCTTCTGCAGCCGCGGGATGTTCTTGGTGTTGCCGATGATCTCGAGCAAGTCCTCGTCACCGACGAAGTAGAACCTCGGGAAGCTGGCTCGCTCGCGCTCCAGGTACTCTCCAAGGGCCTTCTGAATTTTGGCCAAGAGGTCGGCCAGTCGCTCGAGGCTGCGCTGCACGTTCTGTATGTTGAGGACGTCGACAACCATCGGTGACTTGGCCACCTTCTTCATCAGGGTCAAGAATTCGGTGCTGATGCTCACGAAGCGCGATGTCTCGACGGGCAACAAGGTCTTGATGTCGGCGGAGCCCGTGAAGATCCCGTCCAGGTATACCCATCTCCTCTGGACATCGATCCAGACGTCAAACAAGTCGGCGATCCTGTTCAGCTTGTCCTCCCAAGTGTTGGCCTCCTCTTCGAAGACGCGGAAGTACGGCGACAGCTTCATGGCCGAGACCTGGTTGATGTTCTCCTTCACCTTATTGAAGAGGTCGTCCCAGCCTCGGATCAGGCGGCACTTGTTCTGGTAGTTGACCATTTCCAGCTCATAGGTTTGCCAAGTCTCTTTGACCTGCTTCAAGAACTCCTCGAGTGCCATCTCACCCTAAGAAAAAGAGCAATAAAAGTCAAAGAAAAAACAAAACCTGGCAGATAATCAATCTTACTTGAGCCACTTGAATGACATCCTTGATGATGCTCTCGTTGCGGAGGAGATCGACGTCCCAGACTTGACCGAGAGTGAGGTCGCTCAAGATCCAAGTCACGCGGAGCTGACGGCATAGGGATTTCCAATGACGCTCCTTCAATGCGTCAGACTTCAGGTCAACCACCAAAATGTTGACCTTGGCGTAGCCCTGTAGCAACTTGCGCACGTACTCGTACGAGGCGTACTGTCGCAGCCTCGCCGGCAAGTCCTTCAATTGGGTGACGAGGCCGTCGAGCTGTGACCTCAATTTTCGAGGTTGGACCGTTAGCCAGGGCAGCTCCTTCATCGCGTCGATCTGCTCCCAGATCTTGGACAACTCCGACCAGACCCCCTTCAGGTCCTGCAACTCTTCGAACACGACGGTCATCTTGTCGTCCGTGGCGAGGCTGGCGGCCTCCTGCAATTCCAAGGCCTCCTTGGCTTTGGAGACGTTGTCCCGCTCGTCCTTCAGCCTCAGATACTTGCCCTCGAAGATGGCCAGCTTCTGGAGCGCGTCCGTGGGCTTGAGGTGCCCGTCGACCGGCTTGGCCTTCTCCCAGTCGATCATGAAATCGTTCGTGCGGCCTTCCACGGCCTTGTCCTCGGAGACGATCTTCATTTGGAGCGTGGCAACTTGGGTCTGGATCGACGAGTCCTTGCGCTTGATGATCTCGTTGAACGCTCCCCACTCGCCCTCGATGTTGTCGACGTGGAGCCAGGAGGTTGGGAACTGGAATCGTTGCCTCTCCAGGATCCGCTGGCCTTCCCTGTACACGTTGACCTGCTTCTCCCAGGACTTCATCTTGCGCTTCAGCCCCTGTAC
>JAAUYL010076596.1_pt1 | contig 11000 bp, 7 predicted proteins | sample 7278011 | NCBI WGS metagenome assembly JAAUYL01 (sample SAMN14350225, study PRJNA611818) | marine sediment metagenome | isolation source: surface marine sediment (1.8m) | place: French Polynesia: Moorea | collected 2018-08 | reverse complement strand
TTGAGTGAAACTGATAAATATATTGGGTTTGTTTGTACAATTATAGGGAGTAAAGCGTCGGTCCAAAGTCTTGCTTGTAACTGGCTGTGGGCGCGGATTTTTATTTGGTGTCCTGAGTTGGCGCCTGTTTGTAGGCTCCCTTTTCCGGATCCGGATTTCGCTCAATCGGTGCGATTTCCGGTTTTTTCCGGAAACATTTTTGCCAAACGCAATAGCCGACGCAGGCCAACACGATCAAGATAACTAAGGCAATGATGATCCACAGTCCAGGACCCATTCGCTGTTAATCATAATTATCTATTAATTACGGTTAATTATCTTTAATATTAGAGGTTAATTACCGTTGATTCCGGCTCGACTGTGGTAACTTCATTTGGGTTTTCAGTGGGCATCGGCTCTCTTCCCCGTGCAAACTCCAGTTTTAAGCTGAAAAACAATCACAAAAAAATGTTGCTATCAATGTCGGAAACATTGGCTTATTTGGATTGGCGGTGTACCGACATTTGCCCCTCGCATTTTGCCCCTCGCACTTTGCCCCTCGCCGTTTGACCCTCGGGCACTTTGACCCTTGGCACTTTGCCCCTCGGCCTTTTGCCTATAGAGCAATTTGACCCTCGGTGCAATTTGACCCTCGATACAATTTGACCCTCAATGCAATTTGACCCTCGGGCAATTTGCCCCTTGATCCATTTTGACCCTCGCTGTATTGAAGCCCTGGCGATATCAATTTCGAGTCGAAAGGGGGTAAAAACAGGCAAAACAACGAATTCTCAGCAACCACTGAACCGATTTTAAAGCTTGATACCTCGTTGGAAAGCTTTTCAAAAAATATTTGGGGTTGTTTTACATATTTTCCGGAATTTACTTCAAATTTTCCCCGAAAATGTACAAATCTAAAAAGTTAATCAAAATTGATTTTTTATAAATCACGCAAAATGCGGATATCTCCGTTGCTGGTAACCCAATTTCCAAGGTTAATATTAAATCTATCTATCTATCTATGAAAAAAGTAAAATCTTTTTCCATATTTTCCGGAAATTTCCTCTTAATTTTGTGGTAAAATCTAAAATGCATCCAAAAGTCTGAGATATGGCTTGTCTTTGCTTTTAAAATGTTGATTAGCAAAATGTGAGGGTAAAAATGCCCGAGGGTCAAAGGGCCGAGGGTCGAATGGCTCCGAGGGTCAAAATGCATGAGGGGCAAACTGCGAGGGGCAAAGTGCTGAGGGTCAAATTGCCGCGGGGCAAACTGTGCGAGGGTCAAATTGCCCGAGGGTCAAATTGCTGAGGGTAAAACGGCGAGGAGCAAACTGCGAGGGGCAAACGGCGAGGGTCAAATGTGACGTAACCGGATTGGCAAACCTTTGGTCATCTCTGCTGCGTGCAACAGAATCATAAACAAACTTGGCATGTTATTATTCAAAGGACCTTATATTTTTGAATGGAACAATGTGATTTACCTTCGGTTGTCTCCGGCTTTGTGGACCAGGTAGTAGTTCTTGTTGAAGTTCATCGATTGCATTGACAGAGTTGCTCTGTACTTGTCATTTCCAAGTGATTCCAACGAATCTGCCACATACTCGCCCTCGGATTGGCCTGAAAAATATTAAGCTTTTCTCTTAAACTTGCTATTTTCATGACAATTGGCTACCTGGTGTTAGCTGGACTTTGGCTCCAGAATTGGGATCCTCAATTGTCCAAAGAAAGTCTGAGTTTTTGGGCTCTGGAAACAGCTCCATTGTGACTGGCAGTTTGGCCTGGATTAGAAAAATGATTGTTTTGTGATTGTTTCATCAATATCAGAACCGGAAACTCACCGCTTCACCCTCTCTGAACTGTCCAGAAATCATTACGGGAGACTCGGGAAAGACATTTTTCTGGATCTTGATTTTGAACTGTGAAATGGACTCGTGCATGAAGTTGCCAAAGGCGTCATTCTGGATGTACTTGCACATGAGGTTCTTCCGGTTGTCCTCTTGCTGTAAACATTTCAATAAACCGGAAGTGAGAAACCACGTGGTTGATAAAAAGTCAGCTGTTTGTTTACCTTTGGCGAGTAAGAAAAGACCTGGGAGTAACTGGTTTGTCCTCCACTGGTTGCCATTTCAACTCCGGCATTGTCTGATTTTACAACATTGCCGCCAATCGCCCATTCGAACCTTCCAGTTGGATCCGGATCTGTTACCACGCACTTCAAATCAAGTGACCTCTGATCGTCACTTCCGCCTACATTTAATCACTGGTTAATTACATTAATTAAGTCATTAATTGTGTCTTTCTCGTTATACCAATGTTGAAGGTACTCTCTCCCCAGTAATCCTCGATCTCAATCTCTACATTGTTGGCAATTACACTTTGCGCCACCAAGAGCAGCCAAACCACCGTGGATATTGTCTTCATTTTTTCTGTGAAATCCAGTAATTATCTTATTAGGCAGTGGGTGATTTTTTTGAAATGAGATGTTTTGCTGATATCACGCGGCTATAAATAAAACAGAAGCTCGATTGCAAGTTTGCTTGTAATCTATGGTAATCGTGTGGATTCCCCACTAACCTCAAAAATGTTTTTGAAAAAAATCTGTGAAATCGTCAAGAGGGGACGCTAAAATTTTATCAGTTTTGGAATTTTTAATTGCCTTTGGCCAAAGCCGAACGCTTGCTTGACCTGTGCTCCCCTAGTTTATTTGCACGTCTGTAAAAAAGTTGTTGATAAAATATTTCCGCCGTCATGAAGGTTCCCTCATTTTTCAAGAAAACCTATTTACTATACAGCTGATAATCTTTTGCATGATAGTTTTGTTTTTGATCTGAGTCATAAAAGTAACCATTCATGAAATGAATGTCATTCATTACCAATTTCCAGAATTTTCCCAGAAAAAATGGAGTACAAAACCTTTGTTATGTTTTCTATGCTTGAAATGCAATATTTTGATAGGTATCTGCAAAAAATCATAACTTCTGTCTTCACCCCTCCAAAGTCAAAGTGAGATTGAATCAAAACAACTTAATTTACCTGGTCCGGATCGGCTTCGGCTTGCAATTTTTTTTCGTGGCAACCTTGAATCAACTGAAAAGTGCACTTTTTTCCTGTGAAAGTACTTACAACAGTAGTGTATTTCACCCTAAAACAAGTATCTAGTTAGATATACGCTTATTTGTAACAATTCTTGCCCACAAAATGCATGCTCACAGTGTGGAAAAAGAGAGCAAACAAAACAGCTCATTGGAGATATTTTTTCCTGGAAGGGGTGGTAAGATAAGGACCCAAATTCACCCAAGCTCAATTCTTGGACCCATGTTTGATCTGGCTCCCTCTTATCTTCTTTTCGTTATACATTTGACGCTAAACTAGTGCACCACAAATCTATTTAGGAAGGTAAGTATATGTGCCTAAATATTTCTGTGTTATCATCCATCCCATAGTAGTGTGCTACAACCTTCCTTATCAGACGTTTTGAGGTTCAATATGGACCTGGTCATTTGAGACTGGCTTATGGGAATAAGCTGCACAATTCTGTCAGATGACAATGACATTAGGTGCAACTCCTGACACCCAGATATGAGCCATAAATGAACAACTATAGCGGCTAAAAAATCGCACGCTTGCAATCACTGCTTTATGACTAGGGTGTGACTAAATGTATGTATTTTTGCAAACATGTATTTCACACATATGGAACGTTATTGGAATCCAGGCAATGGATCACGAGTTTGACGTATGAAATAGAGGACTTCGTCCAGATCCACTTGAGTGTCATTGAGCCAACGTCCACCCTTAAAGTATGTTCCATCAGTCCCTCTTCTCCAGACAACCGTATTCTCCTCTTCAAACATTGAATCTGATGTCTTCAAAGCTTCTCCTCTTGGCAAGTAAACGTTCCTTGTCCTCTGTCCAGCCTTCAACACCGGAGCGACAAGGACCTGAAAAGGACTGTCTTTGATTAGCTTGTCAAAACCTTTAGAAAACGTTAGAATTACCATGTCACCAATCATAAATTGATCATCAAGGACTTGAGCAACAGGATCGAAAGAGTCTATCATCCACATTGGCCTGATCACGGGCATGCTGGATCTCATGGCTTCGTTGCCGAAATTAATTAAATGGGGAAGGACATCCTTGTCTCGGATTGTCTTCAGTTTTTGAGCAATTTTCTCGATCTGAAATCGTAGATCATGTTCGGAGATCTTGATCAAGTGATCTTGGTCTTACTTTCTCCTTGGGGAATGCTGTTGGTGGCTTCAAGAAATGAAGCATTGGCAAGAATGTATTTAGCTGCCACCATCTGACATAGAGTTCCAGCTCCTGGTCTCTTTCTTCTTGGCTTGAACCAACAGTTGGTTTTTCTGGATTGCCTAAAATGATCTGCATTGATGACATCTTTTGAAAAGATCATGCAAAGACAAGCATTCACCTTGAAGATGGTTTTTAAAATGTCCCATTCCACCAACTGGACCTGGATTGACAAACGGGTAGCCAACAACGCTCATTTGCATCATGTTTGGAATTATTGATCTTAGGTAGTCCCAACCACTCTCTAAAGGCGACAGGAAAATGAAGGCTGGAGCCTTGGGTCTCCTAAAAAATACTGTATATTTTCCATTAAACAAGCATTCACATTTGCCTTACTTTGAACTGGCTCCACTAACTCCAATCACTCCAACCTCATCCATGACATTGTTGATGAAATAATCTCTGTACAGGTCTGGATTGTCCAACTCAACTTGGAACTGCATAAAACAACGATCATAAATAAGTAGGTAGAAGCTCAGAGATTATGCTTTTACCTGGTAAAATGTCGGCGTGTGAAATGTGTTTCCAGTGTCCAAATAGAACAGAACGTCGTTCCTTCCATTTGTACTTCTTCTAGGGTCTTGAGATTGCTCATCAAGGTGGGTTTCTTCAATCAGGTTTTGCAGCTGATCTCGAAACCATTTGGCTGTTTTGTTGTAGGTGATATCCAGCATGCCTGCGCTGACAACATCCTATGAAAAATGTTTCAGTTATATCTCAATATGTTGAATGAATTTATGAGGTTTACCTTGAACCATGTCAAGGCTGGAACATGGATGCTGGAAGCATTAGTTCGTTCAAGAACAAATAGCTGCTCCTTGACTCCATAAGCAAAGTTGGGTGACATTGTACTGACAAAAGGATTCACAGTTAGGACCAGTTTCAATCCAGCTTTCCTGAAAAAGAATTTGAATCCAATCATTGACTTTGTTGATATTCCAGGACGTACCTGATCATTGAAACAGTATTCTTGACATTAGGAAAGCTCTTGTTGTTGAACCTCAAGTCTCCCATTGATTCCTGCCAATGGTAATTGAGGAGGAGATAGCCTCTGTCTTCTGTCGTTTCCAAGTTTCCGGATCCAAATAGTTTCTCCAGGTATCTTCTCAGTCTGTTGTGATCCAAGCCTTCATCAGTTGGAACCTGAGAGCAAGTAGGTGGTAGGCAATCAATTCAGTACAAAAAATGGTTACCTGCCAAAGAGGCTTTTTCATTAAATGATGTAGGGTGTCAAGATCGTTTTTGGTGTGACCATCCCAAAATGATTTGGGAAGGAATCTTCTGTGCAGCTTTGCCATGTCTCCTTGACCGTCCAGAGTATCTCTTCCTCCAGTACATAAGGTGTAATTCAGTCTTGGCAGAGCATACCGATGATAGAAATAGGCAAAATCATCAAATCTGAAATTCCATAATAACTATGAGCCATACTCGTGAAACTAACTCTATAGATTTATATTATACCTAGCTTGAATGCACAATCCATGGTGATGGTCGATAGAGAGATAAAGGGGAGTATGGTCAGCAATTGTCAGAATCACACCATTGCTATTGGCAAAATACTTTTTGATAGCGTTTCCCCATTCAGTCTGACCCTGAAATGGTAAACAAAGAAAATGTAAATTGGGTAATTAATGAGATAAATAGATGATTACCTCATCTCCCGTGACGAATGGTGTCATTTTGATATGACCTTTTTCCAAAGGCCAAGCTGCTTGGAGACTCTCCCCTCCTCCATACCAATGACCTTGTCCCTTGTTAAATTCAAAGCAGTCCATTGGACTCATCTTCGAGCTCAAGGATTGCCAGAACAAGCTGAAATAGAAAATGTCAAAATTGAGCAAATGATGTCAAGTGCACTTGAAGTTAAAATATGACCACTTGTTAACCAGTTTTTTGGCGCCAAATTTACGTCATTCAGTTGCTGCCAAAACTGCGTAATAGACAAACGGAAAACATAACAGCAATCATGGATTACGTAAACTCTACTACCCATTTTAATATGACATTGTTTGTTCCTAACCTTGACCGAACATTCGGAGTCGTGATTGGCTCATCCTACCTAGCATGTCTAGGATTACTCCTTCTCGTCCAACGAGGAATCTTCAAACTGCTCAAACGCAAGGCAGATAGACCAGTAAACCGGTTAATAAGAGTGCAACAGGTAAGCGCATTTTCTGTGAGTTTTAAGGATATACTATAGTTTGTTTTCATAGTCTGCTATGGCGTTGATATATCCTGTCTTATGCCTGTACTTGGCATGTGACTGCTTCATCTTTCCAATGAAAAATGTCATAAGTGTTAATGGCTGTTACTTCCTTGACTTATTGCAAGGCTATGTTGCGCTTTATAACCAGTGTGTTTCATTCTTCGTGTCCCTTTTTCGCTATATTTGTATCATGCACAGCAATATCTTAAAGAGAAGCTGGATTGGAATCAAGGTAAGTTGGATTTTTAGTCATTCTTCTGCCAGATCTTAATTTACTTACAGGGCCTCGTGAACGTTGTCATCACAGCACAATATCTGATTCCTGCTGTTGTGCTACTGGCAATCAGGTTTCCTTCCGGTCCAACCACCGGAAATGCCAGAGATCTGTACACTTGCAAGGGGGACTACTTCCTGTACTTTGATCAGAACCTTGATGATGACATTGATCCATTCAAATACCAAGTTTGTGAAGCTAATGCCAGTGGACCCTATTGGCTGTTTTGTATCTTGACATACAGTTTCTTCCGGTTGTTCTTGGCTTCCAACATTGTCGAAGTCTACCTGTTGTACAAATGCTGGAAGCAGACAAAGACCAATACCCAAAATGTCAAGGATCTGTTAAGTCCTTCAGCGTTTCAGGAGAGGCAACGGTAATTTTTGTAATCATTTGACAATAAACATGTAATGATTTTTACAATTCAAGGGAAGACGGTGTTATCCTTGCTGTCTCTGTTTGGCAATGGATTCTAGAGGTGGCTACCTTGATAGTAGCTTTCCCTCTCCTTATAATGTTTGGACATAGTCTGCTGGCGAAAAAAGTCTTGCTCTTGTACTTGATGGTTATGGGCATCATCACAAATGGGTTTTATTTGTTAGGAGACATCAATTTTAACAGAGAAGTGCGTACAATTGGCATTGTAAGGGCTCTTGTTCGAGCTTTATTTCAGTCATTCAACTAGACCAAAACAGGGAAATGTTTACAAATCTATTAAAGTATATGTGTTTAATTTAATTTAAAGTGTTACTTTTTTCTACTTGAAAAGAAATCAACGAATGTGCTTGACATTCTCTTTGCAAATTGAAAGTAGGAAAATCCTATGAACAATCCAAGGGAGCCCCCAACATTTCCAATGAATGATGACAAATCGAATAAGAGAAGCTCCTCATAGACTCGTTCTTTGTCACTGTCAAATTGAATAGACGTCCAAGCATAGTTCAGATCCCCACCAGTTACCTCCACATTCTCTATTTCGCCATAGTATTCAACCTTTGTGCACGCTGGCAAGCATTTCAATTTATTCTCTTTGCTGCTTTCTCTGCTCCCTTGATAATAGCCATCAAACATACATCTTGCATCTTGTTTTGTGCTGCATAAGTGAGACTGGTTAACATTAGCCAATGACATCAATGTTGCAAATGGTGGGTTGGTGCAAATACTAGAACAGTTGGCTTCCATGTATTTCCTGGCTGTGGCAGCCGATATTTCCAATCGGCATTTTGTCATAGAGGTTCCAATTTTGTAATGATGACATTTGTCCTTGTCACCCTGAGACAGGGATTTCCTTGTCGTTTTTGTGATGTGCAATGCAACTTGTCTGGTTGGATGCACATTAAACGTCAACTTCTTGACCCCGTTCCAAGCATAGTTTACATAACGATAATACTCAGAAGCATCAGAGACATAGCCATGGACCTTTGCCTTCTTGTCCGTATCCCATTCATTGAATTTGAACTGAATCCATATCTTGTCATTGTCACTTACAATTTTCAGTGGTGCATTTAAACGCAAGGTGTAGTACAATCCCTTTGCTCTGGAATTGGTCCTTATGACATCCAGTTTATCAGATCCATCACCACCCCAAGTTATTAATTTATTTTCTCCCACTTGGATATTTGAAACTGTGGCAAAACTTGGTATAATCATTGTGATATTTACGTCCCTTCCCAACACATAGGTTGTTTCATAATAGACATGTTCGTCTGTCGTTACATTCTTGGGCAAACTGTCAAAACTGTGATGATAGGCATATAGACCCAGCTCTTTGAATTTCTCAAACTTGAACCCCTTGTGGACGTGAAATGTAATGTCAGGCAAGAAATAGTTCTCTAGAATTTCTTCTCGCATGGCGATTGTAGTTCGACCATCAAAGAACTTGGCCACAACATCTTTAATTTGAATGGAAAACAGTGTGAGAGCCGATATAAAAATGACGACTTCAAACAATCTTTTCCAGCTTTCAGTGCGAAAAATGCGTCCCATGGCAATTGCAAATTGAATTTTTAAGTGGAATATCTTTGTAATAATACAAGTTGGGGTTTTGCGGTTGTCAGAAAAGGCTTTTATTTAAATGTCTTTTAAATCTTAAATACAAAGTGAAACAACAATAAGAGGCGGAGTATTAAAAGACAGGCAAATAACACCAATGTCAGCTTTTGTTTGCATAAAGTTAAAAAGCAGATATCTACACTACGTCAAGGTAAATTCTTATGCAATGCTTGGAAAGATGGGCTGAACCATTATAATGACAGACAGGAAGCACTAAACACACCCATAGATAGCTATATTTCTAATGTATCAAAACATTACTTCTTCCAACTTGCAAATGCATCAACAAAAGAGCTGGACAGCCGCTTGGCAAACTGAAAGTATGAAAACCCGATAAACAATCCCAGGGATCCACCAACATTTCCAATGAATGATGAAAAGTCAAACAGAAGAATCTCATCAAAGACTCTTTCCTTGTCACTGCTAAACTGAATTTTTATCCAAACAAAAGTTGGGTCCCAGCTGCTGGCTTCTAGGTATTCTATTTCTCCATCATATTCAAACTTTGTGCACGATGGCAAGCATGGGGACTTGTGTGCTTCAGGACTGTCTTCCACACCATGATAGTATCCATCAAACATGCACTTTGCATTCAGTTCTGTTTTGCACAAATTGGACTGGTCAATGTTTGCAAGCGACATCAGAGTTCCAAACGGTGGGTTTGTGCAAATGCTGGAACAATTTGCTTCCATGTATAACCTTGCTAGTTTCGCAATCTTTCTCAAACGACATTTCATCTCAGAATCATTGGCATCGTAATGATGGCATTTGTCCTTGTCACCTTGCGACAAAGATTTCCTTGTCGTTTTTGATAGGTGCAATGCAACCTTCTTGCTCGGATGCACATCAAAGATCATCTTCTTGACCCCGTTCCATTCAAATGCAAAATATCGATAATGCTCAGAAGCGTCATTGACATAGCCATAGATCTTTGGACCTTTGGGTCCGTGCAAATTCAAAGTGGACCAATCAAATGTAACCATAATCCACATTTTAACATTATCATCATCATCTCCATTTGTCTTGAAAGGAATGTTTGTTCTTAGCGTGTAATACAATCCCTTTGTTCTTGAATTTGTTTGAATGACATTTAGAACGTAAGTGTCATTGTTTGCTAAAGAGCGAAACATATTTTCTCCTAAAGTGAGCATGCCTACAGGACCTTCATAGCCTGGTATGGTTGCACTAATGTTTAGTTCCCTTCTCAATGCATACGTTGTTTGGTAGTAATCATGCTCCTCAGGCTTTGACTTGTTAAGAGGCATGTCATCAAAGTCATACCAGTTAGACAATCCAAGCTTTTTCATTTTCAAAGATTGGAATCCATTGAAAACATGAAATGTGATGTCCGGCAAGTATTGGACCTCGCTCAGTTCTTCTCTCATTGCTATTGTTGTTCTTCGATCAAAAAACTTTCTCACTACATCTTTGATTTGAATCGAGAACAGGGTAAGAGCCGAGACAAAAATGACGAGCTCAAAGATCTTCTTCCAAAGTTCGGACGGGTTTTTACAACTCATTTTTTTCTCAAAATTTGTACCTAACTGCTAATCATTTGATTCATTTTAAAAGGGGCCGTACTAGGCCGGACTCTTTAATAAGATCTTTTGTGCCAAATTGTTTGCCTTTCAGTTCTGTCTGACATGAGAACGGAAAACGCCCATTTGTATTGATCATAAAAATGAGGTTAAATTGAAGTCAATTATTAAACAAAATGTTGACTTACTTGTAGCAATTTATGCCTTCTTCTTCGAATTTCCTATGTGTTACTGTCAACCGAGCAAGTTTATGCCATTCCAAACATTTCTCCACCTCCGAATCCCGATGCCCTAAATATTTATGCTTATTTGAAGTACGTTAATTACTTAATTACGTAATTAATTACCCTTGCACCGATATGGATGCTCACTGTGAGGCAATCCCACTCCTATGTGACCTTCAATGAGAATGTTTCCGGGCGAATCAAACACTGTTACTGTTCCATGATGTTCCTCAAACTTGACGTTTCCGAAAATTCTCCTCTGCAAATTACAAGCATTATTAACCGTAATTATATAATTTGTTGACTTAATTACCTCCCCTTTGTGTTGAGCATATAGAACTTGAGCAAGAGCGATTATCAGTACAACCACTAAGAAGAAGAAGGCGACAACAAATCGCAACTTTGTTTCGTCCGGTC
>JAAUYL010023688.1_pt1 | contig 11002 bp, 9 predicted proteins | sample 7278011 | NCBI WGS metagenome assembly JAAUYL01 (sample SAMN14350225, study PRJNA611818) | marine sediment metagenome | isolation source: surface marine sediment (1.8m) | place: French Polynesia: Moorea | collected 2018-08 | reverse complement strand
GGATATGGTCTGGATTTCAAGCTCTTTGCACTTCTCGTAGAGTCGTCCCTCGGCATCCACCGACAAGGCTGAGGACGCCTCGTCCATGATGGCCAAGGATGGCTTGTGGTAAAACAACCTCAAGAAGGCAAGAGTCTGCTTCTCTCCTGGAGAAAGCTTGGCAATCCAGCCTTTGGATGGCGCGGCATCAAGGTTGTCTTCAGTGGCTTCCAGTAAGTGTCTCAATCCTATAAAACAACCATTGCAGGATTAGCTAATCCATGCTTTAATCCCAATTTGGCTTACCTAAGCTCTGGATCAGGTCCTTCATCTCCTCATCCCGTTCCAAGTCTGGATCAGAGTTGGGGAATGTCAACTGTTGTCTTATCGTCACATCGTCATCAGATGCACATAGGTATGGAATCTGAAACCTAACCATATTACCATATTTCATCAATGTTAGTGATTGCATCTAAACCTGCGGCATAAAGTATGGTTGGACGCCGAACCGGAAGTGACCGCTGAATGTCGGCCAGAGATTGGCAAGGACGCGCATCAGGCTCGTTTTCCCACTGGAACTTGATCCCTGGATTAGCAGGTCCTGGCCTGACTTCAGGGCCAAGCTCAACCTGTCCACTAGGCAGGTATGGGACTCGTCCGGTGTCAAGACTGACAAGTCCTTGACATTGACAACTGAAGTGTCAATGAGTTCCTTGTTGTCCTCTGGACCATCAGGATCTGGTCTATTTATAGTGGCACTCGCCTCCAATTCGCCCAGCATTTCACTGATACGATAACTGGTTCCTAATATAGGGTATGTCAGGGTTATTCATATTCTCGTCAATGTTGCAATCATTGATTTGGTTACCTAAAAGCTGAGACACTTGGATCGACATGTCGACCAGCTTGGACAACTGGAATCCCAAGTACATGCAGACGAACGAGTTCTCGGAGATTGTCTTGGACAATTCAGGCTGGCTGAGATCATCATAGGTTCCGGCAAATATCGGCATAGCTAGAGAAATTACCACATTTTAATCAAAGTTAAAGTCAGTGATAGAAAATGATAATTACAAATGATGAGAAAACTGGCAATGCTGCCAATATAACTTGATCCGTTGGTGGCCAGCTCCAGAAAGAGCTGGGACTTGAACAGGTTGAACTGTGCTCCACACACCTGCTTGAGCTTGACATCTTGAACCTGTAAGTGAAATCGCGTATACTTTTATCATTTCACAGATTTTTATTGTTTACTTTTCCTACTTGTTTTTCAAAGTCAGATGCGGACTCGCCGCAAAATGCGAGGCTTTCACTGTTGGACCGGATGTTGGCGTGGCTGAACCGGAAGTAGCCTTCTTGCTTCTCCAAATTCACCGTTGCCCTGACGACTGGATTCATCAGCAGTCTGTTAACAGTCACACTGACCTGAGAACAGTGAAGACTAATGGAATCAAAAGCCTTTTCGAAGATAATTAGTTAATTACCAAGAAGAGTCCATAAATTCCAGTTGGACCGATCCAACTGGCTCTTGTGAAAGCATCATAGCTGTAGTAGATGACCAATATCGGTGATATGACAACGTCGACGACAATTTCGGAGTATAACTTTGAGAAGCTCCCGATATCCGATGTGATCCTCTGATCGGGATTGTCCACCTTGGAATCATCTAATATCATGCTGATGATTATTTAATTACAAGTAATTAACTTTTTAATAACATATTACGGAAGTTGCACAGCCTGTAGAATCTGAGACCCTCAAAGTAAACGGAATGGACGGCTTTGGTGAGATGTCGTCGCCATATGACACCTAGATTAATTATCTCATTAAAGTCATTAACGTTGCACAAATACTTATTTGCTTACCCAAAATTCTGGCTAGGTAACTTCGTGCGCTCTTGAGAATGGTGATGGAGACCAGGAGTCCCAGACTGTACAAGACTTGTCGAGTGAATCCATCCCGATCTTTTTCACCCAAAACTTCGTAAAAAGCGCCAGTTATGAGACCTACTTTGTAGGCCACAAATTGTTCTGTCAAAGCTGCGAACAGCAAAGCCAAGAAGCAGAACACAGCGTCTGACCTCCATGATGGGTACATGTGCTATCAGAATTTGGTTGTTGAGTTTAGCAGTTCTTATTTATTGACCAATTTTCGCAATAATTGGTTACAATTAATTACTCAAATAAGAACTGCTAGAATTATCCAACTTTGTGAAGACGACCAAAATCACTAATCACAGACCACGTTAAATAGGACTTCATCTTGTCGGTGTTCATGATATGGACTGGATCTGAATGTCATTGAAGGTACAAATTATAAGTTGCAATGCAAAGTTATAGCGTTGTTTTCATTGCAGACAAAGAGATAAATTGCTGTAAGTGCACTAATTAAAAAACTTGTGAAATTACTGCTGAAGTGTCAGAAAATAAACAAGAATTATAAGATACACACTTTAAATCAGCTGTCCAGTGCACTATTATCATGATTCTTTCACGTGCGCGCGCACTTTGTAACATTGCTTTCTTCTTATCAATTTCACCCCATTTCCATCATGGATATATTTCAGGTCGTACTTATAAACTCTTGAAGCAATTCTGAAGTTTGGAGGTAACAATATTAAAATAGGTCAAATGCAATTTTATTGATGCACAAATGATGTAATGAAAAATAATTTTATATTTGGTGTTCCTGCATTTCGACTGTTATAAAAGTATGTGGTACATAAGCCACCTTGTTTTCCCCTTATCCGCCAAGCCGATATTGGCGAAATTTTCCATAAACAATCCTTTTGAGTGCAGAAAGAATGTGATATTTTTTAAAACCGGAAATAAACCCGCATCCGGTTTTGCGAACTTCCGTTTTTCGCCTCATAAAGTGTCGCCTTAAAAGTGGCCACACGCAGCGCCGCTTCTTAGCCACTTCTGAGCAACAACAACAAAATCACCGTTAAGTCCAGCGAAACGTCAAAGTGAAGCAGAATTTCTCCAAGAAGATCTCCGTCACCAAAGTGAATTTTTACCTGGAAATTTGTTTACGTGGACTACTTGTTGAAACAAACCAGCCTCGCTCAAGATGGTAGTGCACATCATTTCCGTGGCCTTGACCGGGTTCTACTTCTGGCTGGCGAAGCCGGGGACCGACCTGTTCTCCTGGCATCCAGCCTGCATGGCCATGGCCTTCGTCCTCCTCCTGTTGCAAGCTATCGTCATATTCTCTCCAGAGAGCAGCCTGACTCCAACCTCTCCAAGACCGGTAAGTTAAACTTTTTCTTGATCTTGGCCAAGATTCCAAACATGAACCGGTTTCAGGACAAAATCCAACTCCACTGGATCCTCCACGCGTTCGGTCTAGTCTCGGCACTCTTCGGCCTTGGAGCAGTCTATTTCAACAAGGAAATCAACGGTCGCAAGCACTTCCAGACTTGGCACGCGTAAGTCCATACGTTGGAATATTTATTTTTGGACACTTTTGATCAATTATTTCTTTCAGGAAATTTGGCCTAGCCACCATGATCGGCCTCATGCTCACTATTGTCGGCGGCATCATTGCCAAGTATAGCAACAACTTCAGGAACTACATCAAGCCGCTAACGCTCAAGTTGTACCACGCCACCGGCGGAATGTTGGTGTTCATGTGCGCGATGACGACGGTGGCCTTGGCGACCTCGTCGAACTGGTTCCACAACAGGATGGGCAAGACCGAGTGGGTCGGTCGGATTTGCATGTGGGCTCCCATCATTTTGGCGGTGTGCGTCGCTCGCCAAGTGACTCAGTCCTATTTGCCAAGAATTTTGAAGCCGCGAGACTCTGAGATCGACAAGAAGAACAAGGAGATCCAGAACAAGATCGACGCCAAGCTCAAGAAACCCAAGAAGGCAGACTAAAAACCATTTTCAACGTCATTCGCTTACAACAAAACAATGAGTATTCCTTGCATTTACAATATTATTGCAACTGCTTGTAGAAACTTATGTCAATGATGGTTTGGACAGGACACTGCACATCATATTCTAGTTTATACAATGATAATAACAATACATGCGTTAAAGTATTCAATTCTGTGGCTTCCTTTCTTTCTTCGTACTTGAGCTCAAAATCGCAAGTGGGGTTTGTTGTTCACCATGTACCTGAAATTACATTTGAATCATGAAGTGATCCAAGGTAGCGAATAGGAAAAATCTACATACTTGTCCAGGATCTCCCAGAAAATTTGCAGCCTGGCCCTGTCCAAATGCCGGGTTGTTCTGGATAGCTGGATGATGTTGACTGCCCAGTTGCCAATGTTCTTCTCCAGGATGGCCTCGTCCCACTTCAGATGGAAGGCGCAGATGTTGGAGAAGATCTGGGTCGGGTTGCCACCCCAAGGCCAGCCCTTGAACTGCCAAGCCTGACCCATCACAAAGACGGCCACAACGCGATTCCAGTCAGCTGGTGACAATTTTGCTGGGTTGTCAATGACTCTGTATGGAACAGTCAGTCCACCAGGTTTCCTTCTTTGAATGAGCAGCTCATTTTCACGCTTCAGTCCAGCCTTTGCCTTGATGTCTTCTGTCAATATGAACCGGAGGTCTTGCAAGATGTCCTTGGCATTGTACATGGTGACCATGGACTTGGGTGCAGCCGGGATGATGATAATGGGGGTCCGGGATGGCCTCTTGCCGCCACTGCTGCTGCTCATGTTGGGCGAATTGGAGGAGCTGATGCCTGGCACCTTTGAGCCAGGAGTGCTTCCATGACTCTGCTGTTGACTCTGTTGTTGCTGCTTTCTAGCGTTGGCATTGCCTTCAGTCACGCTCTTCAGTGTCATGCCTGAGAAGGTGCCAGTGGTCTCAATGTTGAAGCCATGGGTGTCATCCTTGCCACGGAACTGTTCCTGATCGTAACGGTTATAGTTGGGCAACTGGCGGGGCTGACTTGGTTGTGGTTGTTGGGACATCATTGGAGGCGGCATTCCTCCAGGTCTGGGGGTTTGATGGGTAGGCTTGGATACTTTTCCTTCCTCTCTGGCCTTGACCGAGGTCAGGATGGCATTGATGGTCTTGGCAAATGTCTTGCCACTGCTCTGAAGGATCGTGGTTCTGGTGCGATACTGCCTTTCCCGGCTGAAAACAGTGCTGGCCTGGCGTGAGGAATCCAGGAACCCACTCAGTGCTGGAGCTTTGGCATCCTCATAGTCTGACTTGATCTTTGTCCTTTTGTTGGACAACATCTTTGCCCGGAGCTCGGCAATCTTGTCCCGGTTGAGCTTGTCGGACAGATCCTTGAGGTTGGCACTGTTAAGGGAAAGGTTCCTTTCCTGAGGTGCGTCAAGCTTGGCAGCCATGCGTTCACGAATCTGTTGCTGGGAGGCATTGGAGTCCAATTTGGCCTTCTTGGCCGAGGGGGGCTCGATCCTGTCGTCGGCCGTCCTCTTGACATGCGTGGGCATCTCCAGACGAGCTGCCTTGTCAATCGAGGCTGGTATCTTTTGATTCTCGCCATGAAGGTAGTCGAGGAGGATCTTTCTGTCGGGTCGATGCACAACTGGGACTTTGTCTCCAGCAGCCTGCTGGACATACTTGGGATGCGGCAAGTGCTCATTCTTCAGGAAGTAGAGCAGGCAGCCGAGCGTGTAGTAGGACTTGGAGCCGTCGTCCTTGTTGTCGGTCGTGCTGTAGATGACAAAGTTGGTCAGGGCTGTGGTTTGCCAAGAGAGGTCGCCGAAAATGATGTGGCCTTCACGCTCGTCGATGCGCTTGTTCTCAATCGTATACTGCCGAAGCAGTGACAACGCGTCCGCCATGATGATGCCTGATTAGTCAACTTCGATTTGAGACCCACCACTAACAAATAGTACTTCTAAAATCGCCTGAAAACTTCTACTTTTTCTTTTTCTTCGGATTTTGGGAATTTTGTTTTGTTTTTCTCGGCAAGCCACAATTTTTGAACTCGATGTTCAAAATAAGTTTTTGGACAAAATTTGACAAGAAAAGCCAACAACGGCACTTTGGGCAGGAAAAAAGCCAAAATTAACGCTACAATGATCACAGCCAATCTAATTGTCATTATTTCAGAAAGGAACGGATAAAAATCCTCTTTCCTTTTCGCCTTATAATTCACCTTGACTAGCGGGAAAATTCAAACTGCTTATTCGTCAAAGAGGAGTCGACAATGTTAAATCACATTTTAAAGTGGCCGCCAGGTCGGGAATACGCTTCCTCCTCGGCCCTGTTGGCGATGGCGGCAACAATGTCGTCGGCGAAAACCTTCTGGTCGAACCCAACTTCCAGTTGTCCTTTGCTGAAAGCCTCCGCCCACCAGGGTCCTGGAGACTTGATTTGAACAGCTCGCACTTTGTCTTTGCCACCAAATTCTCGCTCTATGTAGCTGTTCACGGTTCCAATTTCATCTGCCAAGCCGATATCGATGGCCTCCTGGCCGACCCAGATGTCGCCGCTGAACAACCTCGACTCGTCGGACTTCTTGATCCTGTCGCCCCTGGCTGATCGGACGTGATCTTTAAAGTTTTCGTGCAGCTTGTCCAAGAGCCTGCGGGTGATGGCCTCGCCCTTTTCGCTCCTCGGCTTGAACGGATTGTTGAAGTCCTTGTTTTCACCGGCCGTCATCGTCCTGGCCTCTATGCCCAACTTCTTGATCATGTCGACGAACCCGAAATTACCGGAAATAACGCCAATGCTGCCAACCACGGAACTGTTGGATATTATGATTTTGGGTGCAACACAAGCCAGCCAGTAGCCTCCACTTGCTGCGTAGTCTTCAACAAAGCTGACAATCTAAAAAAACCGGATTCGACATCAAGCGAGGGAGGATCGTTTTTAGAAACTTACAGGAACACTTTTTTGAGCTGCCTTCTGGTGGATGTAATCGGAAAGCAGTTCACACTGGACGGGAGATCCTCCTGGAGAGTTGATGTTTAAGAGGACGGCCTCGAGCTTCTTCTGGTCAAAGGCCTTGTCAATCTGCTTTTGCAGGGTCTCCATGTTCAAATTTTTTCTGCTCCCCGGACCCTGTTACCCATGTTCGCCACGATGTTGCCGTGCATGCTTAAAATGGACACTGTGGGTTTCCGCTTCTCCGCCATCTTTGTCTTCCAGGACTTGGGCAGCATCTTGGACCATCCTGGAGGATCTTCTTTTGTGTGCTTCCAATCTCGCTGAAAACGAAGCAAAAATTTCAAAAATCCATTTTGTCAGACATTCTTGATTTTGGAACAAACCTGCATAACAGCCGATGATGACAAGAGCCTCACTGCCGTATTCGGAACACTTCTCAAGACAAGAGCCATTTTGAGCAATGACAACTAGAACTTGGATCGTTTCAATGTCACTGGAGAACTGATGAAATAGCAAACTGTTATCAGTGATTATTATGGGCTTTCAAGCACCAGTTTCTTTATCTCGGACAATGGCTGCTTTCAATCACAATGACATTAGACGATTCGGGGTTTAATTGAAGACAGAGATCTCTGTTTGGATTCTTTACTTGCGTAAACGTCAAAAAATGACATTTAGATGCGTCAATCAGGTTTTGAAATAGAATACTGAGAACTTTATGAACCTCAGCCTGATATCTCAGTTTTCATATTTGTTTACAAAAACTCTGGGCGCGCGTTAACGAAGAACAGAAGGTATTTTTGCTTTGTGTCTGTTTTGAAATAACGTTCCTGCCGATGACGTACACTTTTGCGTAAAACTGAGCCGACGTCAGGCGAAACAAGTGCTCAGCAAAACCATGCAGAAGAGCTGTTCTCAGTTGCGTCTGTAGAGTGACGTGGAATTCCAAATCCAACAGCACCAGCGAAAAAAGAGAAATCTTCAGCAATTTTGACCTGGATTCAGTTTCGATAAAAAGAAGATTTCTAGCCCAGGATCGTCATTAAAATCAGGTAAGAACCATAATTTTTGTGTCGCCGAGTGCCATTTTCTAGATTGTAATTCAAACAGCCTTTGGATCGAAGATTTTTTCGCACATGAAAGTTTGACATTTCCTAACGGTACCTGCTGCTGCAGCGAGACAAAAACCGAGCGTTCTCCTCTTGGGATTACAAAGCTATTTTTGCCATTTTGATGGGCCTTTCACAAATACATGTAATTCCGTGATTTGTTTTTGCAGTTCAAGATGCCGGCCGAACGGCGAGTGAAGGCCAAGAAGAATGAGAAGATGACGCCACAGGAGCCGATGTCCAAAGACCAGAAGGCTGTGGCAAAATGGCTCCGAAACAACGTGCCCACGAAAAAGACCAAGTTCATGCACAGCCACGTCGTCGAGTACTTCACCGGCTCCAAGGCTGTCGACATGTTGCTGGAGGAGTCCCCGTTCGCCAAGAAGAACGTCAAAGACACAGAAAAAGCAACCATTTATTTCGAGTACCGCGAGCAGGCCGTCAGCTTCATGGACGAGCTGCTCAAGCACAAAATGTTCCACCGGGCCAAGAAGATCGCCGTGAGCAACGAGTTGCTGAAACGGAAGAAGGGCAAGAAGGACAAGGGCGACGGCAAGTCCGAGGCCGAGAACGAGTCGGACGCCACCAAGACCGCGACCACCGACAAGGAAAACAAGAAGGGGACGGCCGCCGCCAACGCTGCTGATGCATCCAAGAAGAAGCGAAAGATCAGGCTGGACATGCATTTAGAACAGATGTTCGTCGACGGCAACGACGCCTTCGTCTGGCTCTACGACCCGACCCCGTGGTACTACTGGGTCGGCGGGACCTTCATCGTCTTGGCGACGATCGCAGTGTGCCTGTTCCCGTTGTGGCCGCCATGGCTTCGCCTCGGGGTCCACTACCTGAGCATCGCCGCCGCCGGGTTCCTGGTCTTCATCATTGCCTTGGGCGTCCTCAAGTACATCCTGTTCGCCATCTTGTTTGCGTTGTCGGCCGGCAAGCTGAAGTTCTGGATCTTCCCCAACCTGACGGAGGACGTGGGCTTCTTCGAGTCGTTCATGCCGCTCTACGATTACACATACACGGGTGCCAGTCGAAAAAAGAAGGCCAAGGACTCCGACGACGAGGAGAGTGATGACGAGGAGGAAGAGGAGGAGGAGGAGGGCAAGTCCAAGGAGAAGAGCGAGGACGCCGACCAGTCCGAGTCCGACGACTCGAGCAGCAAGAAGAGCTCGACCAACGGCAAAGACTTCGAGATGGTCGACAAGCCCGACTCGGATTCGTGATAATCAATAGGTTAATCCGGGATTAGATAATTTTTTGAACACGCTAAGCTAAGCTATTTACTATGACAACCTGAAGAACCAACCAAGCAAGCACACACGTTAAGAATCTTGTACGAACGAAAATCCACACGTTAAGAATCTTGTACGAACGAAAATCGGTGATGCGATATTTTTGTCTTCTGTATAATTTCTACAATTTCTCCTAGCACACCATCGAAATAACGTCTTCTTTGCCATCAAAACTACATCACAGACAGATCAGAATGAATCAGAATTTTAAATTATTTTGAATAAATAATATGCTAAGCCTAAATCATAACCGTTGAAGCAAAAGTGAAAGCAGGTCGAGACGAAGTTAAAAACAGACTTCACGTCACGTGTTTTTGTATTCTAAGTTAAGAAAATTAGCATGTTTTGTACAGGAAAAGGGAGTTGATTAATTTTAATGCTTTGGGAGATCTTCTTGGCATAATGGTCCTGGATCATCATTGGTTTTCGTTCTGGCCGTCCGTCGATTGGATTAACGTGATGTTGTCTCCCTTGAGCATGATCCTTCCGACGCGTTTCTCCGTCCCCCTCTTCAAGTGGACTTCAGCAGCGTCATCTGAAAATTGACAGAAGAATAGTGAATAAATGTTTTTCATGAAAACCTCCCGTTTGACTTGTTACTTACCTAGTACGAGGTTCATGTACTCGTCGAAGCCGACAATGTGTCCCTCAATCCTGGTGTTGACGTTCTCGTATAGCCAGACGGATACTCGCGTCCGGTTCTGAAGGTACCTGCAAGGAAATGAAAATTAAATTCTGTTTTCCGGTTGTTGTTTAAGCAAACGGGAGTAGTCTTTCCTTTCGTCGATTTAGCTAAGAAATGAGCAAGCCAGCTTGAGGGCAATCTCGTAGAAATGCTGTCTTCTCTTTTGGCAGCCAGACTTGCAAAACTTTGAGACGGCATTGCCCCTTGAAGGCACAAAAGTTTCTTACCTGAAGATCAAGTTGATCGGCTGGACCATCACTTTCTGCACTTTCTGTGAACCCTGGTACGCCATGTTGAATTTCTGTGTTCTGTATGGATTTTGGTTGAGGAGGCCGATGCCGGTGCTACCGTGCTAAGTCGTAGGAACCACTCGGGCAGTATCGGATGCCGAGCTATTGGGATTTTTCCCTGGGGGCCTGGCCTGGATTTCACGAAATTTTTCACGAATTTTCGCCAAACGTTTATTGTTTTTGTTTACGAATTTTTCCCGGCCAGTGTTACTCAAAGACATAACGAAAAATCCAAGCATTTCATTTTAACGCCAAATTGAAGCTGTTACACGACACAAAATGTACAGTCTGGCACGGAAAACTGAGCGTCGAAAGAAAATTAGTAAGAGACATTTATCATTAATTTGGAATTTCAAATAAAAGCTTTGAAAAACTAAAGCGAATTAGTTTGGCTTTTTAAATTGTTAAAACTAATTACATGTTGTAATTTAAAACTGTTTTGAAATAAAAAGAAGACCCTTAAATATTTCATCAAGCATTCCAACCAATTAACTGAGAGTCCGTGTTGTGACTGACAGCCAATCAGAGGTCGCCACTTTACTGTTGGGAAACCCGCAGAGCGCTATTGCAAAAAGGAATTTTCTTCAATGTAACATTCCTTTTTGAGCTACCGCGCTCAAGGTCCAGAGCTGACGTATGACAGCAGCCGACAGAAAAAAAAAATCGAAGAGCCGGCGATCAATTCAGACTTTTCATTGCTGAATTTCTCCCCGATCTCGAAGTTGTCCGGTGATTTTGATCTTGGCAAAGTTGTCCGGGATGATGCGGAGATAGTGGCCAAGGATCGGTTGGCTTTCTGACAGCGAGCG
>JAAUYL010009878.1_pt1 | contig 11008 bp, 9 predicted proteins | sample 7278011 | NCBI WGS metagenome assembly JAAUYL01 (sample SAMN14350225, study PRJNA611818) | marine sediment metagenome | isolation source: surface marine sediment (1.8m) | place: French Polynesia: Moorea | collected 2018-08 | reverse complement strand
AGGAAAATTCAACTTGACATTTAAAATAACATACCTATGCTAATTTTAGATAATGTGTTTTATTATGCTATCGCAGATTCCTACGTATATGCTTCATAAAGTAATTTCTGGAATATTTCGGTTGATTTGAAAGCATGCTGTGTACTTTTTTCCTAAAAATTACCTGACTAAATTGTCACAATAATCGAGTAATTTTGTTTTTAAATCCTATTTTTCTTTCACATTGAGACAAGGATGAATCGCAGTGTACTTTTCGTAAAAAAATCAAATTACCCAGAGTAATTGAGTTTGCATGCAACAAAAGCAAATTGAAAGAAGTAGAAGGATTAAAACAATCAGAAAAATAGAGAGCATTTTTCGTTGCCTAAAAATAACAATACATTCAAGATTCAGCCAAGCAAATAAATATTATAACTGCTCAAATGTCATGTCATTCTGTCCGTCTTGGATTAAAAAAACTTCAGCACTACTTCAAGAGTTCTATTTCTGTTCTTTAATGATGTCGGTTGTGTAAGCTCAAGTACATCTCAAAGGAAAAGAAAGTATTGTGGACTTTGATGACATTCAGTGGGGGCGGGGGGTTCTAATGAAAAGTTGGGAAAAAGGAAACAAACTTCCTCTAAAAAAATAAATCTTTTCATTTTCAGAGCAACAAAAATTCCTTTAATTTGTGAAACCGGAAGTATGGAGACAACCGCATCCCAACCGGATTTCGAGGCTGCCGAGGTTGTAGAGGCCATCAGAACCACGGACAGAGTTGTGATTGTGTGCAACAATGGCTTAGGAGATTCCTTCGAAGTCGATCAGGACTCGCTTGAGGAGCTTGACTATGATCTCCTGTGCAACTCAACAGCCAACATGAGCATCATCACGGATGGCGAGGGTGGCGCGGGCACCGACCTCTACGACATCAACAAGCTCTTCACCTTCATCGGGGAGGGCATCCTCCTGACCTGCGTCTCCGTGTTCGGCCTCGTCGGCAACGTCATGTCCATCATTGTCCTGACCAAGGCAATGCGATCCAGATCCACCGGACAATGTGTTGGAGCTGGATCCAGTCTCAGCTCCAGCTCATCGTTCCCTAACCTTCTGAGGGGGTTGGCCACTTTTGATGCCCTCTTTCTGCTGCTTGCCATCTTCTCCTTTGGCATGCCCAAGATGTCGGACTCGTACAAGAGGAACGTTTTCGTCCACCTGATGGCAATGTTTTTTGGATTGCTGCACACCTTCAGGGTTGGATCTGTGTATGTCACTCTGGCGGTGACATTCGAAAGGTTCCACGCGATCATCTGTCCCCTGCGCCATTTTAAACGGAAAAAGTACATGTTGCCCGCATGTGTTTTCATCGCCGTCGTCTACAACATTCCAAAGTACTTCGAGCTTGAGGCCAGGGTAAGAAAGATATTTAAAACCTACTTACATTTCTGCAGGAAGCGCACATTTTGTCGTGTAACGTTATACCGTACAAGCTATAGGCCTATTATGTTTTGATGGTCACTGAGTTGATTTCCGGTGCTGTAGCAATTAGGAAAATATTTATTTACCTTTTCTGAGGGGAAGTGTCAAAGTGCCTTCAGCAACACGTGGATTCGGTAATTGAAGCGCACGTGAGAGACTGTTTATTTTTCTCTTCGGCGAAGAGAAAACAATGGAGAAATACTGGAGTATCATCTTAATTCTCGACCGACGACGTGACACTATATACTATCTAGACTGATCTGATCTAATTTATATATTAAGGACCTGCAGTAGCACTAAACAATAATATGAAGACAGGCAGGTCTTGGAGAAAAATTGCTCCCATTGTATCAATGCTCCATCTTATTAACTCAATAGTATTTAGTTGTACACAATAGTTTTCCTTTCTAGTCATAGAAAGCAAAACAATGAATAGCCAAATTAGCGCAATTAGACTGTTTTTTAACATATTAATGATGTTACGATTACATTTTGGAGTACATGCAATGCAACGTCTTTTGACCATGGCACAGTATAACTTAGATATTTTTAGCAATTGCCAGAGAACAGTCAGTATAAACGCCTGAAATATGCTTCCAATCTGGACAGCAAATAGGTTTTTCTTCGAGAGCTCTACCTACAACAAAATTACTTTTGTAGGATTACTGGCAAAGCCGGCTTTTTCGAGAAAAAAAGCGAGGAGAGGGCTTTGAAAAAAAGAGAGTTGCGACAATAACTCCTGATTATCTATCTATCCTGCAACTTTTGCCAAGGCACAAACAAAAAGCACGAGGAAAATAAGGCTTACCTCTGTCTAAAATATGGGGAATTTCCAACCATAATTGAGAAAAGTTTTTGAAAGCAAAAGATTATCATCACGTAGTCGATGGGATGGGAGCAAAGTTAAGAGTGAAATATTAAATATCTTGTCGTCGTCAAAGTTCAGGCAGACATTTCCGACCTCCGACGTTATCTCCTTTTCCAATCTTTGGAGCTTTCACATTTTTATGTCTACTTATTTTTCAGACGGACCCTGTTACCAACAGGACCACGGTGGTTTCTACGCAATTGAGGCAGAACCAAATTTACATGAGCCTCTATGTTTTCTGGAGCAAGTTCATCTTTATAGAAATCATTCCCTACGTCACGATTCTCATAATGAAGTAAGAAAATTTTTATGAGGAACTTTTTCACAAACAAACACGCGTTACTGTCAATTTTCCACGCAAGCTACTTCGAGGCTGTTTTTTGCCGCCAATAATTGCCCAAAAGCCGGAGGCTTTTCTTCTCTTTTAAAAAGGAGGAGAGCATTTTTTACCCACGCTTTCCCCTTCTCTTTTCTAGCATCTTCATCTTCATCAAGATCACCAAGTCGGCGAGGTTCCGCAAAAAGTTCCAGCAGAGCAGCCACTACAACGAGGACGCAGATATTGAACTGGAGGCCGTCGGAGGCCATGGAGACAGCGACGGGAGCGACGGCAGTTCCAACCATCACCACCACCACAATCACCTCCATCATACACACCAACATCAACAACAACTGGAGCCTCCAATCACTTCAGCCTCGGCCTCCGCAGCCTCGGCGACCTCGGGCGGCTCCAACTCGCCTACGGAACAGAACAACCGCGCCGCCAATTCTCAGCAGCGAACCGGAAGTATTCTGAATCGATCTATGGTGAAAAACGGAAACGGAAGTGGGGACGACCAAGTGAGCACTAGGAGCAGCAGCAGCGGCCTAAGGCCTGGCAGAAATACGCTGAGAGTTTTAGCCGGTATAGCCTCTCGACCTCGACGAACGTTCACCAAGAAGCAAATCGAAGAGCACAACCTCGGGCTGATCCTGATCGCCATGTCGTCGCTCTTCATCTTCTGCCAGTCGTTCAAGATCATCCCAGATATGTACGAGTTGATTGTTTGCAACCGAGCAGGCTCCTCTGGTCATCACTGTCAAATGGACGGACCGGTGAGTAAATAATCCAGTTTGATATTAGTGCCATTAAGGATTAATAAGAGAATATTGGTGGCCGTACGCAATTGCGCGTTGATGAAAAATCAATACGTACAATTTCCAATGCAATCAGTGCATTCTATCTATCTATAATGTCATATGTGGATTAGCCTTTATCCGATTGAAGGTTTTATATAAGAAATTCAAATATAGTGGCGGTTGTATTAAGAGCTTCGACTTGTACCTTTGTTTCTATAAATGAGACATATTTGATTTCAGGTAATCAACGCGATCTTGAGAATGTCGCACCTTCTCATTTGCGTCAATTCGTCGGCCAACTTTCTGATTTATTACGCGCGCGGGGAGAAATTTCGCCAGGCTTGGATTGAGACTTTCGGAAGCTACTGGTGCATCTGTTGTAATACCAAATCTCTGAACACAGAGGGCACATCATTCCGCCGAAATCAAGATACCCTGAATTGCACGATTTGTGAGCCTCTGAATCCGACAACAATGTCAACAACAAGCACGAAAAACTCTCGTATCCACCAGCTGAGCAGCCACAGCATTTTGCCCCCGTCCTCCGAAGTCGAGGCTGTCAAAGAAGAGAGCAAAGAATCGGACCCTTCTGATGTTTAAAATACTTTTGGTTGACATATCTACTTACCTTTATTCATGTGATACAATGAAGTACGGAAGTTCAAACAAAATCTGAAGTATATACCTAAATAGCTCACACTCAAAATGCACTTGATATGCGTTGCCGTGACAACAAAAGTGCAGCGCATGGGGGAAAATGACGTGGCTGTACGCAGGCACCCAAACATATTATTAGTGTATTATCGAAAAAAACTACGTGAAACAGAGAAGGATTGTTTGCTCATATGGTGGTATACATCTAATTCGACACCTGCTTTAGCTTTTTGTCACAAACGTACCACCATTTTCTTGGCTTATTTTCTGGCTAGAAAGCATTTTCGGATACCTATAATTATCCCCCATTTGCAGTACTTGCTCATACCCCCTTTCTAGTATCAAGATTACTGACACAAACTACTAACCTAAATAGATGTCAGCCTATTCACATTATTAGGGAATCATGTCAACTACGCAAGAAGTGAGAGAGTGCTGTACGTAGTGCTACCAAAATGTCCCATGACCAAAATTACGAAGCATTTATCTGCAAAGCTCAATGAAATATCTACATAATGTTGTACGGCCAAAATCGAAATAAAAGATATCTAGCTATTATACTTACTACCTAGTCTCCGTTTTACTCGTTGGATTTCAAGAGCTATTTAAGTAAGTGTTTAGTGGCGCGTGAGATTGCAAAGTGAAACCGAGTGAATCAATGGAATTTCGCATTGGACTGGAAGGTTTTTAAAAAATGTCTAATTTCAAGTCAATTCAGCCATTTTTCTCTCAAATGTAGAAGCACTTTTATCTATTAAAAATGTGTGTATTTCAAATCTTGAAAAGATACAAACCTACACCAGAAAAAGAGTAGAAAATATTTATCTAGAAATTCAGTCAAAGATAAATTAGAGGAGGAAAGGCAGGAAGGTAAGTACATTTTAATGGAATTAACTAGCTTGCTTGGCGGGCATCCGCTGCGGTAAAACATATGGTTGGCTATAAATTCTCAACTGTCTTAAGGGCATTTTTCAGTCAAGAGTCTTTCCTTCCTTGGTGACGTCCAAGCGATTTCTCTTCATTTTCGTTAGTAAAAATAAGGCTTCTGGAGCGAAGCAGACATCCTGGCGGGCTCCGGGAGGCAGGTCTTGGCCTTCTTCAAGATGTCAAAGATCCACTTCAGGACGAAGGTGACCCTGGCATAAACATTGGGGATGGTATTGTGAACGCAAGTGCTAGGTCCATAGGAGACAACTCCGACGATACTGTAGAGTCCGCTCTTGTGCTTGGTGGTAAGAGGTCCTGCAGATAAACACGTAATGACTCATGTACTTGACAGGCTAATTAATTAGCCTAATTGTTCTTATGACCAGATCTTTTTTAATGCACACGGATGTGAGCCTATTGTACCATTCCAGCTATGTGGAAACTGTGGCTCGACTTGAGAGACATTAATTGGCTAGAAGTGCCCCCGCTTTCTAAACCATCTAACGAACACAAATTAGTTCCGGAGCAACGGGCAAAACCTGAAGTTTTTCCACCAAAAAGTCGGTGTTTCTTGTTTGTACGTAAGGTTCTTTTCCTGTTTGCTTTGGTACAAAAATTGATGACAACTACAATAAAAGGGTACAAAGGTTTTCTTTTCCTCTCCAATTCTCGAGAATTGAATTAGAGGCAGGCCTTTGCGTTAGTACGTGCTCTCTAAAAAACTGGACTTTGCCATCAGCTTTCCGTTCTTGATTGCAGAATAGACCTGCTAAATCAGACATCGTTAGGTAAGCCCAAAAATAGCACCCCAGGGCTTGTTTTGGTTGTCATGTGAGTTGGATCAGTATAATTGTATCGTTGCCGAGAAGGAGTAACTCAGTGTAACAAAATGAAGGCCTCTAGCTCTTTATAGAAAGCAAAAGATGACGTAGAAAGTTTTTTATAGATGGATAAGTTGCTGGATGGACCCAACTGGCCGTATAATCTCATTGGCACACGCTCACGTGTTGACTGTCGGTAGACTTTGCGAGGTTACAAGGAGCATTTTTGCCATTTTCCTTTTCTAAATTCGGCCTTAAATAAAAGCATAAAATCTCTCCCCTTTTCTTTTTTTGTGGCGTCATGCTAGACAAGTGTTGTTCAAAAAGGTACGACTCACTCTAGACCATTTTACAGCTAAGCATGCATTTCTCTTACACTTACCTAGCTATTTGAGACGGCAAATCCGTGAAAAAATTCTTAGGTAGCATGGAAACAAAATGCAAGCAAAACAGCACTTCGTCATTGTATCATGGTCGTTGTTTGGCTTTGAAGAAATTACATGGTGAGTACATTTTGGCTTTGCTGCCAGAAGAAATGAAAGTAGACACATGCCTACAGTCTACGACTTCTTAGGTTACCAGATTGAGGCTACTATCTACTTCCGGTGGCGGGCTCCAGCCAGCCAAATATCTTTGGTGTGATGTATCTATCTGTATCTATCTAAAGTCAAGCTTGCAGTGGATAAAAAACTGTTTTGCTTGGCCGGCAAATAATGGAGATTGAGGAGAGATACGCTGCTTCGAATAATTGCTTCTCTAAATTCCCTTCATATTTCAAACGCAAGTTCGCGTTGAAGACTTATATCAAATGGGAGAAAAACTTTTTCTGACATGATTAGAGCCTCTGCGTATCCTTTAACAAAAGATCAAAGGTACAAAAGCAAGAAAAAAGCTGCTCTCTGATTATTGGGGAGATATTTTCACCGGAAGCTCAATCATGAAGGCTACTAATAAGTAATAATCAAAATTGATCGTATGCATTGTAGTGCCAGTCAGCGGAAAAAGAAAATATTTTGACAATCACATAGGTATTTACCTCCGCTGTCTCCAAAACAGGCGCTGGAGTTCTGGACTCGAGCGCAGAGCATGGCAGGGTGGATCTCAATGCCGGAGTATTCGGTCAGCCACCTCTGCTGGCACTCCTGATTGGTCATGCTGTCCAGGGTCAGCTTCTGGAGCCTCTGGGCGTAGGGTCCATTGCCATTGGTAACCGGCTTGAACGTGTACAACCCCCATCCGCTGACAGTCACCTTGTCATTGTCAAAGTCCGACCAGGGCATCTTGGTATCCAGGACTGGCAGGCAAACCGGTCTCACCGACTTGGAGAACCTCACCGGTTCGGCCAAGGTCAGGATGGAGAAGTCATAGGCAATGGTGTCATAGTTGTAATTTGGATGGTCATTTATGCGAATGACCTATTAAAAACAGAAGTCAGATAATGCTGGATTTGCTTGGTCCATAATTAATTAATTAATTAATTACCTTCATTCTGATGGCTTTGTCGTCCACTCGTGAAAGATCATGCTCGGCCAAGAGGACTTCGATGTCAGTGGAATACTTGATGCCTTCTGTACAATGGGCAGCTGTCAAAACGTGCCGGTCAGATATAATTGACCCGCCACACATCACCCGATAGCCTCCAGCTCGCACCATAGCCACTTGCCAGGGGAACTCGTTCGGCCTCGCCTCTTTACCGTTGACCACGCGATCGGCAATGACCTCGGCGAGGTCGGGATTATTAGGATTATTTTCCTCGCTCCCGCTGTTGGCCACTCCGCAAACGCAGGGTGTGTCTAGAAGAAAGAAATGGTATCAAATTAATCGAAACCGTTATTGCCACAGACGGCAAAAGACATTATGAGTTTGGGGGCCTCTCTTCAGTGCCATACCATAGCTGTTGCAAGGCGCGTTCTGGCGATGGTCTGTAACCAGAACTTTTCCCCAGTGGGGAAACCATTAACATCAACAATGTGTCGATGTTATACAACAACATGGTCGTACATGTGCATTCAATGGGCTCTGACACGACCACCACTTCTCTTTTTCATTCAATAGATATTTTTAGACAGCACCAGGATAACGTCATACATGGTTAACATTGATGACACTAAAAGTACTATGAAGGGCCAAGTTTCATCTGTTTTTTTCGCACTCCATAAATCATGAGGAGAAGGAAGACCAGAGGCCCATATTCTGAGCACACACTTCCTCCAAAAATTGCACACGTGCAAAAAACTGTAGGTTTATTGGGTCAAGTTTGATACGTGACATGTTGAGTCAAAAGTAAGATAGATAGCAACGGAAAAAAACAAAAGGAAACCGAGGGAAGCAAATGTTATAATGTATTATGGTAGCTGAAAGGCCTTTGGTCAATAGAATAGGGTGTCTACAATACACATCGTTACAGGAGGCTGAGTTTCTTATATTGGGTTGGTTAATAACTAACCGATTGCAGTACATTGCTACTTGCTCTCAAACCTCTTTAGTATATTGTATGGGAGGGGAGAGCGGCAATATCCAATTATGCTCTCCTAGTCCCATTCCTTCAATTATATCTACATAATTACGTACTTCCCTTGGATACAAGACTAGGTACTATAGTGTTTATAGACTATATATCCTCTGTCGGCCGTCAGTTATGGTCAGCTCTCCCTCTTACCTTTGTAATAATCGACTAAGATATAAGTATTTTGCTTTATCCTGATTAGCGAGAGAGGCCACAATGATACCTGTGCACATGCGAGTCGACAAAAATATTTACGACGTCAGTGTTTGTAAATCTTCACGATCGAGGTCATGTGAGGATGGAAGAGAAGCCTGCATATGTTTAGTATCATGCCAAAAAAGTGAATCCATGTCTGGCTGGTTGCATTCAATTGTGGCTATTGTGTTTGTACCTTTCTCCAAGCATGGCAAGTTGTTTTCGTTTTATGCTAATGATGTGTTTTGTTCCAAAAGATTTAGTAGAGAGGGAGGCTTACCCACATATATGCAACCGTATGCATGAATCAAAATGATGTATATATATATATGTATGCGTATATACTTCCATAGTGAACGAACATAATAACAGCAAATACACCCTAAAGCCATTTCTTTGTTACGCAAGAATTCTTTGTTGGTAGTGGTGCTATTTCTGGTCGCCATGATCGAATGAGATAAAAACGTAATTTATTGCCCACAAAATGAATGTAAAACAGACAGGTATATATTGGAAATATCTAGAAACTTGTCCAAACTAACGTTTTCCTGCATTTTACATACTTTTTTGCACCATTTTTACGCTGTTACACTACTGTAGGTCCCATGGGAGAGCGATAGGGGAAAGCCCGAAGAAACAACGGTCTCGTTACTGCTAGGGAAGGGCTTTTGGTTGTCGTATTACAAATGATCTTGGCTTACCCACAAATGGAGCAGGATCACTGCTGCCTTCTCCTTCCCCTGCCTCAATGGATATGGAATCGTCGGTGCCGCCATTTTCAGTCTCGGACTCCTCCTCGACAGCTTCGGAGGCTTCGCTGTTGTCCTCGCGCTCGACGAGTTTGACATGGCAGGAAAGGCCGGGGCTGGAGCTCGAGTCCAGGGATTTGAGTCGTACCAAAAGATTATCTTTGTACCCGGTCAACCTCAGCGAAATTCCATTCCTTTTCCCACAAAGAGTGATGGTATCATTGTGTGGAGTCACGAGCATGACAGAGTCGCCATAGCACTTCCCGCTCTCCTATGGAGAAAAACCGTGCATAAAAATCAATTGGCCTGTTTTATGTTTAGAGGCCAAAGTTGTCCTCTGGTTAGCTATATCTTTATGGTTATATACCACTAAAAAGATCTGCCAAAAACATGAAGATAGAATACATAATGTGATGTGTGCTTACAACGGCAAAGGGGGGCAGAAAAGTTTTTCCCCTCTGGGAGAATAAAGTTTTGCTTTACCTGATGATAGGTTTGCGGTTTTTTCAACTGAACCGTCTGGCTTTCCGCTGTCAATGACGGTATCAGTATCGGAATGAAGGAGGACGAGAATTTCTCAGGTTGTTGCATCTACACAGCACAATTTACTATCTACTGCTGGCCTTTAGTTAAGTTAATAAGTATTTCACTGACCTGAGCCACTCCGATGTCAAAGGCGTCGCATTCGAAAACCACATCCATTGATTCTTCGGGCAGGGCACGACCCAGCATTCTGTAGAATCTCCTTCTATGCCTCGGGCTTGCAGACTCTTCATCTTCGTGTTTGGCGGGCAAATTGAAATTCCACTCGCATTGGCTGTACAGAGAGAGTAAAAAATATATCATTACTAAAGCCTATGCGTTCTTGGTTTGTAACGGAAATGTAGATACATCTGTGTATCAGCTTACACTCTTGTGAAATGAGACAAAACTTATTTAACGTGGCATTATGACGAAACACAGCATTGTAGAACCTAAGTATATAGAGTGAGTAGATAAGTTTGATGCTTCCACTCCCTCTCGAAAATCCTATTACCTTTCCAGGCCTTAGAGTTTTACCTGCATCGTATATTTATATTTACCATGGTCTTTGTTGTGCCATCTATAGGAGCTCAAGCTCAAGGTCTGCATGCTCTTGAAACCAGCAAAGTAAAAGCCAATAACAGGAACCAACTCGGATTTTGTGCAAACCATTTTAAGTATTTTTGTCCTATATGTTTACCACATTTTGACATCAATGATCTAGGGCCTAGATATGATGGATACTCTCAAGAGTGTTTGCCGTAGCCGACCGATTTAGCATTCTGACAACGGTCTTGCCAGGGGCCCCTAAATCGCATCAGGATTCATATTTACGATGATGGCGGTTCGGTGGCGTTATTAAAATGTGTGCAAGCCATTCTTTAGGGTTAGTATTGGCAAGAAATTCTATTTTCATCCTTGAAAATATTTGGCCCCTCCATATATCCAGGATTAAGGCGAGGAGAGGCCCTCCATGCAACTTTTGCAAAAATTGATTTATGCTAGCCTCCCTTGGTGACACGACCAGGATTAATTGTGATTTGTGACTGTATTTTCCACTCTCAAAACTAACTTTATACGCTCATGCCATTCAACGAAAGTACAGAATTACTTGGTAGAAAATGAAAGAATGCCCTCAGCATCCAGGTCCAGGGGTGTGCCAAATCGAGAGTTCACACGACATCAATGT
>JAAUYL010039555.1_pt1 | contig 11011 bp, 11 predicted proteins | sample 7278011 | NCBI WGS metagenome assembly JAAUYL01 (sample SAMN14350225, study PRJNA611818) | marine sediment metagenome | isolation source: surface marine sediment (1.8m) | place: French Polynesia: Moorea | collected 2018-08 | reverse complement strand
AATATGTGTGTTTACCCTGTATAATTCCTCTATTGTGTTTCAGGTAAGACATATGAGTACAGGAGCGGCGATTGCGCAAGTTTCACGTGGTCAGAGGGGGTGCGCGCAACAAACAGTGACATCTTGAATGAGGAGACCGTCCGTGAAAGCGTTTCCCTATGATAAAACTGATAAGCCTTGGAACCAGGATAGTTTATGATGGAGCCTTACTTCCAATGGGACACTGTAAAATGGATCCACGCGGTTCCAGTAGTTTCCAACGGTTCCAGCGTAGCAGGCGACGACCGCGTCGTTGCCCATGGAGCGGCCGCCGTCCTCGGAGAGGCCGAAGGCGATCCAGTGCTCGCCGTCGTCGGCGCCTTCAAACTTGCCTTCCATCTCGAACCAGGTCCCGCCAAACCCGAGATACCACCAGACTAGGACCTCGCAATTCTAATGCATCAATGAAGGTCTATTCAAGAGATATTTAATGACTGGTAATTACTTAGATAATTACTCTATCGGAAATGCAAGTGGCCATGTCGCTTCCTTCGGGGGCCTTTGCGAAACAGTTGTCAGTATTAAAATCGTTCGAACAGGCATCATAAACGTCAGCAGCAGAAAAGGCCGCCAAAAAGGCCAAGATCAAGAAGGTAGTTTTCATGTTGACAACTTGGTGTTCAAACTAACACTGACCTGAATCTCAAATGTCATGCGCGATATATGGATTCATTTTCTTTGATTATGCTTGGATTAAGAGTATCCAATGTTTGCATGTATTCTCAAGCACATAAACATGACCTTTTGCAACATCAATTTTAAGATTAGAATTTCTTCTTTTTCTTCTGCCTTTGAAATTGTCGATATTCGCCCTCCTGACCTCCGAGGCCGGACATGATGCGCTTGGTCTTGGCCATCCTCTCAGCATCCTTTTCCCGTTGCTCTTTGAACTTCTGTTTTGCCAAGAATGCCGTATCCGCTCTCAAATCCTTCTTGGCGCCCTTTTTCTCCCTCTTCATTTTATGCGTCAGCTTCTGCATCTCCAGCTTGTCCTTGGATCCAACTCGTTTCTTTTGGAACGGATCAAAACTGAAAGAGGGAGATTTCAAAGTAAAGAAACCAAATATTTTTGATGAAGTTTTTTTGATGACTTACTTGTCGTCCAACTCGGGATCGTACAACCTCAGCATTTTGATCTGTTCCTTCTTTCTCACTGGAACAATATGAGTCCGATTCGCAGATGTGTTCTCCTCAATGGTCTTGATTTTGGTCTTTAACTTTTCAACGGCCTTTATGATGGTTGAATGCAGGCGAGCAGAGTCCAGTTTGTCCAAGAATAGTGATAGGAATTGACAGAAAATTTCTTTCGCACTTGACAACTGGCTCCAGAGGTCGGCCAACTTATGGAGCAGCTCCAGACTTGTCTTTAGAGCACAAGATGCAAAGAGAGGATCAATGTCTTCACGATCGCTCAAGATTGTATTTCGTATGCTGAGCTTTCCAGGGACGACACTTTTCCTGAAAAAAGTAGAATGATAATAAAAATTCAATTAACATTTTAGACTATTGTACCTTAGTTTGTCAGCCAGAAGAGTGGACTCTTTGCCAACAACTTTGAAGGGAGGAACAAAGTGAATCACAGTCTTCGAGTCCTTGGGCACGGCCATAAATATGACGCCGGTCAAGAAGTTCATCAGCTCGGGCGAGTAGCGCTTCGACAAGGTCACTGCCTCCGTGAAGATCGTGGCTACGAAAAGGCCAGAGGCCAGACTGGCTTTTGTAAACGGCTTGGCTGTTGTCAACATGTGCGACATCCACTGCAAGGCCGGCGTCGCCACCGGGTGCCTATAGTCCGACGTCGGGAACACCAACGTGGTCAACTTCAAGAACATCAACTGGAAAAAATCAGCAAAATTGTAATTGAATTCAAAAAAAGATCCTTCCTCTGGCTTACCGATTCCAATGATGGATAACTTCTGGGACTTTTGCAGTAATCTTCATACGTCTCTTGCAAGACACTCCGAATGGCCTCGCCCGATGGCTGGGGCGAAAACTTGGCCAGATCGTAGAGGAATGGAGTCAGCTTCTGGACGGCGTTCAGGTTGTCGTCGACAACATCAGCTTCGTCATTGGCGTCTAGAGATGAACAGTCGTGGATGTGCTGGAGGAGGAAGGTGAACAGCCCCTCCAACTGGGTCTTGTTACTGCCCCCGAATTGGGGGTGGTTGCACTTGATCATCCGCTCGATTATGGTGGCCTTCTGGCCAGGATCACGGCCTTCAAAAAGTTCCCCGAGCCCCTCGTAGGACTTGGGCACACTGAATGTATACGGCAGGTCCAAGTTGACTTCCGGTTGCTGTGGCTTGACGGATTTTTCACTCTTGGCATGTTTTGGTTCTTCTTTCTGTTGTTCGTCCTCGGATTCGTTTTCTTCGAGATCAGAATAATTGTCGTCATTATCGTCGCTGCCCTCCTCTTCCTCTTCCTCCTCGGATTCGGATTCTTGTTCAGCAACCGCATCTTGTTGCTCAACTTCAGGCTCGTCGACGGCATCATCGCCATCTTCTTTCATCCGACGTTGGCGCTCCTCCTCGAGTTTGGTCAACTTCTCTTTGGCTTCTTGGACGATCTCCTCGTCGGTCTTGAGACGATCCGCTGCCATGGCCTTCTTTGTGTTGAACGACATCTCTCTCATGAGAATGTTGTAAGGGTCTTTGCAAGGCATGTCGTCATCGTCACCATAGGCGTCGTCACTTTTGCCATCACTACTTTTGGGCCGTTTCTTTCCGTAAATCTCTTCATGCAGGTAGGGCAGCACGGCTTTCCAGTCGGAATCAAGGCCACGCGTCATTTCCAAAGATTCCTCCTTGTCCTTCTGAAGCTCAACCTTCCTCAGCTTCGAGTCAGCGATCATCTGCTCGATCCAGTCTTTGCGGCTGTTGGCCTTTCCGCTTGAAAACTCCAGATCGTTCTGGGTCAAGAAGCCGCCAAAGTGCTGTTCCGAGTTCAACTTTTTATTGTTGCCGTCGGCATCCTCGTCGTCGGATCGAGGGTCGTCTTCGAAGCGCTCGAGATCCGTGATGGACTTGCCAAAGTGGGTAAGCCCCTCCTCCTCGCCGAGGTTGAAAATGTTCTTCTTTCCGCCGACTTTCATCCGCTCGGCCGTGAATCGGGCGATCATTTTGTCCTCAGCACTGAGTTCGACATCTTTCTCTCCAATTCGCTGGTCGACAAAGACGTTGGACTTGTTCTTGCGCTTGAATTCCTGCAGCAGCGTGTCCTTTCGCTTTTGGATCGCTCTGGATCGTGAGATCCCAGGCCTGCCGACAGCCTCCTCGTTGGACTTGGAGCTGATCCCGAAGGGCGAGGCCTTCTTTTTCCGATTCACAACGGAGTGCTTCTCCCGCGTGAATCTAATCTCAAACGGGTTCACTTTAGCTACTTTTTTCTTCTTTGCTACTGTCGACGAAGCCAGGCCGGCCTTTTTCTTGGTCTTCCCCATCCTGGCCAAGCTTTGGCAACACAATTGGATTATGATTTTCAAAGACAAAGAGTTTTAATTGAATTTTCAGTTTTAGACGATTTTCTTTGCCTTTGCACTTTCTAACGTGTTTTTGTTTTTGTTTACTTTTTGGAAGCAGAGTTGCCAGATGTCGGTCCCAAAACCAGTCAAAAAAATTGTGACCAAATGATAACCCATATTTCATAGGGTTTATTCAAAATTCATTAATTAATGGTTCATTTAGTAATTACGATTTACGAGTTAATGGCATTGTTAAATATCACATGTCAGAATCAAACGGTGTCATGAATCTGGTCGCCGGGTAGCCCTTGATAAACGGGATGCCGGTGGGCACCTTCTTCTGATACTTCTCGTAATCCTCGCCGAAGAACTGGAGCAGAGTATACTCCTCGATGGCGATTCGCTCGTGGAAGAATGCCCAGGACACATAGGAGTAGGCCAGGATGCACACGGGGTTGCCGAGGACGATCTGGGTGCCGACCGACCACAGGATCCACCCCGCGTACGACGGGTGCCTCATGTAGCCGAAGACGCCGTCGGTGACTAGGACGTGATCCTGCCTCTTGACACTCTGCACGATATGATTAAAGCTTCGGCCAGCGTGGAACATGGCCAGCTTTCGGAGGACTTCGCCGACCAGACAAACGGCCAGGCCCGTCAAGATCATTGGTAGACACGATTTCATGGATGGCACAAAATACAGCTCGGTGAAATATTCGATCCAGGAGGCGGCCGCCGCCATCCAATACTGCTTGCTGTGGTTGAGTAGGAATGAGTCCGTGCTGAGGTTGGACGGATTAGTTAAGCCTGAAAAATCCAGATGTTCATAAAAGATTCTGAAAACTTTTCGGGGTTTTCTCTTTACCTGTGACGGCATACTCGAGGTAGTGAAACGAAGACAAGATGGCGACGTACGTTCCGAACGCCATGAAGGAGGCTGTCGTCGAGGACAGCGACATGTAGAGGCCCTGGGAGAATGTGCAGCCTAGAAGAGCTGCTCGCCACCAGACCGCGAAATCTTTGGGGAAGATCAGTTTTCCAAATGCGAAAATGCCGCCCATCTGGCCGATCTGTCGCAACCAACATGCTGAGCTCAGAGGATGCAAAGTCACTGGCCAAGCGATATGAGAGAGGCCGAACGCGAACGCCACTACGCTGAGGTTGACTTCGTCGGGCATCGGAGGCCCTTTGCCTTTGCTCGCTGCCATAGTCACTCTTAAGACGCTCTTCGTCGGTCAAAAACTAATTTCATTTCTGTGCGATGTTTCCTTCGAAAACACCTTGGAAGTTTTCTTGGATCTTACATTGGTCACTTCACATGCGTTCGAGCAAGGTTTGCAAGGATCGTAGACAAGTTCTATGCTTAAAAGAGGCCAAAATCTTGTCCAAAACCTACAGTCTTCAAATGTCAAAAAAAAATTGTCTTGAGATTTGTTTACTTTTGCTCCTTTTGCTTTTTGCTCTCTCGCTCTCAAATTCAAATCGCACCGCGAAAACGCAAATACCGCCGCTGCATAAATGGGTACATTTTACAGGGGTTGTTTACACCGGATTAATGATTGAATAATGAGATAATTTTATTCAAGTATTTTGTTCTCGTATCCTTCAAAATTGCGCAATTTTCCTTAGTAGCTAGACCTACGTTATTAATCAAATATTTGGCATTTTTAAGTATTATTATGTCTTCTAACCAGGTTATTTGAAAATTAATTTCACTAAAACATTCCGCTAATAACAAAAAATAATAATTTCTATACCAACTATTATACTAATTTATCATATTAATTGCTGGTGGTGTTGTCTACTCGGGTCTGGTTTGCTCAGAGGTCTGGGGAGTCTGGGGACCTCCTTCCTGTTCATTGTTGTCAGCAGGTTCCTCCACCTCCTCTCCATTGTTGTCATCCTGGCGCTCGTTCTTCTCTGCATCGACGGTCTCGGGCTGTTTCTTGTTCTTCTTGGCGTAGTACTCCAGGATCTCGTCAACGGTCTTGTCCTTGGTCTCCGGGACGAGGAAGTGGATGTAGACCACGGACATGAACTGGAAGATCCCGAACAGCACGAAAACATAGGGGCCGATCGTGTTCTCCAACGGCTCGAAGGAGAGTCCGACGACGAAGTTGGCGAACCAGTTCACGGTGACGGTGATGGCGGTGGCCACGGGCCTCGCCTGGGTGTTGAACACCTCCGTGGTGAAGAACCAGGGGATGGGCCCGGGTCCGATGGCGAAGAAGATGATGAAGGCGTAGACGGCCATGACCGAGGCCGCCTCGAAGCCCCTGACCTGCTCCTCCATGATCAGGCTGCCGAAGAGGACGCCTGAGGACAACATCATTCCGAGGAGGCCACCGATCATGAGCTTCTTGCGCCCGATGTGCTCGACGAAGTAGACGGCAAAGATCGTGGCAATGACGTTGATGGTGCCCACCCCAACAGTGGCCAAGCGGGCGTTGTGCTCGTTGAGGCCGGCGCTCTCGAAGATCGTCGTCGAGAAGTAGATGACGGCGTTAATCCCGGTGAGCTGCTGCGTCAGCATCATGACGACGGCGGAGAAGAGCGGCTGTCTCAAGCGCTTCTCCGTGAACAAGGTCTTCGCGGTCAGCCGCTCGACCCTGGACTCCTTCTGGTACTGAGCCAGCTCGTCGCCGACGGCATCCAATTGATTGTAGCCCCTCAGCCAAATCAGGGCATCCTCGGCCTTTTCGTGGTTTCCTTTGAGGTACAGATGTTTCGGGGACTGGGGAGTGAATGGCATCAGGACGACCTGAATTAGCCCAGGGATCACGGTGATGGCGAACAAGATGTGCCAGCCTAAAAAAGGCATATAATTGAGAAGTTAATTAAAGCCTATGTTTAAAATTTTCTTACTTGTCAGAGTATCGGAATCAAGCCAGAGGCCGAAGCACTGAGAAGCTAAAATCGACATGGTCAATACGAGTTGGTAGACCGTCCCGATGGCGCCTCGCTTGTTCTTCGGCGAGACCTCGTTCAGGTACATGGGCGCGAGGCCGGCCACGAGGCCGCAGACGACCCCGATTAGCAGTCGGCCGATCGCGAGCATCGGCCAAGATCCAGCGGTCTTGCTCAGCCCCATGAGCGTGGCGGCGATGATAACCAAGCTGTTGGAGTAGATCAGGGAGTTGCGCCGGCCGAGTCGGTTTGAGGACGGCAAGACGAGGACGCCCCCGATCATCCCGCCAAAAGGAAAGGCCGACGCGATGACAGAGAACAAGAGCGTGATCTCTTCGCATTCTTGGTTCTCGCAGACGTACAACTTCTCGTCGACGGCCTTCCTGGCTTCCGTCTTGTTCCTCAAATGGGCCTTGACCTGGGAGCAGAACTCCTCGCCCTTGTCCATGTCCTTCACGCAGCCGCCGAGCCAGAGCTTGATGTGCCGCTCGGGCTGGCTGATGACCCCGGTGTTGTAGCCGTGCTGGACGGCGGCGCCGATGCAGGCGGCGAATATGGCGAACGCCAGCCGCTTGGTGACTTTGGTCATTGCAATCTTCAGATTCAATAAATGATTCGAATTCGATTCAATCTTTCTTCTTTTTACGAAAATCTTGTCAAAAGACAAAAATTGACTAATTTTTTGATCTGCGTAATTTCGCGATTTTTGAATTTTGAGGATCGATTTTTTATAAGAAACAAGACAGAAATTAACTTACGCAGATATTTTATTTAATGGCGATTTGTATTTTCTGAAGGAAAAAAAGAATAACAAAGTTATGTATGAACCGACCGACCGGGAATAAATTAATATAATATTTGAAATTCGTTAGAAAAACTAAAAATATTAAAAAAATCAGAAAATGATGCAAAAGCAGCAATTTTATTGAGAAAATCCCCATCTTTTCTGATTTTTGCTACTGTACACTATTACTTTATTGCATGTACGCTAAATAGAGTTATAGTGCTTCCCCAAATGGAGACATCCATTTTAAATTGGCCATTTTACCAGATAGAACGGGTTAAAAGATGATTTTGACAAAGGAAAAGCAAAAAATCTTAAACAGAAATCCGACTTGCGGACGCAAATTTCGCTAAGAAATTCCTAATTCAGGCTTACTTTACTCGCTTATGCAGTACTACAGACGACTATAACTCTGCGATTTTGCGTTTGCCAGTCTCGAGACATTCAGTTAATTTAAAAACACGCCATTTGTAAATAAAAATCGGAGAAACCGTCGTGATTATTGTCGAGAAACAATTTTTGATTAAAGAATAATTTTCGTTAAGTAATTACAGGAATTAATATTAAGCCCGTTATTTAGTGGAGTTATAGCTGTCTACGATATAAAATAGAGGCATCCATGTATTGGTATTCATCGGAAAAAGCCTGAAAATCGCGTCAAAAACGCCCATTTTGGCCCGAGGAATTTTGCGTCAATTTTTGACGTTGCGTCAATGGCTAACGCAAAAACGCAGAGTTATAGCACAGCAGAATTTTTTTCATGGCACCGGCATTTACTTCTATTCAGTCAACAATAACAACGACCTCCATATTGGCGAAGCAATCTCGGGCCAGACAAAGAAAGTAGTCCAAGCTGATCTCTCAAAAATGATGCTAAAATCGATTAAAATCTAAGAATAATCTATTTCAAGAGTCAATTTTAAGTCTGAATTCAGTTTTTAACAGATTTTTTGCTGAGTATTTTGCGCTTGCAAATAATGGTTTCGGTAGATCACCCAAATGTTGGCGCGGAGGAATCTTAATGAGAGAGCATTGAACGAACGCACAGCCCGTGTTTGCCGCATTTTTCTCACCTTGCCTCTCGCCTCGCTCGGCTGCCAACAAAAAATCGAAATTCTTTATAGAAATTGTGCTCTAAAATTGTGAGGAAAAGCAGCAAAAAAGAGCCAGACATCTTCGCCTCCAAATCAAGACATGTAAGTCGAAAATCCGATCGCCATCTTGGCGTTAAATAAGCCTATCTGTCGAGTCATTGCACAACCATCGAAATATCTGCTCTTCACCTGACTCCCTCCTCGCTTCAGTCCAAAGTTTTCCATTCTTTCCACAGCCTGCAACTGAAAATCTAAGTTTTTTAAAGATCATGGCTTTGGTGATCTTTGATTCCCCATAGTCATTCCGGTCAGAAAAGCTGAAATCTTGGACATTTTTTGACAATTACGCATTTTTTCCTGGACGGTTCCTAAAGAAAGAAAAGCTGATTCGGCTGCTGTCGTCCGCCGTTCTTGGGCTGGCGGCCGAACAGACAGTGTCCCATCCAATCCATCTCTCTCAAATGTCTCCATGAACTTTCTCATCGTTGTTTGTTGGTTTTCAGAACGAGAATCACGATAAAAGAAAATGACGGCGAGACTTCCGTGAGGATCCATCGACTGACTTGTGTCAAAAAAGCACGAGGCAAAATGGGGGACCAACAGTACAATGACCAGTACGGCGGACCCCAAAATCAGGCCCAGGCTCAGTATGTGCAATCGTACGAGCAGCCGCCCCCTCCGCCCCCGCAACAAGAACAAGTCGTCTACCAAGAGCTTCAGACTCCAAGGGAGCAACAGCAGCACCAACAGCCTCAATACCGGATAGTTCAGGTCCAACAGCAGGCACCGCAGCACCACCCTCCACCCCAACAACAACAGCAGCAGCAACAACAATACTATCACCAACAGCCTCAGCAACAGCAGCATGTCGTTGTCCAACATCATGCTCCTCAACAGCAAATGTACCCCCAGCAGCAGCAGCGGCCTCAGTATCAACAATATCATCAACAACAGCACCCTCATCAACAAGGCCAACCACAGCAACAACAGCAGTATGTCATGATGCCAAACCAGAACGTTCCTCAACCAGCCCGAGTCGTCCCGTATCCCCCGAGGCCTCAGCAGCCTCAGCAATTCCAAGTCCAAGGTGCCGGTGGCGGCGGCGGTCAGAAGATCTACCTGATCCAACAGGGGCAACATCCTAGGCCGAATCACCCCGGAGGAGGCGGGGGACAACGTGTGCTTTACCTGCAACAGCAACATCAACCGCCTCAACAGCAACAAGGCCAACCGATGCGAGTCATACAGCAGCATCACATACGCCATCCCCGGCCTGTTGGACCAAGCCAATCTTTGCTGACTCAACGCCAGCCTCATCCCGCCGGGCCACAGGCCATGCGCCCCCGGGGTGTACGCGTGATATTGCCCCCCGGACATCAGGGTCACGTCAGAATAGTTAACCCCGCCACCGGGACCTTTGAAACCAAACCTAGAGCTAGCCTTGTGCCTTGTCCTCCCCCGGCCAACATCCGGCTTCGGGCCGCCGCTCCGCCACCCCCTAACCACCACCCCGGGGGCGGCGGCGCGCCCGGCTCCAACGAGATCGCGTACAACGTCGAGCACGTGTTCAAGGAGAACGGCAAGACGGTGCGAAAGATGCCGATCAAAATGGGCGACGAAACCCTGTGGGTGGATTGCGTCGACAAGAATGTGGAGGTCAATGCTGCGGGCGGTGATCATGTCATGCTCGACTTGGACCTCGGCACAACAGTTCATTCAGGCCAACAGCAACAGCAACAACCACAACATATGGGCCTCACTTCCGGCGGGAAGAAGGGGGCCAAGGACTTCAGTGTCCAGGAGAAGCGAAAGATTGTGGCCGAGTGTACGGAGGACCTGATATCCCCTGCTCAATTGGCAACCAAATACAATGTCAATGTGTCGGCGATCCGAAATTGGGTCAAACAGGAAGGCAAACCGCTGCCAGCCAAGTACAAAGTGACCTCGACGAGCACGTCCTCCTCGAAGCCCCCGGCTGCCACGGCCCCGCCGTCCGCCAATCCTGCCCAATCCAATCAGAGCCTGCTACTGAACGCCCAGAACAGCGAGGAGACCATCACGCTCTACTCCGCCCCCGGGGGCGCCGCCAACGAGCGCTCCCACTCGCCCCCCGCCCAGGTCGTCCGCCAATTGGTTGTCACCGACAACAAGGGCGTGGCCAACAATCAGCCGGCCAATCAGCTCACGATGCCCCAGCGGCCCGCGCCGCCCGGGGGTCAGCCCAACAAGCCCGGGGGCGTCTTGAGCCTGCCCAAGCCGGTGCCAGCTCAGGAACAACACAAGCCAAAAATTGTCCCCGGCAAAGTGGCGCTGTGCAAGAACTGCGGAGCCTACTCTGTCGACCAAGCGAGATGTGATGCCTGCAAGAAGACCATCCCGGAGGGGTGCAAGATCATGCCCGACCCGGATTACAAGCCACCCCCCGACGAGAAGGCCAAGGCCGCCGCTGAATTGTTGGCCAAACGGCAGCACGAGGCTGGCCTCAGAAATGTGAGAATCACACCGAAACGACCTCGCAAAAGCGGACCCGAAGAGCCCGAGTGCATTGCCTTAAGCTCAGATGAGGAGGACGCGGGTGAGGAAGGTGAAGCCGGAGAGAAGAATCCTGAGGGAGGCGACGACGAAGCTGGAGATGGCGAGAAAGTAGAGGAGCATGTTGGTGCTGAGGCTGTCGCCACTGAAGGTGAGCAAACTTTAATTTGAATTTCCCGCGCTTCTTTTCTT
>JAAUYL010003316.1_pt1 | contig 11011 bp, 9 predicted proteins | sample 7278011 | NCBI WGS metagenome assembly JAAUYL01 (sample SAMN14350225, study PRJNA611818) | marine sediment metagenome | isolation source: surface marine sediment (1.8m) | place: French Polynesia: Moorea | collected 2018-08 | reverse complement strand
CTAAAATATTGCAAGTGACCCCTGACATTTTTGCCCGGCCGAGGGCGCGAAATTTCAAAATTTCTTTGTTCTGCGAAATGGGAAACCATTTTTGAAAATTGAACTTTGGGCCAATTTGAAATGGAAAAGGGCAAAAATGGAAAATAATTGGTATTCTCAACCAGTCCAGAAATTGTAATTAAAAAGCTCGTTTTACTCTTTTAAAAGTGGACACATTTTCATGTAAGTTAGAAACGAGATATGGCCGCTCGTTGAGGTCACTACGAGTTTAGAATTTCTCTCCGAAAAAACAGTTGGCAACAAGGTATCTAAGTATTTTTAAAGGCTTTGATTTGAATATGCAGGCATGAGTTCTTGCATTACAGAGCGAAAACTAAGAAATTCCCATCATGAGGGTCTGAGGTTTCCCAAAACATTAACGATTCAGGAAATTAGCATGCAAATGATTTGAGGTATTTACTTGGGTTTCTTGACAGTAATTTTGAAAAATGGCTCGATACGTAAATATTTAGCGCAATAACACACTGACATATCATGGCTGAATCTTAGCTCTTACATCATCATTTCATTTTTGTATGCAAGCCAGAGGTCTTACTTGAGTTTGATATTTTGATTTGAATGCGAGATCGGGGGATTTTCTGGTATTTTAAAAGGAGATGGCTGAAAGCTTTTCTGCTGGCGGTTGTGAATGTGAATATGGGACTGGCTGATTGCATTGAGGTCCATTTATTCGGCTTAGCTTTTTTCGTTGCCATATCTGAGCTTCATGTGTGGTCTCGCACCAAGAATTTTTATTTTCAGAACGTTTCTAGTAAACCAAATGGATATCTTTTCCGTGAGTGACAAGCCCTGAGAGAATCATTCATTTAGTAGAAAAATTAATTTCTACGTAGAAATACATAACTGCGTCTCTTTTTGAACGACAGTGAGAATCTGGAAATTCTCTGAAATCTAGGCCACTTTTCCTACACGCCCATATTATTCAATTTTGGTAAAAACGATGCATCGCAGATAAACGAATTGGACAGTGAAACCAATCGCTTGAACTTTAAAAAAATCGCTGACAAGAATTGAAAATGAGTCTTGGGCCATAAACTCGTAAGTTTCTCCGCGGTTGGTAAAGAATTGCAATGCTTTGCATAAAAAGAGAGCCTCAATATTCCGAGAAATGTCTACGACTCTAAAAAATAAGGCTCTTTGATGCAAAGTTTAGGCTGAAGGCATGACATGGATTTCCAGTCAGTATGCCCGATGTTTTGAGTGTGGTAGGTTAAGCATGGTTGTCAGTTTGCGAAGTGGAAAAAGCAGCAAAAACATGAAGGGCCTCTGCATTTTTTATTTTTTTTTAAATATTTGAAAGTAGAAAATAAACTTTTTCTGCCTATCAAAAGAAAGGGTGAATGGACCCTAGAGGGACAAAAATTTGCAAAAGCTAATCATTTTTGCACACAGTGTGAAATTTTTCGGCAGGGCACAAAAGTTTCTCCCCTTCCATTCGTTAAAAATATCCTGCAAACACGGAAGGCCAATTTATACTTCAACTTCACTTGAAAGGGGTGCAATGTCCCCTATGGGGAAAATAAGAGTGTGTTACCGAAATAACAAATATGGTGGTTCTTTCTTCCTGGACTCCTTTAAATAATTCTTTTGACTGTTGCCCTAGAATCTAAACGTTGGTACGTGAAAAATGTTCAAGAAGAGCTCGCGGTCATTTTTGATACACTCATTCCATTTATAACATAAATAACACTCTCGCTTACAATGAGGGGCATCTCTGGCTTCGCTTTTAATTTCAAATGTTTTACAGCCTTTTTAAAAGCAGCACTGGAAATGTAATGTTGTATTGTTCCCAATGCTGTTATATTTATTATTGCGGTTCGGATGCGTAAAATGAAGATGGTCATTTCTCAAACGAATGGCGAAGATTTTAGTGGCTTGGTCGCCTTCCTCCTTTCGGCTCGAATTTCGAATCTTCACTCCTGTGAAATAATTTATTTGAGACTTCAGAAAACGACTTGTGTTCCGCCCTTCTATTAAGTACCAAGCGAAACCATTTCTAAAATTGCGATCTTTTATCTAAACTGGCATCTCAATAGCTTTTCACGAGAAATTGTAAAAACTTTGCTGATAACCAGAAGTCAGCGAAGGGTCAACTTAAAAGTAAAAATCAAAGCCGATTTTTTTTACAAAGTCATGTGCACGTGGAATGTCAAATCAACTGGCTCATTTTAAAACAAAACATTAGCCTCCATGACCCTCGCGTATTTTTGATAGAACTCTGGGTTTTGCCGCTCGTTGAAATCACCGAGTCGCTTTTTGTGAGGCTTTTTATGGTCAAGAAAATGCGCGGCATCTGGCTTTTTTGTTACCCCATTGTTTTCCCCTATGGGCTAGACGAGACATTTGAACAGAGTTACCAGATCTGACATTTTGATTTCGGCCAGCTTTCTTGAGTTTATCGCCAATCTTCGTGCTTCTACAAATTGCCATTAGACCAAAAAGTGGCTAAAATGTACAAAAGATATCTGGCAACGATTTGGCATTTTTAGATCACGACCTGGACTTTTAATGAGGGGACCTTTAACTTTTGACTTGGTTAATCTAAATAACAAGACAGTTTTTAATATTCGCGGTATTTTTGAAGCACTACAGCATTTGCATCAGATTTTCATTTTCCCCCTATTTTATGGCCGCCTGTGACCCTCCTGATTCTTGACACAACAATGTAATTTGGCTCCCTTTTAACAACCCTTTGAAATGCACTAATTGGCTTTTTCGTAATTTTAATGGAAATCTGACATTTCTCCTCCAGCTTTATCGAAGGAGGAAGTCCAAAGTTGCACTTGTCAAACTCTTGGGCCCACGCTTCGCTCGATTTGATTAATGGACATTTTGGAAAAGTGAAAATTATTATTTTGTACTGTAAGCTGTTTTCTTCTCAAATGAATGTGCGATAATTTCGGCAGAAAATACAAGTCGTTATAGAAAAATTGTAAATCTTGAATTTGCTAAGATTTCCCGAGACACGTTGTCAAATTCCGCCGACAGATGGCGCAAGAATCGGCGTTTTTACTTACTTTTTTTCTTTGATAAAAGTTTTCACGCCGTCTTGAGCATCAACAATGATAATAACAATAACAAAGTGTTGTCAAAAAACGGAGTTTCTGAATAAAATATGACCCAGTTCTGTTCTGCTGAGGCTTTTAAAAAGTATTTGGCATGTTTGGGCGTTACCGATTCCGTTAGATGTTTGTTTGCTCTCGTCATTATATTTTGTGCGAGTAGGTTATGTCGTGATGTCCAGCAAAAAAATATGTTTTTAAAAGAGATTGGCAAACCCAAAACTGTAAAACTTTCACTAATAACTAATGAGCAATCAGGATGTGGATATCAAATTACAGAACCCAGGAAAATACTGTCCACACCCAAGAACAGATCATTTTTCAGAGCGGATCGCGTGCAGAAATCGTTGGAAAATTCATCACATGCAACCCTTTTTCCCCAACTTTTCGAGTCTTCGATCACTGTCAAATTTTTCAGAAGGGTTTGACAAGTTTCGCGAGATGAATACGCAATCAGCGTGACAAAATGCAAATTATTTAGAGTTTTAGAGAAAAATATGAAAACTAATAATTCGAAAAACCCAGGGACATCTGCGCCTGTGCTACATGATCAGTAAGTTTTGGAGATCCAATTTTCAGATCGGGGCAGGTTGTGGTGGCGGCCACAGCATCGATAAAAAACCATTACTCAAAATAGGTTTAATGAAATCGCATGACAAGGCAGAAATATGTTTGGAAAATAAATTATCATTTTTAAATACACAGACAGAACTCTGGAAATATCGTGACAAGAGTCCCACTGGCAAACTGTGAAATCAAAATGGGCCTGAAATATTTTTTTAGAAGGGGGCAGAACAAAATAAAATGGTTTCTCCAAAACTACAAAGCAGCCAATTTGGCTGAGACAATTTTTCAAACATCATTTTGTAGAGCGTGTAGATTTTATTTTTGGTCTTCAACTGCAAGCATTCATTTTCTAATGGACCCCCTGAAGGGTCCCCTTCCTCAATGTTGTAGTATATCTAATAAATGGCAAAGAATTTGTTTGTTTGCCTGGAACATTTTAGAGCTTGCATTTGTAACTGCTGGTGGATTTTTAAAAACGACATAAATTCTCCCTGGGAAACTTCACATCTTCAATTCTCATCTGAAATGCTGCTTAATGGTAAGTGCTATCGTTGTATTGTGTACATGCACTAAAAGTTTTCCTTTAATTATAACTGAATTCCAAAAAAGTTTTTCCAACTCTGTCAAATGAAAATTAAGGTTCTGCCACAATAAGTATTTTTTTCTTTGTCTTGCTGCAAGTTTCTTGATCAAGTTTGATTTGAGCTTAGCTGCTTGGGATTAGCAGGGGATTTTGTGGAAAAAACCTCTCTGAAAATCAAATCTTTGACAAGTCTGAGAAGGTAACCAAACATGTCTATTTTGGCATGTACAGGGGCCGGATTACACTGATTCCAAATGCTTAGAACTGACTGAATTTTAAAATTAGCTGAAAATAGCATCAGTGAAAGTTAAAGGAGGACCTACCGCCAAATAAGTAAGATTGTAGACATTCTTACCTACCCCTTTGTAAATAGAGCCTAGCTGTAGGTACTTGATATTTCATGCCAAAAGAGATCAGTGCTCAGCATATGGAGCACCAGCATCGCCATCCAGATCTCTATTTAGAACGTGCGATTTTTGGCGCGGAATCGTTATTCATTTGGCCAGGGCGACCAAAATCCTTAAAACCCAGGTCTAGGTCCAAAGAACTGTGGTGTTGGTTTTAAGGATTTGCGCAATTGAATCCCCCATTCATCTAGCACCTAAAAGGAGATGCGAACCTCTGAACTGAAGCTGGGGGATTATGCATTTTGTCCGCTCGCTAAGATTGTCGTTACAAGCAAGGGCACACGTGTGGTCAGAACAGAGTATGTTTCAGGTCCAAACTTTTGGTAGGGGGAAATTCCCCATCCCCTAATGTGGATGTGTCCTTCTCTCTAGACTCTGATTTTGGTCGATAGGTCACATGACCAAACATACATGTAAAGGCCTAACCTAAAGTAAGATTTTTCAGCAGTCCCTTATAGAATCACGTCCACGAGCGAGAGAGCGAAGTCAAGTACAACAATGGAATAGCGCATTCTTTGATGACTCATCTATGAACTTTTTCGTTTCAAAGAAGGGTACCTTTTGCAGACTGATGTGAAAACTCGTTTCTTATTCCCTCTCTGGCAAAGTCTGCCTCCATACATTGTCCTTATCATCTATCTACGCTATTATTGACAAGCCGCACGTGTTTTATTTATAGGCGAGAACGGAGACAGTAGCATCATTCCTCATTTTCGACTTTGAAAGTTTATTTTCTTGAGCTGTATATTTTAAGCTACCAATGGATAAACCAGTAGACGAGATGGAATAGAGCAAATGCAATAATGTAGAGGAAAAATGCCACTTGATCAAGGATCGCCTCTTCGTAAATGTTTTCAGCTTCCAAGAGTTTCAGGTCGACAAGGTCCGGTGGCCAAGCTTTGCCAGTCTTTTTCTCTTCTCCCGAGACAGTTTTCAAGGATATTTTGGCCTTCATCATGGCCTTCCTTCTCTTCTTAAACAGAATGAATGCGTACTCAAATAGTGCGGCAAAGATGAAAATCAAGGATGCAATCACGTAGATTCCAAGTGCAGTCATTTTGTCAGACTTTGGTATTTTGGACTGAAAAAAGATCGTGTCTGGTTGCTGTTGGACTTCAAAGCCAATGATATATTAATTTACCTGGACAATGTTGAAGACACTGATGAGAACCAGGGACAAGGTGACAAGTAGTCCAACGCGTCCTGGAATAACTTCAGTGGGAATCCAGAAACTGATGGATCCAACCAAGACAAGTCCAGTTACTGGAACAAAGTAGCTCCAGATGTACGGCCATCTATTCCTTGAAAGAGTGAGCCTATAAATAAATATATGTATGAATAAGAACCATGACAGAAATGACAAAGGTTTTTCAAGGATTTACTCAAATCCAACGACACTATAAATGTCCATTTCACCATTTGTTGGTGTTGGAACTGCATCAGGCTCCCAGGAATAGTTGTAGTTTCTGTCCTTCATTGTCATTGTAAATTCCTTCATGAAACTAGCACAAAAGCTTTAAATCAAGACCTGGAAGAAAGGAATGAATTGGATCTTACTTGTGTTGCGGGTCTTGCTGCATTTTAAAGTTGACATATTCAATTTGGTTCGTTGGATGGTTGCTTCCAATTCCAAGAGGACAGGATTGAGTGTCGAAAGGAAACTTGTGAAACCTCAATTCACAACTTGTCGTGATGAAAACCTTGATGGCAAGAATGACACTGACACTGTCGTTCCGGACGAAAAAGAAAGCTGCTCCGTTATTGTCTCTGATTTCCACCTCTGTAAAAAGATTTTCAATATCATTTCATATCAAGGTGACAAACCGGAAGTTACGATCATATTCGATGATGTTGTAGACAAACAGATCCGGAACCCAGAGATTGGCGAGGTTGCGAGATTGAGAAGATTGGTGGCCTTCCATGCTGAGGTTGGCCATGATCAGCCTTGGATCATTCCAGATCAGTTGCATAAACAGCAATGTCGTCATGGTGTGATGCTTCTCATCCAAATCTCTCATTTCATGTAATGCAACGTCAGCTTCAATAAACATTTTTTTTCGCGGAGGCCTAAAAACAGAGGAGCGAACAGTTAATGTAACGTTATTATCGTAATTAATTACCTTGATTTGTCATAATCTACTGGTTTGCAAAGAGATTCTGTGATCAGCAATCCTCCACTGTCTTTGCACAATTTAAATTCTGCTTCTTGACTGAAAACTTTGCCACAAGTCAGGATTAAAATTAACCAGACACTGACTTTTATGGACAACATTTTCTTTGACGAAAATGTGCCAGACTGACTTTCAAGAAAGCTCTGAAAAATTACAGTAAGAACGTCGGTCGCCAGACAGCCCAAATAACAAATGAATATTGAGCGATAATTATCATCCAACCAAAAATGCATTATTCCAACAATGCGTGTCCAGTATAAGAAAGCATGAAAATTATGCCAGTCTTCAAGAAAAGGAATAGACCGTTGCCTACTTAATTAAATAGACAACAAATTAGGCATGTCAAAACGCACAAAAATCGATATATTTACGTTACGCAACACAAAAAAATGTTAAGGGAAAAAGACCCAACCGTAGACGAAATTGAATAGAAAAATCGAGCCAATGTACAGTATAAAGGCTATTTGGTCAATGAAGTCTTCTTTGAGACTGTCTTCAGTGTCGAAGGTATCATTGGAAATAGCTTCGATCTTGACGGTCCACCCTGGAGATCGTTTGCGTTTCTTTTCAATCATACTTGCTCTTCTCTTCCGGAACAAAATGAATGCAAACTCAAACAATGCCGCAAAGACAAAGATCAGGGCTGTCAGAACATAGATTGACAATGCTGTCAGGTTTCTTGTCTTAGGGATTTGAGCCTATAAACCGGAAATGTTAGCACTTAGGTAGCTGATATTTGGTAATATGATTTACTTGAATGCTGTTGAAAATGCTGATGAGAACCAGAGACAGGGTGACAAGAAGGGCAACCCTTCCAGGAATTGAATCCGGAGGAATCCAAAAGCTGATCGAGCCTACAAACATCATCCCACAAACCGGCAAATAGTAACTCCAGACATAGGGCCAGCTGTTCCTCCTCAAGTTTATCTTGTATCCAATCACGCTGTAATTTTCTGCAGTTCCTTCTGCCAAACTACTTTCGTGCTTCCACATGAAACTTCGACGGTATTGCTCCAGACCAATCGTGAACTCTTTCAGGACACTAACAATCACCTATATTTATTAATCCAAGAGAGAATGTTATGGGACAGAGTTACCTGCTTTTGCGATCAATTCCGGAATGGGAAGAAACAAAGAACTCGACTCTATCCGTAGGAGCTGTGCTCCCAAATTCAAGCTCACAATCTTGGATATCAAATGGGAAATCGTGGAACTCCATGTGGCAGGAAGTTGTGATCAGCGATCGCAGAGTCCAGACAATGACCGCAGTTTCATTGACAGGATAAATTGTCAGAAGTCCTCCCTCATACCTGACGTAGAGCTCTGAAATGATTGAAATATGGAAATAATCGGATCTTGTGTTTAGAGGAATGACAGTACCTTGATATTGGACATGCTGGGCAATCTTGAACTCTGGAGTCCAAAGAACTCCGAAGTTTTGAACGCTAGAAGTCAAATGACGATGGTGGTGATGATGTTCATCGTGATCAAGGCTTGTGAAATTGCTAATATTAAAAATTAGCCTAGGTTCTTGCCAATAGAAGTTCATTGTGATCAGGCTTTTGATTGTCAACTTAGTCTGATCCAACTCTCTGACATCCTTGAGCTTTCCAACTGTTTCGACCATGACCTTCTCATATGGTTGCCTGATAAAATCAAGGTTTAAGAGTTGTTTCTCCATCTAGAGTTTTGAAACAATCACCTTGCTTTCTCATAATCCATCGGCAGACAAACAATCGCAGTTAGCAAATGACCACCATTTTCAAGGCAATTATCAAATGCTTCCCCAGCTTTGACTCCTCCAATTCCAAACCAAAAAATCATGAGCAGAACTGAATTCTCCATCTGGATTAAAGTATTTACACAGAAGGACTGCTCCTGTCTTTCACAGTTGTCTTCTTCCCAGGCAGAAAATTGGACAGTCAAGAGTGCTTACAACTGTTAAAACGTTCACTTATGATTATTGAATTACTGATTAGGCTAACATAAGAGCTTTACATGCGCTTCCATATTGGCAACAATTATTTACTTTTAACAACTTTATTAAGAACATTGCATATCGAATTGGACACTCAATGGATATTATCGTAAGTGGTCGAAGCTGGAAACGTTTACCCAATAAATGAGGTTGAATGCGAGAAACAGAATAATTGAACCGACAAGAGAATACTTGTCAATCGCCGTGAATCTTTTGTTTTCACAACAATCTTTTGGATCTGGAGGTTTGGCGTCAAAGTTCTGGATCTTCTTCCTGGGGGGAGCAGGGATAAACAGAGGCTGGACTTGGGCAAACGGGCAACCCTGATTGTGCTCCTTTTTCACTTTGGACAGCACGTAGCCATATTCAACCATTGCAAGAAATATTGGCAACTGTGCGCCAACCATCCAGAATTCCAGTTGTCCGAAGCCTCTGCTATCAGGACTCTCCGAGACTGCGTTGCCATAGGTGTTGATCATGATCAGATAGAGGGTAATCAGCAAACCCATCCTTCCAGGAACCTAATTAAATACTTAATACATTGTCTACCCAATGTCACTGTTGGATTACTTGATGAACAGGGATTGCAAATGACAACCAAGAGACAATCACAAACAGCATGGTGGGTCCATAGAAACTGCCGAACAAAGCTGATGGTTTCCGATTGAACTTGATCTTCAATCCTGTGAATGAATAGTACTCGTCCTTGGCTTCTTGGTGGTAAACCTGAGAAGGCTGAGCTTGGACATAAATGTCATAGGCGCCATTTGTGAAATCCATCTGGATATCCGGTTCACCAAATGTTGTTGTTTTACCCGAGTAGAAAATGCTAAGATTTCCTACAGTCTATAAAAACAGGCAGTTAAAATTAGAAATGTTGCTCCTCTAATACTTTAAAACGGAAGTGCTTACCAGACTTTCTGTTTCATATTCTGCATCACCAAAGTTAAGTGGACAAATGTGGCTATCAAATGGATAAAGGTTAAAATCCATCGCACAAGTAACAGTCACTTCCAAGCTCTCTGAAAACTCAAACGTCTGAGTAGGAACGTACATCCAGAAGGTTTTGCTTCGATCACTCGTCATGCTTGGAGTTGGTTTTAGCTCCCTGTAAAAAATCAATATTTTTTAAGTGGCCATCAATACTTTTGTTCGTTTTGAAGTACCTGATTCTGTAAAACATTATTGGAGGTTTCCAGACCAAGTCAGAAACATCCTCGACCACATTGTACCATTCCAATGAACTACATATAAGGATATTTAAATCTGCTATAAAATGGACTAAAAGATGTTACTTTGTTCCATTCACATATGAATTGGTTACTTCAAGCCTCGTGTCAACCCATGATAGGAATATCTCCATTGCCACTGAAATTGTCATTTTGTTATTGTTGATGTCTGTAACTCCAAAGAGGTCCACCGATGTTTCCACCTATGACATTCATGGATTACTTTAATTTCATCAAGGTCGGTGATTGCTTACAATTTTGGGTTCCACGTCCAGTTGCCTCATGTCATAAGGCTCTTTGCTGCAGATTTCATTGCCATCAAAATTGACCAGATCCTTACAGAGTTTGATTTCAGTCACCAAACCGGAAGTGAAGCTTGAAACTGTCATTAAAATCAGGCCCACAAACTTCAACATTCTCAAGTTTGGAACTGAACTTATTGGCAACTTAATATTTTAAACAATGAGACCTTTTTCTTTGAAGAATGAATCTTTAAGAAAAGAAAAGGTACGTCACACAATTAAATGACTTGCTAATGTATTGTTCCTTTTCAATGTTAGGTTTAATTATTGGCTATTCAGAGGATTGTGGGTTGTGTTTGCAGTATCAAGAAAGAACAACCTAGGCTATGTTGGTTACTCCTATGTTTGCTTTCGTCCAATTAAATGTGATGAAAATAGGACTTCCTTCAATGTACTATACGCCGATTTTTATCAACGCCGTTCCAGCGCATTCAATTCACATTTACCAGTTTTTTGAATTTAAAGTAAAAGTCTACAACGTTTGACACTTCATTCTTTATTGCAGAGTGAAATAGTTGGACCAGAATATTCCGCAAAAAGTGACAAAATACATGAAACTGATTAAAGCAAACAATTTATCGATTTTCATGTAGAATTTTTTCGCATGATCTTCATCGCTATCTTTTGGTACCATAACTCTGTTGTCCTTGCT
>JAAUYL010032481.1_pt1 | contig 11012 bp, 4 predicted proteins | sample 7278011 | NCBI WGS metagenome assembly JAAUYL01 (sample SAMN14350225, study PRJNA611818) | marine sediment metagenome | isolation source: surface marine sediment (1.8m) | place: French Polynesia: Moorea | collected 2018-08 | reverse complement strand
TTTCGCGTGCACTGCTCGCAGTCTTTTTGACATCGCCACTCGCTTCCTTAGAAAAGGCCGTTCTCGTCCTTAGCTTTGACTTTTCTTCTTCTAAAAAAATATTTTCAGTTTAAAAAATTCCAAGAGCTTACAAAATACCTTTATGGTCAGAAGTATCCAGAGGAGTGACTGTGACAATCGCCGAGGCTGCGGCGGCCTCCACCAGGTTCTTCCCGCTCTTGTTCTTGATGACGTTGGCATTAGAGGCCAGGGGTGTCACGGTAACCTCTTCTCTAGCCTCGGCATCCACATCACGCACAGGCAGCATCGCGGTCGTCGGCGAGGCCGTGGACTTCGCGGGCATCGTGTCCGTGATCTGGCAGGAAGAAACGCAAGATTTAGATGACAGAAGGTTAAATGAAAGTTGGCGTGTCTTGCGGGCTCCACTCTTTCTGTTAATAATGTAGAGGACTTTTTCACGAAAATAAATCTCTGCTATTACTTGTAAAAAGTAAAAAAATCCAAATTTTTAAGGTAACAAAATTATTGTAAGCTTAATTTTTCCTAATGGAAACGGAAAAAATTAGTATGATTAAAAACATTTTTTGTGAATGTACCCAAAGAGGTAGATATTTACTATTTTGTGCCTTAGCCATATTTTGCGAGCTCTATATTTTTTCTGGGTCTCCTAAATTCCAAAGCATAAAGATAATATGTCTATCCGAGCAACACAACTGCAAAAGGCCGAGCTTTCTTCGTTGTTGAGCTTGAAAAATGAGCAGTAATACAAAGTTTTTGAGGTCACTTCCAAGCTAGACCTATAGGGCAAAAGATGAATCAGCAATAGCATATTCTTTGTAGAATGAATATGAGCTTCCGGTTGGAGGAGAAAAACATTTTAGTGAAATGAAAAAGGTGCTTTCCAAAATGAAGTTCCCTTCGGACTTGGGTTTTCTCTACACTTAGGTTGAAATCCTCTTATGTGATATAACATTTTCCCTCTAACAAAGGAATAATTTTGTCACTTTATTACTAACAATCAATTGACAATTCTGCTTTTAACTAACTCAGTATCTGGATACTCTATAAAAAGCTGATTATTTCATAATATAGTCTCCTCGAAGCATCCTAGCCCTCGTAAAACAGTCAGATTTATGATTTACAACGTAGGGGAGCTGCATAAATTCAAAACTAACATAACATAACCTTCTCTACCCCTAGGCCAACAAAAGAAAGATATGCTTAAACTTTAAAATAGCCCAATTTGCCAAGTTTTTTAATGCCACCACCGCAATATCAAAGCGTTGATAATGACTGTGAAAGGTAGATCAAAGTAACTTAGGATGGGAAAAAAGTATAATTTAGAGTATTTTTTCAAGCACGTTTTCGTTTTCCAGGCTTGACTCAAATGTTTACCCAGGCTCTTTGGCGGCTCTTGTTTATATTGCGTCCTTGACGATCCAACAAAAACAATCTGTTGAAAAAAAATGTTTTGCAATTTCTGAATTTACATAAAGATCTACATATTTATCTTAACGGCAAATCTATGCAGTCTGGTATCGGAAATGGCGTTTTCTGGCATTTTTTCGACTTGGCAACACCAGTCTGGTAGCCCCCTTTTCTGAGTTGCGTGTCGCGATGCATTGTCAGATTGAAGTTGAAATAAAACGTGCAGTTTTTTCCAGGTTTTTTCGCATGCTGTAAAACGTTTCCATATGCTATTTAGTTGTGGTTGTATCGCCACTGCGAGGCCTTTTTTCCTTTTATTTCAATGAAGTCTTTGCGTGACAGAGGTCAGTGTATAAAGGTTTCGTTTTTGTGTTACGTAAATATGTGGGAGTTTTGGTTGTTCCTAGTTCATTATACCAATGAAAAATAATGTATAATATTATGGGAATGCTGCTATGGTTCCTAAATGCTAGAATATCTAGATATACTTAGCTAAGAAAATTCGCAACATCTAACTGTAGTCTGTATCCCAGCTAGATTAGGTTAAATCTCTCCTGGGATAGTCCCGGATATCCAGTTTGGTGTTGCCTAAGATTACCTTCTCTTGAGGCTCATCCTCGACCACAACGGCCTCGCCGGCCTCCACGGCCTCGGCGTTGTTGACAACCAGATCCTGGAGCTGGACAGAAGCTTTGTTCCATATTTCGGCTGCCTCAAGTTTGTCGCCATCTCTCATATGAACCACTAGTGCGAGGGCCTCTTCGATCTGAAAAGCAAAATGTAGTCTGAAACTCTATCTAAGTATTTTCTATATTTGATATCGGAATATTGGATCCAGTCCTCAGGCTGCAGGTAATATGAAGCTTCAAGTCGCCGCGGCCGCAGAGTTGAATAATTTTAGCAATTTGACATCATTATGACTAGCAATTGCTTAATTACATCAATCAATAGCACAGAGACGGACTCCTGCTGTGAAGAGGAAGTACCCTAAAAAGTCGATTTTGAATCTAGCTCCAACTATAAATTTTTCAATGGACTTAGCTCATTTGCTCCTCGACTGGAATAATTTAATAAAATCGTGCATTTTTCTTGGTTTTCGCTCGTTTTTTTTTTGGTGCCTCGCGATGCAAAAAAGGAAATTGATATTAATGATTTTTAGAGGAGCTTATAAAAACGTACTTCTTTCCGTCGTTAGATGAATTTAAAGCACTCAGTTTTTTCCGGCCTTCATATTATTTTCATATATTTTTTTCGTGGTTGTCAATTGTCATGCACAAACTTTTTTAAGGAATCATAATATTTAGTCTGTAGTTTTATATAACAGATGGCGCAGTAGTCGTGGGGATAACATTTAATAGTCATATTTCTGTATAGAGACAATTGGTATAATGAATATATGGCAATTTTTAGGTGTAGGAGAATTTTCTTGTCCAAAGAAATTATGATAAAATATTATTAACATTTCAGGATGAGCCATACAGATGTTGATTTTATGTAGATGTGTGTATAATTAAGGCAATTATGTCATTATTGTTGATATATTTTGAGAAGACCCTCCTCATTCTGACTTCTTGCACTGTCGGGTCAATTTTGTATTTTTCACACAAATAGATTGGTTTTTTTAAATATAGTTTGATACGTATTCGATTTTCATCTTTTATTTGACACTTTTTGGCGTGAAGTTCCACTATATATTTCGTTCATTCCTTTCTTGTTACTGATGCACTGAAAAGGTCTAATATTCGCAATTGGAAAAAGGCACTCAAATATTTTAAAATTAGAAAGCTTGAAGCTTGTTCATTAAATCCCAAAGTTGTCTGTCACCACATAGCTAAATAAATATAAAGATATACATATAGTACCAGCAGAATGAAAATTCCTCATGTACAGTAGAAACTGGAGACCCCCAAAATTACTGTTTGCTTGTTGACATTACGAACCTTCATTAAGAGAAAGAAGAAGATACACAGTCTCCCAAGGGACGTGTTTAGAAAGCCCAGTCGCTAGAGGATTCGCTGGAAATAACTTTGTGTTGTCACCAAAGCTATGAATAATGCTTCATAATGCCATACAATTTTCGGGGTGGGCCTAAAAATAACCACTGTTAACTATGGCTAGCACGACACCTGCCTGGTTTGATGAGATAATAGACTTAAAAATAATAATGGTTTATCCCTCGAAGCAAAAAAAGAGAAAGCCCTGACCCAATGACAATAATTGGCATAACTGCTTCATATTTGTTTCTAAGACCTTATTGAATTATGGACAGTTAGGAAAAGTTAACCTGGACTCTGGATGTGACTGGAATTCATACAGACACACAGCAGCAGAAAAAGTTACTTCCCTCTCGCAAATAGGAGAAGTTTTTTTAGTATGTCTCTATCCTTTCACAACTTTTTTGCGTACCTCACAGGAGCTCGCGTCTGTATTAAATATCCTCCGGCTGTCTTCGGAAATAGAGTTTACACATACTTAACAAAAAGTTTCCATTCATTTTTTGCCGCCAAAAACCATCTTAAAAACTCCAAAATGGCTCTGTTATAGTCAAGCCAGAGTTTTGCAAGAAATGCACAAACTTGGTACTCTAGAGGCCCGCCTGTTAAATTAGATTTTACCCAATCCAATAGACGGAAGGATGATGCTTGATGCACCAAGAGAGTGGCTCTTCAAAAAATATTTTAACAACTTTTTTTCCTCGCTCTACATGTAGGACTAATCCTAGCTAATGGACAGTGTGAAACTTGATATAGCCTGCATTATGTATACATCAACTGTTCTATTGTCACCAAAAATAAATATCACAACTTGCCAATACTTACTAGAGAACAGAACAAGACTGAACACTGAATGATGTCTGCTTTCGTGACTTTGTTGTCAAATTGTGATTGACATTGGGCTGGAAGTGAGTTGGACATAATAATTATGGCGACCTCGCAGTTGCAGGCAATCCAAGAGTTAGTTCGTGCCATCGCCAGAGGACAGCTGATTTTTCCTAGCAAAGGACTTGACTATTTTTCACATTTTTTCCCAATCTTTTCTACAAATAACAATCGCTACTAGCCGCTAGCTGCCCGCTTAGACGACCTGAGCCGATACACATCAGTTGTTGTAAAGAGATAGATAGTCTATAATGCTATTGCTACATTCTGGATACTTTGCCGAAGAGACCTCGACTGCAGAATGAACTGCACTACATGAATTACGTAAAAACACTAAAAAATGCCTGCTTCCCACTAGACTTTTTGACATTTTCCTTAGTTCTTTTTTAAGCTCCTGCAGGCAATAAAATCAATAAGAAGTACATCAAACGGAATCTAAATATCTACTCTGCTAGCTCTACTAGCAGTTATGGATAACCAATATTGTGAGAATATTTTTGTATAAACTTCTGATAAGAATGTAAAAATAACACAACTAAATATTTAGTAAACTGAGGGAAATCCCAGTACAAACAGATCACACCGGTGCTAATCGAAATCCTAGTGCCCTAAGACTCATAATAACATAAAGCTTAGGTCTGTACTCTTACTAAAATAGTAGGGCATTAATTATAGATATTTACTTCACATAACTCCCTCTCTAAGCCTCGCACAACCAAGCTTTATCTGGTCAGCTAACCATGAATAAATAGTCTCTATTAAGGACTACATAGTACAATTCCCCAAAGAAAAGTATCCAAACAGAGGCCTTTTTTCAATTGCTCGCAAAACCTCTTACCAAAAACAGAGATTAAGCAAAGGCGATTTGATTTTCTCTCGTTGCACACTTTTTTCCAGTCCTTGTAGATAGTAACGTAGTATCACTGTCCGTTTTCAGCGTTGTCCAAAATGTTTCAACTGATCACAATTTGATTTGTTTTGCAACTTCTTTGTTGGTTTCACATACAAAGACATCCAGAGAGGAGGAGAAGAAGGTAGGTAAATAGATTCACTATTTATGCTAAATGAAGGTTAAGTAAGTACTTGTTCAGGGGTAGAAAAGAAAACTCAATCAACATAATAATTGGGGAGTGGTGTTTAAGGAAAGGATGAATTTTACACCGTCTTGTCTATGGGCAAATTGCAATAACCACATCAATGTCAATGACATTGTCCACTGCCATTGGCATTGGCATCAGTGAGCTTGTGGATCGCACTGCAACAGCCTCACGATCGAGGGGTCGGACTTGGCGCCCTCGATGAACTCCTCGAGGCTGAGCTTGCCGTCCATGTTCTTGTCCATTTGGCGGAAGATCTTGTCGGTCCTCTTCTCCGGCGTGCTTTCGTCCTCCGGCATTTTCATGACGGAGCCTACCATTTTATAGATAGCGGTGACGATCTCCAGCATCTCCTGGCGCGTGATGAAGCCGTCGCCGTCGAGGTCGTACATGGTGAAGGCCCACTTGAGCTTCTGCTCGAGCTTGCCTCTCGATGTCACGCTCAGGGCGCACAAAAATTCCCGGAAATCAATGCTCCCGTCGCCGTTCGCGTCAAACGTCCTAAACACGTGCTCGGCAAACTTGGAGGCATCGCCATACGGGAAGAAATTGCCGTAGATCTTCTTGAACTCCTCGACAGACAACTGGCCATTGGGACAATCCTTGAGGAAGCCCTTGTACCACTCGTTGATCTCGGCATCGCTAAACTCGGTGTTGGCGCGCAAATCGTCCAGGATCTCCGGCTTGAGCTTGCTATTATGCTTCCCCATGATTCACACAGACTCGAAGTCAACTTTTATCTGCAGATATTTTGATTCCGATCACCTGCGTCAGAGTGAGGGCACGGCACTTCAAATGATAAGAATTTACGATGTCATTGGCTAAATCTGTATGTGTAGCACTGGACCTGCAGCCTGCTGTTTTCACGAATAAATTGTGGTATGCTTTTTTCACAGCTGCATTTTATTCGAGAGGTGTAGAGTAACACACGTTGTTGCCGTTGTCGACCACCTCGGCCGTGAACACCTTGCTGTTGGCGGACGGCGACCTTCTTTGTCCTTCTCAACTTATGACTGAGGTCATTTTGCGATGTTGGGAAACGCCGCTCGTTCTTCGTTCAGCCTGAAGTAGAGAAGGGATGTACTTACTACAATTTTTGGCTTGGGCAGCAAACCCAGATTACAATACGAACTCTCTGAAGTTGCCTAGTTGTTAGTGCAGAGATATACTCAAAAAAAGAAATCTAAGCTTTGACTGACTGTAAGAGACTGCTTTGCTATGCTATTTATGCTGCTTGCTGGGTATATGTCTGTGTGTATGTGAAAATTTGTTGCTTTCCTAAGCCCAAGTCAATTTTACTGCATAGATACAGAGACCTACATAGATAGTTTAAAAGTATACTAAAAGCCATTAAGTGAAACACCACGTAGAAGAGACCTCCTCGTTTCCATTGCAATAAAATGGGTCCCCATTCTCAAAGGACTTTTAGAATGACTTTAACTGCCAAAGTTATTTCATATGTTGATCCAGTTACATTTTCCTACGATTGTGTGAGGTGAAAAACAGCTGTCTTGACGTAGAGTTATGTGTTGATGAATAATTTAAGGGCTCTGCAAAGTTGCACTTAGCACTTAAACTTTGGTGGCTAGAAGAATTTCTTGGGAGAGGAGCTGCTGCTTTTTTTGGCGGACACAAATATTTAGATAATTCCTAAGAGCAGAGACACCTCTTCCTGACTACTGGATACAACTATCTGCCTATAAAAAAGGAGTGAGACTGTGAGTGACCACCAGAATGATACAGGTATTATCAGCCTGATGATGGAAATATTGCTATGAGCATTAAGTATCTTGCCCTCCCTCAGGCAGAAGAAGTTATAAGACTTAAACTCTTGGTAAACTGATCTCACACGAGCCGCCCTCCTTCCCCCTCAAAAAACATCCTACAGCTCATTGAATTCTAAACATGCGCATTTTTCTTGCTTTCTAGAAGAAGCCTAAGCCCGAGCCCAAAAATTGTTGTTTGTATTATGCCTCACCTATGTAGGAACACAATAGCACTGTGTGTGTTTTCTTTCTTTTCTTTCGGACCTCCCTGGAGATTTCGGCAAACACTAGGTCTAGGATAGACTTATGACTGACTCGAGCAGTTCTACATATCTTAGATGGATACTTAATACCGAGCTGGGGATATGCCTGGTATCAAATGGTATTAAACACGCTCCATTGTTCTCAGACTCCCTGGGATATATTTAGTTCAGGTAGAACAGCAGTCACACTAGTTTCAGAGCTCCTAACGTGAGGACGTCAACTTACAAACTAGCAAAGCTCCAGAGCTTTTTTTAATGTCTCAGGCCCACTGTACACTGTAATAAGTAAGTACATGCCATAGCTTGAATGCTTTTACTTTTACAGTCCTCCCTCCTCCCTAGTGAGCAAACACCTTGCCTAACCTAGACATGTGTTGACTAAAATTCATACATGTATTTCAAAACTGAAAGGATCCACTTTTGAGCATGGGAGATAAAAAGTTTTGAAAATCGGGCAATTTTCCGGGCCTCAAATATTTACGTCATGTGAAATAACAAGTATGCCTGCTGTGAGCGTGTTTCGATTTCATGCTCTCGCGTGAGAGTTCGTAGCTGGCCAAACACATTTAGCATTGCATTTGAGTTTTAACCTACAGAACTGCCGAAGTACGCGTTATTGCAGTCCCCGGCCGCGTCCGACCTCCTGTCGGTGAGGAACTTGCTGTTGTTGTTGACATCCAGAATTGGCCTATTGTCACAGTCCAAAAGTTCGAGATCGATGCAATTTTAAGCAGAGAATCTAGTAAATATCTTGCTCTATAGGTAGGTAAGTAGAGTGAAAGCATCTATCTAAGTCTGCGAGCTTTCCTGATTCTTAGAACTAAGAATGACACGGGCACTTCGGCCTACACAGGATGCAATTTCATCTACAGTCAGTCAGTATTTACGATGTAAAATAGTTTTCAAGCTTAGTTAATCGACGGGACGGCAGGCAAGATAGATGTATCTTAGTCTAGAGCTGTGCTAGGAAATATTTTCTCTCTATAAAGAAAAGGAAAATGACTGTCTTTTCAGCTTTTTTTGCTTTTTGCCAGTGAATAGTGATCAATTTCGAAGAGTGGGCTACAAAACTGCGAAACACACCTAGTCAAAAGAAGCTAGACTACAAAAACCCGGGCCTTGCAAGCCTCCGGTCAACATCCGTTACAGTTTCACGAAAAAAAAATCTGTTTATGCACAAAAACTTTAGAGAGAGATTTTAAGAAATATATCTACACTCAGGTATGCTTCGTGGTGGCAAACTTTTAATGTTATAATACCTTCTCTCACTTGGTTTACAATAACAGCACACTGTACAAGGCCTTTCTCATGCTATTGCAATATGGTTACAATGTACTGAACAGAAAACAGTTATTCAGTTTAGAGAGTGAGGGAGGAGGTAAGTAGTTAGTGCCTTCAATCCGTCAGCTTTCAAGTGCTGTATTGTTCAGAAATCATAATTGTAATAATGCCTGCCGCTATTGCTATGCTTACCCAGGCCTAACAGGAAGAAAACTAGCTGAAATGCCAGGGTTTAAAAGTACGATTAAAAATATCCAAAACTGTCATTTGTCAATGAATGGTGTCCCTAAGATTTGCGAATAAAGTTGCACTATGCTATAGAAGCATTTAGCACCTGGTATTTGTGTGCAAAAAAAACTGTTGCTTGGAAAACTTTTATTTTGATTCTCGGTTTTGAAGGTAGGTATACAGTAGTTGTTTGCTCTCTACTTGGAAACTAAATTGACCAGAAAGCAAAAAAGGAAACCCTTTTGTGGTGGTTGTGGCTAAACAATTGAATTGCAAAACTTTCCTCTCTCTCTTTCCGAAAATGCAATTGATACAGGTCCAAAAAAGGAACAATCAGTCAAACTTTTCAGGAAAAGTAAGCATAGGTAGGTATACCTGGTTGAAACTCTAGTCTCACACTTTAGTTTATGGCGTCCACTTTTAGTTGATGGTCTTAACTCAAGCTCGTGCTCGAGGCTGCGATAAAGTATGACCAGAAGAGCAGCATGACGGACACCAACTCTTCGAGGCTGAAACTTTGCACAACCTCGGTTTGACTTCGCAAGAACAACAAGAACAAGAAAAAAGTGGGGCCACACCACGCGCGGCCTCTTGAAGCACACGACTGTCCTCCGTTTTTATGATTGCCGAGGAGGCCGAGAGCCTCCGCCGTCCGCGTTGTTGTAACACTAGATCGCAGCAGTGGCTCTCATTTCAGAGGCTGTATGTAACTATCTATACTCTTGAGTGACAGAGAATAATGCCACGGTTGCTTTGGCGCGTCCTTCTCGGTTCTCTTGCTCTGCGAACTGTCTAAGCCTAAATGCTTCTTCTACCTTCCACCTCTAAGAACAAACTTGCAGTTAGCTAGATACTAGTAAGGTCAAGGATTAGGAAATTCTCTCAACTCTTTCCCATCATCAAAGTTTGATCATGGTCTTGTTAACGCTAAAACGATCACGACAACAGTACAAAGGCCCGGTTTTCGCAATATCATTCCTTCGTGTTTGCATAACTACCTTGGCCTTTGACAGGATAAAGACTGCCTCTATTTTTTTGATCGATTGACACTGTCATGAATGGCATTGACAGCGTTGTTACAAATTTTTTAGGCGCTGATTGGCGGCTTAGAAGGAAGCAAAGCTGCACCAATTACGAAAGGATTTAGACGGAGAAAACCTTTTCAAGCATCATGTGTACTACATGTGAGATCAGCAACTTAGTGTTGGGTTTGAAGGCACGTTCTGATAACCATAATCATCCAAAAAACTATTTCGTCATAGAGTTACAGCCATTAAAAAGCCGGAAAACTGGAAGGTTAAGCACCTGTTGTTGGGAATCTTTGATGTTATGTTGGTGTAACAAATTAAACCTTCTAACCTAGGCAACGTTGTTCAACATTCCTCTGCCAAAAAGGGGAGGCCTTTGAGGCCTTTATTTGAGAAAAAGGCCAACATGAATAATATGGTACTATGGTAGTTCTTAGTTGCTCTGCTGTGTCTATGTCGTGAGACTAGGTTAACGAAAATCGATGGGCTAAACCTGCATTTATTTTGAAATGATCTATTCTTAATGGAGTGTACGCCACCCTTTGCTTGAGAAACAGGTTGGTGTTATTTTTTTCGTGAAAATGGATGGTATGCATAAAACATACCTGTGGCCATCAAGGCTGGTTTCTAATTAATTAAAAATTATGTATGGAAACAAAGCTAAAGGTCATGCTAGAGTTATTTTGGTATTGAGGTCATTTCACATTATTTTTTCCCCTTGAAATTAATGCTTAATGTAAGTGCGAATGATATCATTTCCTGCCTAAAGCATTGCTGCAATCTAAAAAATCCTATATGATTTGATGGACTTGCCATTTGCCAATAAAGGCTGATGAGATCTTTGCATGATGGTGAAAAGCCATGAAAATCGGACTTTTTAAAGACACTTGACCAAGTAAGTAAGGAAAAGCAATGACAATGAAGAGGATTGGTTCAAATTGGTTAAAAATAGCAGCCTTTCAAAGCCATCAACTTTCAGGCAGACGCCGCGTCGTAACCTTTGAAAGTAAAGGCCAAAAATAGACCTTTCAGTCTTCAGTTA
>JAAUYL010050584.1_pt1 | contig 11015 bp, 6 predicted proteins | sample 7278011 | NCBI WGS metagenome assembly JAAUYL01 (sample SAMN14350225, study PRJNA611818) | marine sediment metagenome | isolation source: surface marine sediment (1.8m) | place: French Polynesia: Moorea | collected 2018-08 | reverse complement strand
CTGCTTATTGTTATCCGCGCCACTTTTCCCTGAATTATTGTCGGTATCGTCTTTCGGAAACGAGATTTTCTCCTGGCTGACGTCGGGATTCGGGCTTGTTGGAGCACTCTGTCCGTCTGCAATTAAAGTAATTAAATCATTAAAAATCCTGAATTTAATTCGATTGGTTTTAGAGCATTTCCCGAATAATCGCGTGACATTGTGTGTTTTACTAAAACATCTGCTCGCTTAATTTCAAAATGAAAAGAAATTCCACTAAATATTTCACAGACTTGCAACAGAAAAAAATCCGTGAAAACCGAGTTTTTGGGCGGTTTTCTGGGAATCAAACCCAATTTTCATCAGCCCGGGATTTTAATGGTTTTTCCGCTTACCAGAACCACTTCTGTGGTGCACAGAGTCTTTGCTACAGTGAACGCACTATTGGGGAAACCCTACTTTTGGGTAGACTGTGCTCATAGAAATGCATATGAGGGAAAAATTTGAAGAAAACTCTTACTTTCGCTAGTCCCCCTCGGTTTCCTGGGGGGCTTCCAGCTTCGCTCTTTGGTGTTTGTGTTGTAATAAAACTTTCGTCCTGTCATTTCGTCCTCGTACTCCTCCCATTCACACGCCACCTGCAAAGTAGAAATCCAAAGTCAGACGTCGGGTAAAGTCCTCAGCGGAGCGCAAAACTTCGCTCTATTTGAAAATCAGGCATATGGGTGACGACACCGACTTGACTTGACATCACAGGGAGCAATTTTAAATTTCAAAGGAGAAAATCCTCATTTTAGTAAATGGTTACTTCACTTTTGTGACTGCATCTTGTATTCAAAACAAAGCACATTATGAGATTCGTGTAGTATTTTCTGGGCCCTTAATATCTTTTAAGATACACTAAGCCTCTAAATCTTTAGATAATAACAATGCCTTAAGCTTGTAAGTATTGCTCTATGTAGTGCCCCAATAAGGACTCTATGATGTTTTCCCAAATAAATAAATTATGCATAGACACACAGCTAGGGTTATATTGCGCATTGTAATCTAATTACCTTTCGTTTTGGAGTCATAGTTTGTGTAGGAGAAGGAGGAGACCTGGATGTCGTGGAAAATACGGGTGATTTCAGCCTCTCTTCAATGGGAGGTGTCGGCGGCGGGGTGGGCAAATCTTCCTCATCTTCACCACCATCAACCGCAGGCTCACGATCGCCCACAGGGTCACCCCCATCGCCGACCCCGGCCTCCACTTCCGGTTCTGGCGGCTCGTCCATGCTGACGTCCGTGCTCTTCGAGGCGGCCGTGTTGTTCATGGAGTCCATGGAGTCGAAGGAGGTGGAGAGGCTCTTGCTCTCCTTGGCGCTCCCGTTGTCGTTGAGAGGTTGGGTGATTATCTCAAGGGGTTCCGAAGCATTTCCGGTTTTGTCGTTGGCGTCGATCTCGTCCTCGAAATCGAGGCTGACGGCCTCCGTCTGCACCGTGATTGATTTGGTAGGGGGCAAAACCGGTTCTGGCACATTGACATTCACGCTCAACACGCTGGCCGTCTCGACCTCGACGACTTTGTTGTTGTTGTTTCTGCTGTTCTTGTTCCGGTTTCTGCTGTTGGCACTGCTGTTCTTTCTAGCCTGTTTCGCCACGGCATTGGCACTCAGCACTTTGTTTACATTTTTGGGCTTATCACTGGTGGCTGGCAGAGGTTCGTTGTCATTCAGCAAATCGCTTAACGAGCTTGCTCTGGTCACTTTAGATTTGAAGGTGGAAAAGGTGGGCTTCTCCTTGACTTCCGGTCTGTTTTTGGCTTTTGAACCGGAAGTGCCAGAGGCGGCCTTTTTGCTAGGGACTTCCGGTGTTCTCTTTACTGGCACCGGCCTCGAGAAAGGCTGTGGCAGGCCTGCACCCACAGGATGATTCGGGTGGGCAGCCGGATATTGCGTGCTCAGGTATCGGCTAGCTGTTTTGTTGGCAGACTTGGCCGCCTTATAGGAGCTCAATGAACCGGAAGTGAGGTCAGTCTTCGACCTCGGACCGAGGCCGAAAAATCGGCCATTGGCAGGGTAGTGTCCCCGGGCGGGCTGGACGAACTGATGGTGGGCAAATCCAGGACTTCCGGTCACTGAGGGCAACTTGGACCTGGGCAGCGGAACCGGTTTCTTCCGTCTCGGATCGAAACTTCCGGTATTTATAATATCACTGCCACTAGAATTATTCACTGACTTCAACAAACTGCTGCTGCTGCCCCTGCTGTGATTTTTGCCCGAGCTTTTTATCAGTTGTTGCGTATTCTGATAAGCCGAGAGCCTATCTTTTACACTGCCCCCCGAGCTTTGTGTTTGTTGTTGTTGTTCTTGAATTTCTTGTATTTCTACATTTGGAGGCTGTGAGACCGAGGTCGCCGAGGCCGCCGCAGCGGAGGCCACATCTGAAGTGAAGGACTTTCTCTTATCCAATGCTTCGAATGTGGGCCTTTTGGTGAGGCCGCTGCTCGTAGTAGAACTGGCTGGGCTTTCCGCGCCTGTAAAGTAAGTATAGTAGTGTACTTGTGCATACAATACACTACACTTAAGTGCACTATACTAACCTGGGTTCAGACCTCCTTTGCGAATTTGGTTCTTGGGTATGAAATGGTGCTGTTGTTTGTAAACATGATAAGTTGCCGAGGACGCGTGCGGTTTTTGACTGTGATGGTGTACGGCAACCATTTCTTGATAATGCTCTGACTGGAGAACTTGAGGCTGCTCGAGGTCGGCTACTAAAATCGAGTCGAGGCTGTTGGATCTGTACCTGGAAAAACGTAAACAATTTTGTAATTTTGGTTAACAAGTGAGCGGGATTCGAACTGACCTCTCCTGAAGGGAGGCCGCCGGCGGGGGTATTAGCATCACACCCGAGGAACCCGAGGCCGGCGCGTACGAGCTTCTTTTATTCAAAGGAGCAAATGTTGAGAAATTTAGGTTGCTCTGGTGTTGGTGGTGGTTGTGTTCACTCAATGGCACATCTTCTGGTCTCATTTCTGAAAAAAAATATTCATTTATTTTTGGAAACTAAATAAATCAGTTTGATTTCTTACCTATCACGTATTTGGCAGGAGCGTAAAATGGTCTCATTTCGCCACGACGAATCACCTGAAAGTGACACGAAAATTAGTTGAAGAAATATGATGAAACATTTTTATTGCGAATTATTATGCATTTTAAAGTTTTGGTGACTGTACAAAATTCTGAGATTGCGCTACATTGATAAGATAGATGTATCAAGATAAAACAGGCTTCTTTTGTTACTAATTTATGCGTATATTTTATAATTACCTCAAGAACTTAATTACTCATTTCAACAATAACGTGCTCTTTGTTTGCATTAAACTTTTTTGAGCCCCTCTGCACTAAAAATATTTTGCGACAAGCATTGTCAAAGCTCAAATGTGTGTACTCTCATCAATTCATCTTAACCTTTTTATGGCTAAAATTAATTAAAATATCTTAGATAAAATGTCACTCAAACCTTTTCAGGCCATTTACTAACAATAGAGATATTTTTGGGTGCCTAAAATTAGTATTTTTAAAAAGTTTCCAAAAAGAAGCATTCGCAAAAATGCTGCCGCAATGATTTTGCGTTAACATTTGATTGCGTAGCATTGTTGTGGGATTAGTCATAGGCTGTGGCTTGTTAGATTTAAATTCTCCTTTCCTTTTTTGTCACTTGAAATTTGAGTTTCTTTACAAAAATTTCGACGATAAGACAAGTTTATTTTCACAGGATTTTGCAGTCTTCTTTGCCTTGAGGATATTGTAAAAAAACAAGAAAAAAGGATCGATTAAAATGTCGTTTAGGCGCTAAAATGGTGTGAAAAAAGAAGTTCCTCAATTGGAAGTTTTTGAACTGCGAAAAGCTGAAAATAGATTATTATTGATCACCTACTTCCCAAAAAATAAAATCTCCAAAAATGCTCGGTTGGTTTTCAGATTTCCGGTTTTCAATGTCAATTGCCAAGGCGAATTTCCGGCAAAAATAGGGTGATTTCAATTTAGAAAAAAATCCTGAGAAATGTGAAGACATTTTTTTAATTCCTGTATTTCCAAGGAATCTGAACTGTGTCATACGGAAAAAAGTTGCAATTGTTTACACCAATTTATGATCTGGTAGCGTCAATAAAAACTAAAAACTAGAGCTATAAAGGACAATGACAACTTTTTGAGACTTTAATTTATATCAATGAAAAATAAAATATTTCAAAATCTTTACCTGCCACCAATCGTGGTTTGTTTTGTTGATAAGAAGGAGAATTTCATTTTCCTTCATGAAAACTCTTTTGCCGTCCTCTGCAAGGTATTCAAAGTCATAGGCTGAAACAAGAAAACAACAAGTTAATTTCGATTAAATAATTTAATTTAGAAAGTAACCACTTACCAACACTGACAAACGTCTGCTGTGGTTCTCTTTCTCCACTTCTCATCCTCATGTTGGCGGAATTATTTGGCGGGAAATTCGTGCCGTTCTTAAACATTCGTTTTTGCATGTGAGCAGGACCTCCACCACCGCCACCTCCTCCTGCTAAATGGTGGTGGTACATCAGTTCCATCGGCGGTTTTTCGGCGGATTTCTGGCGGTTTTTCTGGTCACCTGACGCCGGATCTTCTACAGCAACGTATTTTTTGCACGGTCACATCTGAAAAAAGAGTTGGAAAAACCTCTCCATTAGCGTGATTGATGACGAAAATAAACACGAATAGCATAAATATGTGGGTCGCTTAATTTGCATCGACGCGTCTAGTGGGATCATGATCGACAGCGGTGGTATTTTTTACCGTAACAATTTTTTACTACGTGGTGTGTCGAAAAACTTTTTCCGAGGGACAGGAAATGCTAATGAAGCCATCAAAAAATTTACGTGAGTTTCTACTAATTGAAGACTCACTTTTGCTCTTCTTGAAAATTCGGCAAGTTTCAAGCAAAAAATAGAATATCAACTTGACACTATTACTCTAGATTTTATTAATACCAACTTTTGGGAGGCCAGAAAACATGCTCGAGTTAATGGCTTTATGATGTAGTTTTTATTAGTGAAACTTGATGTTTTAGCAGTATTTCGTCCTGTGAATTTTAAATCAAGGTTAAAGCCCACGTAAAACACAGACAAGACAGAGGCTCGGCTGCTAATGGTTACGGAAAAATTCAAATTTATTTGGCAAACTCTCAGGCTGCAATTAAGGCTTTAAAATTGGTACAGTAAAAATTCCAGCCTTTTGAAAGTTCAAGGGTGAAATTATTTCTAGCAAAGTATTGCTCCACACTCACATCATCATATTTCAAGTCGATGAAACTCAATAGCTCACGAACAAGTTTGGACTTGTTAGGTGTATTTTTTTCAAACATTTCAACAAGGGGAGCGGCCGATCTTGACCCCATTTTTTGGAGTTGGAGAGAGTGTGGGCGTAATTCGATCTTAATTCACATTTCGCACTCTTCACGTGTCGATGTATTTCAACGCCCCCGGCATCATTTCTTATAATGAAAACAGCAAATAAATACGATCGTCATTATTTATCAAACTCGAGTCGATCTTAATCAATGGTCCCGAAAACTGTGCACAGATTTAAGGACAAGATTTTCGTGTCTAGATATTTTATAGCTAGGAACCTCCAAATTCCAATTTCACGAGCAGCGCCGCCATTTTTTGCCAGCAAAAAACGAAGTCGAGAATTGAAACAATATTGTATTTTCGTGCGCACGTGTGTGTCTCAGTCAGACAGCTTTAAAATTCAGAAAAAATGAAATGATTTTTTCAAGAATTCAAGACTGCAACAAAATGCAACTAAATATTCATATAACAATTTCTGTTTAGCATTGAAACAATATTTCACTTTGGATGTGGTGTGGATGCATTGCAAGCATGGAGTCCAAGGTCTTCTAATCGCAATTCTGAAACTAATTTTATGCGGATGCGTTTAGAAAAAAAATAATACAGAATTTTTGGCACACAATCGCTAGAGCGAAACAAACAAACAAAACTAGGAAACAAAACCTAATATTCTGGAAATTATGCTCAATTATGGTAAATTCGTCATGCCCAATTTTAGAGAAGATTTTTTTTACCATTTTTGTGGAAGAAATTTTCGGAATATTCAAGAAGTCGAGAGGAGAAAATTTAAATTCGTGAAATCTGTCTTGATTAAAATTCCATCCTGCTGCCTCTGAGATATCTTTCTTTTTCCCTCTGGGCCATGTTGATGGTGCTCATTTAGCAGGAATTTGGGTTTCTAGCAATTTTCGAAAATTGTCCAAAATAATATTTGGCTCCCACTTAAAGTGATTGTGTTCCGTTGCAAAACCCGCAGTGCTTTTAAAAACTAATAACAATTATTTTCCCCACTTTTAAAATTAGTGCCTGTTTTTCCCCGCGCCCAAAAATCGCTTACTTTTTTGGGCAATGTACCAATTTGTTTTCTTTGCTGGTGGTTTCGAAATATTTTTAGTTATTTTCGGAAATTGATTTTTACGTAAAAATGTAAAAGTTGCCCATTTGACCTTTGCCTGGATAGAAAATGAAGATTTCGATTTGAATCAGCTCTAAAGAAGTGAACCTTGCCAAAATCAGTTAAGTCAGTTCGTCTAAGCATTTACACCATGTTTTTGGAAGTCTACAAATTGTGATAATAACTAAAAATGCTGTTAAGCAATTTATAAAAAACTTTTTATTGTTTCTTAAAAAAGTTTTCCAATAAAACGGAAAGTGTGATAAGCTTTAGAAGCTAGAATATCGTTGTCTTAATGTAGAGAAGCTGTTGCATGGAAATATTTTTAAAATCCCCAAAGTTTCATCAAAATTCCTAGCTTGGAATTTCAGTCTAACAAAGCAAAACAATAAACTACATTTGTTTGCAACATTTATTTCTACAAAGTTACTGAATTTTCAATTTTGCATATGTCAACTCAAAAACTTCAAGAAATTGTTTTTATTCGAAAAGACCAACCACCGTGGGGAGTCTATTGGAACGAGGCCTGTACAAGAGTTGTAAATATTTTGTAAATGTTTCAGGAAAATTTTCCTCCCATATTTTCAATCCTCCCACGCAAATTTTTCTGTGGAAAAATGTGGACAATACTTTTCTCCCCGCAGCTCTCTAATGGATGCCCGGGTGTTTCACAAGTTTTGTTTCATTTCAAATTAACCATTTTGCTGGGAACACCCTGTATGCACATTTTACGTTATGTGTGCGGTTTTTGTATGTTTGAAGCATCATAAATATATGAAAGAAAAGCTTGAGAGGAGGCAATAAGCATTAACCAGCTGAAATTTTCTTTTTAAAGAAATTGCAACCATTTTTCCAAAAAAAGATTTTTTTTTGACTTATGACTCGTTTTCACGATTTCACGATTTTTTGAATGTGTGATTGCATATCTTAATAAGAGAGATAGACACACTTGAACGGATATCGAAATATTTTTTGCGAAATCTTTGGAAAAACGTCAAATCAGAACACTTTCACTGCAACAAAATATCTAAAAAGATTAATGTTTGTAAAGGTTCTCCTGTACAAACACTACAAAATAAATAATTAAAAGCGGAAAACAAAGAGTGGAGCTGGCAAATAAATGTCAAAAATGGACTGCTTTACGTCAATATGAAAATGACACTTTACATTCCATTTGTGGGACGTTTGATTAATATCAACAAAGTTCTTTTTTATTCTTTTTATTCCAGCAAACGGGCAGATTACAAGGATACAATGTGATCCAGGATTGACTAAAAGCTTTTCGAGATTCGGCATTTTAAAACCAAATTTGGAGAAAAATGCACTCCCAAAAACGGGGGGCGTAGATTAAGACCGACTCAGACGAGGGTGTCGTGTTACGTTTACTTCAAAAATGAACATAAACTTGAACTTGATCTAAGACGCATTTATGGGCACAATCAAAATTCAATTTGTTGCCAAAAAGATGGGCCTGTCGTCTCGATAAAACAGGTTCGATTTTGTTTTTATATCCCCCAAAAAATATGTTCCATTGACAGTTCTGAGAAAAAATATTTCTGAAAAGGCAGAATTAGAAATTATATGGATGGCAGTCCTGACTTGCACTCAAAAATTAGACCTTATTCCCCAAGTCGTTTTCTTTTTTCTGTGACCTCAGTTGACCTTATTTCGAACTTTCGAAAGTGGCAGTAGATCATAATACCACGCCCCTTCATTTTCAGTTATTCCTCCTGCTTGAAATAAAAGCAGCAGTTCCGTTGGAATTATTTATAAAAAATAATAAACAATTCTACTTTTTTAGAGCTCTGACGTTTTGTTAAGTGACCTTTAATCTATTTTTTCGAAATGTCTCAAAAATATTTTTTTACAAGTCCGAAACGGACCGACGAGCAACCGAAACTCCAAAAATACATTTTTTGTAGCATTCGATTTAGCTAAGTCAAATGCTGCAACACAATTAAAAATGCAAGACCGCCCTTCCTTGTTGATATTCAAATTATGGCTCGATAAATTCTTGAATTTGCATTAAGGTTCGACAAACAAAAAATGGGCAGCATGAAATAGCGATTAGCTCAGGCCATTTTTAGAAGATGCAGAATTCGTGCTACAGAATCTTGCGGCTAATAGTTTATTTTATCGAATTCTGTTACGTTAAAACAGAACAAAGAGAGTCATTTTTCGATTTGGTGTGGAATCGAATTTGAGGCGAGGCCCCCACAAGATGTGGTTTTGAGCAAATTGTTGTCATTTTCATCCAACAGATGGCGCTGCAATCGGCATTCGACAATGATTCGAGAACTTTTTTGCATTGCTGGGTTCACAGATTTTCTTTAAAACTCCCTCCTTGAAATCTGAGGTGCATTGCTAATGCTCTTATTTTGCGGTCTATTAAGAGAAAACGGCAAGTTTCACGGAAAAATCAATATTCAGACGTTGCAGACATGTTGTTTGCTTTTCAGACTTGCAGCCACAAACTTGCAGAGGAGCAGAAAAATGGCTGAAAATTATTCATATGTCAAGATACGTTACAGCCTACGCGCGAATTCAAAACACAAGTTGCGCAAAAGTCTTCTTTTTCATGCACTAGCGACTCGAAAAGTAATAATTTATTCGGCAAAATTCTAAAATCATTATCCAAATATTTGTTTAAGAATTGTTTAAATGTAATTTTTAATAATTAATGCCTGAAAATTCTCCCACGATGACACGACGAAAAAAGTTTCTTTTTGACAAAAATTGCAAAACAAAAAGGCCCCCCAAAAAGAGAATCCTTGAGGTTAAATAATCACCTCTGAAAATCTTTTTCAGAAGCTCAAAAGAAATGAGAGAAATGCCAAATGATGCTTTCAAAAAATTGAAATGGTGTACCATAATTCATTAGTGTAATGGTTGCATTTTCAACATCTGGTTCCATCTAAAAATTGTTTGGAAAAGAGAATTTTAATATTTTTTTCTAAACCTTCGAAATTGATTTCTTACTTACTGTGCAGTCGAAGGACAATTCGAAATGATTTTCGGGGAAATTTTGAGTCTCAAATATTTCATCTGGAACAAATTCTATTTCCTTTTCAACAAGGTCGACTCTGTTTTTTTGCTGCTTCTGAAGTTCTTGACTTGAACTGTGTTCATTAATTTTGATGGGAGTGAGAAATAAAATATGTCTCTCGATCTAAAGAAGTCATGGAGAAATCAGAAATCCTGGGAAAATAAATGCCGAATTCCAAAATTGAAAAAGTCAAAGTCTCCACCTTCGTTTCAGTTCACATCTTTTCAAAAATATCCATGTGATTTTTTCTGATTTGTGATGTTTTTTCGAAAAATTTCCCAAGAAAACTGCATGCGATTTGACGGCAAAAGACAGTTTTGATTTTCTCCAAATTGAAGGCCCCTCCAACTTTCACATAATCGTAGGTTTGACTTATTAGAATGAGAAAAATAATTTTGATGTTTTCTTTTTCAGGAATCTGTGAAAATGAATGAACTTTTTCGGGGCAGGAAACGAACAAAATGTGTACTTCGTATAATTAAAATGGCCGAAATTCCGGCTGCTCAAAACCCAAAAATCCCCAATTAAAAGTTAATCAGCAGTGACAGTCCCTGAAAACCTTACTAAACATATTCGTTCTGCAATTCTAGAAACCTCAAAAACAGCTGAAGTTGCATTTTAATTACGGTTTCCGGACACGATTTTTTACAAAAATGGAAAAACGTTTGTTTGTTTTGCCCAAAAATAAAAAAAAGATCTAATTTTAGGAAATCTATTTAATGATTCATAAACTGCAGCGTCATCAATTCAGCACTGGGAGTGTGATGATTTCAAAACTGTGTAACAAATTAAACTAATTTTTGGCACTTCTACAAAAATGTTTTGCTTGAAAACATCGATATGTTTTGCAATAAAAACAAGTTTTAGATGAAGAAGAGAAGCATCTGAATCTGATGGCAAAAACCTGCTCTTAATTTGAATTTTGATACCAATTTCAACAATTTAGACCATGGGCGTCAACTGACAAAAACATTCGCCGAAAACATAGCCACTTTTTATTACTCAACCCTTATAAAAACGCAACACAACACGCAATCGCAAGCCATGGTAATCAAAAACCTAATTTGAAATTTACAAGAGTTTTTGGAATTTTTTGAAAGTCCACCCCTACCTAACTGACTCTATCTCCATATTGCATGACCAAATTGGAAAACTCCGTCAAACCGCAAAAATATACAAATATTTGGATTTCGAACAGAAAGTCTAAAACTACCCCTTCAAATTCAAATAATGAAAATAGGAATTTTGACATTTGATGAATGGAATTGGAGCAAGCCTTAAAAACAGATGATTTTCAACAAACACTTGACTCATATGTTGTCATAAAATCGTTTAAAAATGGAGCTAGAAATTAAGTCAGGAATCCTATCCTTAGTTTCCAAATATGGACTTTTTTTGGTTTGTCTTACCTTCGAATGTTTATGGCATTTCTCAGGTGCACACAAAACTCTGCCAGTCCTGCTGTTGGCCACACTTCACTTGAACATGTCTGATCTTGTCTTAACACGATAAAATTG
>JAAUYL010000501.1_pt1 | contig 11016 bp, 2 predicted proteins | sample 7278011 | NCBI WGS metagenome assembly JAAUYL01 (sample SAMN14350225, study PRJNA611818) | marine sediment metagenome | isolation source: surface marine sediment (1.8m) | place: French Polynesia: Moorea | collected 2018-08 | reverse complement strand
GTAGTATCCTCTACTGATTTAAGGATAAAAAGTAAATATTATCCAAGCTGACTGCGAAACTATTGTTGAATAAGGATTTAAAGGATATAAGCGAGGGTGAAAAATTGACTTCTTTGTAAAGTTTTCTTAAGTAGGAGCCATAGAACTCCGTCTTGGCTGCCGTTTGTGCTATGGTTCAAAAGTATTTTTTTACTATTTGGATAGCTCTACTAAAGCTGCTCTCTGGTTTTATTGAGACTAACAGTGTCGTTAAACCGTAGTTTTCAGAGATGAATAGGGCCTTTTAATTGAATGAGCATAACTGATAAATTCAGCAAAACAAAAAAAAACGGCGGGAGGAAGTTAGCCAGCACGTTTTAACGGCTGGTTGAATAACGACACGCGGGTTTTAACCCGCAGTTACTTTCCGGTCTGGCTTTCAATATACTTTCTCACTGTTTCAGTTGAAGCATTGCCAGTAGTTGCGCAGAAAAAGCTTGGTGTCCACAATGTAGGCAATTTGAGCAATCTAGGAAATTCTTTCCTTAAGTGATGCGATGCTCTACCTTTAATGCGCTTAATAATTACTGATGGTGCAAAAGTGGGGTCAACTTCTAAAAATAAATGCACATGGTCTGGCATGATCTCTAACGCTATTAGCCTCCAATTATACTCGGTACATAACTCAAAAATTATTTCTTGCAACCTTTGTTGAACTTGACCTATTAGTACAGCTTTTCTCCGTTTAGGACAAAAGACGAAATGGTAATTTATTAACGTAACTGAGTGGGGGTTTCTTCTATATTCATCTGGTTTTTTCTTCATCAAATCTGTAGACAAAATATGTTTAATAGTATTATTGTATCTACAGGAGGTGATCGACGATGTATGGATGTCAACAACATTTAGTTAATAGTACACCAGAGGTTATGGCCGTTCTTGAGTATCTTTGTTCAGAGGCCAATAAATTGACCAATTGTGGAATCTACTATTGTCGCCAAATACTATTTAAAGCAGGAAATTTCTTAACTAAAGCTGAGTTAGATTTTGAGTTAAAGTCTAATCTTCATTTTAAAGCTATGAGGTCAGCTTGTGCCCAACAGACATTACATTCAGTAATTGAGTCTTTTAATTCCTATGCAAGAAGTGCCAAAATGTTTAAATTAGGAGAACTAGCACAGAAGCCTAGACCACCAAGATATCGGAAAAAGAACGGTTTAGCAGTTGTAAGTTATCCTGCCCGTTGGGTAAAGTTAGTTGATGGAATGCTCAAGTTTTCACTAGGCAAGCAAGTAAAAGCATGGTTCGGCATTGACCATTTCTTGTTGCTTATGCCTAGCAACCTAGATTTTAAGCAAATAAAAGAATTTAGATTCGTTCCTAGAAATAACTGTTTCTATCTGGAATTTGCGCCTCAGCAACCACAACCAGAAAAGGGTCAACCAATAGCAGGAAATGTTTTAGGCATAGACCCTGGATTAAATAACTGGTTAACCTGTGTAAGCAATGTGGGAAAGGCTTTTATAGTTGATGGCCAAAAGGTTAAATCTCAAAATCAATGGTACAACAAGCAAGTAGCCAAAATAAAATCAGGCAAGTCTGGTGACTACTGGGACGATAATTTAGCAGCTATTACTGAAAAGCGCAACCGTCAGATGCGGGATGCTGTAAACAAAGCAGCTAGATTTGTTCTCAACTGGTGTATTGAACATCAAATAGGCACAATAGTTTTTGGTTGGAATCAACGCCAAAAAGATAGCATTAACATCGGCAAGAAAAATAACCAGCAGTTTGTTCAAATACCTACAGCCAAATTAAAGACTAGAATAGCTGAACTTTCTGAGCAGCAAGGAATTAAGTTTGTCTTGACTGAGGAAAGTTATACAAGTAAGGCAAGTTTCCTAGATGATGATTTTCTGCCGACATTTGGTGAAAAACCCGTGCATGTGGGAGCCTAAGTCCTTCGGACACGCTTCGCGAACAGGAAAGCGTGTAAATCGGGGCTTGTATCGTTCAGCAATAGGACAATTAATTAATGCAGACTGCAATGCTGCTGCTAATATTTTAAGAAAAGTATCAACACAGCTAGAAATTAATCTAGCCAAGGTTGCTAGGGAAGTTTTGATGCTTCCACAACGATATAGATTAGATAGTCTAACTAAAAAGTATCGTAAGCAGTGCGTGGCGTGGCTTTAGCCCGCAGCCATCACATCCGCTTAGAATCCAGGGTGTTTTAACCCCTGGAGACATCAATTACAGCGACAAAACTTACAAGCACGTTACTACTGTCACCCACAAGGGAGTCGTTATCTCTTTTGCGATGGACGAGAATCGACGCATCTACTATGCGGTGCTAAATCTGAACGAACAAGACGACACAAAAGGGCCTTTAGATGTGAATTATTGGCCCGGAAACCCCTCAGAACTAGACTTTACTAATGAAATTTCTCGGGTGGGTTATGCCATTATTCCACCAACCCAGATGCCCACAGTCGCTAAGGAAAGCGGAGAAGAGGTGGAAGCGGGTACTCTTACAGATGATGAAATCGACCCTTTTCTGTCTACTACCGCCCGTTTGACTGCTGATGCTCCGTTCCGGGTCATTTCCGACAACCAGTATATCTATCTCTTTCGCCAGTCAATTGCTGGGGACCATCCGGATATGGTTTTTGTGGACACTGGGGAAGATACGGCGAGCGGGCAAACCCAGATGGCCATGGGGCGAGAGCGCATGGAACGCAAGGCAGCTTTCAAAAAGAGCCGATTAAGGGACTTCAGGCAGCCCTTTGATCTAAGGAGGAGGGAAACCCCTGAAGAGATAAGTTCTTCAGCACTAGAAGAAGACGATATTATTCCTAACATCTCTTTAGGTTCAAAATCTTTAGGTTTAAAAAAATGGGGTGATAAACTACGGGAGTTTTCCCAGAATATTTCTTCACCCAAGGATTCAGGGGATGACAGCGATGAGATGTACTCTGTTGAAGATCTCGTTGACCTAGTGAAGAATTACTTACTAGGAGAGAGCAATCAACCCCAGCCCCAGCCCCAGATAAAAAGCAGCCCTAAGACGTACTCACAGGAGTCCCTTCCTGAGACAAAGTCCGACGATGAACTCATTCCCCTGGTGGACAAAAACCTGATGGTGGACCGTTTTGTACTGACGGGGGCAGAATTAAAAAGCAAGATGGAAGTGCGGTTCAAACGCAGTCGCCACAAAAGTATTCCCCAGAGCAACAAGGATAGTCTGGGTTCCCAGGATATGCAAGGGGAGTATTTCTATGAACCTACCCAAGAACTGCATTTTGTGGGTCAATTGTACGAAGGTTGGTTCGATGCCCTGCTTTTACCCACTCAAATATCTGGGATTCAGCGCTGGCAATTCTTTCTTTACAATAGCAAGACTGCGGAAATTGACTCGTTTAATGTGGAACGGGATTCTGATGGGCTATTTAATACTAAAGGGACTCGTTACTACACTAGTCCTGACCCAGAATATCAAGATGCGGTGTATGAGCGTTCCCCAGGAACCTGTCCCTTTACCGGAGAACCTCTAATTCCCATTCCTCCCAGCAAGTCTGGTTATGGGGAATGGGCATTGAAGCTTGATGGCAGCGATGATTATGTAGAACTTCCACCAGCAAGTATCCCATCCGGTAACGAAATTACCATTAGTTTTTGGGCTTATGGTGGGGAGTCTCTGCCTAAGAACAGTTTCATAATCTTTGCACAAAGCGACAGTAAGGAGCCAACTAATCAGAATCGGGTACTGGCTATCAGCTTGCCTTATGGGAATGAAATTATCTACTTTGACTGTGGTAACGATGGAAGTAATTACGATCGCATCTTTAAAGAAGCTCAACCGTCAGAATACAAAGGCACATGGTCTCACTGGGCTTTTACCAAAAATGCTACCACTGGAGAGATGAAAATCTATCTCAACGGAGAATTGTGGCACAGTCAGGAGGGAAAAATAAAGCCTTTGCCAGCATCTCTACAAGTGCAGTTGGGAACAGGGGATGGATGTTATTATGATGGCAAACTTGACGAAGTTCGCATCTGGAATCGCAGTCTTTCTCAAGATGAAATCCAAGAAGACATGAACTATCGCCTGGTGGGGAACGAACCAGGGTTAGTGGGCTACTGGCGGTTTGACGAGGGTTCAGGGAATATTCTCCACGACCAAACGGATAATGGGAACCACGGTACAATTAACGGAGCAACTTGGGTACAGTCCCAAGCCCCTATCGGCGACTCCCCAGGGATTCGTCGCACCAGTTTCGGATTTGACGGACGAACCATTACCTCAAGTCCGTCAGCAATGATGTATTACCAGCAGGAACAAGCTGAAGCGGGTTACGATGATGAGGCAAAACCGATTAAGAGCAATGCCCGCGTCATCTTGGGAGTTGGTACTGGGGGACCGGGACTCAATGGGGAACAGACAGAGGAAAAATACGTTGCTGCCTTGGATTTTGCCCTCTCCCGAGAGGGTAAGCTAGCTCAGATTCCCGATAATATTCAGTTGGGAGACCCCTTGGAGGGGGGAAGTGAGGAGGATTTAGCTCGACTTCAGGAACTACAGCAGCAACTGGACGAGAATATTCGGGAATTAGTTAGTGATTTTGTGGAATCTCCAGAGCCATTGGGGGACAATTACTATTTTTCCGATTCGGTAGCCACTGATGGTGAGTGGACCGTCGTGGGAGCAACGTACCTTACTTCTAATCCTGGTACAGTCTATATTTTACGTTGGGATGGCAGCAGTTGGAGTTCAACCCCTCAACAAACTCTGACAGCAGGAGCAGATGCGCAAGGACTTGACTTTTTTGGCTGTTCGGTAGCTATTGATAGCAATTGGGTCCTAGTGGGTGCGAAGGAGGCAGATTATAATGGCAAAGCCTTCCTTTACCGTTTGGATTCTGGTAGCAACAACTGGGAACTTCAACAAACTCTGACGGTAGAGGATTCTGATTCGTTCGGGAATTCAGTAGCCATTGATGGTGAGCGGCTGCTAGTGAGTGACTATAACAACAAAGTCTACTTTTTCCATTTGGATGGGAGCAACTGGGAACTTCAACAAACTCTGACGGTAACAACAGAAGATGCTGGCGGTTTCGGCTGTTCGGTAGCTATTGATGGCGAGTGGGTGCTAGTGGGTGCATACATCGCAGAATATAACGACGATACATATAATGCTGGCAAAGCCTTCCTTTTCCATTGGAATAGCGGTAGCAGCAACTGGGAACTTCAACAAACTCTGACCCCAGGACAAAACCCGGTTTACGATTGTCGCTTCGGTGCATCGGTAGCTATTGATGGCGAGTGGGTGCTAGTGGGTACCTATAACGACAAAGCCTATATTTTCCGTGACGATGGTAGCAGCAACTGGGAACTTCAACAAACTCTGACGGGAGCAGAAGACTCCTATTTAGGCTTTTCAGTAGCCATTGATGGTACTACAATTCTATTAGGAGCACCCGCTGCTAGTAGCAAGGGCTTTGCCGAGGTTTACATGTTGACAGGTAGCGAATGGATCCTCTACACAACGTTAACGGGTTCAAGCGATTCTCATGATAGCTTCGGCTATTCTACGGCAATTAAGGGCAATCAGATCGTGGTGGGTGCACCTTACGATAATGATGGGGTAGTCTATACTTGGGTTGTGGAATATACATCCGCGAATAATGATGAAATATTAGAGGAAATTGAAGAACTCAGGCAAAAAGTAGGTAATGGAGTAGCCCTACCCATGCACTTCCTCCATACCGATCCCTTCGGTCTCACGCTTTCAGGAGCATTACTAGGCTTCGCTCCTAGCCAAAATGCACCTCAATTCTTAGACAGCACCACGGGCAACCTAACCCTCTATTTCCGAGGTTCCCAAGACCAATTCTTCGCGGCTTATTACAATACCAACACTGCTAAGACAGAATACAAGTTAGCGACGGAACTCGCGACGACCAATGCAGACCAACTCACCTTGGTGGCTCGCTTTGCTGGGGAAGAAACCAATGACACTATCATTACTGTGGCAGATGGTGACAGTGCTGATTTCTGTGAGGTTACTATCACTAACGAAAGTACGGGAATTACGGAAACCTGGCAACGGGTGCCGCGAAAGGTGAAGCAATTTGCAGCGGTATTGAATGGAGTGGCGAATCAGCAGGTCTTTTTAGATAATTTAGCCACAGCAGTATCTGGTACTGTCACTAGCCTGACCTTGACAGAAGGAGCAAAATATGCTCTAAAATCCGGGGATGTACTACTGGTGAATGGGACTAAGGTAACGGTAGCCTCTGATGTGGAACGCAAAGCAACAGAGGTTCCCATTAACAGCATTACCCTATCAGCAGATGTAAATACACCAGTTTATGTCATTCCCTACGATTACCAAACCCTCGCCGCTAGCAACCGGGTGGGAGATAATCTGGAAAATGGTTCTCTACTGTTTGCTGTTATTCCTTCGAGTATCCGAGATGACAAGGTGAAAAACGGTACGGGAACTCGCTATAGTGAAGGTACATCCAGTTGTTGGGTCGCGGAAGCACCGGGGAGTAGCTTGTTTTTCAACGGTGAAGACAATTATGTAACCTTGGAGGATGCGAGTAAGCTATCCCAGTTTGATGCCAAGGGAGATCTGACTTTAGAAGCTTGGGTGCTACCTCAACAAATTGACACTCAAGTACGAATCATTCATTCTGCTTCAGATAGCTCTCAGTATAGTCTGGGGCTAAAAAGGCAAGAACTAAACTCGGCATTGAACTTTGATGGCAGCGATGATTATGTGGAACTTCCACCAGCAAGTATCCCATCCGGTAACGAAATTACCATTAGTTTTTGGGCTTATGGCGGGGATTCTCTGCCTAATAATAGCTTCATCATCTATTCACAAAGCGACAATGGGGCGGCAACTGAGGGGAATCGGGTACTGGCTATCAGCTTGCCTTTTGGGAGTGAAATTATCTACTTTGACTGTGGTAATGATGGAAGTAATTATGATCGCATCTCTAAACAAGCTCAACAGTCAGAATACAAAGGCACATGGTCTCACTGGGCTTTTATCAAAAATGCTACCACTGGAGAGATGAAAATCTATCTCAACGGAGAATTGTGGCACAGTGAGGATAGCAAAACAAAGCCTTTGCCAGCATCTGTACAAGTGCAGCTGGGAACAGGAGCTAATGGATATTATTATGATGGTAAAATTGACGAATTACGCATCTGGAACCGCGCTCGCACTCAAACGGAAATCCAAGCAGACATGAACCGCCGTCTTGGCGGTAATGAATCGGGTTTAGTCGGCTACTGGCACTTTGACCAACGAGAGGGTAACCAGGTCAAAGACCTGACTGGCAACGGCTACAATGGTACTATCCATGGCGACCCACAGAATGTTCCTTCCCCTCCAAATTTGGGTTCCTGTTCCGTAGTAGCGGCAGTTGGCGACCTGCTCCTGGAAAGCAAAGATTTACTGTACTGTAATAACTGGCATCATGTTGCCCTGGTTTATAACCAGTCCTATGGTCTCAAATTTGACGGTAAACGGGACTACTTGGACTGTGGCAATAATACTATCCTCAATCTCCAAGATCTGACGGTTGAAGTCTTGTTGCAGGTGAGTAGTACGAGTAAGTGCGGCATTCTCGCCAAAGGCACCCTCAACTCTGGGGATCTCGAGCAAAACGTTCCCTACGCCCTCTACACAGAAAATGGCAAGGTAATTTTCGTGTTTGAAGATGAGAATGGGGCTTCCTATGAGGTGGAAACCAGCTCAGTTTTGGAAACTGACAAGGTCTACAAAATTGCCGTTACCCGGAAAAAATATACTGAAAGTGTGGGCACTGGTAGCAGTGCGGAAAACACCTTCACAGGTACTGCCCCAGACTTGTCAAGTATCAGCACTTGGGACGACATCAATGCCAACAGCGATAATATTGACAAAGCCATGCAAGGGGACTACGTTGCTTCCCAGCAACGGGGACAAGAATTAGCAAACCTGCAATCTCCTGACTCATGGACAAATCCTGAGTTTACTCCCGGCAGTCAAATTGCCCAATGGAATGAAGTCAAAATCTACATAGACGGTGTCCTAGAAGCCAACCAAAGCCTTCCTCCGGTCAATCCCGGTTATAACAGTGACTCGCTAGAAATTGCTAAGGTGGGCGAGAACTATTTGGCAGGAAAAATTGGCGAAGTTCGCTTGTGGAGTATAGCTCTAGGGGCAGGAGATATTGGCAAAAAGCTGACGGGGAACGAATACGGACTTGTTTCCTGGTGGCACTTGGAAGAAAACGAAGGTAACGTTGCCTACGACAGCAAGAGCAGCAACCATGGGACTCTCAAAGGACCAGAGTGGATTAAAAATCCCGACCCCCATAGCTCCACCATAGTGCTTTACCATAATGGCACGCCGATGGTAATCAATGCCCTTGACTCCTTGAGTTGGGGTGACAATCAGTTTACCCTTGGTGCCTGCAAGTCCAATGGGGAGATAACAGAATATTTATACGGGCAAATGGAGGAATTACGTATCTGGAAAGTAGCTCGCACCATAGAACAAATCCAGGACAACCTTTTCACTCGTCTCAAAGGGGAGAAACAAAACCTGATTGCTTACTATACCTTTGATGATGACACCCAAATTGAATTAAAAGACCACTCCTACCAAGGCAACCATCTGCCTTTAAATGACGAGGAAACTCGACCTTATTTCTTCCTCTCTACTGCCCCCATTAGCGAGGATACAGCCCTGGTACGCTCGGCTTTAGCAGGAGTTGTCACCCAATTCCAAGAGACAATCGCAACCAACCCTAGCGTCCAGGAATATGGGGACATGCAATACGATGTGGATGGTAACATGACTGGGGTGATGAAACGCTGCCATAGTTACATTAAAGACAATGCCTGGTGCTTAACCACCAGTTACAAGGTGGGTAATCTGATTACTGAATGGCTGGGTCAAGCTCAGTTCGACCCCCAGATTATCGGTTACATCGAAGGCGCACCCCCCATGCCCAGTGAAAACCTCACCGCTGGTCCCATCGACCCTGCTCTTTACGATTACAGTAGCAGCGATGTTAGTTGTGTAGAAGTGGTGGAAGCGGAAAGCGTCAACTACAATTGTTCGGCATCTATGGAGGCTGGAGCAGATTCCGCCTTTGAATCAGAATCCAGCATGGAAACGGGGTTTGACATGGATATTAACATGGCACCCTTTGGGTTTGGTACCTCTTTCAAACTAGAGAGTAACTTGGGATCTTCCGGTGGGAGCAATTTTGAAGCTTCCAATGGTTGGACAAGCGACCAACGTGTGGGAGTGGGTCGCAACAAGACCGAAAGTACAACAGTATCTCTGAGCGGTAACTGGGAAGACCCCCTAAAACCTTTGAATGAAGCTTTAGGTCGGCGCTACCAACCTTCTAATATGGGTTTTGCCCTAGTATTATCAGAAACTGCTGACATCTTTGCTCTGCGTTTAGAACACAATAACGCTTTGGTTTCCTTCAGCTTCCGACCCAATCCGGACATTCCCCGAGATGTGAATCTTATCCCCTTCCCCATCAATCCCCGTTATAGCAAGCAGGGAACCTTAGACGGAGCAGTTGGGTATAATGAACAAGGTAAAGTACTCGACCCCGACTATGCCAACGCCCAAGGCTACGGCGAATACAGCTACTTTAAACCCCAAGAAGCCTACAACTTGCAAGACCGCATTCAGCGGGAAGAGCAGGAAATCAAGAGTTATTACCAAAACTTTGATGTCAATCCCATGAATAACGAAGCGGTTCAGAATGCCTCGAAGATGGGAGTTGAGTTTGGTAAAACTTTACTAGGTATGGCGGGTCCAATCGGAGGTATAGTAGGCATGACAACCCCTTTAGGAACCATTGACTCTAGTAGTTTAAGTGAATCCTTTGCTAGCAGCATGGGTCTGCCAGAAAAGTTTGCTAAACGCAATATCGTCAATACCTATGTTTGGACTGCGGATGGCGGCTTCTATGCAGAGTCCACAGAGATGACACAGATGAAGCAGGAAACTGTCAGTGGTTCCTTCTCCACCTCCCGTAGTAGCAGTGTTGGAGTCAGCACGGGATTGGAGATGAATGGTTTTTATAGTTATGATACCGCTTTCAACAGCATGATGGGGGGAAGCATGAACTTTACCAAAACCAAGAGTCAGGAGTCAGAGAATTCCTTCAGCGTCGAAGTGACCGCATCTCCACCAGGAGACTTGCAGAAATACGACGATGATCTCAATCGGGTTTACGACGACAACGGCGATCCAGTTTTAGTAGAAGGTAAAGTAGATGCTTACCGTTTTATGAGCTTCTACCTAGAACCAGCCAAAGAAAACTTCGAGGATTTGTTCAACAAGGCGATCGACCCTATTTGGCTCAACCAAAGCAGCCATCCCAATGCCGTTGCTATGCGCCAAGCCAAACAAGACAATGATGCTCCTCCCTGTTGGCGAGTGTTCCACCGGGTTACCTTTGTCAGTCGGCTGTTACCAAGTTTCTCAGAAGACGCTCCTCCATCCCTGGAAACTACCATGAAAGAGGAGAATATCAATAGTAACTGGGAGCTGATTCAGATATTAGATCCGTTTGTGAGCGGTGCGACAGGTAGTTACACTGAATTCTCTGATGCAGTGCATGAAACCCTAGAAACCTACCTACCGGAGTTACTGCCCTACGAAGATGAGATTACTTACTATGCAGCACTCTATTATGGGGTGACAGATACTTAGTACGCATCTAAATTGAACGGGATTTACGCAACGGTACTATGTGTAGAGTTAAAAAACTAGATCGTTATAGTTTTAAACCCTATATATGTGGTCTGTGCGTAAGTCCTGTTGAATCTGTTGATGTGATGGAAGAACCGGGGATTGGGGGCTATCAACAGTATGAAAATAATTGGACAAAATTTGAAGGAGCACTCAGCACTCAGCAAGCCTCTTTCAGAGGAGCTGCCTCTGAAAGAGGAGCTGCCTCTTGCAGAGGAGCTGCGCTAACGCTAACGCTAACAGCAATCAGC
>JAAUYL010015909.1_pt1 | contig 11020 bp, 6 predicted proteins | sample 7278011 | NCBI WGS metagenome assembly JAAUYL01 (sample SAMN14350225, study PRJNA611818) | marine sediment metagenome | isolation source: surface marine sediment (1.8m) | place: French Polynesia: Moorea | collected 2018-08 | reverse complement strand
GATCGGACAATGTAGAAGCCAATGAGAACGCAGTCCACCACCGCCAGGGTTGCCAGGAGCTGGTGAAAGCTGGACATGTGCAACTTGGAGACATTCTGAAAGCATAGATTTTACGTAAAGGGTATCTCCATTTCCTTGTGCAAAATATTTACCTGGCGCTTGAGCACGCACAGGGTTATCACGTTGCCAGCCATACCGCAAAGTCCTGTAAAAGAAACGATCAAAACATGTGTGTGCAAAAACTTGGAGGAGAAAATGTCAAGGAAAACTCAAGTTATGTGGGTATCTGTAGCCATATTACGTCAATACCCGAACGCTTTCTTCGATATAAAATGGACAGTCTTTCGAGTTCCTTCATCGCAAAAAAAGTGTTCGGACTTGTTTGATAGTTTTTCGCACGGTTTTCCAGCTTCCGAAAAGTTTTCAAAACCAAGCAAGTATATAGGAATCGAGCAGTCGATCTTTCCTTTACTAAATATGGTTACCTGTCAACGGAAGCAGGCCTCCTTCTATCCACTTTTTCCATGTCTTGACGTACAGATCGTAGGAGCTTTGGTTGTAGCACCGAATGTCACCAGGCCCCAAGGGCGAGGGCTCCTCTTTTTCCTGTTCTGCCGAGCAATTACGGAAATTCGTCTGGTTCGCCATGTAAGTGATATATTTATGCCTCAAATTTTTCGTGCATGAGTCTTCCAGATCAGTGTCCACGAGTGTCATGTTATTGTTGTTTTTCTGTTTTCCATTGCAAATGTAATTTCCTGTTCGAATAACTTCACCTCTCCCCACACTTCCCCCATTGAAGACGTTGGTCGTCGATGGGACGTATTTCAGTAGGCATTTCAGATAGTTGGTCCATAGTTTGTTTTGCTTTGGAATCGTCACGTCTTCCAGGTAAATTGGAATTCCAGTTTTCTGAAAGAAAGACCACTTCGTTGGTCTTTAAGAAAGCAATTATTGGTTGCCAGGCAAACGAATTAACCTGTTTTCATCCGATATTCGACAAGTGTCATGACGTACATGTGAAATGTAAAGTAAACAAAACAACTTGGGCTTCTACCTTCATCAAATCGCCGGCGTAGTGGAGACAAAATTGGTCCTTTTTGTCCTCGTACCAAGAGGGAAATTTCTGTCGACGATTGCCGCCATCATTGGAAAATCGGGTTGAATTCACGGACTCAATGCAAACATCTTTGCTCTTTTTCCGGTTGCCTAGATCGCACCACGTCTTCTTGTTTGTTTTGTGGTTCGGTTTGCGCTCAGACTGCAAGTGTGCGAAGCTACGTGCGGCGCACGCTTTGAAACCAGAGGCCTTGAGCTCCTATAAGGAAAATAGGAGGAAAATCTGGGTATTATCCTGCTCCATAGTCTAAGCTCTTAACATTTGTTACCTCGTGTTTCTCGCCAACAGGGCACAATATCAGCCTCAAAATGCTGATTTCTTGTAGGGCCTCCGCTTGCACGTTACTGCCACCCATAAACCTTTCGTACTGGAGTTCATCTAACTCGCTAAAGTTGCGAGGTTGACCGGAAGTCCAATAGTCTTCTAGGATGCAACTCTTGACACAGTCCAAGTATTGCACATTTTCCCTCATGTTGTCACTCTTGCTTTTCCGCAAATGCTCGGCGAAGGCTAAAATATAATGAATTTGTCCATAGATTGACATTACTTTTTTCCTTGGTATTACTTACCCCTTGAAAATTCGTGACCGCAAAAAACAGCCGTTTCATTGCGAAACGGGGTAAAGCTGAAAGTGTCCCAATTTATGCTGGTATTTCTTATCATTGACACAATGGACCCATTGTCGTTTAACGTCACATCGTGTTTGGAATCACTGAAAAAAACGAAAATTGTAGTTGTGTTCCTCGTTTCTGGGGATATTTTTTGCCCCTCAATCAATATTTCTGGTTCAGCGAACTTTTGAAAGGCAGACGGCCGTCATTTATTTTGATTGCTCGATGCAAGATATGAAAAGGGCATATAGTGTTAATTTGAGGGAAGGAGGCGCTTACGTCAATTGCGTGGAGGGTACAAAAATTCAATACGAATTATCGGTTTGCAGCATAAACAACGACGACCACTTCTACCAAGTGGATATATCGTCTTAAAGAAAATTGAGCGAGCTCTGTACCGAATCATTTGGCCCAAGGGAAGACCAAAGTTAATTAGAGGTTGCACTTCTAAGCTTTCAAATGCACGCTTTCGCATGCTACTGATGGAAGACGTTGTATTGGAACACCAACAAAATCTGCATTTTGGAAAGGGTTTGAACTGAGACAAGAAAAATGTGGGTGCAATAAATCAACAGGTTTTTATACATACTTGAAGACAGGAGACTTGTGACCGGAAGTATGGAACTGCAGAACTAGAGTTACGATATTTCCAGGCAAACAGAGGATGGATAGGACGATCAACAGCTGGATGAGGCTGATGTGCGAGTCGATGAAGTTGTTCAACTTCTTGATGCAGTTGTTGTTCCCGTTGCTCTGGGGCGCCGGTGCCCGGAAGTTGACGTCCACGTTGTAGGGGCGTTTCAACTTCCGATTCACTGGGACTACTCCCCCTCCTGATGCACCAGAGACTGCACCCTTTCCTTGACTCAGGTGATTCCTGTCCGTCCCGATGCTTGAGCTAGTTTCACGAGATTTTTTATTCCATCTGATAACGAAAAGACCTGGCCTAATTAATGCTTTCCAAAGAAACTTTTTTGCTCATAACTAGTACAACAATATCATCAACAATTACAAAAGCAATTTCGTGCAGACATGATGTTTAAAGCGGTTGGGCCTAAAGTACGTGACTATACTTGAATTTTGTAAGACCTAGCAACACGCAGATGTTTAGGAACTCAGCACTTTTCGTTGGGGATTAATTTTACCAAAAATTCCTACAAAGTTTAATTACAATTTATAACATGAACGGTACATGGTTAAATTATCAGATGGAATCTAAGTATAGACATCCCTGTTATTGTTGGCGTGATTGTGGCTGGACGAGGTCGTGCTGCCATGGCTAAAAACGAATAAGTTATGAATGTACTCTCAAAATTCTCAGTCGACAAAAAATAGTACCTTGAGAAATTTTTCGTAGCCAGCTTCTTTAGTTTGGATTTTGTTACGCCACCCGAGGAGGAGGTCGAGGCTATGGGAGAGCTCATGTAATCCGGATTTTTACCGTCAGTCACAGCAACGGTTCGTTTCCGCGTAACCGGTTTCCGGTCGTGTTGGTTATTTCCGGAAGGCGATGATGCCGTCGCCGGCAAAGGCACAATTTGATGCAGTTCAATGTTGGCTTTTTCACGACTCATAAATCACTGGCACTTTTCGCCCATTTTCGATCGTACCTTGTTACTTGGGTGTGGTTTGGTTACAAGGCGATAACCCAGAATTAAGCGATTATTTTCGCTTTTGGCAATTCATGGAATAATCCCTCTATTCACACAAAGGTTGGCTTTTACTTTACTTCGACGGAGTAGACGGTAGACTGAATCGCTTTTATCAATGGACTAGACGAGGCCTACCTATGTACTAAATACGAGGGAGGCCTTCCCAACGGTGAATGGGCGCGCAAAGTACCGGTAAAGAGAGATGAATAAAAAGAAGGTGTGCTGCTCCCACTTTGCTCGCGGGTAATGATCCGGTAAGTACCAAAATGGTATGTGTCAAGACGGAAATACTCAAGGCTGAAGAGTTGCATGTGGTTCCGGGCTTGATGAAAGGATGAACAGGGCCTGTGGCAGCCCAAGACAATATATCACCAGTCGTCGTCCTTTTCCCCCTACTGGGGAATACTTGAATGAAATGAAATAACCCACACTTTGTAAAAGGAGATGCCTTGCCTTTCTTCCTTTGTGTTTCAGCTTTTAAAAGTGAAATGCTCTAAAATGTAAGTTGCCTTGGAAAAATCAAGTTTTTTCGTCTTTTTGTTTGGGCAAGAATTGAGAAAGTAGAGATATGACGCACGAGGAAAGGTTGCGAGACCAAAACAGCCTCAACATTCCAACGGAACCTTTTTATTACTAAATAAAAAAATAATACAATTTCACAGAAAAATATTCCAATTTATTTTTGGTGGCTATTTAATGGACAAGACTTTTGGGAAGCCTGTGGCGCCATCTATTTTCACAATGATGAAATTCTCGCCGACCGTGACGGTTCCGGAAGAGAGCTCAACCATAAGTCGGTAGGTATTGCTCGAGTAATCAAACTCGCAACCGGAAATCTTCGCCTTCGTATCGTCCAAATTCAGCTTGACACTTTCTAAAAGAGGTCATTGTTTACCTTGATTTTTTTAAATTAATGTGTTTACTGTAAACATCGTAGTATCCTATCAACAGTCGAGCGCAAGTTTCTTCGTCGAAGACTTCTAACACAGGTCCGATGTTGTCGCTGATACAGTTGGCATGGTTGTCTCCGGCACCGATTTCCTAAAAATATCAAATACTTCCGGTTAGAATTATGTTATTTGCCATATTTACCTTGATATCTTCAACGTCCGGAGTCTTGTCGCTGTCCGAACTTTCGTCACCGTCGTCCGCTCCGTCGGGATTTATTGGTTTCAAATCCAGCTCCATGCTTTTTAATGTAAAACGCAACAATCCTTGGCTGTTTTGTTTCCCACACCGTCGATTGGCTCAATTTAGACTGGAAAATGTATCTTGTCCTTACCAAGGACCCTCGACAAAAATGTGTACATAAAGGCTCAGAGAATATATTTTTATCGATCAAACTTTGGCCTTGTGCGTTTTAAAATCCGGCAGCCGGGGCTAGATATTTAGCTATTCTTAATTCTCTGCCTATCTAATAAACTCTGGCGAGGCTTTCTAAACCGCATTTTTTCATAAAAGATACATCTAAGTAGCCAAGTAAGTAGCGAATAGCTTGTTTTGATTTTCTATTTGGTAAATACGAGTAGTTTCATGCTAACATGAAATAGACTTTAAGGGCCTATTTTAAGCGGATTTTATAAGGCCCACCGGGTACCAAAAAAATCTGCTTTTAAGGTGGAAGTGGAAGTGGAAGGAAGGTGCGTGTTTCATTTTGGAAAGCAAACTCGACTCGAACAAACTTACAGGGTACAAACGCCTTTGTTATTCCAGCCAGTTTTATCAAAGCCAAGCAATCAGGAAGGAGAGTGCAAGCTAGGTTATAATAAAATATTTTGCTTGCAAAAGAAAAGACGCAAAAACTTCTCCGTCTAGACGACCTTTTTCTGACCAGGACTGCCTGCAAGTTTTTAACAGCACGGATGGCGAATCACCTAAAGATACAAATCATTTTGAGAGAGGAGAAACAACAACAAACTTTTACAAGAAAATAACAACTGAGTTCTTTTCTTTCTAATCTGTAACACATACTATAGCTGACATAAATATTTGATGATAGATGCTGACGCTGTGTTATTTTATTTCCTGTTTATTTGAGGTTGGTGCAGTACAAAGGTATTTATGTAAATGTCAAGCAATCTTTTTGTTGGTTTATTTTGTTCATCGGAAATTAGGAAAGTTGGTTTCACTGAGTCATGCCGAACAGAGTCTTGGAAAAGGAGAAAGGTGAATAATTTGTCTCCATGGGAAGTTCCATCGAAAAATCCCCAGGGGAAACTTGATTCAAACGTGTATTATTGCCAATAATGTGCTCCTTAAAAATAGGCATTCATTAATCTTGACCAATGCCTTTGCGGTTGAAAATACGACCAAAATTTATAGCCTTTGGATAGTCTTTTTAGGTCGGGAAAATATTTTCGATACTAAGTAAAGTAAAATATTCAATCCGCGCTCCACTAAATAAATACTCATGCACAGGACCCATTCAGGAAGTTTGAAAAGCTGTCGACAGGTAAAATTTGCAAGTACTTAAAAGTTACATGTTTTGTCAGGTAAAATACACCTAAATGGTTTTCTTCAAACATGAATATATGTATACATTTTTAACCTAGTTCCCATATACATAACAGGCAAGGGGGTCTATCTCTGGCATGGAAGTACAATTTTTGGTGGTTACAATAACCTAGGCCTACTCTATGTGTGCGGGTGTGGGACAATCTATTTGCTACAACTGCCAGTGTCCAAAAAAACCGAAAATCCCTGACAGCCTGGAACAAAACTAAGGCGCCCTCGGGCCAGTAAAATGTGTATATAATTATCTTAGCTGCTGTACCCATACTCTATACATGTCTTTGTATACAAAAAGGAGCCTCACGCGTACGTCTGGCACGTGCAAGAAACGAGAAAGCCTTAGATTTGGGTCCCCTCGAAGTCTGACGCTTTCCCTGTGTGGAAAAGTGGAGCGCCTCTAGCGGCCGTTTTGTCAACTAACCAAACCAAAAGCAGCTTAAAAGAAACGCATGAATGAATATTATCATGATATGATGTGCCATTGGTTTAAGGCAAATAGAACACTTTTATAGGGTAATTTTAAAAAGCCTTTGTATATTGGATTTTACTACGGTTACGGTACAAGTCAGTAGTTTCGGTTTTATCCGCAAGAGGCGCTAGGGGCGATTTGCTGCACGCTTGTGTAGAGAGAGGGTCATTTTTAAGACCGACCGCTGTAGGCAAGGCCGCCGTTCGAGCCTCTCTCTCTTCGCGGGGGTTTCTGAGTACTACGTAAGCTCCTGTCTCGGTGTGGCAACTGGCAGTACTTTCCAACTTTCCGTTCAGAAAGCTACACAGACAGCAGCTGAAAACAACATAGAAGACTACACATTTCACAGCTAGAGCCGAGCTGAGGAAGAAGAGCGAGCGACCGAGAAGTCCTTTTTTGCGTCGCAAATTTTTTCCAACCTCATCATAATTGATTACCAAGCACTTTACTTGCCCAGTGACAATTGACAACTGATAAAAAGAATCGAATTTGAAAAATCCAATCCCCAGTGTGGGGAACCAAGAGACACATTTTACAAGTGAATGAGGAGCTAAATAACTGTCCCCTACAAAAAAGCTGTTACCCATTCAATTCAACGTAGTGAGCAAAAATGTGACAGTTTGCTGTTGAACAATACCGCCGCTCTTTAAGTAGCAAAAACTCAGAGAGAAAGACATTTCAAAAGAGGGAAATTAACTACAGTCCGTCACCGAATAAAAAAACCGTCAACTGAAACTACGTACGAAGAAAATCCGCCGTTCCGTTCTAATAGTGTGCAATATTTTGAGGTGAGTTTTTCTTCGCTTCTACAGTTCAGTCACCCTTAACATCACGACTTTTCCATGTAGAAAATATCCAAGTAGTAATTTTGGCGTCATCAAATGCGGGAAATAAAGCTAGTCGATGATAGCCCATGATTACTCAGGGAAATTCTAGATAGGCCTATTTTGGTTAGGTTCCCCATATGAACAAAAGAGCGCATCTATTTACCGGATATCGACCGACAATATTAATCCGGATCCTACACTACGGGTGTTTCTCCCGCAAAAGGATTTGAAGTAAACATGAAAATATATTGATGTAGCGGGGGATCAGCTGAGTTTTGCTGCATTGTAATCTAGTCTTCAGTTTTACAAGTCTAAAATCCGGTGTGCATAAAAAATATCTACAGAATGAGGAACTGAGTTGAAAATATGACTTTGTGACTTGGTAAAAGTACAACTCATATCATCGAGCCCCCTCCAGCAAGCCGCGTTTTGTTTATATCGCACGCGCTCGTTCACTCCAGCACAGTTTGCTGGATGATAGTTATATTTCGATTATTTCGAATGGGCCTTATCATATCATAAAGAGGCTCATGCTACAGGAGAATATCTAAGCCAGCCTCTATTCTATTCTTATATTTCCTCCTCCTTCTCTCCATGGCAAGGTTGACGTCAGAAAAAAGAGCAGCGGCTCCCAAAAAGTTATTTTGGGGCTTTCTCAAGGCATCTAGGCATTTCCGTCTTATCTTAAAGGAGGGCCTTATTTTGTTCCAACCAAAACGAAAATGTTAACCGATATTCCATGATAGAGCTAGCACACACACAAGAGCACTTGGTTGCTTTCGTCGCCCTTGTCAACTGCTGCATTCAACTAAAATTCATTCGAAATTCAATTGACTCAGATGACCAACCATAACCAAGAGAGAAATAGAGAGCGCAAGCGAGTGCATTTTCGCTGAGCAGAAATGCAACAGAGCTTATAACCTCGCTCAGTCATCTATTCAAATTTTCTGGGAATAAATTGTGAAGAGGGGAAAGAGAGGCCTTGCAGAATTTTGCACTCCCGAAACAGCGAAAGACCCTTGAATTTATTGTTTGGCCTTGAAACAGATGCCTTTCTTGTTTTCATTTGGCACTAAAGTTGTTTTGAGTTCAACAAATAAGCGTTTAGTTACCTATCTACTTATTTTATGAATGATATTGATAACAGCTTTTTTCCTAAATGACAATTTTTATGTAACCCCGCTCATCCGGCAAATTAAAATTTCGTCTCAGGAAGGGATGCAATACTCAATGATTATTTTTGGAACCTGAGACTATATTTTTATATGAAATATTCTCAAAAGAGCATTTCCAGTCATTTTTATTTAATGCAAAATCCATTCGGTATAACATTTCGACCAGCAGATCGTGCTGTAGCTCGGAATAACCTATATTCTCTTCAGGTTGTTGTGTGTGTGTGTGTGCGAAGAACTCTCTGTTTTGGAGTGCTTTTAATTTGATGAGGCATTTTTGAAAATTCTCCACGCAATAGCAAAAGTCTTGATCATATCCCTAAACTGCTCAAACGCGATAGAATATAACTAAATTTTCCTTATTGCAAAAGATATTAGCTTTTGATTAGTGGGGTCCTCTAACAATTATTCAGCGAATGGCATGTTTTGAAAGTCAAAATTCAAGTTAAAATCATTCGTGTACATTTTGAAAACCTACTACGTAGTTAAGTTGGAAAATCTACGGCTAGGAAACAGAGCTTTTATACAACGCGCACTCCCGCCAGAGTTTTGGTCCAAAACCCTTAGAAAACCAGGTTTTTCTTGCGTGAAGGAAGCATATTTCCTGGATAAGTGCAGGCAAAAAATTAGTTCAAGTAGAATCAAGTATATTTTAATCAAGTGTTCGGTTTTCAATTTCAACTTGCTTTGTAGGAAATGTTTCACGGTGTATGAAAACGAGTGCACAAAGAAGCTCAGTTCACCTGAAACTCGACGCGCCTTGGCAGAGCAGGCCCGATTTTGGCTTCAAATACAGCTATTCCAGGCTAGATTTTTACTGTACGAAGCATATAGTAATATCAGCTGTGAGAGAAGTGAACAGAACACAGAACTGCCGTGGCGGGAGAGTGCTGTATGTGGAAAAAGTATTGTTAAGCTAAGCTATACACATTGAAAATTTGCGCATCTACTAAGCCAAGACGACGTGAAAATCACAATAACACAGCTCAGCTCACAAAGAGCGAAGCCCAGTTACTTTTCCCCAGTCTCCCAGATTGGCAACATTGTACAAGAGAGGATTTCTGATCAGTGACTGTCTTCACACTTTCAGTCCCTTGATTCCGAAGTGACCTGGACCTGGTGGTGGACTTTGGAACTTGGAACAGCGGACTCAAGCTCCCGAAAACTCTGGCAGTGGCACAGCAACCATATATCGTTGTATATGGTTCTCATTTTTCTTGAGAGTGAAAGGATAGCATGCGACGTCCATGCCGTGCAGGTTCATCGCCAATTGTTTTCTAGACGATTTCCTGTGGAAGAAAGAAGGTAAGCCAAAGTTAACCATTTCTTTCTTTTAAGTATGTCTTCTTGGGTATTGATCACAAATTCACAGAACATAAGTCAGGCCTTATCTCGAAAAAGGATTTAGGTGGCAGTGGGCGAATTCGAAGTCATGTGTCATGAATTGTATGCGGAAAATTCCATGTTTTCTCTTTACAGCTTAGCAAATATAGGCTTCCTGTCAGAAACTCAGCATTTCGGTGTGCTACAAATATATGGATTCATGAAAGGCAATCAGAGAAAATAGGTTAGGTTAGCAATGGCCAGATATCGAGGTTAAATGGAACAAGATAGGGGAGAAGCCCTTTTTATTTACAAGAAGACAAGAGTCTCACTGAGAAATTCAGGCTATAAATCCACACGAAAATGGCCAACAATTTTGTTTGTTTGCTTCAATAGAAGAGGAAGGACCTCTAGCCAGGTCATGGATTTCACTGATAGAAAATTTAAAGAAGTCAGATTTTTATCAGCTCTCTGTCAATTTATTAGTGTAATATTGATTGATTGCAAAAATGCATTAAAACTATACGTTACACTTGAACAATGCAAAATTTCGCCCTTGGACAAAACACTTTTTGCAAAGATCTTTTTGTTCCCGGAAAATCCTTGGAAAACTATCGTGTTTTAATCATAACGCATGCATTGCATGGTTTCTCTCCTACAAACAAAAACAGAACAAAAATATTCCCTATGTGTTTTTTTTATTTTTTAACCGACGAGAGAAAATCGATAATTCTGTCGTGACAAGTGAAATTGCGCAGTTGTAGCGTAAAGGGACGAAAATAGTACAGATTTTTTCAATAACTTACTTGCTATGTCAGATAGTTCCGGTTAAAAGTCAATCTACGTTTTTAAGGGGTAAGACGCAATTAATCGGATTTTTTCAACTTTGCAAAAATATCCAACTGTGATCCTTTAGTTTTGGAAATCCTGTTTTTGTTTACATTTTTGTGTACTTTGTCTCTCTAAAGTCTTCCCCATAGAAACAGTAACAGAGCAGTCGGTGTGTGTAAAAATCAAAACAAACTTGCAGCCGGCCTGCTGCTTTCATGCTGCTATGTTTACTCTGATACTTACTTGCTTTTATAGCTTATATTTAGTCATTTTCATTTATACAGACAAAAAGTATTTTGACAATCATTTTAAAGGTCAATAACTTTTTTCGCTTCTAAGGAAGCAAATAATAAATCCGGGTTGGATGATCTTCGTCATTTTTAATTAATATTACATTTCCCAAAAATAGCAACCCTACACATGTTGATCTGATTACTTAAAGTAGTTTAAATTGATAATCTACTTATCTTATAATTTTTTAAGACCTTACGGATGCTATGCTCT